>Ga0255338_1001848_pt1 | contig 36182 bp, 38 predicted proteins | sample MeOH1_35cm_T4_19_FD_203715 | JGI IMG/M metagenome (GOLD analysis project Ga0255338, IMG submission 203715) | Sandy soil microbial communities from University of British Columbia, Vancouver, Canada - MeOH1_35cm_T4_195 | ecosystem: Engineered > Artificial ecosystem > Sand microcosm > Unclassified ...
CCGGCCGTGTCGCATTGCTTGCCGGGGCTTGCAACATCTGCAACAAGGCCCCGGTGCGCCGGCAACGCGGCTGGAACCGGGGCGGCGCACAGTGCCAGGCCATCGCATCCCGAGCCCAAGCCTCATGGACTTTGCCGATCAGAATTCGCCGCGCTACCGCGATGGCCTGGGCCGCCCGCTGCCCGATGCCGAACAGGAGTTCCGCGCCCGTGCCCTGCAGCAGCTGGAACGCGCGCTGGCCGCGCCGCGCCGGCTCGAGTTCCGCAACGCCGGGCGGGCCGGCGAGCTGGTCTATGTCGAGGCCGATCGCCGCATCGTCTTCGATCACGAGATCGGCGGCGGCGACTGCCGCTGGTGGATCGCGGTGCCCGCGGCCGCGGACTGGCAGGCGCGCACCGGCGTGCCCTTGAGCGAGCGCGCCGAGATCCTGCGCTTCGTCGCCGAGACCGCGCAGCGCGAACAGGCTCCGGGCTGGCGCTTCGAGATCGCCGAGGACGCGATCCTGTTCTTCGCGGCGACCGGCCCGTAGCGCTGCGGCCTGCGCTCAGGGGCGCTTGTCGCGCAGCAGGTGCTGGCCCAGCTTGCCTTCGCCCAGCTGCTGCTCCAGCAGCGTGCCGACCTCGCGCACCGCGGCCTGTGCCTGCAGCAGGCCCTGCGCGCCATCCGACTCGACGATCAGGGCCTGCGTTGCCGGGTCGAACCGGAGCACCAGCGGCGCGAGCCACATCTTCACGCGCACAAAGCCCGCCGCCGGCGGATCGCCGGCCAGCGGCGGCAGGTCCTGGGTCTGCAGCGTCGTGGCGGCCAGCGCATGCGCCGCCTGCAGCATCGAGGGCCGCACCGGGGCCAGGCTGAGGCGCTGCAGGCTGGCCTGGGGTCCTGCGGGCACGGCGGCGCCCAGCTGGTAGCGCAGCTGCCAGGGGGCGTCGGAGGCGACGCGGCGCTGGCGCAGCCGCGGGGGCGGGCCATCGGGTTGGGTGGCCAGCTCGAAGTGCCGGTCCAGCCAGGCGGCATCGGGGCGCTGGAATTCGCGCCGGCCGGTGCTGCCCAGGTCGAAGCCCAGTATGTGACTGGCGCCGCTGGCCGGCTCGCTGACGACCAGCAGCGAGTCGTGCGGCGAATTCGAGGCGCCGCGGTAGAGCGTCACCAGCGCGCCGCCGGCGGCCGGCCAGAGGACCGGTTCCAGGCCGGTGTCCTGGTAGCCCTGCGGCACGCGCAGTTCAAGGCGGCGCCATTGCAGGGTGTCGACATCGAGCACCACGCTGCCGCCGATCAGCAGGCGGCGGCCGCCCCGCAGGACGCGCGGGTCCTTGGCGTCGCTGCGCAGCTGGCTGCGGTGCAGGGGCCCCAGGCCGGTGGGCGTGTCCAGCCACTGCACGCTGCCGTCGCCGCCATGGGGTGTCAGCGGCGTCAGCCGCACGTGGCCGTCGGCCTCCTCGGTCACCAGGTTCCAGCCGGTATTGCCCATCAGCACCGCGGGCCGCGGCGCATCGGCCAGCACCCAGGCGTCGCGCACCTCGCTCAGCGGCTTGCCGGCCTCGCCCGCCACCGCGATGGCGCGGCCGCGGTGCAGCACGCGGAACTCGACATAGTCGGTGTGCGTGAAACCGTAGTTGGCGCTGAAGTTGCGCGCGCTGCGCTGCAAGGCCTCGATCACCAGCCCGCCGGTGCTGGCCCCGCCATCGGGGATGCGGCTGTCGCCGGCCCAGCAGGCGCTGATCAGGGAGGTGGCGGCGATCACGGTGCGGTGGAGCAGGCTTTGTTTCATGCCCGCAGCATCGCGCCGGCCCGTATCAGGCGCGTATCGGGCCCGTCTCGCGCGGCGTTGCGTTTGTTGCGCGCGGCGCCGGATGCGGCTTCTTCACGCCCTGCCGTGCTCGCGATCGAGATCCCACCAGCCGGGCAGCAGGGCGCGCACCTCGCGGCGCGCGAAGCGGTCGTCGATCAGGTGGACGACGCCGCGGTCCGCGGTCGTGCGGATCACGCGGCCGGCCGCCTGCACGACCTTCTGCAGCCCCGGATAGAGGTAGGCGTAGTCGTAGCCCGCGCCGAACAGCTGCTGCATGCGCGCCTTGATCTGCTCGTTGACCGGGTTGATCTGGGGCAGGCCCAGGGTGGCGACGAAGGCGCCGATCAGGCGCCGGCCGGGCAGGTCGATGCCTTCGGCGAAGGCGCCGCCCAGCACCGCGAAGCCGATGCCCTGGCTGTCCTCGGCGAAGCGGGCCAGGAACTCGCGCTGCTCGGCCTCGCCCATGCGGCGCGACTGGGCCCAGCAGGGCAGGGCCGGATGCCGGGCCTGCAGCAGCTCGAAGGCCTGCTGCAGGTAGTCGTAGCTGCTGAAGAAGGCCAGGTAGTTGCCGGGCGCCGCGGCGTACTGCCGGGCCATCAGGGCCGCGATCGGGGCCAGCGAGGCCTGGCGCTGCGGGTAGCGGGTGGAGATGTGGGTCGCGATCTGCACCTGCAGCTGCGTCGCGTCAAAGGGCGAGGCCACGTCCAGCTGCAGGTGGTTCTCGGGCAGGCCCAGCAGGTCGGCGTAATAGCCGCTGGGCTGCAGGGTGGCGGAGAACAGGGTGGCGGTGTGCGCGGCCTGCAGGCGCGGTTTCAGGAAGGGCGCGGGCACGATGTTGCGGATGCACAGCGTCGAGTCGCCGTTCTTGAGCCGGCCGTTGGGCGGCGGCCGGCTGGCATCGACGATGGAATGGCTGTCCAGCAGCTCGGCCATGCGCGCCAGGTGCAGGGCCTCGAAATAAAAGGCCTGCAGCGCCGCGTCGGGTTCGGCCGGGTGTTCGGTGAAATGTTCGGTGAGGCTGCTGCCGCATTGCTGCAGGGCGCCCAGCAGCGGCTCGGGCAGGCTGGTGTAGACCCGGTAGGGCTCGGTCTGGTCCTTGTCCAGCGCGCGCCAGGCGCGCTTCAGCCGGTCCAGGGCCCTCTTCACCGCCGGATGGGCCCGGGCGGTGTCGGAGCGCCGCGCCGCTTCCAGGCTCTCGGGCTGCAGCTCGGCCGTGTACATCTTGCGGCCGCGCTCCACCAGGTTGTGGGCCTCGTCCACCAGCAGGGCGGTCTTCCAGGCGTTGGCCTGGCTCAGGCCGTGCAGCAGGCCGCCCAGGTCGAAGTAGTAGTTGTAGTCGCCCACCACCACATCGGCCCAGCGCACCAGCTCCTGGCTCAGGTAATAGGGGCAGACCTGGTGCTGCAGGGCCAGCTCGCGCACGCGCGCCTGCTGCAGCGGCACGCCGCCGGCCGTGGTGGCCTGGCGCGCCGCCGGCAGGCGCTCGTAGAAGCCCTGGGCCAGCGGGCAGGATTCGCCATGGCAGGCCTTGTCCGGGTGCTCGCAGGCCTTGTCGCGCGCCACCAGCTCCAGCACGCGCAGCGGCAGCCCGGCCGGCAGGCGCTGCAGGGCATCCAGGGCCAGCTGCCGGCCCGAGGTCTTGGCCGCCAGGAAGAAGAGCTTGTCCAGCTGCTGGGCGGGCGCGGCCTTCAGCAGCGGGAACAGGGTGCCCATGGTCTTGCCGATGCCCGTCGGGGCCTGGGCCAGCAGGCAGCGGCCGGCCCGCGCGGCCTTGTAGACGCCCTCGGCCAGCGGCCGCTGGCCGTGCCGGAACTCGCCGAAGGGGAAGCTCAGGGCGTCCAGGGCGGCGTCGCGCGCCGCGCGGTGGGCCAGCTGCTGGCGGGCCCAGTCGAGGAAGCGCTCGCAATGCTGCTCGAAGTGCAGCCGCAGCTCTTCGGCCGTGCGGCGCTCGGTGAACACGGTCTCCTGCTGGTTGCCGGTGTTGAAATAGACCAGGGCCAGCTCCAGCCCGTCCAGGCCGAGCTGCTGGCACAGCAGCCAGCCGTAGATGCGGGCCTGGGTCCAGTGCAGATGGCGGTGCGAGGCGGGCTGGGTCTCGAGCCGGCCCTTGTAGGTCTTGACCTCGTCCAGGCGCTGGCGCTGCGGGTGGTAGCCGTCGGCGCGGCCGCGCACCTGCAGCAGCCCCCGGTAGTCGCCGCTGAGGCTCAGCTCGGCCCGGTAGCCGGCGTCGGCGGCCAGCCGGCCGGCCGCCACCTGGGCATGGCCGGCCATGCCCTCCAGCGCCGTGGGCGCCGGCGTGAAGCGCAGGTCCAGATCGCCCTGCTTGGCGGTGAACTCGCACAGCTCGCGCACGGCCACCGCATAGCTCTTCAAGACAGGCTCTTCGGGCTGTCGTCCCCGCCCAGGGCGGTCTGGGCAGGGTCGCGTTCGGGCTGCAGCGGCGTGGCCTTGGCCAGCGCCAGCCAGACCGCGAAGGGCAGGCGGCACTGCACATGCCGGGCTGGCCTGAGCATCTCGAACTGGCCGTCGTCCAGGTCGCCGTGCAGCACCCAGATGCCGAACTGCTCGGGGATCTCGTTGGGCTTGGCCACCGCGGCCGGGAAGACGTAGTAGCACTCGCTGCTGAGCCATTGGTAGGCCTGGCGCTTGGCCGCATGGCGCAGGTCGGACAGCAGGTCGGCGCGGCTGAACTTGATCTCGTGCACCATGGGCTGCAGATAGGCCTCGACGCTGGTGTTGCGCACCGAGAAGAGGTCGGGCCTGGCCAGGCGCCAGACATGGCGGGCGGCGGCCTGCCGGGCGTCCGCCTCCTGCCACAGCGGCTGGGCCTGGGCCGTATCGGCGCCGGGCGGCTCGGCCGCCTCGTCCTCGATCTGGGCCCGCAGCGACAGCTCGCGCCAGACGATGCGCCCCAGGTCCATCAGGTGCTCGGCAAAGCGTTGCGCCAGGCGGTCATGCGCGCTGGCCGCGCGCTGGCCGCGCTGACGCGCCTCGGCCAACTGCTGGATGCCGGCCTCGGTCAGCTTGAGGGTCTCGCGGCCATCGGCGCCGGCCTCCAGCCGCAGCAGCTGCGCCGCCAGCAGGTCGATCTCGATGCCGTCCCTGCAGGGCCAACCGGCCGAGCGCCAGACCTGCATCAGGCGGCTGTGGTGGAAGCGGGTCAGGGGGGCGGCCGTCATGGAATCGGGGGATGACATGATCACTGATTATAAATACAGTAGATGCTGCTCCAAGCCCTTGGCAAGCCGGCTGCAAGCGGTTATGCTGTATGTATATACAGTATCTCAAACACAGACAAGGGCACTGAATATGCACTCCGCCTACCGCCAGACCTATCAGCCCGCACCGGCCCTGCGCATCCCGCGCTGGTTGCGCAATCTCTGGTACTGGTTCTGAACCTCCGGATCTCCGAACTCCCGGCCTCAGGGCGCCAGCAGCGCCAGCAGCCGCTCCGCCGGCCGCGCGATCACGGCACGCTCGTCCCGGACGACGATGGGGCGCTGCAACAGCACCGGATGCGCGGCAATGGCTTCCAGCAGGGCCTGCTCGGCCAGCCCGGGGTCGGCGAGGCCCAGGGCCTGGTATTCGGCCTCGCCGCTGCGCAGCAGTTCGCGCGCCGGCAGGCCCAGCTGTCGCTGCAGCTGCTGCAACTCGGCCAGGCCGGGCGGGGTCTTCAGGTACTCGACCACCTCGGGGCTCAGGCCCTGCGCCTGCAGCAGGGCCAGGGCCTCGCGGGATTTGGAACAGCGGGGGTTGTGATAGATGCGCACACTCATGATGGCCGGCAGTCTAGCCTTCGCCCCGTCTGCGGGTAATCGATAGGGCTTGGCCGTCCAGCCGGTCTTTACCCTCTGCGGCTCGTTGGAGCGCAGGAGGAGGCCGGATGGCCAGCAAGCACAAGGACCCCTACCAGGCCCTGCACGGCGATTTTCGCTGGCAGGTGCCCGCGCAGTTCAGCCTGGCCGAGGCCTGCTGCGGCCGCTGGGCGCGCGACACGCCCGAGGCCGTCGCCATCCTGTTTGACAGCGACAGCGGCTGCAGAGCGCATTACAGCTACGGCCAGCTGCAGCGCGCCGCCAATCGCCTGTCCAATGCCCTGCGCCGCCTGGGCGTGGCGCGCGGCGATCGCGTGGCCATCGTGCTGCCGCAGCGCTTCGAGACGGCCGTCGCCCATATTGCCATCAACCAGCTGGGCGCGGTGGCCATGCCGCTGTCCATGCTGTTCGGCCCGGAGGCCCTGGAGTACCGCCTGCAGGACAGCGGCGCCGTGCTGGCCCTGGTGGAGTGCGGCGCGCTGGAGGCGCTGCGCAGCGTGCGCGCGCGCTGCCCGGCGCTGCGGCATGTGGTGCTGGTCGGCGACTGCCAGGCCGACGGCGACGAAATCGGCTGGATGGCCGCGCTGCAGGCCGAGGACGCGCGCTTCACCGCCGAGCAGATGAAGGCCGAGGAGGCCGCGGTGCTGATCTATACCAGCGGCACCACCGGCCCGCCCAAGGGGGCGCTGATTCCGCAGCGCGCGCTGATCGGCAATCTCAGCGGCTTTGTCGCGAGCCAGAACTGGTTCGGCTTCGATCCCCTCGACCCGGCCAAGCCCTCGCAGGCGGTCTTCTGGAGCCCGGCCGACTGGGCCTGGACCGGCGGGCTGATGGACGCGCTGCTGCCGACGCTTTATTTCGGCCGGCCCATCCTCGCCTACCAGGGCCGCTTCGCGCCGGACAAGGCCTTCGAGCTGATGGCCCGGCACGGCGTCACCCACACCTTCCTGTTCCCGACCGCGCTGAAGGCCATGATGAAGGCCGTGCCGCGGCCGCGCGAACAGTACCCGGGCCTGGCGCTGCAGGCCATCATGAGCGCCGGCGAGGCGGTGGGCGACGCGGTGTTCGCCTATGGCCAGCAGCAGCTGGGCATCACGATCAACGAGATGTTCGGCCAGACCGAGATGAACTATGTGGTGGGCAACTGCAGCCGGCTGTGGCCGGCCAAGCCGGGCAGCATGGGGCGCGCCTATCCGGGCCACCGCGTCGCGGTGATCGACGAGGAGGGCAAGACCTGTCCCCCGGGCGTGGCCGGCGACGTGGCCGTGCACCGCCGCGACATCCACGGCGACCTCGATCCGGTGTTCTTCCTCGGCTACTGGAACAACGAGGCGGCGACGCGCGCCAAGTTCAGCGGCGATCCCGACGACAGCTGGTGCCGCACCGGCGACATGGCCGTGCAGGACGAGCAGGGCTATCTCTGGTACCAGGGCCGCAGCGACGACGTGTTCAAGTCCGCCGGCTACCGCATCGGCCCCAGCGAGATCGAGAACTGCCTGCTCAAGCACGCGGCGGTGGCCAATGCCGCGGTCGTGCCCAAGCCCGACCGCGAGCGCGGCGCCCTGGTGAAGGCCTATGTGGTGCTGGCGCCGGGCTTCGCGGGCACGCCGGCCCTCGTCGCCGAGCTGCAGGCCCATGTGAAGGAGCGGCTCGCGCCCTACGAGTACCCGAAGGAGATCGAGTTCATCGAGGCCCTGCCGATGACCACCACAGGCAAGCTGCAGCGCCGCGTGCTGCGCCTGCAGGAGGAAGAGCGGGTGCGGCAGGCCGGCGTGCGCGCCTAGGCACCCAGCCCCAGGCGCACGCTCAGCCGTGCGTCGGCGGGCGCCACCAGGCGCGCGGCATCGGGCCAGGATTCGGCGCCGGTCAGGGTGGTGCAGGGCGGGCTCTTCTCGCCCTTTCTGACATCGGGGTCGCGGTCCTTGGGATCGGCGCTGAGCGGCAGGCCCAGCAGCTGGCCGTTCTCGCGCCATTCCAGCTCCCAGCGCGGCTCGGTGCTGCAGATGCGCACGCCGCCGATCTGCGGGAACATCCAGCGCAGATACCAGGGCAGCAGCTCGCTGCGCAGGGTGCCGGCGGTGGCCATGATGCGCCGCACCTGGCCCATGGTCAGCTGCTCGGGCGGCGTGGTCAGCCGGATGCGGCCGTTCAGGCTCACCGAGCCGCGCGGCAGATTGCTGGCCAGCTCGGCGTTCCTGGCCTGCTCGGGGGGCAGCAGCGGCAGCTCGAAGCGGCCCTCGGCATTGATGGCGACGGGCAGGTAGCCCTCGTCGTAGGCCACGGCCAGCCTGGGCGTGCGCTTGGGCGTGGACGGCTTCTGGGCCAGCCTGAAATCCATCGCGAACAGGCCCTGGCCATGCTTCTTCAGGCCCTGCAGCAGCTCGTTCATCCGGGCATAGGGCATGGCGGCCGGATCGCGCACCATCTCTACCTGGACCGCCTCCAGCTGGGCGGGGGCGCTGGCGGCCTCGGGCGGCGGGACCTGGGCAAAGGCGGCGGGCAGGCTGATCAATAGCAGCAGCAGCGCGGGTTTGGGCATCGGTCGGGGCTCCGGTAGGGGACTGAGAGGTGGTGAGGGAAACGCGATGGCATCGGCAAGGCTCAGCGGCGGCATTTGCCGCGCGCCTCGGCCAGCAGCCAGAAGGGCAGGCTCAGCAGGCCCATGCCGCCGCCAGCGTACTCGCCCTGGAGGCATTCGCCGGTGGCGCTCTGGCCGATCTCGCGGCCCAGGCGCTGCTGGGTGGTCTCGGGCGCGGGGCCCAGCAGGGCCGCGGCGCGCTCGGATGGCGGGGGCTCGCGCGCGGCCTGGCGCAGGGCGCGGCGGGTGGCCTCGCTGTCGAGCAGGGCTGGCAGAGCTGGCGCCGCGGCCGGCGCGTTGCTGGCGGCGGGCGGCGCGGCCTCGCTCACCAGCGGCGTGGCGTCGGCCGGCGCCATGGGGACTGGCCGGTTTTCGATCGGGGGCCTGGCCGTGCGTGGCGCGACGCTGCGTGCGCCGGCACTGCGGCCAGGCGCGGGTTGCTGGGGGGATGCCGGTGGCAGTGCCCGCACCGCGATCAGGCGCAGGGCGGTCGCGCGCTGGCCGGTCGCCGCCTCCCGCGGCGCCGGTCGGACGGCTTCGCTCAGCCACAGCCCCAGCAGCGCATGGGCGAGCAGCACCAGCGCGATGACCGGCAGCGGGTGAGCCGGGCCCAACCGTCCCCGTCTCATGGCTGCGGCCCTTCTTCGGCCCCGGTCTCGGGGCCGCTCTCGAAGCTCAGCAGATCGGCGGGCTGGCATTGCAGCACCTCGCAGATGCGTGCCAGGGTCTCGAAGCGCACACCGCGCACCTTGCCCGACTTCAGCAGCGAGAGATTGGCTTCGGTGATGCCGATGCGCTCGGCCAGCTCGCGCGAGCGCATCTTGCGCCTGGCCAGCATCACGTCCAGGGTGACGACGATGGGCATCTTCTCAGTGTCCGCAAGCGCGTCCGCGCGGCGACGCGCGGCGCATGGAGCTGGCAAGGGCTGGCTGCATCTAGACGAACGCCGCGTTCTCGTCGGCCACCCGGGCGGCCTCGCGCATCACCGCGGCCAGCGCCAGCAGCACCAGGCCGAACAGCAGGCTCATGTAGTGATCGGAGGAGAGCCGGAAGATCAGCTGGCGCTGGCCCGGCGGGTTGCCCATTGTGAGGGCCAGCACGGCCAGGGTCTGGCCCAGCGGCAGGGCCGCCGCCTGGGCGACCAGGGCCAGGCCCAGGCGGTGCAGATGGCCGGCCGGCCGCAGCGCCAGCAGCTCGCCGCGCCCATAGCAGCCGAACAGGCGCCAGATCTCCCACAGGGCCCACAGGCCCACCGCGACCGGCAGCGCCGAGGCGGCCAGGCCGGCCCAGCGCGCGCCGACGTCGAGCTGCACCAGGCGGGCGCCCCATTCCTGCTCGGCAACGCGCTGCACCCAGCCGGGCCGGCTCCAGAACAGTGGCGGCAGCCCCAGCAGGACCAGCGCCCCCAGCGCGCTCAGCAGGCGCACGGCCAGGGCCAGGCGGCGGATGCGGCGCGAGCCGCTGGGGTCGGAGCTGATGGGCGACATGATGGCAAACCGTATGTTTGAATTTACTGTAAAACAATAAAAAATAACTGTAAAGGGATATGGGAACGGCTGGCCTCGCGGTGGCTGCCGCCGGGGCGGCGAGGCCGGGCGGAATGCGGCACACTGCGGGACTTTGCTTGCTGTTCTCCCAGCATCGAAGAGGAATCGACAATGGAATTCACCACCCTGGGACGCTCGGACCTGCGGGTCAGCCGGATCTGTCTGGGCACCATGACCTTCGGCGAGCAGGTTGACGAGGCCGGCACGCAGGCCATCCTCGACCATGCGCTGGCGCGCGGCGTCAACTTCATCGACACCGCCGAGATGTACCCGGTGCCGGCGCGGGCCGAGACCTTTGCCGACACCGAGCGTCTGATCGGCCGCTGGCTGGCCGCAAGGCCGGGCCTGCGCGAGCGGCTGGTGATCGCGACCAAGGTCAGCGGCCCCTCGCGCGGCTACCAGTGGATACGCGACGGAGCCCAGGACCTGCGCGCGGCCGACATCGTGGCCGCCTGCGAGGACAGCCTGCGCCGCCTGCAGACCGAGACCATCGACCTCTACCAGATCCACTGGCCGGTGCGCCATGTGCCGATGTTCGGCGGCGTCTATTTCGAGCCGGACAAGGAGCGGCCGGTCAGCGCCATCGGCGAACAGCTGGAGGCGCTGCAGCGCCTGGTGGCGGCCGGCAAGGTGCGCCATGTCGGCCTGTCCAACGAGACGCCTTACGGAGTCTGCGAGTTCGTCCACCAGGCCGAGCGCCAGGGCGGGCCGCGCATCGTCTCGGTGCAGAACGCCTACTCGCTGCTCAACCGCGTGGTCGACAACGGCCTGGACGAGGCCCTGCACCGCCACCAGGTGAGCCTGCTGGCCTATTCGCCGCTGGCCTTCGGCGCGCTGAGCGGCAAGTACGATGCGCTGGGCCTGGACGACCCGGCCGTGCCCGGCCGGCTGGCGCTGTTCCCCAGCATGAGGAAGCAGCGCTGGGCCCGCCCCGAGAGCCTGGCCGCGGCGCAGCGCTACAGCGCGCTGGCGCGCGCCCATGGCCTGACGCCGACCCGGATGGCCCTGGCCTGGTGCTACCAGCGCTGGGTCACCGCCGCCACCATCATCGGCGTCACCAGCCGGGCCCAGCTGGACGAGAACATCGATGCCTGGGACACGGTGCTGGCGCCCGAGCTGCTGGCCGAGATCGACAAGATCCGCTGGGAGATCCGCGATCCCGCGCAGTGACGCGTGAATGAGCCGAGGCACAGGAGGAACCCGGTCATGCCGCCCGGCCCCGAGCTGTTGCGCCGCCTGCTGCGCGCCAAGGACCGGATGGACGCCGCCTCGCAGGAGGACTGGCCGGTGGCGCGCCTGGCCAAGGTCAGCGGCGTGTCCGCGGCGCATTTCGCGCGCAGCTTCAAGCAGGCCTTCGGCCTGCCGCCGCACCGCTACCTGCTGACGCGGCGCATCGAACGGGCCTGCGCGCTGCTGCGCGAGACCGAGCTGGCGATCACCGAGATCGCCTTCCAGACCGGCTGGCAGAGCCTGGGCACTTTCGGCCGCATCTTCCGCGACGTGACCGGCGCCAGCCCCGGCGCGGTGCGCGCGCTCGGCCGCGACGCCGCACCGGACGCCGGCAGCGTGCCCGCCTGCGTGCTCAGCGCCGCGCTGCGGCCCGACCTCAGGATCGCAGTTTTGGAGAAGCGCCGCCGCGCGGCCGACGCTATAAACCCGAGCACGGACAACAGCAAGGAGATCCGATGAGCCAAGGTATCGAGGTGGTCGGCCTGTATGTGCGCGATCAGGACGAGGCGCTGAACTTCTATGTCGACAAGCTGGGCTTTCGCGTCCATACCGATGTGCGCAATGGCGACTACCGCTGGCTGACGGTGCAGCATCCGGAGCGGCCGGAGTTCCAGCTGGGCCTGTTCCGGCCTGGCCCGCCGATGCACGATCCGGCGACGGCCGAGGCGCTGCAGGCCGTCGTGGCCAAGGGCGCGATGCCGCCGCTGGTGCTGAGCGTGGCCGATTGCCGCGCCGCCCATGCGCAGCTGAGCGAGCGCGGCGTGGAGTTCACGCAGGCGCCGATCGAGCGCTTCGGCACCGTGGACGCGGGCTTTCGCGACCCGTCGGGCAACGGCTGGAAGATGATCCAGGCGCGGCGCTGATCGCGCACGAGGGGAGCACCGATGACGGACAAGCAGGAAGACACGACGCCGGCCGCCCTGATCGACGCGCGCATCGCCGCGCTCGCCGATTGGCGCGGCGCGCTGCTGGCGCGGCTGCGCGGCCTGATCAAGGAGGCGCTGCCGGAGGTGGTCGAGGAATGGAAATGGCGCGGCACGCCGGTCTGGTCGCAGCAGGGCATGATCTGCACCGGCGAGACCTACCAGAAGGTCGTCAAGCTGACCTTCGCCAAGGGCGCCGCGCTGGCCGACCCCAAGGGCCTGTTCAATTCGAGTCTGGACGGCAATGTCCGGCGCGCGATCGATTTCCATGAGGGCGAGGCCATCGACGAGGCGGCGCTGAAGGCGCTGCTGCGCGCCGCCGCGACGGCCAACGCTGCCAAGCTGGCCGCCAAGCCGGCCCGCAAGCGCGCCAGCAGCAACTAGCTACAAGCCTGTTGCCGGCTCATGCCGCGACAATCGCGGCATGAGCAAGAAGTCATCCCACGTCAGCGAGACCCCGGCCACCCAGTTCCTGCGCCAGCACAAGATCGCCTTCAGCGAGCATGTCTACGACTATGTGGAGCATGGCGGCACGGCCGAGAGCTCCAGGCAGCTGGGCGTGCCCGAGCACGAGGTGGTCAAGACCCTGGTGATGCAGGACGAGCGCGCGCAGCCGCTGATCGTGCTGATGCATGGCGACCGCCAGGTCAGCCTGAAGGAGCTGGCACGCCAGATCCCCTGCAAGAAGGTCGAGCCCTGCAAGCCCGAGGTGGCGCAGCGCCACAGCGGCTATATGGTCGGCGGCACCTCGCCCTTCGGCACCCGCAAGGACATGCCGGTCTATGTGGAGCAGAGCATCCTCGAGCTGGCGCGCATCTGCATCAACGGCGGCCGGCGCGGCTACCTGGTGGGCATCGACCCCCGGGTCCTGCCGCAGCTGCTGGGCGCCCGGGCGGTGTCCTGCGCCAGTGCAGAATAGCGCCCCATGCAAGACACCCTCATCCCCCTGCTGGCCGCGCTGGCCGGCTACCTGATCGGCTCGCTGTCCTTCGCGGTGATCGTCAGCCGCGCGATGGGCCTGTCGGACCCGCGCAGCTACGGCTCGGGCAACCCCGGCGCCACCAATGTGCTGCGCTCGGGCAACAAGGCCGCGGCCATCCTGACCCTGGTCTTCGACGCGCTCAAGGGCTATGTGCCGGTCGTGCTGACCCTGCAGTACGGGCCGGCCTACGGCCTGGGCGAGGGCACGGCCGCGCTGGTGGGGCTGGCTGCTTTCCTGGGCCATCTGTGGCCGGTGTTCTTCCGCTTCGAGGGCGGCAAGGGCGTGGCGACGGCGGCCGGCGTGCTGCTGGCGATCAACCCGCTGCTGGGCGCGGCGACCCTGGCGACCTGGCTGATCATCGCCTACTTCAGCCGCTACTCCTCGCTGGCCGCCATCGTGGCCGCGGCCTTCGCGCCCTTCTACCAGATGCTGATCTGGGGGGGCGGCCCGGTCGTGCTGGCGGTCGGCCTGATGGGCCTGCTGCTCATCTGGCGCCACTCGGCCAATATCAGGAAGCTGCTCAACGGCACCGAAAGCAAGCTGGGCCAGAAATCTTCCGCCGCCGCCGCCCCGGCCGGCAGCAGCAAGAAGCATCCGCATGGCGTGGGCCCCAGGGCCTCCGGCCATTCGCATCACCACCACTCCCCCAAACCGAAGGAAAAGAAACAATGACCGCAGCAGTTCAGCGCTTCGACGTCGGCGCCCGCATCTCCGAGATGGCCGTCTACAACGGCGTGGCCTATCTGGCCGGCCAGGTGCCCGCAGACGCGACCCAGGACATCACCGGCCAGACCGCCCAGGTGCTGGCCGCGATCGACGCGCTGCTGGCCCGCGCCGGCACCGACAAGACCAAGATCCTGATGGCCCAGGTCTTCATCAAGGACCTGGCCGAGTTCCCCGGCATGAATGCCGCCTGGGACGCCTGGGTCGCCAAGGACAACGCGCCGCCGCGCGCCACCGTCCAGGCCAACCTGGCCAAGCCGGAGTGGAAGATCGAGATCGTCGTCACCGCGGCGGTCTGAAGCCCTCCTGACGCACGGGCGCCGGCCTGTTCTTGAGATCGATCAAGACGGCCCGGGCGCCCGGCCCCTAGAGTGCGCTGCTCGGCCCGCCGCAGGAGAGCGCACCCACCATGTCGTCGATCGAACTGTTCCGCCAGGGCGCGCACCGCTGCCTGATGTTTGCCAACCTCAGCGCCGAGGACGGCGAGGCGGTGCAGTCCAACCAGTTCCTGATCGTGCACGGCGCCACCGGCGCCATCCTCGACCCCGGTGGCAACCTCGCCTACAACGAGCTCTACATGGGCCTGCTCCAGCATGTGCCGCCGCACAAGCTGGCCGCCATCCTGGCCTCGCACGCCGACCCCGACATCATCGCCTCGCTGGACCGCTGGATGACGGCCACCGAGGCGCCGCTCTACCTGCCCAGGGTCTGGGAGCGCTTCGCTCCGCATTTCTGCAAGCCCGGCAAGACCCGCGGCCGCATCGTCGGCCTGCCCGACGCCGGGCAGCGCCTGCAGTTCGGCGTGGCGGACGGCAACCGCTTCGAGCTCTGGGCCCTGCCGGCGCATTTCCTGCACGCCGAGGGCAATTTCCAGTTCTACGACCCGCTCAGCCGCATCCTGTTCTCCGGCGACCTGGGGGCCTCGCTGGGCCAGGACCTGGAGCCGGGCCGCTTCGTCACCACGCTGGCGCCCCACATCCCGCGCATGGAAGGCTTCCATCGCCGCTACATGGTCGGCAACAAGGTGCTGCGCCTGTGGGCGGCGATGGTGCGCGAGCTGGACATCGCGATGATCGTGCCGCAGCACGGCGCGCCGCTGGCCGGCGCGGCGGTGGGCGAATTCATCGACTGGGCCGAGCAGCTGGCCTGCGGCATCGACCTGCTGGGGCCGGCGCATTACCGGGTGCCGGCCTAGGCGCGCGCGGCCTCAGGGCTGCAGCGCCTGATCCCGCGTGGCGACCAGGTCCAGCCGGATCTGCGGCCCGGTGGGCTGGGTCGTCTCGATGCGGGCGCGCTCGCCTTCGCGAACGCGCAGGCGCGGGCTCGCCAGCAGCCGGTCGGATCCGCTCAGGCGCAGCTGGCTCTCGATCATCAGCAGGCCCTCGCCCAGCTCGCGCGCGCTGAGCTGCAGTTCCAGGGTGTCGTCGGCCTCGCCCTCGGCCGGCTTGCCCTGTGCCGAGATCCTGTGCATTGGCAGGCGCATCGTGCCGACGGCACCGGGCGCCAGCAGCAGCACGGGCTTGGCCTGCAGCCTGCGTGAGCTGGTCTCACTGCGCTCGGTCACCTCCAGATCCAGCGCCAGCCGGATCGGTACGGCAGCGGGAAGGGCGGCCGTGGAAGCCGCGGGCGCGGGTGTTGCGACCGGTGCAGATGTGGCGACACTCGATGGTGTCGACACCGGAGCCGCATCGCGGGTGGCTGGCGTGGCCGCTGCGCCGCTGCGGCGCTGCCGTGCGGCCGCGGCCGCGGCCGCGGCGGCGAGCTGGGCGCGCTGCTGCTCCAGCTGCGCCTGCTGCCGGGCGCTTCCTGCCGCAAGCTCCTTCGCCTCCCGCTGCATCTCGGCGGGAATGCGCGGGTCCTTGGGGTCCACCCATTCGAGGCCGACGCGCACCAGCAGCTCCTGCTGGCCCAGGCGCGCACTCAGGCTGTAGCGACCGTGGCCGACCGGCACGGCGACCCAGTCCGTCAGGGCGGTCTGGCAGCGCGCATCCATCAGCTGGGCCAGTGGTCGCGCCGTGCCGCCCGGTATGCCGTGGGGCAGCAGGCCCAGGCACCAGTCGCCCTGTGGCAGATTCATGCGCTTGCCGAGGGCCTCGGACGCCACCCCGGGGGCCGGCAACTCCAACTGGAGCTGGCTGTGCCGTGCGTCCTGCCGATCCGGCTGCGCGTCCAGATGGAGGATCACACCCAGGCCGGCACCGGCGGTCGTGGCGGCCGGCGCGTCGGGCTGTGCGGCCCGGGCCAGCAAGGCGGCGCCGGTGCACAGCGCCAGCGCCGCGAAGCCGCCCAGGCGCCGCCGCAGCGCGCTGCGGCGATGCCGCCCCAGCAGCCGGGCGCGCTCCAGCAGCGGGTGTTGATGGGCCCAGCCATTGGCGAGCACCGGCATGCGCTGCGCCGGGCAGGATTTCAGCAGGGCGCCGAGATAGGCCTTCATCATCGTTGGCATGTTTTTCTCTCCCAGTTGATTGAGTACGGCGGCATCGCAGGCCAGCTCCTGATCCGCACGCATGCGGCTCAGGGCCCACCAGGCCAGCGGGTTGAACCATTGCAGCGCGAGCAGTGCAGTGGCCAGCAGGTTCCAGGCGTTGTCGCGGCGGCGCGCGTGCACGGCCTCGTGTGCAAGGACCAGTTCCTGCTCCTCGACGTCGAAGCGGGCAGTGAAGTCCTCGGGCAGCACCAGGCGTGGCCGCCACAGCCCGACGAGGGCAGGGCTGCTGCCGGCCGGGCCTAGCAGCCCGCCCTCTTCGGCGGCGCGCAGGCCGGCCGTGAAATGGCGCTGGCGCCGTGCCATCAGCAGGGCGAGTGCCAGTGCACCGAACACCCATAGACCCAGCAACAGCGGTGGTGCCAACGCGGTCGAGCCTGGTTCGGGTGTGACGGTTGTGGCGGGCGTTGCATTCGGCAGTGCCTGGGCCAGTGGGGCGGCAGCAATGATGGGTGCCAGCTCATGCTGCGGCAGCAACTCGGGCAGCCAAGGGCTCAAGCTCAACAGCGGCACCAGCGCCCAGGCCAGATAGGTGGCCGAGGCGCCCAGCAGGCGCAGCAGCATGGGACGCAGCAGAGCCATCAGCAGCACGGCCGCACTGCACAGCAGGGTGTGGCGCCACAGCAGCTGCAGCGCCTGGTGGAGGAGGTCGTCAGTCATTGCGCTCGTGCTCCGCGATGAGCTTTTTCAGCGCCTCCAGGTCGGCGGTGCTGAGCCGGCGCTCGGAGGAGAACTGCGCCACCAGCGGCGCCAGCCGGCCCTCGAACAGGCGGTCCAGCAGGCCCAGGCTCTGGCGGTTCAGCCAGGCATCGCGCTGCAGCACCGGGCTGTAGAGATAGCGCCGGCCCTCCTTCTCGGCGCTGATCGCGCCCTTGTTCAGGAGGCGGTTCAAGAGGGTCTTGATGGTGGCAAGCTGCCAGTCCTGGCTGTCCCGCAGGGTCTGGGCGATCTCCTCGGTGGCGAGCGGGCTGCTGCGCCACAGCACCTCCATCACCTGGGCCTCGGCTTCGCTGATGTTCATTGCGGCGATCTCCGATTACGTTTGTAAACGGGTCGATTGTTTACGCATGTAAACGTTTCTGTCAAGCGCTGCCGCATCGGGTTAGCATGGGGCCATGGCAGACGAGGCAATCACCAGCAGCAAGCCCGGGCGCGGCGCCGGCCTGGGGTCGCTGGCCCTGATCCTGCTCGTGGTGCTGGGCCTGAACCAATGGCTGGGCAGCCGCGCCGCGCACGGCGAGGGTCAGGTCTTGCGGGAACTGGCGCGGCCCGGCGACATCCTGATGCTGTCCTCCACCACTTGCGCGATCTGCAAGAGCGCCAGCGCCTGGCTGAAGGCGCAGCAGGTGCCGCACCGCGAATGCCTGATCGAGGATGACGCGGCCTGCGCGGCCGAGTACCGCGCGCGCGGCGCGATCGGCACGCCGACCTTTGTGGTGCGCGGCCAGACGGTGCTGGGCTTCGACCGCCGGCGCATCGGGGAGATCCTGCGCGAGCCCGTGAAAGAGGCTTCATGAGCCTGCGCCTGGGCGGCTACCAGCCCGACTGCCTGGAGGCGCTGATCCCTCTGTGGCGGGCCAGCTTCGAGGCCGGCGTCGGCATCGTCGACCCGCATCCGCTCGCGGAACAGCGGGCCTATTTTCTGGCCGAGGTGCTGCCGGGCAACGAGTTGTGCCTGGCCTGGTGGGAGGACCGGCTGGCCGGCTTCATCGCGGCCACGCCGCGGCGCGTGGCCCAGCTCTACGTGGCCGTGGGCCTGCAGGGCCGGGGCATAGGCCGGGCGCTGCTGGACGGGGCCAAGGCGCGCTCGGGCGGCTCGCTCGATCTCTACACCTTTGCGCGCAACCGCGGCGCCTGCGCCTTCTACGAGCGCCAGGGCTTTGTCGCGGTGGAGCGCGGCTTCGAGCCGCACTGGCAGCTCGAGGACGTCCGCTACGAGTGGCGCGCCGCCTAGGGCGGCGTCAGTCCAGGCCCAGGCAGCTGGGGTCGCCGCAGCCGCGGCGCACCAGCACCGGCTCGTCGCCGCTCATGTCCACCACCGTGGTCGGCTGGGCCGGGCAGGCCCCGGCGTCGACGATCACCTGGACCAGCTTGTCGTAGCGCGCCGCGATCTCCTGCGGGTCGTTCAGCGGCTCCTGCTCGCCGGGCGGGATCAGGGTGGTGGCCAGCAGGGGCTGGTCCAGGATGGCCAGCAGTTCCTGCGTCACCTTGTGGTCGGGCACGCGCAGACCGATGGTGCGCCGCGAGGGGTGCGAGACGCGCCGCGGCACCTCCTTGGTGGCCGGCAGGATGAAGGTGTAGGCGCCCGGCGTGGCGGTCTTCAGCAGGCGGTACTGCTTGTTGTCGACGATGGCGTAGCTGGCCAGTTCGCTGAGGTCGCGGCACAGCAGGGTCAGGTGATGCTTGTCATCGACGCCGCGGATGCGCCGCAGGTTCTCCACCGCCGCCTTGTCGTCCAGATGGCAGACCAGGGCGTAGCTGGAGTCGGTGGGGATGGCGGCGATGCCGCCCTGGTCGAGGATCTGGGCGGCCTGGCGCAGGAAGCGGGCCTGCGGGTTGTCGGGGTGGACTTCGAAATATTGGGCCATGCATTCGATTGTGAACCCGGGCCGGGTCGGCCTGGCAGGCCTCAGTCGGCAATCGTGTCCACGCTGACCGGCGACTGTTGCGAGCGCCTGACATTGAGCCAGGCCGAGGTGGCGCCGCAGGCCGACAGCACGCCCATGCCCAGCCAGGCATAGCCGTCCGGCGCATGGCCGAAGACGAAGTAGCCGATGGTCGCGGCCACCGCGATCTGGGTGTAGACGAAGGGCATCAGGGTGCCGGTGGGTGCCAGGCCCAGGGCCAGGATCAAGAGCAGGTGGCCCACCGTGCCCAGCAGGCCGATGAAGGCGATCAGGCCCAGCTGCCAGGCCGAGGCCGCGCGCAGCGGCGCCAGCACCTCGAAGGGCCCGAAGGCGAGGATCAGGCTCAGCAGCACCGAGCCGGTCATGCCGGTGTAGAAATGCGTGGTGTAGGGGCTCTCCAGCGCCGCCAGCTTGGCGGTCAGGACCTGGAAGCTCGCATAGGTCAGGGCGCCGGCCAGCGGGAACAGCACGGCCCAGCCGAACAGGCCGCTGCCGGGGCGTATCACGATCAGCGCGCCGATGAAGCCGCCGATCACCAGGGCCCAGCGCAGGCGCGAGACCCGCTCGTGCAGCACGGTCGCGGCCAGCAGGGTGACGACCACCGGGGTCAGCATATTGATGGCGGTGAACTCTGCCACCGGCATGTACTGCACGCCGTAGAAGCTCATCGCGCTGGTGATCAGCAGCAGCAGGCCGCGCACCGCCTGGAATTTCGGATGCGCCGCGCGGAACTGGCCGGGCTTGCCGCGCAGCGCCTGGCTGCCCAGCCAGATGAGCATGGCCAGGGCCTGGAAGCTGTAGCGCGCCCATAGGATCAAGAGCACCGGCAGGAAGGCGCCCAGGTAGCGGATGGTGCTGTCCATGGACGCGAAGCACGCGGCCATCAGCAGGATCAGCGCGATGCCCAGGGCCGGGCGGTGGCGGGGATTCGAGGCGGGGTTCAAGAGGGACGATGGATGCGGTGTTCCAGCGCCTGCCAGATCGGGGTCAGGCGGCCGGAGAGGTCGGGCAGCCGGCCCAGATCGGTATGGCTTTCCTCGGGCGAGTGGAAGTCGGAGCCGCGCGAGGCCAGCAGGTCGAACTCCAGCGCGGTCTCGGTGTACTTGGCGGCATCGGCGGCCGTGTGGCTGCCGGTGACCACCTCGACGCCGCGCCCGCCATGGGCGATGAACTCGGTGAAGAGGGCGTATTCCTCGGTGGGCGTGAAGCCGTAGCGGCCCGGATGCGCGATCACGGCTTCGCCGCCGGCCTCGCGCACCCAGCGCACCGCGTCGCCCAGGCGCGCCCAGCGGTGCTCGACGAAGCCCGGCTTGCCCTCGGTCAGGTAGCGGCGGAACACCTCGGGGATGTCGCTGCAATGGCCGGCCTCGACCAGGAAGCGGGCGAAATGGGTGCGCGAGATCAGCTCGGGGTTGCCGACGTACTTCAGCGCGCCCTCGTAGGCGCCCTTGATGCCCACCTGGGCGAGGCCCGCGGCCATCTCCTGGGCGCGCGCGCCGCGGCCGCCGCGCGTGGCCTTCAGGCCGGCGCGGATCGCCTCGTCGTCATGGTCGAAGCCCAGGCCGACGATGTGCACCACCTTGCCGGCGAAGGTGACCGAGATCTCGGTGCCGGTCAGATAGCCCATGCCCAGCGCCAGCGCCGCGTCCAGCGCGCGCTGCTGGCCGCCGATCTCGTCATGGTCGGTCAGCGCCCACAGCTCCACGCCATTGGCCCGGGCGCGCGCGGCCAGGGCCTCGGGTTCCAGGGTGCCGTCCGAGACCTTGGAGTGGCAGTGCAGGTCGGCGTTGCTCAGGGGGGTGAAGGTATCCACAGAACCATTTTAGAAGGCCCGCTCCGGGCCTGATGTCGCAGGGGCATCAGCCGGGCCGTCCCGCCAGGCTGCTGAGCTCGTGGCTGGAGGCCACCAGGCGCGCCGCCAGGTTCTGGATCACCAGGGTGCGCAGCGCCAGCGCAGTGCCGGGCGCCTCGCGCTCCAGGGCCGCCAAGCCGGCCCGGCTCAGGCGCTGGGCCAGGGTGGGCGCCTCGGCGACCACGTCGGCCGAGCGCGGCTCCCCGGTGAACAGGGCCAGCTCGCCGACCAGGGTGCCGGGGCCGTAGCTGCCCAGGCGCACCGTGCTCCCGCCTGCGGCCGGCAGGCTGACGCCCAGCCGGCCGCGCTCGATGATCAGCATCGACTCGGCCGCGGTGCCGCGCCGGTAGACGCTCTCGCCGGCGGCGATCGGCCAGGGTTCCAGCAGCGCCAGCAGGCGTTCCAGCTGGGCGGCGTCGAAATGCGGCGCCAGCAGCGCGCGCAGCGGCAGCGCGTTGCTCTCGTGGCCATGGGCGCGCAGCAGCAGCTCCTCGGCCCATTCGAGCCCATGGTCGAGGTCGGGGAAGTCCTGCACCGTGTCGTCCAGCACGCCGGCGCTGCGCAGCCGCTGCCGGGTCGGCGCATCGAGCCCGGCCAGGGCCAGGGGGGCCGCGGCGGACTCGCAGCACTGGCGCAGGCGACGAAAGCTCTGCAGGGCCGAGGCGTCGAGACCGCGCACCGCGCCCAGCTCGATCAGCACGGCCAGGCGCGGCGTCTCGGCCAGCGCCGCCTCGACGCGCGCGACAAAGGCCTTGGCGGTGCCGAAATAGAGGTATCCCTGCAGGTGCAGGCCGAACACGGCCGCGCCCTCGCGGGCCAGCAGGCGCTCCTCGGCCAGGGAGCGGCGCACCCGGGAGCGCCGCTCCCGCAGACTGAAGCTGCCGGCGATGCAGCCGCTGCGCCCGTAGCTCCAGGCGAACAGCGCACAGGCGCCCAGCAGGCCCAGCAGCACGCCTAAAGCGAAACCCCGCCAGGCGATCACCGCGAGGATGGCCAGCACCAGCAGGTACTCGTGGCGCGGCAGCTGGCGCCGCGTCGCCCAGGCCCATTCATGCAGCATCGACAGGCCCAGGTAGAGCAGCAGGCCGGCCAGCACCGGCTTGGGCAGCAGGCCCAGCAGGCCCGGCGCGGCCAGCACGATCAGCAGGCTGCAGACGGCGGCCCAGACGCCCGCGCGCCGGCCCCGGGCGCCGGCGCGCTGGTTCAGCAGGCTGCGGCTGATGGTCTGGTAGCCGGGGAAGCCGCCCAGCAGGCCGTTCAGCAGATTGGCGCTGCCGGCCGCGCTCAGCTCGCGGTCGGCGTCGACGCGCCGGTGCGCGGCCAGCTCCAGGCCGACGCTGTTCAGCAGGATGGTCAGCATGCCGATCAGGGGCGCGGCCAGCAGCTCGGGCGCGTGGTGGGCGATCGCCGGCCAGTCGACCCGGCCCGAGCCCAGTTCGAGCAGCGGCGGATGCAGGTGCAGCCGCGGTGCCTGCAGCAGCAGGCCGCGCTCGCGCAGCGCCTCCGGGCCCAGGCCCAGCCAGGCCGCCAGCGCGAAGAACAGGGCGCTGCCGAGCACGATGCTGGCCGGCAGGCCCAGCGCATGGCGGCGCAGCTGCGGCAGGGCCAGCAGGGCGGTTGCCATCGCCAGCGCGCCGGCCGGCGCCAGCCAGGGGCCGTCGTGGAGGGCCCGCAGGACGTCCTCCAGATCGGTCAGTCCGCTGAGCATGCGCAGCGCGCCGGCGCAGATCAGCAGGCCGGTGCCGGCCAGGAAGCCCGCCACCACCGAATGGGGCATCAGCTGGATCAGCGCGCCCTGGCGCAGCCGGCCCAGGGTGTAGGCGAGCAGGCCGGTGATCAGGGTGCACAGGTTCAGGGCCATCAGCACGGTGGCCAGCAGGCGCTCGCGCGGCGCGCCGGCCATCTCGGCGGCGATGCCGGCCACCGCCACCGCCAGGATGGCGGCGCTGTTGGCATCGGGCCCGGCGATCGCGGTCGGCAGGCTGCTGCGCAGCGCCACCACCACGCCGATCACGCCGCCGCCCACCAGCAGCATGCTCAGGCCCTCGCTCAGCAGACCGCCGAGCGGGCCGCTGAAGACCAGGGCCGCATAGCCCATCAGATAGCTCAGGCCCGCCAGCGCGCAGATGGTGCCGGCGGCGAGGTCGCCCAGCAGCGGCCCGGCCTTGTCGCCGCCACTGCCACCGCTCACCGCCGCCTCGTCGTGCATCGTGCTCCCTGCCGTTTGATGGTCGGGCGAGTAGACCCGCTTCGGCCGGGCGGCGTCAATTGCTGTTGGGGCGGCGCGGGGCTCAGGCGGTGGCCGCTTCCACCACCATCTGCACGCGCTGCTGGCCCTGGTACTCGTCCAGGCTGAGCCGGTAGGCCAGCCGGCACTGCTCGGGCACCGAGTCGATGCGGCCGAACCAGATCGCGTCGCGCAGCATGCCACCCTGCCTGACGCGCAGCTTCAGGTGGCGCTCGCCGACGATGCGCTGCGAGACGATCTGCACCTCGTCGCAGAACAGCGGCGCCTCGAAGGCCTGGCCCCAGACCTGGGCATCGAGCTCGCGCACGGTCTCGGGCGAGAAGGCCTCGGCCGGCAGCGGGCCGTCGGTGCGCAGGGTGCGGGTCAGCGCCGCGGCGTCCAGCCATTCGGCGGCGACCTGCTGCAGCGCCTGGTCGAAGGCCTGGAAGACGGCCTCGGGCTCCTGGCCCGGGATCTCGGCCAAGGTGCAGCCGGCCGCCATCGCATGGCCGCCGAACTTCTTCAGCAGCGCGGGATGGCGCTTCGAGACCAGGTCCAGCGCGTCGCGCAGATGGAAGCCCGGGATCGAGCGGCCCGAGCCCTTGAGCTGGCCGTCGGCGCCCAGCGCGAACACGAAGGTCGGCCGGTGCAGCCGGTCCTTCAGGCGCGAGGCGACGATGCCGACCACGCCCTCGTGGAACTCGGGCTCGTAGATGTTCAGCGCGGGCGGCGGTTCTCCCATCAGCGCCGGGTTCTGCAGCAGCGCGTCGAGCTTCAGCTCGGCCAGCTCGCGCATCCCGGCCTCGATCTCGCGGCGCTCGCGGTTGATCGCGTCGAGCTGGCGCGCCAGCTCGAGCGCGCGCGCCGGGTCGTCGGTCGTCAGGCATTCGATGCCCAGGGTCATGTCGGAGAGCCGCCCGGCGGCATTGACGCGCGGACCCAGCGCAAAGCCCAGGTCGAAGGCGCTGGCGCGCGCGGCGTCGCGGCCAGAGGCCGAGAAGAGGGCAGCGATGCCCGGCTGCATGCGGCCGGCGCGCATGCGCTTCAGGCCCTGGGCCACCAGGCGGCGGTTGTTGGGGTCGAGCTTGACGACGTCGGCCACCGTGCCGAGCGCGACAAGATCGAGCAGCGCGTCCAGCCGCGGCTGATTGCCCGCATCGAAGACGCCGCGCCGCCGCAGCTCGCCGCGCAGGGCCAGCAGCACATAGAAGGCCACGCCGACGCCGGCCAGGTTCTTGCTCTCGAAGCCGCAGCCGGGCTGGTTGGGGTTCACCAGCGCGTCGGCCTCGGGCACGACGGCCTGGCCGTCCAGCACCGCCGGCAGGTGGTGGTCGGTCACCAGCACCTTGAGCCCGGCGGCCTTGGCATGGGCGACGCCGGCCAGACTGGCGATGCCGTTGTCCACCGTCATCAGCAGGTCCGGGCGCAGCGGTCGCGCCAGCTCGACAATGGCCGGCGTCAGGCCGTAGCCGTGCACCGCGCGGTCCGGCACGACATAGTGAACGGTGCCAGGTCTTGCCCCGAGCAGGGTCAGGCCGCGCAGCGCGACGGCGCAGGCGGTCGCGCCGTCGCAGTCGTAGTCGGCGACGATGCACAGGCGCTCGCCGCGCTGGATCGCGTCGGCCAGCAGCACGGCGGCCCCGGCCATGCCCTTCAGCCCTTCCGGCGGCAGCAGGCGCGCCAGGCCGTCGTCCAGCTCCTCGGCCGTGCGCACGCCGCGCGCGGCAAACAGGCGCGCCAGCAGCGGCGACAGGCCGGCCTGCTCCAGCGCCCAGCTGGCGCGCGGCGGCACCTCGCGGGTCAGGATCTTCATAGCGCCTCCAGCGCGGCGGCGACATCGCCGCGCGGCGGCGCGATCCGCGACCACAGGCGGTCGAGCCCGCCGCGCTGGCGCGGCGCATAGTGCTGCGCATGGCGTTCGCCGCACAGGGTCAGCGCCACGGCTTCGCCGGCCCGGGCCCGGCGCAGCAGCTCGGCCACCGGGCCGGCGTCCAGCGCCGCCCAAGCCTCGCGCCAGGCGGCCCAGTCCTCGTCCAGCAGGGGCTCGCGCAGCTCCGGATGCAGCCGTAGCGCGGGCGTGGCGGCGCGCGCCTGGGCGCGGCCGCAGCCGCTGAGCCAGGCCGCGTTCAGCGGCAGGGCGCCGCGCGCCTCGCGGGCCTCGTTGAGCGGATGGCGGTGCAGGGCCATCTGCAGCTCGTTCTGCAGGGTGCGCAGGCGGCGCGCCTCGGGCATCCAGGGGGCGACGTTGCGGTTGATGACCCGCTCCAGGCTGGCGCTCGCCAGGCCGGCCAGCTCGTCGTGCGCCACATACCAGCGCTCGGTGGCGCCCCAGGCGCGCCGCCAGCCTTCCTCGGCCGGGAACAGCCAGGCCAGCGACTCGAAGAAGGCGCGCGACTCGGCCTCGGTGAGCGCCAGCGCGCGCGGATGCAGGGCCGTCACCTGGTCGCTGCCGACCGACAGGTGCAGGGGCGTGAGCAGGGCCCAGGCGGAGGTGCCGGCGGCGATGCCGTCGTCCTCGGCCAGGGCGGCGGCCGTCGGCAGGGTGCCGGCCTCGGCCTGCCAGCCCCAGGCGGCGGCCAGGGCCTGCTCCAGGGCGGTGTTGGGGTCGAATTCGTCGCTGCCCAGGCGGGTGCCGGGGCTCAGCAGGCCCAGCAGGGCGGCGAGCTGCGGCAGCGCCAGTTCCCGGGCGGCATGGACCGCGGCTTCGCCCAGGGCGCTGGCATGGGGGATCATCAGATGCATGGACGGGATTATCGAGCCCCGCCCGAGACGGCCTGTCGCGTCATCGATTCTTCATCGCCGCGCCATGGCGCCGACATGGGGCCGGGCGAAGCTGGCGGTCCATGAAGCCCGACCCTCATGACTTCCTGCGTGCGGCCATGATCCCGGCGGGAGCGCCGGACGATGGGCCGGGTGAGCGCTACCGCACGGTCTGGATCTCCGATCTGCACCTGGGCACGCCGGGCTGCCGGGCCGAGGCCCTGCTGGACTTCCTGAAGACGGTGGACTGCGAGCGCCTGTACCTGGTGGGCGACATCATCGACGGCTGGCAGCTGCGGCGCAGCTGGTACTGGCCGCAGGCCCACAACGATGTGGTGCAGAAGCTCCTGCGCAAGGCGCGCAAGGGCTGCCGCGTGATCTTCATCCCGGGCAACCACGACGAGTTCGCGCGCCGCTATCTGGAGCACAGCTTCGGTGGCATCGAGGTGATGGAGGAGGCCCTGCACGAGACCGCGGACGGCCGCCGGCTCTGGGTCACGCACGGCGACCTGTTCGACGGCGTCGTGCAATGCGCGCGCTGGCTGGCCCTGCTGGGCGACAGCCTCTACGAGTTCAGCCTGAAGCTCAACCGCTGGCTCAACTCCTGCCGCGCCCGCCTGGGCCTGCCCTACTGGAGCCTCTCGAAATACCTGAAGCTCAAGGTCAAGCGCGCGGTCAGCTATGTGAGCGACTTCGAGCAGGCGCTGGCGCGCGAGGCCAGGAAGCGCGGCGCCCAGGGCGTGGTCTGCGGCCATATCCACCATGCCGAGCTGCGCGAGATCGACGGCGTGCTCTATGCCAACGACGGCGACTGGGTCGAGAGCCTGACCGCCCTGGTCGAGCATGCCGACGGGCGCCTGGAGATCCTCGACTGGAGCGCGCGCTCGCACCGCAGGCAGGATGGCCATCCGGCGATACCCCATGGTCACGAAACCGTCATCCTGCCTTCATAGAATCAAAATATGACTATGTCCGTCCCGGCGCTGCCCTCGGTCGTCCTGCTGAACCGCGAGCAGGCCATCCTGGAATTCAACCGCCGCGTGCTGGCCCAGGCGCAGCGCGAGGACGTGCCCTTGCTGGAGCGGCTGCGCTATATCTGCATCGTCTCCTCGAACCTGGATGAGTTCTTCGAGGTGCGCTTCGCCGACATGCTGGAGGCCGCGCGCGAGCCGGCCAGCGGCATCACGAGCCGCGACGTCGAGCGCGTCGGTCGTGCCGCCCATGTGCTGATCGACCAGCAGTACGACATCTTCAACGAGCAGGTCATGCCGGTGCTCAAGCGCGAGCAGATCCTGATCCTCAACCATGCCGACCGCAACGAGGCGCAGCGCCGCTGGGTCGGGCGCTTCTTCGAGCGCGAGGTGCGGCCGCTGCTGGTGCCGGTGGGCCTGGACCCGGCGCATCCCTTCCCGCAGGTGGCCAACAAGTCCCTGCACTTCATCGCCCGCCTCTCCGGCCGCGACGCGCTGGGCCGCGACAGCCGCATCGCCATCGTCAAGGTGCCGCGCGTGCTGCCGCGCGTGATCAAGCTGCCGGCCGAGATCAGCGCCGGCTGCCAGGCCTTCGTGCTGCTGACCAGCGTGATCCGCGCCCATCTGGAGGAGCTGTTCCCGGGCCGCCAGGTCGAGGCTTTCTCGCAGTTCCGCGTGACGCGCGACTCGGACCTGGAGGTCGACGAGGAGGAGGTCGCCAACCTGCGCCATGCCTTGCGCTCGGGCCTGACGACGCGCCACTTCGGCCGCGCGGTGCGGCTGGAGGTGGTCAACACCTGCCCGGAGGAGCTGTCGAGCTTTCTGCTGCAGCAGTTCCAGCTGCCGGCGGCGGCGCTGTACCGGGTCAACGGCCCGGTCAACCTGGTTCGTCTGAACGAGCTGATCGACCAGACCGATGCGCCCGAGCTGCGCTTCGCGCCACATGAGCCGGTCTGGCCGCAGGGCCGGCTGCCGCGCGGCAAGTCCATGTTCGAGCGCCTGCAGAAGGGCGACGTGCTGCTGCACCATCCCTTCGAGAGCTTCGAGCCGGTGGTGCAGCTGCTGCGCGAGGCGGTGCACGACCCCGACGTGCTGGCGATCAAGCAGACGGTCTACCGCACCGGCAGCAAGTCCGAGCTGATGGACCTGCTGATCGAGGCGGCGCGGCGCGGCAAGGAGGTGATGGTGGTCGTCGAGCTGAAGGCGCGCTTCGACGAGGAGGCCAACATCAACTGGGCCGAGCGCCTGGAGGCTGTGGGCGCCCAGGTGGTCTACGGCATCGTCGGCCTGAAGACCCATGCCAAGCTGCTGCTGGTGACGCGGCGCGAGCAGCACAAGGGCCGGGCCGTGCTGCGCCGCTACGGCCACCTGTCCACCGGCAACTACAACCCCAAGACCGCGCGCCTGTACACCGACCTGGGCTATCTGACCGCCGACCCCGAGCTGACCGCGGATGCCGATCTGGTGTTCCGCCAGCTGGCCTCGCTGGGCAAGGCCAAGGCGCCCAGGCGCCTGCTGCTGGCGCCGTTCAATATGCATGCCCGCATGATGGAGCTGCTGGGCCAGGTGCGCGATGCGGCCGCCGCTGGCTACCCGGCGCGCGTGGTGCTGAAGGTCAATGCGCTGACCGACGCCGAGCTGATCGGCGGCCTGCTGGCCGCGGGCCAGGCCGGGGCGCGCATCGACCTGATCGTGCGCGGCGCCTGCATGCTGCCGCCGGGCCTGCCGGGCGTCAGCGAGAACATCGTGGTGCGCTCGGTGGTGGGGCGCTTCCTGGAGCATTCGCGGGTCAGCTACTTCCGCTGGGGCGACGGCGCCGAGCAGGAGGCGCTGTACCTGTCGAGCGCTGACTGGATGAGCCGCAATATGTTCCGCCGCATCGAGGTGGCCTGGCCGGTGCTGGATGCACGGCTGCGCCAGCGCGTCATCGACGAGGCCCTGGTGCCCTATCTGCACGACAGCCTGGACGCCTGGCAGCTGGGCCCGGACGGCCACAGCCACCGCATCTCGTCCTCCGGCATCAGCGCCCAGCAGGCGCTGATGCGGCTGTTCCAGCCGGACTGAACGCTCAGGCCGCGAGCCTGAGGCTCAGCACCCCGCTGCGCGCCCAGGCCTCGAGCTCCTGCTGCAGCAGGTACAGGGTGCGCGGCTGGCGCTGCGCCCAGCCCTTGGCCAGCTGCAGGCGCACGCCCTGGCGCTCGCGCGCGAGCTGCAGGGCCTGCGGGCTGACCGGCGCGCGCGCATGGCAGGCCAGGGCCGCCAGGCGCAGGGCCAGCAGCTGCCAGACGAAGCCCGGGTCGGCGAATTGCGCCTCCAGCTTGCGCAGGCCGCCGCGCTGGCCCAGGGCCAGGTCGCCCAGGCGCTTGAGCTGGCTTTGCGAGAAGCCGGCGGCATCGACATGGGCCAGCAGGTAGGCGCTGTGGCGGTGGTGGTCGTGGTGGGACACCATCATGCCGATCTCGTGCAGCGCGGCGGCCCAGCCCAGTTCGCGCTGCGCCTCGCGCGGCGCCTGCGGCTGCAGCTGCTTGTACAGGGCCAGGGCCAGCTTGCGCACGCGCGCCGCCTGTTCCAGGTCCACGCCGAAGCGCTGCTGCAGCGCGGCCACCGACTGCTCGCGCATGTCGCCGCTGCCGCCGGCGGCACCGGCATGGCGCTCGGCCAGGTCGAAGATCACGCCCTGGCGCAGCGCGCCCTTGGTGGGCATCAACTCCGCGATGCCGAACTGGGTCAGCAGGGTGTAGAGGATGCACAGGCCGCCGCCGACGACCGCGCGGCGGTCCTCCTTCAGGCCGGGCAGCTTGAGCTTGTCCATCTGACCGGCGGCGATGCACTGCTCGATGCACCAGCGCAGCGCTGCGGGCGTGATGCGGCCGTCGGTGACGCCGCTGCCGGCCAGCACCTGGGCCACCGCGCCGACGGTGCCCGAGCTGCCCAGGGCCTCGCGCCAATGCCGGCGGTCGAACAGGGACAGGGCCTCTTCCAGCTCGGCGCCGGCCGCCACCTGGGCGGCGCGGAAAGCCTCGGCCGTGAAGCGGCCCTCGGGGAAGAAGCGCATCGACAGGCTGACGCTGCCGACCTGGAAGCTCTCGGCCGTGACCGGCGTGCGGCCCTGGCCCAGGATCATCTCGGTGGAGCGGCCGCCGATGTCGATCACCAGGCGCGGCAGCTCCGAGGCCTGCAGGCGCGCCACGCCGGCATAGATCAGGCGGGCCTCCTCGCGGCCCGAGATCACCTCGATGGGGAAGCCCAGCACGGATTCGGCGCGCTGCAGGAAGGCGTCGCGGTTCTTGGCCTCGCGCAGGGTCTGGGTGGCGACCGCGCGGACCTGCCGCGGCGCGCAGTCCTTCAGGTGCAGGGCGAAGCGGGCCAGGCAGTCCAGGCCGCGCTGCATCGCCGCTTCGGTCAGCAGGCCCTGCTCGTCAAGACCTGCCCCCAGGCGTACCGTCTCCTTCAGGTACTCCAGGCGCTTGTACTGGCCGCGCCGCAAGGTGGCGATCTCCAGCCGGAAGCTGTTGGAGCCCATGTCGATGGCGGCCAGCGGGGCATTGAGCAGGGGAGCGTGTGCGGCGGCAAGCAAGGTCATGGCCGCGATTGTCGGGGCAAACGCGGCCCGGACCGTGACGGCCTGCAAGGAATCGGACGCATGCCTAGAATGCGACGGCCTTGAGCGAACTCATCACACCAGGAGGGACCCGCATGCAGGACGAAGTGAACAGCCTGACCCCGAGCCGCGCCTTCAGCCGGCGCGACTTCGTGCGCACCACGGTGGGCAGCGGCTTTGCCGCGGCCGTGCTGCCGGTGACGGGCGAGACCATCAAGACCGATGCCCAGGGCCTGGAGGCGGGCGAGGTGATGATCCCGGTCGGCGACTTCAAGCTGCCGGCCTACCGCGCCCAGCCCGCCGGCGCCAGGAACGCGCCGGTGATCCTGGTGATCAGCGAGATCTTCGGCGTGCATGAGTACATCGCCGACGTGACGCGGCGCCTGGCCAAGCAGGGCTATCTGGCGATCGCGCCAGAGCTGTTCGTGCGCCAGGGCGATGCCGGCAGCTATGGCGAGATCGCCAAGCTGATGGCCGAGGTGATCAACAAGGTGCCTGACGAGCAGGTCATGCGCGACCTGGACGCGACGGTCGCCTGGGCGAAGACCCATGGTGGCGACGCGGCCAGGCTGGGCATCACCGGCTTCTGCTGGGGCGGCCGCATCACCTGGCTGTATGCCGCCCACAACCCCGGCCTGAAGGCCGGCGTGGCCTGGTACGGCCGCCTGGTGGGCCAGGCCAATCCGCTGCAGCCCCGGCATCCGCTGGATCTGGCCGGGCAACTGGCCGGTCCGGTGCTGGGCCTCTATGGCGGCCAGGATGCCGGCATCCCGCTTGACACGGTTGATAAGATGAAGTCTGCCCTGGCCCAAGGCTCGGCGGCAGCCAAGCGCAGCGAGTTCCATGTCTACGCCGAGGCCCCGCACGCCTTCCACGCCGACTATCGCCCCAGCTATCGCAAGGACGCGGCGGAGGATGGCTGGAAGCGCTGCCTGGCCTGGTTCAAGGCCAACGGCGTGGCCTGAGCCGGCAAAGCCTTGCCAAGCAAACCGCGCATGGGCGCGGTTTGTTTTTTGTCCGACGGAAGTTCCATGACCCTTTTCTACATCGTGCTCGCCACCCTGCTGGGGGGGCTGCTCTCGGTGCTGATCGCCGCCAGCCTGACCGTGAGCCTGCTGGGCCGCGTAGTCAAGCACCTGGTCAGCCTGTCCACCGGCGTGCTGCTGGGCACGGCCCTGCTGCATGTGCTGCCCGAGGCCTTCGAGAGCACGGCCAGCCCGCACAGCCTGTTCATGACCCTGCTGGCCGGCCTGATGTTCTTCTTCCTGCTGGAAAAGGCCGAGCTGTACCGCCACACCCACCACCACGAGGGCGACGGGCACCACCACCACCACCATTTCGACCATGAGCAGGCCGGCCGCGGCGGCCTGTCGGTGCTGGTGGGCGACTCGATCCACAACTTCTGCGACGGCATCATCATCGCCGCCGCCTTCCTGACCGACGTGCACCTGGGCGTGGTGACGGCGCTGGCCATCATCGCCCACGAGATCCCGCAGGAGGTGGGCGACTACATCGTGCTGCTGAATGCCGGCTTCACGCGCAGCCGGGCCCTGGCCTACAACGCGGTCTCGGGACTGGCGGCGGTGCTGGGCGGGGTGCTGGGCTACTTCGTCGTCGGGCCCTGGGAGGGCCTGTTTCCCTATCTGATGGTGGCGGCTTCCAGCAGCTTCATCTATGTGTCGGTGGCCGACCTGATTCCGCAGCTGCAACGCCGCCTGCCCTGGCGCGACACGCTGTTCCAACTTCTCTGGCTGGGCGCCGGGCTGAGCCTGGTGCTGATGGTCGTCGGCGGCGAACATTCGCACTGAGCGCTCGGCGCATCGCTCTCCCAGCGACGTCCGAGGATCCGGCTTCGCCGGTCCTGCGGGCGCGCCCCTTGAGGGGGCGGCCGTCAGGCCGTAGGGGGTGGGCCTATCGGACGACGAGGACGGGAATGGCGCAGTGGGTCAGCAGCTTCTGGGTCTCGCTGCCCAGCAGCATGGCCTGGAAGCCGCGCCGGCCGTGCGAGGCCATCACGACCAGATCGGCCTTGCTGTTGCTGGCGTGCTCGATGATGGCCTCCCAGGCGTGCAGGGCCTCGACCGTGTGACCCTCGCAGGGCACGCCGGCGGCCTCGGCCGCGGCGATCACGGCCTTGACGCGGCTGGAGGCGATGCGCTCCTGGGCGTCGAAGAACTCCTGCGGCGGCGTGGGCTGCATCTCGGAGACCGCGCTGTAGGGGAAGGGTTCCTTGACGCTGACCGCGAAGATGCGGGAGCCGTGGACCTTGGCCAGCGCGATGGCGGTGTCGACCGCCTTGACGGTGATGTCGGAGCCGTCGGTGGGAACAACAATGCGTTCAAACATGGTGAGCCTCCTGGATAAAGCACCCGGATCCCGGGTCTTGGGGCCATCTTGCCTCGGCCCGGGCCACCTGTCTTGCGCTATGTCAAGGGCTCAGCCCTTGGCGACGGGCCGGCCGGGGTCCGAGGACCATTCGCTCCAGGAACCAGGATAGAGCAGGGAACCGCCAAGCCCCGCATATTCCATGGCCAGCAGGTTGTGACAGGCGGTGACACCGGAGCCGCACTGATGCACCACCTGCTGCGGCGCATGCGGCGCCAGCAGGGCGGCGAATTCCTCGCGCAGCTGGGCGGCGGGCTTGAACAGCAGGCCCTCGGCGTCCAGGTTGTTCTTGAACAGGCGGTTGCTGGCACCCGGGATATGGCCGGCCTGGGTGTCGAGCGGCTCGACCTCGCCCCGGAAGCGTTCGGGCGCCCGCGCGTCGATCAGGCGCAGGCGGCCCAGGCCGGCCAGCAGCCGGTCGGCATCGAGGCTGGCGACCAGGCTGGGGCCGGGCCTGAAGTCGCTGGGCGGCGCGGCCGGTGTGGCCGTCTGGCTGAGCGGGCCGCCGGCCGCGGTCCAGGCCTGCAGGCCGCCGTTCAGCACGGCCGCCGGCGCATGGCCCAGCCAGCGCAGCATCCACCAGGTGCGTGCCGCGTACATGCCGCCCTGGGCGTCGTAGCAGACGACCTGGGTGTCCGGGCGCAGGCCCAGGGTGCGCATCCTGGCGGCGAAGGCCTCGCGCTCCGGCAGGGGATGGCGCCCGTTGCGGCCCGTCTTGGGCGCACTCAGGTCGCGGTCCAGATGCAGGTAATGCGCGCCGGGCAGATGGCCCTGGGCATGGGCGCGCTCGCCGGCCGCGGTGTCGGCCAGGTCGAAGCTGGCGTCGATCAGCAGCAGGGTGGCGCCGGCGGCCTGCAGGGCCTGCAACTCGGCGACGGAAATGAGGGTCTGGTAGATATTGCTCATGATTCGGTGACGGAGTGTTGGCTGTCGGCCGGGGTGCTGCGGGCGCGCAGCTGGGTGGCGGCCAGGCCGGCGGCGATGATCAGGGCCATGCCGGCCAGGGCGCTGACGGTGATGGCGTCGTGGAACAGCAGGGCGCCATAGATGAAGGAGAAGACGATGCCCAGGTACTGCAGGCTGGCGTTGACCAGGGGCTTGCCGCGGCCATAGGCACGCGTCATCAGCAACTGGGCCGCGGTGGCCAGCAGGCCCACGGCCAGCAGCAGGGCCACGCCGCGCAGGCTGTGGGCATGCCAGCTGGAGCTGGCCAGGCTGGTCAGCGCGCCGGCCGCGACACCGCCCATGGAGAAATAGAAGACGATGCGGATCTCGGGTTCGCCGGCCCGCCCCAGCGAGGTGACCTGCAGATAGGCCAGGGCCGACAGCATGCCCGAGAGCAGGCCGGCCAGGCCGTGCCAGAGCTGCTGCTGGTCGATGGTCGGGCGCAGCACCAGGGCCACGCCGGCGAAGCCCAGCAGCACGGCGAAGACCAGGCGGCCGTCGACCCGGGCACTGCCCAGCATCACCGCCCCGCCGATCAGGAACAGGGCCATCCAGACCGAGGACATGTAGTTCAGGGTCATCGCGGTGGCCAGCGGCAGCTTGCCGATCGAGTAGAACCACAGCGACAGCGCCAGCACGCCGGAGAGGCTGCGCCAGAAATGCATGGCCGGCACGGCGGTCTTCAGGCTGAGGCGCTGGCTGCGGGCCAGCAAGGCCATCGCGACGACGCCGACCAGGCCGCGGTACATCACGATCTCGCTGGCGTCGTAGAACTCGCTCGCCAGCTTGACGCAGACCCCCATGGTGGCGAACAGGAAGGTGGCGGCGATCATCATCAGGGAGGCGGGCATGGGCCGCATTGTGGCCCGAGCGCAAAAGCGAACGCCCCGGCAGCGGGCTGCGCGGGGCGTTTGGCGTTCGTGCCTGGTGAAGGCTGGCTGACCGGATCAGGCGCCGAACTTCATTTCCCGGCGGTACCACTCGTGGAAATGCTGCATGCCGTCTTCCATCGGGCTCTGGTAAGGACCGACCTCGTTGTCGCCACGCTCCATCAGGGCGCGCCGGCCCTGGTCCATGCGCAGCGCGATCTCGTCGTCCTCGATGCAGGTCTCCATATAGGCGGCCTGGTTGGCCTCGACGAAATCGCGCTCGAAGGCGGCGATCTCCTCGGGGTAGTAGAACTCGACGATGTTGGTGGTCTTCTGCGGGCCCTTGGGGTGCAGGGTCGAGACCACCAGCACATGCGGGTACCACTCGACCATGATGTGCGGATAGTAGGTCAGCCAGATCGCGCCCTGGCGCGGCGGCTGGCCGCCGCCGAACTGCAGCACCTGCTCGTGCCACTTGGCATAGGTGGCGGAGCCCGGCTTGGCCAGGCCCTTGTGGATGCCCACCGTCTGCACCGAATGGTGGCGGCCGAACTCCCAGGCCAGGTCCTCGCAGGTGACGAAGTGGCCCAGGCCGGGGTGGAAAGGCCCGACGTGGTAGTCCTCCAGATAGACCTCGATGAAGGTCTTCCAGTTGTAGTCGCACTCGTGCACATGGACCTTGTCCAGCACGTAGCCGCTGAAATCCAGCTGGCCGGCCGGGCCCAGCTTGGCCAGCTGGGCGGCGACATCATGACCGTTGTCCTCGAACAGCAGGCCGTTCCACTCGCGGATCTTGTAGCGGTTCAGGTTCAGGCAGGGGTCCTGCTCGAAATGCGGCGCGCCGACCAGCTGACCCTGCAGGTCGTAGGTCCAGCGGTGCAGCGGGCAGACGATATGGCTCCTGGTGTTGCCGCGGCCCTTCAGCATCACGGCCTGGCGGTGCCGGCAGACGTTGGAGATCAGCTCGACGCCGCCGGGGGTGCGCACCAGCGCACGGCCCTCGCCCTCCTGGGGCAGGGCGTAGTGGTCGCCGACCTCGGGCACGGCCAGGGCGTGCCCGAGGTAGCGGGGGCCGTGCTGGAAGATCAGTTCCTGTTCGCGGCGGAACAGGTCCTCATCGAAATAGGATGTAACGGGCAGCTGGGTCTTGTAGCTGCGTTCAAGCGCCGAAAGCGTGATGCTCAGGTCGGACATGATCCAAGAGGGTCTCCAAGAAACCAATGTCAACCCCCCGGCGGGCAGCGTTGTGGCTGGGGCTGCAGGCTGCCGTCGGGTTTGTGTCAAAAAGCCCGGCTGAAGTGCGAATCCAGGCCGGGCTCGGTCAGATCGAACCCGGCGGATGGCATCGGATGGCATCGATCACAGGCCGGGCGCGAGGGCGGGATTGTACCCATGTCGGGCGCCTCCCGGGTGCCTGCTCCCGCGGCGGCGGGCGCGCAAGTCCAACCGCGCCCGCTGTGGCTATCACGTGACAGCCTACTTTGGGGTGAAAGGCCCCCCTGGGTTGACCCCACTACAATGGCGATTTCGCGTTTTGAAATGACCAAAGCCGCCGCCGCCAAGAATGCGTCCAAGGACGCAGTGCCGCCCAGTTACGAGCAGGCGCTCGAGGAACTGGAGCGCCTGGTGGCTTCGATGGAGGCCGGTCAGTTGCCGCTCGATCAATTGCTCGACAGCTATCGCCGCGGTGCAGAGTTGCTGGGCTTCTGTCGCGCTCGATTGCAGGCCGTAGAACAACAAGTCAAGGTGCTGGAGGGCGGGGAAATGAAGTCATGGGAGGACTCTTAAGCGTGGATGCTGGAGTTTTTGAACAATGGGTGCAGCGGGTGCTGCGCAGCTATGAAGTGGCCCTGGATGCCTGGGTGCCGGCGGC
>Ga0255338_1001849_pt1 | contig 36165 bp, 33 predicted proteins | sample MeOH1_35cm_T4_19_FD_203715 | JGI IMG/M metagenome (GOLD analysis project Ga0255338, IMG submission 203715) | Sandy soil microbial communities from University of British Columbia, Vancouver, Canada - MeOH1_35cm_T4_195 | ecosystem: Engineered > Artificial ecosystem > Sand microcosm > Unclassified ...
AAAGAAGAAGATGGCGTTCTTAGAGGTAAATAGTTGGGCATCCTAAAAAAGACTTATTTATTTTTATTAGCCTTTTTTATTGGGTATCCCACCCTCTATATGATTCAATTTTGGCGAACAAAAACTATTGTAGATCAAAAAGATGAATCTAATATCGCAAAGATCTCACAGATGCTCGCACATAGCAGTGATCAAAAATCAGATGATCTCTTCTTAAATATGTTTGACACTTATCGCCAAACCAAGAGTATTTCGTTCTATGTGATCCGCGATGGCACGGGTCGACTTATCTACCCATCCAACAAAAATGCCTTAGTTCAAGAAGCCAATTATAAAAAAGATAGTATCTTTCAAGTAAGGAGAAATCTCCGTATTCAAGGGCAGGACTATATCGTCTTTTTTGGTAAGGATGATGTTCCGTTTGAAGCTCTTTTATGGGAGCTACTTAAGGAGCAAAGAGAAGTCCTATTTACACTAGGGATAGGTATTATTCTTCTTATCCATCAAGTAGCATCGTACTTTCTCCAATTCGACGTTAACATGATAATCCAGTGGTTTAAGGGCCGCTCACGTACTGGTGATGCTGAGGTGCTTTCTAAAGAAGCTCATCGTCTAAAAACATATATCCATGGCGTTGAAGAAAAACGTCAGCAAGCTGAGCAAATGGTTCAAGAATATAAGACCAACTCTTACAGCGGTTTAACTTGGGCTCACGAGCAAATTCAGTCCGGTGCAAAGAGCGTCGAAATCGTTGCAGCTCGCTGTGATATCAACAACTACACGGTTTTAAAGCAGAAAATCTCTGCCGAACTCCTACAATATATTGTTCAAACTTTCTTTAATCGTGGCGGAGAGTATCTATCGCGTTACGGAGCCTACAAAGAAAACGCAGCTGGCGATGAGATCTCTTTCTTTGTTCCTAAAAGCGAGAATAGAGATGCTGAGCTAATGGCAGTTCACATTGTGCGTGGACTATTTGAAATATTCCAAGACCTGAAAAATGAATTCAATCTTCCTGGAGTATCTCTCACGGTTAAGGCTGCCCTAGATTCTGGGACTGTCGAGTTAGAAAAACTCGGCGGCAACTCAGAGACAGAGGGACAGCCACTCATCAACACTGCCCGCTTCCTAACGACAATACACGATAAGAGCGCATCAACTCTTACGGTTCAGAGCGAAGCAATGAGCAAGTACGAACGTCACGTAATTTCCGAACACGAGGATATGGTCAAAGTGAAGAACTATGACACTCCTTTTGCTTTGACTTACATACATGACATTTATGGCTATGGCACTGGTGCTGAGAACAAACCCGATATCAAGTATTTTAGAACTGACAGAGACCTAGCATTGATTCTTCAAGAAATGACTAAGTCGGTTCTCGGTAACCAAGCATATATCTTTCACATGCTGAGAAATCATATCATGTCGATCCCGATCAATCGCCTGAGCTATCAAGTGATCTCCCAGTACAAGACCCTCTTGAAAACTGGAATTGAAGTAAAACATGCTCAATTGCTTTCAGGCATTGCGCTACTAGCGAAGACACTATTTACGAAAGAGTCTATCGATGAAGAGGTTATCGAAGATCTCGCGCTGTGCTTGAACTCGCCCGACAAGCGCGTTGTTTCAAACGCCCGCGAAGCTCTTCACAAGCTACGACCAGAGATGATCGACCTCCGTCACTATGTTAAGAGCAACGATAATCGTATTGCGGCCGATGCGATGATTGATCTCGTGAAAATCGAGGGATTAACGGATGAGCACTCTGCTCAGATCGTCCGCTGGCTGACATCGAAGGATAGTGCATTCCAATTGTCAGCATTGTATGTAGCATACCAAGTTTACAACTATTGGACCTCTGCCCGTCCTGAGTATATTTCTTTAAATCACAATTTTAAAGCACTCGACTCCGCAATCCGCACGATGGATCATACGAATTTGAATTTGCAGAAGTGGTTGGCTCTTTATGAGGGTGTGCAGGCACACCGTCGGGCCGGATAGTAATTTAATTCGTACCTTTTAAAAAAACAGAGATTGAAGTACCCACAAATGGCTCACTTTCAATCTTTAAGGTGCCACCAAATGACTGTATTACTTTATATGCGTGCCACAAACCGACACCTGAATTCCCATCGGATTTTCCAAAACTAAATCCTTTAGTTCCAACTTTCTCAAGCACTTCTTGTTGCATACCAACGCCATTATCAATAATGCGTAGACAATACATACTGTTATGCGATTGAACCAATTCAATTTTTATCTTTACAGGAACGTCCTGTCTTTTTGACTCAAGGGCATTATTTAATAAGTTAGAAATAACCCTACCCATTTCAATCTCATTCGCTATTACTTCGGCTGACTCCAGATCGGTTTCAATTGTCGTACGATCTAAATCCCATTCATTCACTTTCTCAGAAACAATATGCGAAACAATTTTATCTAGAGAAACCATCGCCAAACTTATTGCCGGCTTCTCTGCCGTCATTTCAGAGTTCGCTTGCTTCAACTGGGAGAATATTCCATCAATTCTCTCCACTATTCCCTTTAAAAGTTCAGCATACTCTGGAGCTACATCAATTCTTTGGACTACAAGTTTTAACGCGCCAATTGGGCTAGCGATATCATGCCTAGTCTGCTTAGTGAGGTCTACGAGAATATCTTTTTCTAGCAAGACTCTCAGTCTCTCAGCCTCCTGAATCTTTTTTTGACTTTCTATTAATCCATAGATGTAGTGCAATCCGATTGCCACTAAAAGAGGTATCAAGATTTGAACAAGTAAATACCAAATATTGAGTGGCATGGCGAAGCTTAAACGCCATGTAGATCCATTAATTGCTTGTAATATGCCCTCGGTGTGGTCAGAAAAAAAACCACAATATGACTTTGTAGTGGTATCGTAAAAAATGCGGAAATCATTTGTCGTCTCAGCAAGCCTTACGCACTTGATCCAATTCTCTGTCTCCATATCAGACAGAGACCTAGAGATCTGGTAAGAATTAGCACTATTAACTTCATTTCTTAATAAACTGGCAATACTTTTCCATGTACTTTGATTCTGGATATGATTTGCATAGCCGACAGAAAGTTCAAGTAAGGCAACTATGCCTGTAAAGACTAATAACCAATTTTTTCCAACTATAAGCTTTTTTAGTAAAGCATTCTGTCGATCGCGCCATGTTCCCATGGTGTCCACCCCTCAAATATAGTGCGGGATACGCAAAACAGATCACTTTGAAAATTTCGTTGAAATTTAAGACTAGGATTTTTCCAAAAATTGTTTCTCTCTACTTTCAATATATCCAAAGCCACATCTTTATTCTCAGAAAAATATTTAATGCGATTGAAAGGAAAAATATTGAAATTTCGTTCTTGCTTAGAAATTAATAAATGCCTGTGAGCCTCTACGACTGCGTGAACTAGAGCATCTTCATAACAACTATTTATGCCACTCCCAACGAAGGCGCCAGCTCTATTAAAGCCAACTATCGCGCACAAATGGTAGGACAATATTTTTTGATCGAAAGAATATAAAAATTCTTTCTTAAAAACGGAGACTTTGTCGAAATCTCTAATCAATAGCTGACTTTCTTTAGGCCATTTTACGGATTTATCTTCCTCAAGAAAGCATTTGTAATCAAGCCATTGAGATAAAGCCCATCTCTCTAAAGCTTCGCCTATAGATCGTATTTGAGTATTTAAACTATCAAACCCTGCCGCGAATCCGCAGGCTGTCGGAAAATTATCTAATTGCCAGCCTTCAAGATCCCCAGCCTTCTTTAGTTTTAAAACGAAGCTTCTTTCAATGAACTCCGCTATAGCAATTTTTCGCGCGGTATTTAAATCTCTTGAAAAACCAGACCCTACAGGCTTTCCGTCAGAACCTAAAGCGGTTACTTGCCAAACAGCACTCTTATCTTCATTTTCTAAGAAAGACTCCTGAAGACTGCTAAAGTTGGGGAAAACCTGCATTAGGTGGTCTATCATTTTGCTGCCTTAATTTCTTCGAATCTAATTCTCGTTACCATCGGACTTAAGCTTTTCACGTCGACAGAATCGCTAAATAGGTAAAAACCTCCCCGATGAAACGTCGGAATGAGAGCAGCATCTTCTATTAGATAGTCTTGAAATCTTTGGCTAGCAACTGATTCGCTCATATCAGTGGAGTCATATTCTTTTGTAAGCTGGCAAATCCTGCCAGAAGGGTCAGGCCACCGATCTCCAACATCACTACAGAAAAGCATATCAATGACCCAGCCTTCGAATCCTCCACCAATCTCTGCAGCTTGAACGTAGAGATCATACTTAGGATTTTGAAAGGTCTCTTTAAATGATTCATAAGGCTCAGAATCAAACTCTATAGCCCAGCCAAGTTCCTCAGCAGCCTGCTTGATAACTTCTTTATTTATGTTGTTTGGAGTGTTTGGCCCTTTAAGCATTACTTTCGCAAGTAATTTAACATCCTTCTTAGGAGCTCGATCTTTTTTTATTTCTATATTCTTGATTGAAGACTTATCACTAGCGAAAAAATGCTCCGTTTTAAAGACACTAATATGCTCAAATTTATAATTATTAAAATTTCGTCTAAAACTATCTAAGAAAATAGTTCTGTTATTTTGATCAGCAAAAACACCCCGACCTGGATTCAACTTTACGACGATCAAATTTTGCGGGATCTGCCTGATATTCGCATACTTTACAAAATCTTCACTCCCTGGATTTTGCACTTCAATGATTCGCGGTCCTTCCGCTTTTTTGAAGGCTTCGAGGCCTTGTCTATTAATGACAATTTTTTTGAAGTTCCCTTTAAATTCTTCCGGCCAATCTTCTCGACGTTTAAGCTTATAGTGGTCCTCATGGGAAATATATTCTAGTGAATATGGTCCCGAGGAGACTATCTTTTTTGAATCTCTCCATTTATCACCGTCATAGTTTGCATCGCAAATATAACCGAAGGGAGACATAGTTAAATGCTCAAGAAACCCGCCTCTAATTGACTTGGAAAAAGTAAAAATGAGTCGATTTCCATCGGCCGTAATTCCGCCAAACTCGCTCAGACTATTTTTAAGTAATTGATCATAACCTACAAGATATCTAAATATTGGATGCTCACTCCCCTGGGAGTACAAACGAATGCTTCTAGCTAAGCTCCTAACAAAACCCTTTGCTGTGATTTCTTCGCCATTTTCACATTTTAAACCTTCTCTAAGTTCAAAAATCCAGCGCAAGCCATCCTTCTTCCAGGATTTAGCAATATATGGAATAGGTCTTTCATCTGAAAAATATGTGACCAAGTTCCCAATTGCAGGAGCTACTACAAGATTATTTGAATAGGTTTCGATGTCTAAGATGTCAGTACTAATCTGAGCACTTAAAGAGGGATAAAAAAAAGTGAGCTCCATATTTTGAGAAAGGTTCGAGCTAATCAAGCCCGAATCCATCCCCTCCTTTATTTGGCGCCAAAGCTTGGGCATCAAAAGGTACCCTAACGCTAACACCGTCAAAAGTAGAGAAGTTGATTTTATTACCTTCTTTATCAAAGCGAACTTTGATGTTTTCATTCGTCAGGATCACCCTTCCCGTTTCTTGATAAAAACGAATTCTTAACTCATCAATATTTACGCCAACTGAATAGGCGTTATTGTCATTAATAACTATATTCTTATGCTCTACATCTGCGTTTTTCAGCTGAACTAAAAAGGCTTCTAAGGCCATACTTCCCACCCTTGCGACCAGAGCATGAGGCTCTGCGGTTATTGGGACCGATGAACTCTTTTGGAGTCAAATAGTCCCTGGTTTATATTTGCCGATACTTATTACAAGTTTTATGCCGCTCTCAAATCCTACTAATTGAACTTAAGGACATATGATGGCTACAGCCCTAGAAACATTTCATTGAAATGTATATTCCGACACCACATATTCCAAACCACTTAGGAGTTTACCCCAGCCCCCGGGTCCAATACACCATCGGGTTCAGTCGATCCAACACCGCACCGTCAGACTCAATCGTCGGCCAGTGGTAATCAAACTCAATTCCCGTCTTCGTAAAGCCCAGCCCTTTCCACACGACAACCGCGTCGGCCATATCCACTGGCCTTCGCGGATCTCCAGCATCCCGTACCACGGTCGCAATTGCGACCTTTGAAAAACCTCGTGCATGAGCGTAAGAATCCTGCAGTGAATACACGCAGCGGGAAAAACCGTGGCCGCGTATCGAATAATCTAAAATGATCTCTCCGTAATAGTAATAATCTTTAGGAGCCAAGCCCGCATTAACGAACATCTCCACCGCGCCCTCTAGGATATCTGCATCCGTCGCTAACGGTAGCCCTGTCGAGACCCCCAATAGCTTGCCACCCTCATCACTGATCTTTACCAAGATCGACGATGAATCCTTCGCATATCCCGCGAGATACTCAGACTCGTAGCCAAGATTCCCCGCATACAAATAAGGAAAATCGCGGAAGTACCGAATACGGAACTCCGCAACTTCGAAAATATGCTCCGAAATTGCCCTACCCGTATACACTTCGATCTTTAAATCTTCCCACTTCATAAACTTCTCTTGTTTGAAAAAGAACTATAACATTTGTCTCTACAACTGCTGCGAAATCTCTGATTTCCAATCAGAAATTTCTCGTTTGTACACTCGCTGTACAGTAAGAATTTCATCTCGCCCGAACCGCGCCGTGACGAATTCTTGTACTGTGTCTGCCAATTTGCGGCACTCCGCCGCTCCCAGTGCGAAATCGTGCAGCCAAGTCCCCTATATTGCACGCCACGCGTGGCACCTTCGTTGCTGTATGGGCCTTGTTGAGGAACGTAACGGAGGATTACAAAATGGAATTCTTTTTTTCACTTGGTCGTGCATTTACATCATCTGACGCTATCTGGATGTGGGCTATTTTGGCCGCTCAGATCGTGTCCATCGCAATTATCATCGAAAGAGCCGTCGCTCTTTTCATGAATCGCAAAGATAATCAGAAATCGCTTTCAAAAGTTATCGCCGACGATATTAAAGCCGGTAACCTTGAGAAAGCGCTTCGCAGATCTCAACAAATCGGCATGAAAGATCCACTCGGTGTGGTCGCTGCTGCCGGTATCCAAGCTGCCATCGACATGGGCGGCAAAGAAGAGATCCAACTCAAGATGGATGAAGTCCTTCTCGAAGAAACAACTCGCGTAGAAAAACGTATCGGTTTCTTGGCTATGTTCGCCAACGTGGCAACTCTGATGGGTCTCTTGGGAACTATCACAGGTTTGATCCACTCTTTCGCCGGTATCTCCAACGCCAACGCTGCTGAAAAAGCAACGATCCTTTCACAAGGTATCTCTTTGGCGATGAACACCACTGCTTACGGTCTGATCGTCGCGGTCCCTGCTTTGATCATGTACGCCGTGTTGCAAAACCGCGCGACTCGTTTGACTGAGGATTTGAATAAAGCCGCTTTGAACCTTTTCATTCAATTGGGCTTTCACTACTCCCCAGTATCAGACAAGAAATCGAAGAACTAATTAACGACTCTCTTCACGTACATTGGGCATGGAGTCCGTATGAAAAAAGAACTTAACTTCGAATTAAATATTCTGCCTGTTCTCGATATTCTTTCGGTTTTGATCTGCTTCCTGCTGCTCACAGCAGTTTGGTTGCAGCTTGGATCGATCGATACAAAGCAAGCCATCGGCGACAATTCCACGGCTGGACAAAAAAATCCTCCGTCGCTCTGGGTGACTTTGTCGAAGGACGGAAGCGTTCAGCTCTCTCTTCGTGACGTCCCCCAATCCAAAAACTTGGAAGAAAGTGTTGCAAAAACTTCGACCGGTGTGAACTGGACAGCGCTGGAAGCAAAAATTCAAGCGCTTCGTGCTCAGATACCGGACCTTAAGACCAGCATCGTTCGCCCCGAAGCTCGCGCTTCATACGGCGACGTGATTCGCATCATGGATCAGCTTAAGAAAAACCAATTCGATGGAGTGGGCTTATCCCCACTTGGGTAGGATTTATGATTAAAGTTTCATTCATCTCACAACGTCGTTCGCCGCTCATGCAGGCAATGTCTTTGAAAAAAGACAACAAGAAAACCAAGCAGGGTAAAGAACTCGGTCTGGCATTGCCGCTGACTTCTTTGATCGACGCTTTCTGTATCATCGTGATTTATCTTCTCATCGGGACTCAAACGACTGGCGTCGAGAGTAAAATCCCGGGCCAAATGAGCTTACCGACGGCTGAACACAGCCAAGCCATTGAGAAGGAAATTGCTACTCTTCGAATCGAGAAAGGCAACTACTTCCTCAATGAGAAGCAAGTCGACCGCGGTTCTTTGAGCGCAAAACTTTCTCAATTGAAAAAACAAGCGAGTGAGGCCATGGAACTTTTAGTTCAAGCCGACACTCAAATGGAATACGCAGACCTCGATCCTCTCTTAAGAGCTGGTTCTGAGGCCGGTATTGAAAAACTCCGCTTTGCGGTGATCCCTACAAAATGAAAACTTTAAACCACCTCCTTATTTTTTGTGCCGTCTTTAGCGGGATCTTCCTGGGAGGTCTCACTGCTGCTTACGCAGAAAAGATGAATACTCAAACTCAGGATATGGTGATCGAAAGACTCGAGCGCGTTCTTTCCGCGATGGAAAAGACCGACGCTTCTTGGTTGCCGACTCAGCAACGTCTGGCGGATTTGCTCTCGGAGCGCGCTCGTCAACGCTTCATGCTGGAGGTTGAAGCCAATTGCAATGGCTGCAAAGGATCGAATACCGACCGTCTGAAGGCCGTTGCTATCTATGAAGATCTCCTGAAAGAAATTAAAATCAATGACCATGGCCCCATCCTTTTCCAATTAGCCCACTTACACGATATGGCCGGTCAGCCTGATAACGCGATCACTCTTTTTGAGCGCATTATCAAAGAATCAAAAACAAAAAACATCTCTGCAGACATCGTTTCTCGCTCTCACTCTGGTTTGGGCGATCTGTTGTTCCAAAAAGGCAAGTTTAAAGAAGCTTTGAGCCACTATGACGTAGCTCTGAAGAGCAAAAACCTCGAAGGCCGTGGTTTAGTGATTTACAACATGGCTTGGTGTGAATTTAATTTGGATAAACTCGACGCCGGTATTGCGACGATGGAAGGCCTGTTGAAAAAGCCTGAACTCATCGCACGTGAAGGCGACGAAGGTGTGAAATACGATCCTGTTTTCCACGCCGATATTGTCCGTGACTTGGCAACCTTCTATGCTCGCCGTCCGATCACAGGAAAAGAAATCGCAAGCTATGAAGCGTTTGCACCTACTGACAAACGTAAAGAATTGTTATTACACTTTGCCTCTGAAGCCGATCGTTTAGGTCAAAAGAAAGCGGCCGCTACGATTTACAATCGCTATCTCGAAGACACGACCTTGACCGAGGAAGAGCGCCTCGAAGCGTTTGTGCGTTTAGCACAAGTGAACTATGATGGCGGCGACACAAGCAAGTCGACTCAAGACTTCGCTAAAGCGGCCCAAGAATATAGAAAGAACTGTAAAGATCCCGCTAAATGCCAAGAACTTGAAAAGACGATGAAACGTTATGTAACGGAACTTCATCGGTCTAAAAAGATCAAACCAGATGCGGATTTGCTGAATGCTTACCTCATCTATAGCAAGACTTTCCCGAATGACGCTGAGATGGCTCAACGAGGCGCTCAAGTCGCCGACAATATGGGAAAACACGCGATTGCCATGCAGTTCTTCCGCTCTGTCAGTGATAATAAAGAAGCAAAACCTGAAAGCCAGAAGACCGCCTTATTGAGCGAAATCTCTACTGCAGAGAAATCTAAGAACCCTGTTCTGCAAAAGGCCGCTTACGAACATTACCTCTCTATTTCTCCTAAAGGTGAAAAGAGTTTTGAAGTTCGCTATCAAATGGCTTACTTGCAATATCAACAAAAGAACTATCGTGATGCGGCTCAAGCTTTCTATGTCTTGGCGTTAGATAAATCCGGCTCTATGGATTTACGTAAAAAGTCTGCCGATCTTTCATTAGATAGCCTCGTACAAATGAAATACGAAGACAGCTTGGAAGACTGGGCATGGCAATATGCTGAAGTCTTTCCGAAAGCACGTACTGAATACACAACAATGGCTCGTAAAGCTCTAATGAATCGTGTGGCACGTGTTGCAAATGACAAGAATGCCAGCAATTCGGATCTGAGCAAAGTTTTAGATCAAATGCAGAAAGCCAACATGAATTCTGCAAGCAATGCTGAGAAAATTATTTTCTACACAAATATGAGTGTGGTGTCTCAGCGCCTTGGTAAAGACGATATCTATATTCGCTCATTACATGCATTGATGGCTCAACCCGGTGTTAGTGACGACCGTCGTGAGGAAAGCCTCGGTAAAGTTGTTAGCTACTATGAAAAGAAATTAGACTTCAAAAACGCCTACTCTTCGGCTTTGAAAATGAAATTCAAAGGCATGAGTACAAAAGACAAAGAACTTCGCTTAGGTACCTTAGCGGACTTGGCCTCTTTAAATCCAATCGGTCATTATAAAAAGGCTTTATCTTCTGGCTTGAATGGTCAGAGTGCCCGCTCTGTAAGATCGCGTTTAGTTCTGCTTTCTGCAAATCCGGTAAGAGAATTGAAAGCTCAAGCTTCTGAGATCGGCAAGGACTCAGGTCTACTCAATGAAATCACGCTCTTAGTTTATTCTAAGACAGGTGATAAGAAAGGCCTCAAATCTGTCCTTGCGATGAAAGAGCTCCGTCGTCAGACCGCTCCAAATTTCATTGCGAAACAAGATTTCTACAATGAAATTATCTCTTTCAAGTCGCGTATTGCTCGCCATCAGTTAAATGGCAAATCCGACTTTGCTCTGCAAAAAACCATCAAAGAACGTATGAAGCTTCTTAAAGAAGCGGATACTTCACTGGCAAATAGCTTGAAGTTCAAAGACGTGGCAGCTCAGCTGTTGGCCCTGAATGTGGTTTCAACGGAAAATGAGAGAATGGTTCGTGATCTCGTCGAGTTGCCAGTTCCTAAGAAACTGACTCCGGCAGAGCAGAAACAGTACCTGGATATTCTGAAGCAAAAATCAAAGCCATACTATGTGAAAGCGAAGTTCTCGCAACAGCGTGAATCTGAAATCTGGGAACGCTCTTCAGCGATTCCACAGTTACTTACAGACTATTCCACAGTCCGCCCAGAACTCAAAAAACTTCTCCGTCGTGAGCTAAGCTTGCTGGCGGCATTGCCTAACAACAGCAAGATGCACTCTAACTTAGAGCGCGCGCTCAAAGAGGAAACTCTGAGCTGGAATGACCTCGTTTCTGCGCGCAAGTTGGTTGCCGAAAACCCTGAAAACGTGAGTGATATTGAAAAATTGAAAAGCCTGGAGACAAAAATCGGTCATCCCCTGATGCCTGCTTACCTAGAAGCCCGTTTAAGTCGAATTCAGAGAGGAAAAAGCCTATGAAAAATACAAAAACTTTGGCCCTCATCTTGCTCAGTACTTTGACAGTAAATGTGGCGAACGCCGAAACAGGCGCAGCCCATAAGCGAGCAGCCTCTAAAAAAGCGGCAGCAGCAAAGGGAACCACGAACCCTCAAGCGAAGTTGGGAACTTCCTTTAAGTTTGATGGCTCTAGCCTTCGCGGTAAGTACCAGAGCTCTCTGAGCACAACTGCGACGGTAGAGAACGATAAATATTTAGAAGATCTCTTGGGCGGGAGAACACAGTTCGAAGACCGCACCCAAAGAGAAAAAGATAGAAACTAAGGACGTAACGTCATGAGCACTGCAAAGAAAAACACACAACTGCTGATCCTGGAGAATATGCTGGGCCAAAAGGTAAGAACCTTTGCGGTCGACGCACGCTCAATGAACATCGTTTACCTGAAAGACCAACGCCGTGTTGAAGCCGTTGCGAACCTCAAGACTCTTGAAGACAACGAAACTGAATATACGCTCTTAAAAACTCTCGATATGAAGGATTTAGATTCAAAACCCGTAAGACTCACAGGTCTTGGACAGCTCCGCTTGATGGATGAAAAAGCCGTCAACAGCCCGGCCTATCAGCTTATAGACGAACAAGACGAGAAAGAACTGAAGACGATCTTGGAAAAAACCATGATCGGCCATATCGCTCTCGTATTGATCCTCATGTTAGGCGCTTGGATCTCTGCAAAATATTTCTCTCAAAAACCAGAAGAACCGGCTTTGGTCACCATAGTAATGCCTAAGGCAGAAGCTCCGGTTGAAAAGCCAGCTCCAGTCCCTCACGTGAAAGTTTCTGAAAAGAAAATCAAACCAACAAATAAAACTTATCGCCCCGTTGTGGCGCAAAAGAAATTAATTACTAAGCCTTATAAAGTGAAAACCGCTAAAGCAACAGACGTTCAACGTGTGGGTGCTTTGGCAGCTCTGGGTGGCGTTGCAAAAGGTCACAGAGGTGCTGAAGGTTTGGATATGAATTCATTGAAAAACATCCGCTCTGCTGGTCAAGGACAAGGCGGCGGTGGCGTAGGCGCTACTGGCCGTGGCGGCATGAAAGGTATGTTGCCAGGTAATGGCCTCATAGCTGGAAGTGCCGGTGAAGGTGGGCGCGCCGAAAGCGCTGGTGGCTACGGCACTCGTGGTACCGGTGGTGGTCGCGCAGGTTACGGTAAAATCTCACTCGTCGGTGGCACTTCTCCAGTGAGCTTGCCTCTTGACGACGAAGCCACTGTTGAAGGTGGATTGGATCGCGATCAAATCATCGCGGTGATCAATAAAAACAAAGGTCAAATCATTTACTGCTATGAAAAAGGATTGCAAGCGCAACCTTCTATCGGCGGACGCGTAGCGGTTGATTTCACCATTGGCCCTGCCGGAAGAATCACTGTTGCGAAAGTCGCTCAGTCTTCTCTCGGTTCGAAATTTGTAGAATCTTGTATGTTAGCGAAAATGAAAACATGGCAATTCCCGCGACCTGTCGGAAATGTCAACGTCGACGTGCTTTATCCATTCGAACTTGCACGCGTAAGCAGTCGATAAGGAGAGTTTTATGAAGAACGTATTATCATACTCACTGATTGCAGCTAGTTTGGCATTTACTGCTTGCGGCGGTACTTCTGGCAAATCTCCTGTTCAAGACATTGAACAAATTCGCGCCAACGCCAAGCAAGATCTTAACAACGGACCTCAACCGGCTCCTGAAAAAATCGTCTATGTGACTAAAGACAAGCAAGTCATTAAAGAACAAGCAACTCTGAATGACAGCTACTTTAAGATTGATATGGGCGACAAAATGATGGCTTTCTATGAGGGCCAGGCAACAGCCTACAAAATCACTCTGCGCGTTCAAGACTCAGATCTTCAAATGAAGTTAACTGCAAAAGGTCTTCCCGCGGGAGCTGAGTTCCGCGATATTTCAACGGCACAAGCTCCTAACACTTATGAGCTCCGTTGGACTCCAGCTCTTTACACAATCTCTTACGATGAACAGCCACCGAAGATGATGAACGCAACTCTCGTTCCCGTTCTTGTCTCTGCTAAGACACAAGAGAAGGCAAACACAGTTAAAGGTTTGTCACTCGAGAAAACGATTTTATTCTCTGTATTCAGAAACCAGGAAAAACCATCTGAGTTAGCGATCGCTGGCTTGGATGCTGAAGTCTCAGAGGGAAAAACGGTTTCGTTTACGGCAACTGTGCAGTTCCCAGGTGTAGATAACAACGCACCTGTAAAGCCATACTTCGGCATTTTCAGAGATAACACAAATCAAGTTGCCGGTTCTAACTATCTTGAAATGGATGGAACTCGTTATGTAAATGTGGATCCAAATCCTGAATACATCGGCGACTATAAATGGAAATTCAAACTGACTTTCGATGCTAAAAACGTTGAAACTCAGAAAAACAAAGATGGCAGTGCTGCGAGCGTTAACTTCACTCAAACTCGCTTTGCGATGAGAGCTTTTGGTGCTTTCAATGCAAGTCCTGCAACAGTGGTTCGCGTAAAAATTAACCGTCCGACTCCGGAAGCTCCAGCGGCTCAACCAGCTCCTGAGACTCCGGCAAAACCTGCTACGAAGCCTGCGACGGCGAAACCAAAACCAAAAGGGAAATAGTTATGAAAAACTTAAAACTGATCACCCTCAGCACTCTTTTAATGGTTTCAATCTCAGCAGCGGCGGCACCAAAAGCGGCTAAAAAATCCGCTCCGGCACCGGCTCCTGTACAGAAGCAAGCGCAGCCGAAGCAAATCGATTTTAACAAAGATGTCGATGGCCTTGGTGGTAACGATGCTTTGATGGAGATGGCGGAAAAATTAAATCCAGAAACAAAATCTCGAATCGTCCAAGATCGCATCGTCGATCGTCACAATCGTCTTGAAGTGGGCATTAACTACGGCGGCGTCATGGGTGGGACTACATACCTGCAAACACAAAACGTCGGTGCGACCTTGGACTTTCACCTTACACCGCGTTGGTCGATTGGCGCTCGTTACTATAACTATCAAAACAAGCTGACTCCAGAAGGTGAACGCGCTTTTGACGAGGCTCGTGCAAACTATGCCGCTGGCCAACGCGCAACGATCGTGGATATTGATAGCCCCCTCAATGCAAAAATGGCTGTGATCAGCTGGTATCCTGTCTACGGCAAAATTAATTTCTTCGATAAAGCGATTGCTCAGTTCGACTTCTACTTGCTTGCAGGTGGTGGTCAAATCGAGCTTGAAAGCGGTTCTTCAGGTTTGGCAACAGCTGGTCTTGGTTTTGGCTTGTGGATGACAAAACATCTTTCTGCTCGTGCGGAAGTTCGTTACCAAGCTTACAAAGACCAAATCGTAACTGGCGAGCGTGATATTAGTTCTGCCGCTGCAACAGTTGGCCTTGGGTGGATTTTATGATGATCAAATCGATCTTAGCATCTTTAGTAGTTCTTGCTGCTATCGGCGTCCGTGCTGAAGATCGTCTATCAGCACAGCAATGGTCCGATGATTTCGCCGCTGCATTGAAGTCTAAAAACACCAATACGACTTTACAGATGGTGGATTTCGATAAGCTCGACCAGAAGTACATCAAAGCCTGCAGCGACTGCGCTGACAAAACCTTGATGGAGAAAGCTCGTAAGGTATACGCAAGAGGTCAATACGACGAGGCCCGCGCTCTCTATGATCAAGTTTCTAAAGGCAGTTCTTATTGGTTAGAAGCGGTTGAAGAAAAAGCTTGGACTTTCTATCGTCAAAATCAAATGGACGCTTCATTAGGTCAAACAAAGACCTTGCTTGCTCCACAGTTTGCCGGCTTTGTCGGTTCTGAAGCTTACTTCTTACAGTCTTTGGCAAACTTAAAGGCTTGCAACTATAAAGAAGTCTTTGAAACCAACCGCCTCTTCAAAGAAAAACAAAAGCCACGTTTGGCAGAGATTCAAACTCTCTCGAAAACGGGTATGAACGATGCCATGACAAAAGTGATGGCAACGACAGAAACCTTCCCAATGTCGTTCTCTGAAGTAGGCGATGCTGCGAACCACTTGCCACAGCTTTTCTATAAAGACATCGAATTCCAACGCCAATTGATGAGATATAAACTCACCGAAAAAGCCTTGGCCATTCTGAAAGCAGAAGGTAAATCCAATAGTCTTCAGGCGTCTTTTGAAAGAACAAGAGACACCAGCAAAGCTAAGATGATTGCTCGGATGAAGGAATTGGCTGCTCAAGAAACTACTGATAACTTTAAAATCGTCCAGAAACTTAACCTCGTGGAAGTCGAAGCAATTCAAAGACTCCATGCAGATGTGGAAATGGATAAGAATCTCTTTAAAAAGTCCGACTTCAACGAAACAAACTCGGATCAACTCGTGTTTGTAGACGACGGCCGTCCTTGGATCGATGAACTCGATAAATACCAAGTGCGCACCAAAGCATGCCCTCAGAACATTCGGAGGAAGATGTGAGAACTTCATTTAAAATCACTACTTTAGTGTTTGCGACGTCACTGTTTGCTGCCTGCAGCCCTGAAACAGCTTCAATGCACGCTCAGCAACCGGTTGTTCAAGCAACACCACCTGTTTATGAAAACATCGCGGAGCAAAAAGCGGGATGGATTACAGAAGACGGTGGCCAAAGCCAACTCGACTTCAATCCTCAAGTGGACATTTTGTTTGTCACAGACAACTCAGACAGTATGAAATCCGCGCAATCCAACCTGGTTCGCAATATTGATAAATTCTCAGATGGCATCGTGAAAAACAAAATGATCGATTACCATGTAGGTGTTGTATCGACTTGGGATAGTTCGGAGCGCTTTGCAACAACTAAAAAAGATAAATACGGCATCGGTGAGTTACGTTTCATTAAAGACTCTAAAGGTCAGCCTTACAATAAACGCTTTGTGACCCGTACTGAAAAGGACTTAATGGCTTCAACTCTGGATATCGGTGTCGCGGCTTTCGCAGACGGCGGTCCTGAGAACGAAGAGTTCTTCTCTCCTCTGATTGCAGCGATGGATAAATCCGGCAATGGCCAAACCAACGACGGTTTCTTCCGTCCTGACGCTCAATTGGTCGTGATTTTCTTGACCGATGCAGATGATAGCAACTCCAACATCTCTGTTGAAGAGATGGACCGTAAGCTTTTGAACTTTAAAGGTGGCCGCCGCGATAAATTGTCTGTCTATGGCGTGCTTACAAAAGCAAGCGACGACGATCAATACAAGGACTGGGCATTACGCGTTCATCCGAAGTATCACCCAGAGTGCTTTGACATGACCAAGAAGACTCCAACCCGAAACAACAACAGCAAATGCAAAGCTGGTTTCGGCCCCGAGCGCCTTGAACAATTGATCGTCAACGCCAACCAAGGTTCCGACCTGACAGCAAAAGAGATCAAAGAAAAATACATCATGAGCATCATCAGCCGCAATTTCGGTAACGACTTAGCTAACATCGGCGCCGATATCAAAGTCAGAACTCTTGCAAAGGAAATCTTCCTGACTCGCGGAGTACCTGTTGTTGAAAACGGCGTGATCCAAGTGCGCGTTCGCTACGGGACACCTGATGAACTCGCAGCAGGTAAAGGCCAAATCATTCCACAAGGAAAAGGTGGCTGGCTGTACAACCCAGAACAAAACTCGATTCGTCTTTCAGGCGATGTCAATTATCAGTACAAAGACGGTGCTCGCTTCGCAGTAGACTTAAAAGCTGCTATCCTGAACTAAGATGAAACTGCTAGCGAAAACCATTCTTTCTCTGTTTTTCTCTCTTGTGGCCATGGCGGCCGTAGTAACTTCCGATCAAGCTCTCGAAGCCGCCACCACAGGGAATCTCGTGATCCTCAAGAAATACAAAAAGGCCAAGGGTGATTTCAACATCCAAGACAAACACGGTCTGACGCCACTCATGAAGGCCGTTGCCAACGGTCAAAAAAAAGCTGTGGATTATATCCTCACACAAAGCCCAAATCTAGAGCTTAAAAATGAAAACAATGATACAGCGCTTGCGATGGCACTCGGTAATGATCAAGACCAAATTGCCGTCAACCTGATCAATGCCGGCGCAAAAACGGACATCCTTGGTGGCGAGAATAAAAACACAATGACCTTTATTGCGGCCTCTACAAATGCAACGAAAACCCTCGAGCTATTAACCAAGAAAACCCCTGAACAGATCAATGCAAAAAACAAAAATGGCGACACTCCCCTCCACGAAGCGGCCCGCTATGGCAGCGAAAAAACCCTTCAGATTTTGTTGAAAGCGGGAGCTGCTAAGGATGCGAAAAACAATGAGGGGAAAATGCCTCTCGACATTGCGATCTCTATTCAAAATAAAGCCGCTGCAAATTTGCTGAAGTAGTACAGCTCCCCGCCAGCTTCTTTTAATAAGAAAATCCAAGACCTTGGCCCCAGGTCACTTTGAATGAAACCGATATTTTCCTACCTACGACGGAACTGCTAGTGCTAACAAAATTAGAGTAACCATATCTTTTGCTGACCTTGGTCTGATTGCTGAAAAAGACTTCCGAAGGTTTTCTAATAGAGCAGAGACACCGATAGATCTATTCGCAAGATCAGGGCTCAAGCGCAGTCTCGTTTGAAGGTCTAATTTAACTTGTCTCCTATTGCCTGAGGCAGGACACCTGATATTCTAAAGTTATGAAAATTATATTAATTATTTCATGTATTTGCATAAGCTTCATTAGCGAAGTCAGGGGAGAACAAAGTGGGCTTTGTGAAAACCTCTCTGGATATACTTGCTCCCCTGGAGAACACAACGACGGGACCGGAACAGTTTTTGGCGGTGAGAACCTTATGGATACCGCAAATCAGGCTTTTAAAGAAAATGAGGATAAAATCCGTACCCAATTTCTAACAACTCTCGCTAAGCCAGAAAGTGACTATTTCAGAAAAATATCTATGCAAAATTTTGGTCTTATTGATTCCCCCGATTGCAATTCAACTGATAAAGACCGTATTGATAAGTGTAATTATAATATCGCCATAGGCTTAACAAGTATGGCTAAAGCTGAGATTACTGGAGTATTCTCTGGGAATAAATTCAGCGCTTCAACTCAATCATTATCAGATAGACAATATATTTTACAAAATAAAACATATAAAGATATTTTAGCGTCCTTAAAAAAAGACCTTTTAGGTAAAGCTGCAAGTCCTGAGAACGAAAAAAAAGTAAAAGACTTAATCTTCCCTAAAATTAAAAAATTACTTGCGCAAAAAGTGAACGATCTGCCTATCGATGAAAAAAAGAAAAGCATTATGATGGATAAAATTAAAGGCATTCAATATGCGGGCACTAATTGCGAGGAATTGGCAGAAGGCATGGCTGCAGACTTTATTCCTAACGCATTCTATAGTCCAGCTGCTCAAACATTTACAATTTGCGGTGGCTACCTAGGAAATAACTTTTCGGACTTTAAGATTGCGAGAACAATTGCACATGAATTGGCCCATAGTATTGATCCCTGTCGTATTGAATCTGCTCCGGAAGGCATGAAAATTTCTTATACTAATAAAAAAGACTTAGCAAAAATGGAGGATGAATATCCTATTAAAGGACTCATCGCCTGTTTGCGATCTGAAAAGTCTATTATGGCCACTCGCCAGCCGCAATCTCCAAAAAACTCCGAAAGCGCAACATCGTCATCAGAGAAAAAAACGACAGACAACAAAGAGACCGCGGACAAGCCGTACAGTTTTTGTGATGGTGACCAAATAACGGAGTCGGTTGCGGACTGGTTTGGTGACGAAGTTTTAGTTGAATATATTAGTCAGAACTATCCCGAGTTAACGACTGAACAATGGCAAAACGGCGCAAGTAATGTTTTCAGGCAAGTTTGTACTCCTCCTTCAGCAAGTGATGTTCAAACACCCTATGATCATCACCCAGAAGTTCAGGCAAGAATTGACAGACTATTGCTTGTAAATCCAAGCCTAAGAAAAAAAATGGGCTGCACCAAGAGCCATAGCAAATTTATATATTGTGACGCTAAAAATCCCGATTCTATGGCAAAGCTGGTTGGGGGGAAAAAGGAATGTCCATCTTGCAAAGAATCCTCACCTCAATCGCCCGCGAAGAACACTTCAACAACAATACAAGGAGGTGTGCGGTGAAAATAATTATGCTGTTAATCTTAGGTACAATGCTAAGTTTTAGTCACATGGTTTTTGCCAAACAAAAGGTGCGAACAAAGGTACGGACTATCAATAGCGAATCAAGTAAAGAGCAAATTAGAGTTGAATCTCATTATGGAGATCGTGTTGTGACGTTCGTTGTGTTCGGTGATGAGGAGAAAAAATACTTTTCATCGAGCATGTCCGAAGGACGAAAAAATGAAGGCGAACTTTCTTTAAAAAATTACCAGTTTTTGGCCTCAAAAGTACAAGAAATCTTGGATTTACCAACTAATGAACTTCAGTATTGTTCGCGCAACTATATGAAAGTTTCTTTTCCTCACATTGGAAAAAGTCGTTTTGGATGCATTGGTTCAAAAACTCCGATTGCACAAAAGATGATCGGGCTATTGAACTCAATAGACGTTTTACTTTAGGTATAGCTGGCTAAATTCTCTCTCATTCTTTGGTACCGAGGGAGAATTAAAGAAAAAAAATTTAAGTGTCCAATGACCTGGGCACAGTCTAAATCACTAGCTTTCAACATACCGAGTATTCACAAAAATACTGACTTCTAAAAAACCATATCGGCAATATCCAATGTCGCATTCTCAGAACGCCACTATCGTCACTGAGTTCTTTGAATTAGTCTTCAAATAAAAAATAAGGCACTCATCGTGCCTTATTCTGTTTAAAAATTTGTCTCTATAAACTTAGCTAAAAAGCTTCTTAAAAAACCCAGAAACCTTCTGCCCAATACTCTTTTGCTTCGCCACTTGCGGAGATGGATGAGACTTCTTCGGTCCACGATGCGCGTGAGATGGGTTCTTAGAACCATGCTGTTGGCTGGGTTTTGAGTGCTGTTGACCGCGACGTTGATCGCCTCTTTGTTCTTGGCCACGTTTTTGGTGACCACGATTTTGTTGTGATCCCTCTTTGCGACCTTCCCCGCGATGCTCTCCACGAGGTTCACCGCGATGCTCTTGGCGTTCTCCGCGACTGTGATCGCGACGTTGCTGATCACCTCCACGGCCTTCGCGGCGCGGGCCACGGTCATTCGAGCGTTGACCACCACCGCGAGGTCCGCGGCGATCACCACCACCACCTTCGCGACGTGGACGGCTTGGACGATCTCCACCACCTTCACGATCAAAGGAGCGGTAAGAACTATCCGACCAAACAAATGGCTTATAATCTTTAATAAGATCTTTATCTTCCATATACCCGACTTCAACTTTGTGCTTCAGGTACTCTTCAACACGAACGAGGGAGTCGACATCACGATCACTCACCAAACTGAAGGCGATCCCCGTAGTCCCAGCACGGCCAGTACGACCAATACGGTGAACGTAAGACTCCGCATCCATCGGCAGTTCAAAGTTCACGACCATATCAACACCTTGAACATCCAAACCACGAGCTGCCACATCCGTAGCAACCAGAATATTCAGGTCGTTCTCGGCTTTAAACTGCTGCATCACTTTCGTGCGCTGAGCTTGTGTCAACAAGCTTGAAATCGCCATCGCCGGAACACCATTGTCATTCAAAAAGCGAGTGATTTTATCGACGTTCAATTTGAAGTTCGTGAAAATAACCGCCTGGCGAGGCTTATGAACTTTCAACAAAGAAAGCAAATGCTGTGGCTTCTCATCTTGGCCGACATGGAAGATTTGATCTTTCACGTTTTCAGCCTTGGCCTGATCACGGCTGATATTCACTTCCACAGGATCCGCGCCGAATTGGTAAGCGGTATTTAAAACATCGAAATTCAAAGTCGCGCTGAACACCAAGAACTGACGTTCTTTAGGTACGCGCTGAAGAATGTATTTCATGTCATCTTTGAAGCCCATATCAAACATGCGATCGGCTTCATCGAAAATAATAGCGCGGACTTGTTTCAAATCCACGAGATGCTCTTTGTACAGATCAATCAAACGACCCGGAGTTGCGACAATAAATTCAACGCCGTTCCTCAGCGCTTCTTTTTGCTTGTCGTAGCCAGTGCCGCCGTAGATAGCGAAACCGCGCAGTCCGGATTGCTCGGAAAGTTTTTCAATATTTTCCTGAACCTGCTCAGCCAATTCGCGAGTCGGAACTAAAATCAGAATGAAATTTTGCGGTTTCCAATCTGGAAAGGCCCGCTTCGCTACAAGAGCTTTGGTTTCTTCCGTCGCATCGGGGGGCAAAGGGCGAGCCCGTAAAATTCTCTCCATCAAGGGGATCAAAAAGGCCGCTGTTTTACCAGTCCCTGTTTGTGCTAAGCCCGCGATATCACGGCCCTCGAGAGTTACTGGAATCGACATTTCTTGAATCGGAGTGCAAGTCGTGTAATTGAGTTTTTCAATGGCGGAATTGAGGCTGGGATCTAGATTAAACTCAGAAAAATTCAAGGTTTCACTCCAAGGAACAAGTAATAGGTCTTAAAAGGCCCAAAGTAATGAGAACTTCTAGGAAAGTCAAAGAAACAGGCAGTTTGGAGTGGCTTAAAAACCACCGACAAAATTCTTCAGTGCTGCCAAGAATAGAGCCGGCTGTTCTGAATGTACCCAATGCCCCGCATTAGGTATCTCGACGCCGGTGATCATCGAGTTGGAACGAAGAATCCGTTCATAACTTTCCTTTGTCAGTTCGCGGGATTGCGCGCCTCGAACCCACAAAGTTGGCACTTTCAAAGATTCCACTTCATGCCAACGCTCTTGAGCTCGGCCGTCGGTCACCGTTTTCAGAATTCCTTGTTTAGAAAAGCGCCAGTCCGCCGTACCATCGGGCTTATCTTCGATGTTGGCGTACAAAAACTGGGACAGCACTTGGGGTTTATCCCGAGTCTTCGCTTTTTCTAAAAACTCATGGTGAAAAAACTCGCGCGCGGCCTCGCGATTCTTGAAGGGCGTCGGCACCATTCCCAACAAAGTTTCATAGTACTCCACGGCATTGCCATCGGCCTCGGGCCCAATATCTTCGACGACCAATTTTATTAACTTTTCAGAATGTCGGGAGGCAAAATTCAAGACGTTGCGCCCCCCCATGGAGTGGCCCACCAGAACAAACTGGTCCCAGCCGAGCTCCTCGGTGATCTTGTATAAATCTTCAGAATAGTCCTCGGGACTGTAGCCTGACGCTGGCTTTTGAGAGCGCCCATGGCCGCGCTGATCATAAACCAAGACACGCTCGGTGGATTCAAGGCCCGCGACAATCTTGCGCCAATTGGCTCCATATCCCATGAGACCGTGAACGAAGACCCATTTACGCCCGTTTTCGGGCCCCGTAAGCTGATAATTGAATAAATCGAGGTAAGCCATGGTCGTAATCTATCCTCTAAATTTGACACGGTCCAGCCCTTCCGTTACAACGAAATCTCCGACATTATTGAAAATGGTGAGCAATTTGACGACAAGACCGCAACTGCACGAAGACTGGATTGATCCTTACGCCCGTGAGATCGTGCGCATCCTCCAAGACGAAGGCTTTGAAACTTATTTGGTCGGAGGCTGCGTTCGGGACTTGTTGGCTGGCATCCACCCCAAAGACTTCGATATCGCGACCAACGCACACCCCAATCAAGTGCGCCGAAAAATCCCCCATGCTTACGTGATCGGAAAAAGATTCCGTTTGGTGCTCGTGCGCCGTGGGGATCAACAATTTGAAGTCGCCACTTTCCGCCGCACCGTCAGTGCTGAAGAAATAGAAGGTAGTGATAATGAAGTGATCGGCGATAACTACTTCGGTACTTGCGAAGAGGACGCCAAACGCCGCGATTTCACCATCAATGCCTTGTTCTACGATCCGATTCAGCAAAAAATCATCGACTATTGCGAAGGTCAGAAAGACATCGCCAGCCGTACTTTGCGCATGATTGGAAACTCGGTGGAACGTTTTATCGAAGATCCCATTCGTATTTTGCGCGCGGTTCGTTTGACTCACAAATTGAACTTCACCATCGACCCCGAAATGCGTGCCGCGATTGTTCAGTGCGCACCAGAGCTTAAGCGGGCTGTTTTGCCTCGTCGCCGTGAAGAGTATTTGAAGATTCTGCGTTTGCAAGATCCGACTCTGACATTCACAGAGATGCACGACCTGAATATCTTGGAAAATATTCTTTCAGGACTTGATGCCATCTTTAAGGACAGCGGCAAGCTGGCCGTTTTCGAGAGCCACCTTCGCCGCATGAAAACCTGTGGGATTCGCTTTGAAGATTCCACAGAACTTCTTTCAGGCTTCATGTTTGCGTTCTTGAAAGCTCACTATGGCGAAGAGTCTTGGGATCTTGAGAGAATTCAAAATGAAGAGAAGCTGCAATTCTTCCTGCGTGAAGAGCTCGGCATGTTTAAGCAAGAGCAAGCGACGTTCTTTAAGGCATTGCAATTGATGCACAATCTGCAAAAGGTGGATTTGTATCTGCGCAAAGGCGAGCGCCGTCAGATGGGCTTCCTCAGAAATGAAGCTCTTCCATTAGCTCTTAAGCTCGCGCAAATGGATTACGCCATATCTGGAAACCTATTAAGTTTCTGGGTGGAACAATTCAAACGCTTCGAGAGCAAATCTCACCAAGCACCCGGCGAAAGCCGTCGCGAGGCCTCCACGCAGCACTAGGCTGCGTCTTTCGTCTGGATTTTCGAGATCAAATCTCCAGCAATTTTATCTAATGGGAGCATTTTATCTGTCGCGCCTAAGTTGAACGCCGCTTGGGGCATTCCATAGACCACGCAGGTTTCTTCATTCTGAGCGACACAATAAGCGCCGGCTTTCTTCATCTCAAGAAGGCCATCAGCGCCGTCTTTACCCATGCCGGTTAAGACCACGCCGCAGGCATTTTTGCCCACGTATTTCGCGACAGACTTCATCATATAATCCGCAGCCGGGCGAACACTGTGCAGAGGCGCTTCTTGATGAAGCTTGACGTGATAATAAGCACCACTACGATAGAGTTCCATATGGAAATTTCCAGGCGCAATCAACACGCGGCCTGGGACCACTTGATCACCCTCTTGAGCTTCTTTGACTTCAAAAGGAAACATTTTATTCAGGTTATCAGCAAAGGATTTCGTGAAACCAGGAGGCATATGCTGCACGACCAAAGTTCCGGGAATATTTGCGGGCATTCCTGACAAAAAGACTTTCAGAGCCTCAGTTCCGCCAGTGGACGAGGCAACGGCAATCAGCTGATGCGTCGTACGTGCCAACGATGTGGAGGTCTTTGGGACTGCGATTCCTGGTGTTGCAACTTTTTTGATAGGGCTGATACGTGCGCGCGCAACGGCTTTTACCTTTTCAACGATTTCCGCAGCGAGATTTTCCATCGACTGACTGACGTCAATCGAAGGCTTTTCCATGATCTCAATCGCACCGGCTTCGAGAGCGCGGAAGTAAGTCTCTGAGCCCGTCTTTGCCAAGCTCGAGAAAATAATCGTTCGTGTCGGCATGTGCTGCATGACTTTTTCGAGAAAACTAATGCCGTCCATGCGAGGCATCTCCACGTCCAAAGTCATAACGTCTGGTTTTAGCTGAACCAGTTTATCTCTGGCAATGTAGGGGTCCGCTGCAGAACCTACGACTTCAATATCCGGTGAAGACGTCAGGAATTTTTCCAAAAGCCGGCGAATCACTGCGGAATCATCTACGATAAGAACTCGTATCTTACTCATGGTTCACCTATAACTTCTGGTAAATCGCTCTTGAGAGCGGTTTTAAATGAGGATGTTTCACGTTACCAGATTCGGAGTGACCCAAAATCAAATAACCGCCCGGAGCCAACGTGGAAGCCAGATTGTTAATCACACGTTTCGTTGTTGGCTCATCAAAATAGATCAAAACATTTCGGCAGAAAATAATCTGGAACTTATTCTGAAATACGTAAGTTTCGCTCATCAAGTTAAAGTAAGCAAAACGGATCAGCTTATGAATATCGTCGCTGGCTTGAAAGAAATCTTCGGTATGCTTTTTATCTGTGGATTTCACCCGATTAAAATACTTCTGACGTAGAGTCGGGCTCAAGCCCTGAAGGTCCTTTTCGTCATAGGCTCCGATAGAAGCCTTTTTGAGAACTTGCTGATCGATATCCGTCGCTAGAATCTTGGTTCGAGCAATCTGGACATCTGGAAGGCTTTCTTTTACGGTCATGGCGATAGTGTAAGGCTCTTGCCCTGTACTGCTCGCACAACACCAGATGCGCAATTCCGATTTGGAAAACCGCTCTGGCAGGATTTTAGAAAGAAAATCAAAGTGAGCGGATTCACGAAAGAACGAGGTCATATTCGTTGTCAGAGCTGAGACGAATTCTGAAATGACATCGGGTCCACCGTCTTTCACGAGGTCCCAGTATTGCTCATACGTCATCAAACCACGGCGTCGCAAAATCTTAATAAGACGATTGCGCAAGAGTGCATGATTCTTCGGAGAAAACGGCAGATCGACGCCGGCGATTTCGTACATCTTTTCCGCAAAAAGCTCATAGCACTTCGTTGTCAGATCCAAGTCTTGATAGTCAAAGACACCTTGGATATTAAAATTTTTGCTATCTAGTTTCTTGGCGACACTCATGCAACGTGCTCCCGAGTTTCTTGATCTCTAGCTCCGCGAGCGGCCTTCGCCACGATCATCGCTGGGTCCAAGATCAGTACCGTACGGCCATCTCCTAAGATCGCAGCGCCGGCAACCTCAGGAATATTGTTTCCTGTCGTCAGCGGTTTTACTACCACCTGAGCTTGGCCCAAAACATCGTCTACTGGCATCGCCATTTGGCCGGTGATCGATTCAATAATCACTAACATTGTTTCCTCGCGGCGCGAGCTCAAAGACTCGGTCTTACGCTGTCCCCAAGAAGGATTTTTATTATTTAAATCCCTGGCAATATGCCCGAGTGTATTTTCAATGCTAATCACTGGGATCAGAATCTCACGGACTTTCGCAACTTTTCCTGCACTTGGAATTTCAGTATAGTCCTTTGGCATCACACGAACGATTTCACGAATGGAGTGAATTGGCAGAATATATCTTTCGCCATCAAGAGCCACCACGATCCCGTCAGTAATTGCTGTACTCAGTGGAATTGTCAGACGGAAGGTTGTTCCCTGACCAAGTTTAGAAAAAATATTGATCTTGCCATGAATCTTTTCCAGATTCGATTTTACAACATCAAGACCCACGCCGCGCCCCGAAAGGTCACTGACTTTGTCGGCAGTCGAGAAGCCCGCTGCAAAGATAAACTGAAATACCTGTTCATCCGGCATTGTCGTTGGGTCCACACCGGACGGAACGAGGTTTTTCTCGAGAGCTTTCTTGAGAACCTTTTCGCGATTAATACCGCCACCATCATCGACGATGTCGATGATAACATTTCCACCCGATTGTTTTGCCGAGACCACAACTTTCGCGGTTACAGGTTTGTTTCTTTCTTTGCGTAATTCACCGTTCTCTACTCCATGGTCCATGGCGTTTCTCACCAAGTGAACAAGAGGGTCATTGAGAAGTTCAAAAACAGTTCTTTCAACTTCGGTCTCGTCACCGATCAACTGTAAATCAACAGGCTTATTGAGAGTCAAAGAGACGTCGCGAACAATTCTTTGAATCTTCACGAAGAGTGACTTCAACGGCGTCATACGGATACTCAAAGTTTTATCATAGAGTTCACGCACGGCTTTATCTAACTGATCAACGATGGCTTCGAGGCGCACATTGCCACCGGTCTTAATGTATTCATCATGTACAATTTGGTTCTTTAGAACCACGAGCTCGCCCACGGCATCCAATACAGAGTCGACACGGCCGGTATCCACTTTAATCACAGCGTTTTGTGGCTTCATAGGAGCGCTACTTTTCGTGGCTGCTTTCGCCACAGGCGCGGCGGATTCGGAAGCGGCGACCTTGAGTTCTTGTTTTGGCGCCACAGTAGGTGTCGCTGCTGCCACCGGTGCAGGTGCAGAAGCTGTTTCTTTTTTTTCGTATTCAGCGCGGTCTTCGGGACTCATTTGTGCCAGAAGTTCTGCCATCAAATCCAAATTTGCTACATCACTTGTCGCTTCCGCTGCCGGAGCGGCAGAGGCAAAGAAATCATCTGGTGCTGCGATTTTAGTTTCTTCTGCTGCAGGAGTCGCGGCAGTTGGAGCTTCATGCTGGTTGTTTTTGATTCCAGTTAAGTCTTCCAATGCTTGAACTAGTTGCTGCTTCAGGTGTGCTGGGTCCCATGGATTGTTCTCACCTTTTTGCAAAGCAGAGATGCGCTTTTTCAGCTCATCGCCCGATTGTAAAAGCAAAGAGATCACATTCGAATTTACAAGCTCAGGATTTGCACGCAAAGCCGAAAGCAAATCTTCCATCACATGAGCGAACTTACACAAATCTGGAAGACCTACGGCAGCAGCTCCACCTTTAACGGAATGGGCGACGCGGAAAATCTGAGACAGATCCTCAGAAGGTTTTGCGCCGCTCTCGAGACTCATCATAGACTCTTCGTAGGACTCGAGAAGAAATGCTGACTCGTTCAAAAATTCCATTTGAAGTTCAGCAAAAAAAGAATTGTCTTCACTCATGAATGACTCCTGTACGTATAAATTCCTCACGCTTTGTATCGGTGATTTACGAGCGAAACTTACCGTCCAACATCTTGAAAACATTGAAAATGTCCCTTGGTCTGGGTTCTCCAAACTTGTCAAGATTTCCTAACATGGAGACACAATTAGGGACTCACTGTTCGCTTGTTTGATTGGAGTGTCTCGAGGTGAGACCTGGCCTCTTTTTAACAGAAAATCATCTGAAATTTCCTAAAGTGCCAGACCTAAAGCATCGAAAAGAAAGGGGTGACATTTGGATCTATATGAAAGGCGCAAGACGATGAGTGAAATAACTAAGAAAGCTAAAGCAGGCCAGTATCTGACCTTCCAGTTGAAGAATGAGCAGTATGGCGTACCAATAGAAACAGTTCGTGAGATCAATCGCGTGGTTGAAATCACTCCAGTTCCTCGCACTCCAGAATACGTAAAGGGTGTGATGAATCTTCGTGGAAAGATTATTCCTGTTGTAAATCTTCGCGTAAAATTCGGAATGGAAGCGCAGGAACACACTCGCGACACTTGCATCATCGTTTTGGATACAGAAATCGGTCAAGTGGGCATGATCGTAGATTCTGTGAAAGAGGTGGTAGACCTCAATGACGGTCAAATCGAGCCTTCTCCAGTTCTCGGCAACGAAGACACAATGTCTTTCGTTCGTGGCATGGGTAAGGTCGACAACCGCGTGATCATCCTCGTCGACATCGTATCAGCTTTCTCTCACGAGCAGCTGACTGGCATGTCCACCATCACGCAAGAAGCAGCCTAATTTTTTCTTTCTTGAAAAAACAAAAGGAAGATCCCTACGGATCTTCCTTTTTTATTTGTCTAAAGCTGTATTGGTAAGCTCACACTGAGGACAACGAGTTTGTTTTTTAAGTTCTGACTGAAATCCGTATTAACGGTCACACCCGCCGCCTGTTCCAGTTTTGAATCATTATACTGCAGATCCATATACTCTAAATTGAGACTAACAAGAATGATCTTCCATCCCGCCCCGAGCTTAAGACCATTCGCTTTTTTAAAACTCACGTCGTATCCATTGGAAGCTTCTGGATCGAGTGATCCATCAAAGACGTAGCCACCCCAGACGCGAAACCCCAACGGCAGGTCCACCCCAAGAAGAGCACTATATAAATACGAATTTGCAGTGGCATCGTAACTAACAGCAGAGTTTTTAAATTTTGGTTTTGAGAAGTCCCCATCGACAGCGATATACAACAAATGCTCAAACGCCCAACCCAGTTTCAAATTCAACCCAAGGCCGGAGGAATCTCCAGTCGATGTCGTCAAAGGCGCCGGCCATGCGATTTCGTTATTACCTATTTCATAGGTGACGCCAGGTTCAATCAGAAAACCCGCATGAGCTGTGCTTGTGATAAGGACTAAGATGCCGAAAAGAATTGCTTTCATAGAATGGTTCCTCCAATGGGAACCATTCTGTCTTAAGATCTCCGAAAAATTATCTGCTGGATTTCCTGGTTTCGAAACCTGCTGAAATACAGATTAGTCGAAAAGCTCTACAACACTGTCTGCGATAGATTCACTATCAAGGCCGTGCTTCTTATAAAGATCTAGAGCCGTATATGCACTTTGCCCGAACTCGCCGCGAACGCCGAGTGTATGGCACTTAAAGCTCATGCTCTCTTCTGCCAAAGCATGACAAACCATTTGGCCGAGACCGCCAATGATCTGGTGATCTTCCACGGTGACGAAGGTGTTGTTGGTTTTCTCGAGACACTCTTCAATCAGAGCCAAATCGAGATGATTCAAACAAGATGGATTCAATACTACCGTGCCGATCTTATGATTCACGAGCTCTTGCGCAGCCTTCAAAGATTCAGGAACCATCGAGCCTGCCGCAATTAAAGTAACCGCATTCGGAAACTTGTCCGTGTTATCGAAAACCACCTGACCGCGGCCCAGTTCATATTTCAAACCCGCCGCATAGAATTTCGGGAAGTTTTCACGGCCGAGGAAGAAAACATACGACGGCGGCACTTTGCCTTGACGACGGGCCTCGGCAGTTTTGCGAATAGCTTGGTAAACCAAAGCATCGGCTTCTTCGCTGCAAGTCAGTGCGTAAGTTTCAACGTGCGGAATAGATGCGAGCATCGCCATATAACTCAAACTTTGGTGAGATGCTCCGTCCGCGGCGTCTTGAAATCCTGTGTGCGAGAAAATCGCAATCACGGGGGCTTCTGACAATGAGCTCATGATGAAGGGCAAAGCCCCTTTCGTCACACCAAACTGAGCAAAGGTATCAACAACCGGAATATAACCAACTTTGGAAAGACCCGCTGCGGTTGAAACCATGTTACTTTCCGCAACACCCACGTCGATGGAATCTGCTGGGAATTCTTTACGGAAGCCCGCCACTCCTGTGGAGCCCGGCAAATCCGATGTTACAGAAATCACTGGAAGGTTTTCTTTACGAGCACGAACCATCGCACTGGTAACGCCATTCTGAATTTTCTCGCCGGTGTCTTTCACAGCAGTGGCTTTGATGTGTGCTTCAAGCTTATTGAGCTCTTCAATCCAAGTATTGAACTCCGCCGGATAAGCTTCGCCGTTGTAAATTTCGCTTAAGAATGCTGGCAATTCAGACGGGCTTTTCAGAGGGAAACCGTGACCACCGCTGGCAGATTCCGCGGTTTTCTTCGTGCCGATTCCTTTGACGGTTTTTGCATGAATCGCGACAGGTTGTTTTGGATTTTTACGAGCCAGATCCATCGCTTTCACAAAAGTATCGTAGCACGCCTGAAGATCGTGAGCTTTCTCAAGCACGATCACATTCCAACCCAAAGTTTTCAGAGATTCAAATGTCGGAACCATCGAGAAGCTCTCTGTATCGATACGACCTGTGAGCTTCGTGTTATTATCGCTAATGATCATAACGTAAGGGGCCACCTTACCAGCCTTTGCCAAACCTGGAATCGCCGCGAAGGCTTCTTTGGCTTCGCCTTCCATGCTGGCGCCATCAGAAACAACCGTTACGGTGACGCGACTCCGCCCCGCAAGTGCATCGCCCATCGCGACCCCTTGGGTTTGCGGGAAGGCAGAGCCCAACGGACCATTGCTGATAAACACACCTTGTGGGAAGCAATGAACTTCTCCATGGCCTGTCAAAGGACTTTCAATGGAGCGGAATTTTTTGAGAGAATTGATATTCAAACCCGCCATGCCATAATTGGCTTTCAGCGCGTAGAGACCATTTTCACAGTGACCGGCATCGTTCACCAAATTGTAAAGTTCGTACCATTGCTTGCCGGAGCTTTTTGCCTCTTGGAAAACTAAAGCATGAAGTGCTGACATCAATTCCGCCATCGCTGCAGGACCGCCGTAGTGTGAAGCGGCTCCGCCGAGGACAGCGTTCATATCCATGAGTGAAATCAGAGCCCGCGTCGCGCGCGGATCGGCTGCCGAAATCTTCTGGCCGTCGTGAACAGTGATAGAGGTTTTAAATACAGGTTCTTGAGAAGGATTACCAGCGAGCTTGGTGGGAATTTTCATTGGTTCTGTCATAGGCGTATACTCTGACAAAACGTATATTTGCGTCAACAAAAAGAGATGCTTAGGACGGGGCAGGAGTGATAGATCTATTTTTATGAATTCAACAAAACTTTATTCTCATGATTTAAGAGCCATTCCGAAAGTCGACTTGCACCGTCACCTCGACTGCTCGATGCGTTGGAGCACGATGGTGGAACTGGCGCCTCAGGTAGGACTCGAACTGCCGAAAGATTTTGCTGCAAAAAGAGACTTCCTCCTCGTGACGGGGCAGATGAAAGACCTCGGCGCCGTCTTAAACAAATTTTTACGAGCGCAGAAAATTCTCCATTCCGAAGAAGTACTTACGCGCTTAGCTTATGAAGCCTGCGAAGATGCGTACAATGACGGCGTTCGCATTCTTGAGCTCCGTTATGCGCCGGGTTTTATTGCCGATGGGCATAGTCAGCTGACGTACGAGAAAATCCACAGAGCCTTCCACAGAGGTGTCGAGCTGGCCAAAAAGAACTTCCCGATGGCGGTAGGACTGATTTGCATCATGCAGAGGATTAAACCTTTCGCCGAAGCAGAGGCCGTCTGCAACTTCGCCATTGAGCACAAAGATACTTTTTTGGCTTTAGACCTTGCTGACAACGAAGAAGGCTTCGATCCAAAACCTTTCGAACCACTTTTTGCAAAAGCCCGCAAAGCTGGGCTGCGCATCACAATTCATTCGGGAGAGGCCAACGATCCCGTAGCCGCTCAATGGGTTAAAGACTCCATCGAAATTTTGGGTGCGGAACGTATTGGGCATGGCATTCAGATCATCAAAGATAAAAACATTTTGAACTTCGTCCGCGAAAAGAGCATTCCGCTGGAAGTCTGCCCGATCAGCAACTGGCTGACGCAGGCTTTTAAAACCTATGAAGAGCATCCGATCAAAGAACTGATCAAAGCCGGCATTCAGGTGACGATTAATTCCGATGACCCGGGTATCTTTGCGACGCAGTTGTCAGATGACTATGAGGTTTTACACCGCGTGCATGGATTCAACGTCGAAGACTTCAACAAAGCCAACGACATTGCCGCTCATGTAAGTTTTATTGATAACAAGGAAAAACAAAAACACTGGCCGCGACCACTCTCAATCTAGGGGAATCCCATGGGCTTATTCCGCGCGATCGTTCTTATTCTGTTTTCCGGATTGTTCTTCTATGCCGCCCACCAGCTCACGCGCTTTGCGGATTTGCCATTCCTCGGCACCGCGGCGGTGATTGGATTTCTGATGCTGATCTTCGGCATTGTGCTGTCCCTACCATTGTATTTTTGGTCGCAAGACAGAAACGTCCACAAGCCGTGGCATGATACTTACTTTGCTTTCACTCACCTAGCACTGGGTTACGTGAACTTTTTGATGGTGCTCGTCATCCTCAGAGATATTGCCGCGTTTGTTCTGCATTACTCACCAATGGAGATAAACCCGGACTCGCTTTACGGGCTTCAAGGTTTGCTCGTTATGCTAACATTGCCGGTGGCACTCATCATTATTGGCACACTCGTCGTGCGCGTAGGACCTCGACTCACAAAGGTGGAACTTAAATTCAAAAACTTACCAAAGGAACTCGAAGGCTTCCGCATTTTGCACATCACAGATTTGCATATCAGCCGCAGCCTTCCGTCGCACTTCATTGAAAAACTTGTTGAGCTCTGCAAAAAAAATCCAGCCGACATTGCGGTATTTACTGGCGACATCCTCGATGATATCCCTGCGCGCTACAAAGACGATATGGCAAAGCTCAAAGCCATTCCGAGCAAGTACGGAAATTTCTATGTTTCCGGCAATCACGAATACTACTGGCAAGGTCAACAAGCAATCGGCGCCTTCCGCGAACTGGGTTTCAATGTGCTGATGAACGAGGCGTATCCGATCAAGTTTGGCCAAGCTGAATTGCAAATCTGCGGCATCCCAGATCCCGCAGCAAAAGCATTTCAACTCGAAGCTCCTGATTTTGAGAAGCTCGCGAAGAACTTACACGAAAACTCTTTTAAGATTTTACTTTCGCACCAACCGACCCTTGCAGACTCTGCGGCCCCACTTGGAATTGACTTACAACTCTCTGGGCACACCCACGGCGGTCAGTTCTTTCCTTGGAATTTGTTGATCGGATTTTTCCAAAAATATGGCAAAGGTCTTTATCACATCAAAGGCATGCAGCTCTATGTGAATCAAGGCACGGGCTATTGGGGCCCGAGCCTTCGTTTAGGTACATACTGTGAGCTGGCTGAAATTCGCCTGCGGAAAGAAGACTAGCGCTCTAACGATTTTAGAAAACGGTCCTCAGAACTTGAAGAGAATGAATGAACTGAGTTCACTCCTTTGCTTTTCTTCTCTGGCAAATAGAGCGCATATACTTTGCCGGTCACTCCCGCTGGCAGGAAAGCAGTGTCTGATTTCACGCTGATCTTATACTTCTTGTCTACTTTGATGACGATCTCCTTACCTTCGACGGTACCCATCTCTTTTGCCCCTTTAAAGGGCACATAGCTTAACGCCAGTGTTCCTCGGTGAGTCGTAACACCAATATACTTGCCGCCCAAGTCAGTTTCACTCGCCCAAAGATATCCGGCATTGTCAGTAAAACTTAAATCTGTACCAGCAACAGGTAAATCACCAACAGTGACCGCCGTCGCAGTATCCCGAACAGACGGGATAAAGCGCACAACGTAGTTTTTATCTTTTATACTAAGGACTTTCCAAACGATTGGCTCAAAATTTTCTAAGGTATATTCCTTCTTGGCAATAGGCTGTGAAAACTCCGAGTCTTTTGAAACTTTGCCAAACTCTTCGAGAGTGGCTTTGACGGAACCATCGGATTCTAATTTCCAATTATAACGAATCGCAATGGTGCCCCCTCCAAAATTGGAGCTCCAATCACCATGCAAGTCCCCATTTTCCGGATTCATACGCCAGTAACTTGTCCTATCGGTTGAGCCCACGATTTTTTTTCCATCCATTTGATAAATGTCGGCACGAATTTCAAAACGCTCTTTAATTTCTTGCATAGAAAGTTCTCGCGCAGAGGCGAAGGACGAAACCAGCAAAAATAACGGTAAGAATTTTTTAAACATAACATCTCCCAAGTAAAAATATTTAATCTAAATTGTCATGCGAGCGCTCAAAAGTTGCATCGCTCAAAGAAATTTGGACCGTCTGTGCAGAGGAGTCCGAAGTATTTTTGAATAACAATGCACCAATCACAACGCCGACCAAAGTTGCCGCCACTAATTGAAAAGCCCATTTCATATCAAAAGAAAATCTCTTTGGCTGAGGCAGCTGATTCTTCACAGCTCGTTGCCACTGCTGCATCTGCAGATCATTCGGATTGAGATCCTTCAAGGGCTTCAATAGTTTTTCTAAATCTTTGTCTTTTGAGTTCATGGCTGAACCTCCATAATTTTCCGTAAGTTCTCTTTCGCACGATGAATATGGCTCTTCACAGTTCCAACGGGAATACTCAGTGCCATAGACATTTGCTCGAGAGACATTTCATCATCAATCATTAAAAGTATAAGTTCTTGTTCGATAGGTTTTAATTGTCGAATCGCCCATTTTAAATGAGCCACAGGATCTGAATGATCCGCTTTTTCATCTGTAGTATGAGCGTGAAGAGTTTTTTCGTCGTCGACAAGGTCAAATCCGGGATGGTCTTTGAGCGCCTCTAACCTGACATAGCGAGCGATGCCGAAGGCATAGGCTTTTATATTACCCTGATCGCTGTGGATAGCCCCGCCCCTTTGCTTGTGCACAAGACGGATCAAGGTTTCTTGCACTAAATCTGCAGCGATCTGGTTTGCAAAGCTTGCCGCAAAGTAGCGATAAAGACTCGGCCCGAGATCGTTGACAATATCATGCCATATTGGCTCTAAGTTGCTCATAATTGTGTAATGGGATTAAAGGCGCAAAAAGTTGCAAAAGCGAGAAAATATTTTTTGGATGATTAAAAAGGTGGCCCCAGAGGCTTCGTCCTTGCTCAACTCAATATTTATAGCCTGGTTACCCACGACCAGGACTTTAGTTCTAAACTAAGCCCAAGAATTCCATCTAAAACCTCAACCGCAACAACTTAGCATTAATAAAAGTATCAACACCAAGACCTGCAGTTTTTTATCAGATAGCCGAAAAGAAATAAGCTTGTTATTTCGATTCATGGGAGCCTCCTTCTTGCGAAAGTGAGTCTCTCATCCTGAAAGCGGCCTCTGGGGCCGCTTTTTTATTTGCAAGATCTGTCGCATGCTTCAATCAAAATGACGAACAGCAGACATCCTTTCCTATCCATCTTCCGGAGTAAAATTTCTGGGAAGCGGACGGCAACCTCTGGACTCTATCGCGAAAATCTGAAAAATTAGAGCGCCGCATCCGAAAAAGGTACGGCGAGGCTATCCGTAAAGTGCCTCTGATTTGAGTATTGCATTTGTGCTATACTTAAACCAGATCGGAGGCAATTATGGAAATGCATGTCACCGATAAAGAGTGGCGATTTATCCGTA
>Ga0255338_1001850_pt1 | contig 36153 bp, 27 predicted proteins | sample MeOH1_35cm_T4_19_FD_203715 | JGI IMG/M metagenome (GOLD analysis project Ga0255338, IMG submission 203715) | Sandy soil microbial communities from University of British Columbia, Vancouver, Canada - MeOH1_35cm_T4_195 | ecosystem: Engineered > Artificial ecosystem > Sand microcosm > Unclassified ...
CTCCGGCGCCGGCATCAATCACTTCCAGTGCCTGACGCAGATCCGGCATCGCAAGACCGGCGAGGACCTCTATCCGCTGCTGCGCGAGAAAGAGAAGACGTTCGACCCCGATTTCGCGCCGCTCACGCGTCAACTGTTCCGCGCCTTCGGCCACTGGTTCACCTGCAGCGACGATCATCTCGGCGAATATCTCGCCTTCGGCTGGGAAGCCGGCGAGGACGGCTACGATTTCGACGAGGACGAGCACGAGCGCGTCAAGTTCGCCGCGACACTCGATCAAGTGCTCGGTGGCGGAGCGATCCCGAACGACTGGCTGACACCCTCGGGCGAGCGCGGCGCCGCCGTGATCGGCGGCATCTTGCACGACAAGAAGCGTGTCATCGAATCCGGCGTGGTGCCGAACCGCGGCGCCATCCCCAACCTGCCCTATCACGCTTCCGTGGAAGTGCCGGTGATGGCCGACGCCGCCGGCATCCATCCGATCTCGCTCGGGCCGCTGCCCGACGCCGTCGCCAAGCTGCTGCACACGCCGGCGCAGGTGCATGAACTGGCGGTCGAGGCCGCGGTGCACGGCTCCAAGGAGATCGCGCTGCAAGCTTTGCTGATCGATCCGGTCGTGAATTCCGCCGATGCTGCGGTCAAATTGCTCGACGAGCTGTGGGAGGTGAACAAGCCCTATATCCGCGCGTGCATCTGAGCACCAAACGACAAGCGGGTCACATTCTGCGTCTCGCCGTGAGCGCCCTGGAACGCAGCTAATAATCAATAGCAGCAACAGGAAAGAACGTCGCACAGGCTCGAAATTCCGGCGGGATTAGGCTACATCCGCGGGCGCGAAGGGCCCCTCTATGCAGAACGAGAAAGAACAAGTTGCGCTATCGTCGATGGCCGCATCGGCGGCGCTGACGATCGCCAAAGCGGTGGTCGGCATCAGCACCGGCTCGCTCGCGATTCTGTCCGAGGCCGGCCATTCGCTCATCGATTTCGGCGCGACGGTGATGACCTATATCGCCGTGCGCATCTCCGGAAAGCCGGCGGACGAAGAGCATCACTACGGTCACGGCAAGGTTGAAGCCGTTTCGGCGCTCGCCGAAACCGCTCTGCTGTTCCTGTTGTCGGGCATCGTCATCTGGGAAGCGGTCAAGCGGCTGGTGGAGCACGAAGGCCACGTGGTCGAGGCGACCATCTGGGCCTTCGGCGTGATCATCCTGTCGATCGTCGTCGACTTCTTCCGCGCCCGCGCGCTGACGCGCGTCGCCAAGGAGACGCAGAGCCATGCGCTGGAAGCTGACGCACTGCACTTCTCCTCCGACTTGTGGTCGTCGCTCGCCGTGCTGGTGGGCCTCGTCGGCGTCTCTCTCGGCTATGCGTGGGCCGATTCCGCGGCGGCATTGGTCGTGGCGGTCCTGGTCTGCGTCGCCGGCTGGCGTCTCGGCCGCCGCACCATCGACACCTTAACCGACACCGCGCCGGCCGGCGCGACCGAAACCATCACCGCCATCGCCCGTAAGGTGCCGGGCGTGGTGGCAGTCGAGAATGTGCGGGCGCGCGCGGTCGGCGAGACAACCTTCATCGATCTCGCCGTCGCCGTCAGCCGCACGCTGCCGCTCGACCGCGTCAACGCCATCAAGGCGGCGGTCCGCGATGCGCTGCGCGCCGGCATGCCCGGTGCCGAGCCGATCGTCACCACCGATCCGGTGGCGCTCGACAACGAGACGGTGCTCGATCGTGTCATGGTGATCGCGCGCAACCGCACGCTCGCCGTGCATCACGTCACTGTGCACGATATCAAGGACCGGCTGGCGATTGCGCTCGATCTTGAAGTGAACGGCAAGATGTCGCTCGGCGCCGCCCACGAAAAGGCCGACGAGTTAGAGAAGGCGATCGAAGCCGAGCTCGGCGCCGACGTCGAAGTCGAAACGCATATCGAGCCGCTGCAGGCGCAGCACCTCTTGGGCCGCGAGGCCCCGCCCGAGCGCGTGCAGGCGGTCACGATGGCCCTCGCCGAGTTCGCCGCGGCCGGCCGCATCATCCGCGACGTGCACGACGTGCGCGTGCGCGAGACCGACGAAGGCGAGATCGTCAATTTCCACTGTCGCGTCGATCCGGCCCTGAGCGTGCAGACCGTGCACGAGAATGTCGACGCGCTGGAGCGTGCTCTCAGAGAGCGTGCGCCGTCGATCAAGCGCGTGATCGGCCACGCCGAGCCGGCCCGGTAGGCGCCCTCCTGCTTCAATCGAAAGCCAAGCGATCCTTGCGCGAGTAACGGAATGCGAAAGGCCGGTCGGCCAACCGGTTGAAGGCGCGGCGCGCCGGCACTTCGATGAAGCGATAGCTGGCCGCAGCGAGCACGACGACCGCCAGCATGAAGTCGACCAGCACGAGATCGGCCGAGCCCATCCAGGACTGCGTCACCTCGCCCTGGAAGGCCTTCGTATAGTAGCCCGCCGACCACAGGCTGAAGCAGAGCATGATCAGCAGCGGCTGATGGATCATATAGATGGAGAACGAATAGCGGCCCAGGGCCTTGAACGGCCGCGCCCGCAGCAAAAGCGAGACGAGGCCCTGCTGATCGGCGAAGACGATCACCGCCGCACCGAACACCACGGGCGCCGCAAGGCTGAGCGGCGAGACCGCGTCGGCCCCGTCGCCGGCGAAGATGACGAACAAGAATGCCACCACGATGGCCGCCAGTTCCCACAATGTGGCTCGAAAGAAGCTTTGCCGCTCCAGTAGCTCATAGGCATGGAAGGCAATGATGCCGCCGAAGAACCCGGCGATGCAGCGGATGACACCGTAGTCCCAGGTGGAGTTCATGAGCGCCGGCGCCCAGTGATGCATAACGATCAGACCCGCAAGCGATAGAGCGAGGCTCGCCAGCACCAGGCGGCGGCTCGCCACCAGCAGCACCAGCGCGAACAGCAGATACACATAGAACTCGGCGCCAATGCTCCAGGCTGGACCGTTCCACACATTGCCGTAGACGAGATTGATGGCATTGAGCAGCAGCATGCTCGGGACGATCGCGTCGATCGAATAGACCTTGCCGCTCCAGGTCAGATCGAGATCGCCAGGATGAGGCAATTGGTTGATCCACACGATCACGGCGATGAAACTTGCGAGGACGAGCGCGTGCAGCGGCCAGACACGGCCGAAGCGCCGGACGGCGAAACGCGCGATGTCGGGCAGACTACCGATCTTGCCGCGGTAACTGTGGCACAGCACGAAGCCGCTGAGCACGAAGAAGAAATCGACGAACAGATAGCTGTTGCGCAGGAACGGCGACGCTTCGAGGGAACTCGGCATCATGCCGATGAAATGAAAGACGACAACGAACAGCGCACAGATTCCCCGCCACGAATCGAGGGTCTCGAACCGCGAGACTTTCTTCATGCTTGATGGATCCCCGCCGATTGGCCGCTTTGGGGCGAACCGCGCAGGCGCTCGATCGTTCCGAAATCAACTGAGGAATGTTTGTGTCGAAGCGTCGACGGCACTAGGGCAGGAGAACCGCGGCGCCCTGCAGACGCCCGTCGCGCAGATCCGACAGTGCCTCATTCGCTTTGGCGAGCGGATAACGCGTGATCTCGCATTGCACGCCCGCCTTCGGCGCCATCGCCAGGAATTCGTGCGCGTCGGCGCGCGTGAGGTTCGCGACGGACATCAGATGCCGCTCTTCCCACAGCAGTGCGTAAGGGAAACTCGGAATGTTGGACATGTGGATGCCGCCGCAGACGACGCGGCCACCTTTCTTCACCGCTTTGAGCGCGGCGGGAACCAGCGCGCCGACCGGCGCGAAGATGATCGCAGCATCGAGCGGTTCCGGCGGCGTATCATCCGAGGCGCCGGCCCACACCGCGCCGAGCGAGCGCGCGAAATCCTGCGCCGCTTTGTCTCCGGCGCGGGTGAAGGCGAAGACGCGCCGCCCCTGCCAACGGGCAACTTGCGCAAGAATGTGCGCGGCGGCGCCGAAGCCGTAAATGCCGAGCTTCGTACCCTCGCCGGCCATGCGGTAGCTGCGCCAGCCGATCAGCCCGGCGCAAAGCCAAGGCGCGATCTCGGCGTCGTCGCCCGCTTCGCCGAGCGGAAAGCAGTAGCGCGCATCCGCGATGGTGTGCGTGGCGAAGCCGCCGTCGCGCGTATAGCCGGTGAACAGCGGCGCATCGCACAGGTTCTCCTGCCCCGCGCGACAATAAGGACAGACGCCGCAGGTCGCGCCGAGCCACGGCACGCCGACGCGCTCGCCCAGAATAAGACCGTTTACATTCGCCCCGACGGCAACGACACGCCCCACGATCTCGTGCCCGGGCACGAGGGGCAGTTTCGGATGGGTCAGATCGCCGTCGACGACATGCAGATCGGTTCGGCAGACGCCGCAGGCCGACACCGTGATGAGCAGTTCATCCGCGCCGGGAACCGGCACGGACCGTTCGCGCCACACCAGCGGCGTGCGCGGCGCCTCGAGCACCATCGCGCGCATGGTCGATGGGATGCTCGAGGCTTCGCTCATGGTGCCCGGTCTTTCATTTGATGCCGTCTTTGTACATCGACGCGAGCTTGGCGGTGTCGTCGGCGATGGTCTTGTCGAACGCCTCGGGTGTCATCGACATGGCCTCGACGCCCTGCGCCGCAAACTTGGCTTTGATGTCGTCGGTCTTGATGATCTCGGCGACGTCGCCATGCACCTTGCTGACGATATCGCGCGGCGTGCCGGCGGGCGCCAGGAGACCGAACCAGGAATCGTATTTGAAACCCGGCAGAGCGTCCTCCCCAATCGTGGGCAGGTCCTTCATGGTCGGGTTGCGCGTGGCGGTCGCCACCGCCAGGGCACGGACCTTGCCGGCCTGTACCAGTTCGACACCGACATTGATCGGCGTGAAGTACAACTGCGTGTCGCCGCGCACGACGCTCGTCACCGCCTCGGGCGCCCCCTTGTAGGGCACGTGCACGAGGTCGATCTGCGCCGCATCCTTGAACATCGCCGCCGCAATGAATGTCGCGCTCGCGGGACCCGGCGAGGCGAAATTGAGTTTGCCGGGGTTCGCCTTGGCGAGTGCGATAAAGTCCTTCACCGACTTCGCCGGCGAATCCGGCGGCACGATCATCACCACCGGCACCGACGCGACCGGCGTGACCGCGGCGAAATCTTTCACCGGGTCGAAGGTCAGGCTCTTGTTGACGACGCCGGCGATCGTATGCCCGTTCGAGGTAAGCATCAGGGTGTAACCGTCCGGCGCACTCTTGGCGACGGCGGTCGTGCCCGGCAGGCCGGGGCGATTCTCCACAACAACGTTGTGCTTCCACTTCTCGGTCAGCTTTTCCGCGACGATACGTGCCAGAATATCCGTGGCGCTGCCGGCCGAGAATGGAACGATAATGCGGACAGGCTGTTGGCTCGGATAGCTTTGTGCCGCCGCGGGCGCTGCTCCGCCGAGCAGCCCGGCCGCGAGCAGCACAACGCCGCGTAAATTCCTCCACTTGGACGTCATTTTTCTTCTCCCTGGTATGCCCGGATGAGATTTCCGGATTCTGTTGTGAAACTGATATCATCGATCTGCGCCCGGTGGGAACGCGACTGAAGCGCCGATCGTCGCGCCGGCTGCCGAGAGGCCACTTCCAATGTCCGCCCCGAGGTCTTAGATCGAAAGCCATGCGCACAGACATTGCCCAGACCATCCGTCTGAAGGACTACCTGCCGCCCGCGTGGCTGGTGGAGACTGTCCACCTCGACATTTCGCTCCACCCTTCCGAAACGAAAGTGCGAGCCAAGCTCGCCTTCAAGCCCAATCCGCAATCGGCTTCCGCGCCATTGGTGCTCGACGGCGACGGGCTGTCTTTGATGTCGCTCAAGCTCGACGGCGCGCCGCTGCCGGCGGCGAACTTCGTCGCCTCTCCGACCCAGCTCACCATTCCGCAGCCGCCGAACGGCCCGTTCACGCTCGAGATCGAGACGCTGGTCGACCCTTCCGCCAACACCCAGCTCTCCGGCCTCTACCGCTCCAGCAATACCTATTGCACCCAGTGCGAGGCGGAAGGCTTCCGCCGCATCACCTACTTCCCCGATCGCCCTGACGTGATGGCGGTCTATACGACGCGCATCGAGGCGGACCGGCAGGAAGCGCCGGTGCTGCTCGCGAATGGCAATCTCGTCGACAGCGGTGCTTTATCGGAAGGTCGGCATTACGCGGTGTGGCACGATCCGCACCCGAAGCCCTCTTATCTCTTCGCCATGGTCGGCGGCGATCTCGCCTGCGTCGACGACACGTTCCGCACGATGTCGGGGCGCGACGTGACACTGCGTATTTATGTCGAGCACGGCAAGCAGGACCGCTGTGCCTATGCGATGGATTCGCTCAAGCGGTCGATGCGCTGGGACGAAGAGGCCTTCGGCCGCGAATACGACCTCGACATCTTCATGATCGTCGCCGTGTCCGACTTCAACATGGGCGCGATGGAGAACAAGGGCCTGAACGTCTTCAACGACAAATATGTGCTGGCGAGCGCGGCCACCGCGACCGACGCCGACTTCGCCCATATCGAAGCCGTCATCGCCCACGAATACTTCCACAACTGGACCGGCAACCGCATCACTTGCCGCGACTGGTTCCAGCTCTGCCTGAAGGAAGGCCTGACCGTCTTCCGCGACCAGGAATTCTCCTCAGACATGCGCTCGCGTCCGGTGAAGCGCATCAGCGACGTGCGCAATTTGCGCGCGGCGCAGTTCATCGAGGACTCAGGCCCCCTCGCCCATCCGGTGCGGCCGGAGGCCTACAAAGAGATCAACAACTTCTACACCGCGACCGTCTACGAGAAGGGCGCGGAAGTGGTGCGCATGGTGCACACCTTGATCGGCAAGGAGAAGTTCCGCGCCGGCATGGATCTCTACTTCCAGCGGCATGACGGCGAGGCCGCCACGGTCGAGCAGTTCATCCAGTGCTTCGCTGATGTGAGCGGCCGCGACATGAGCCAGTTCATGCGCTGGTACAGCCAGGCCGGCACGCCCGAGGTCACGGTGAGCGGCACGTATGACGGCACGCGCAAGGCCTATGAGCTGACGGTCAAGCAGGCCCTGGCGCCGACACCCGGCCAGCCGACCAAAGAGCCGATGGTCATCCCGCTCGTCACCGGCCTCGTCGGTAAGGACGGCAACGACTTGCCGCTGACACTATCGAGCGGCGAAGCGGTCGAGCGTGGCGTGCTGGTTCTGACCGAGCCGGTGCAGACCTTCGAGTTCACCGGCATCGCCGAGCGTCCGATCCTCTCCATCAATCGCGGCTTCTCGGCGCCGATCAAGCTCGTCACGGATCTCTCCAATGACGACCTCGCCTTCCTGGCCGCGCATGACAGCGATCCGTTCAACCGCTGGCAAGCGCTGCAGACGATCTCGATGCGGCTCCTAATCGAGAACGTGGGAGCGATCCGCGCCGGCAAGACGCCGCGCAGCGACGATAAGCTGATGGTCGCGCTCGCCGCGCTGCTGGAAAATCCGGCGCTGGAACCGGCTTTCGTCGCGCTGGCGCTGGTGCCGCCGGGCGAAGGCGATATCGCCCGCGAGATCGGCCGCGACATCGATCCCGACGCCATCTTCAAGGCGCGCACCGCACTGCGCCGCGAGATCGGCGCGCGTCTCGGCGCGGCGCTCTCCACGCTCTACGAGCGGTTGACGGTGCCGGGCGGCTATACGCCGGACGCCACCAGCGCCGGACGACGTGCGCTGCGCAACGTCGCGCTCGATCTGATGGCGGCCGGGGGTGACGCGCCCGCACTCGCCCGTGCCGCGCAGCAATACGACGCCGCGGACAACATGACCGACCGCATGGCGGCGCTCGCCACCTTGGCGCTGCACGACGGACCGGAGAGCGAACGCGCGCTGGCCGACTTCTATCGCCGCTTCGAAGGCGATGCGCTGGTCATCGACAAGTGGTTCTCGTTGCAGGCGACGATCCCGCAGGCCGATACGCTCGATCAGGTGCGAGCGCTGACCAAGCATACGGCCTTCTCGTTCGGCAATCCGAACCGTGTGCGCGCCCTCATCGGCGCCTTCGCGATGAGCAACGTCACGCAGTTCAACCGCGCCGATGGCGCCGGCTACGACTTCTTGGCCGAAACGTTGCTGGCGCTCGATCCGAAGAACCCGCAGGTCGCCGCGCGCATGGCCACCGCCTTCCGCACCTGGCGCACATTGGAAGACGGCCGCCGCGCCAAGGCGGAAGCCGCGCTCAAGCGCGTCAAGGAAGCCGGCAACCTCTCGCGCGACCTCGCCGATATCGTCGAGCGCGCGCTCGCGCCGGTCTGAGCGAGCGGTAACTTTGAACCAGATGAACGGCGCGGCAGCACAGGTCGCGCCGTTTTATTTCGCGCTTACGCATTGTGGCATCAGCGCTATTTGTGGGTAACGATTTCTCAATTATTGACTCGATGACTCTCGACAAATCAGTGCGCATCGATTCCAATCGGCGGTGATTCGGAGAGATGCGGCACATCCTTCCGGTTCGAGAGCGGCAGGGGAATTCGAAATCACGGGGGCCTTCATGGCGCGCGCCAGTGCGGCGAGTGCGTCCGCACGTACTGACTCTATCAAGGGCCTCGCGCAGTCGATAGCCAAACCGGCCTATCGCAGACTGCTGACGGCCGAACCGCTTCTCCGCCGGGCCGTTCCGGTGCTCATCATCGCATTCCTTGTCACCATCTGCGTCGGTGCCTTGGTGCAAGTGCTCGATCAGCGGCGGCAGACGCTGATCAACAACATGACGACGCTTGACGCGCTGGCCGACCGCGCCGCCGAATATCTCGGCCGTCCGCTCAAGCAGCCGAACGACGCGGTCGCGCGGCCGCAGGAAGTGCTGACCACGGCACTACCCGGCTGGGCCACCGCCGCCGACCGCCGCTTCCTCCTCACCAACGCCGACGGCGTCGTGATCGCCGCGACGCCGGCGACCGACGGCACCATCGGCCGCCGCCTCATCGACCTACTCGGGCCGACGCAGCCGCTCACCACCTTCGGCGCCAGCGCCGGCGTGCTCGAGATCGCGCTGCCCGACGAGTCCCCAGCGCTCGCCACCGTGCGCATGCTGAAGGCGCCGTTCGGCCAGTTCGCCATCGTGCAGCCGCGCGAAGGCGCGCTCGCCAACTGGCGCTCGATCACCGCGCTGACGATCACGCTGTCGGCCACCACCGGCTTTGTGGTGCTGATCCTCGGCTTCGCCTTCCACTGGCAGGCGACGCGTGCCCGCGAGGCGGACATCATCTACGAAACGGTGCGCAGCCGTATCGACACCGCCCTCAACCGCGGCCGCTGCGGCCTGTGGGATTGGGATCTCGCGCGTGGCCGCATCTACTGGTCGCAATCGATGTTCGACATCCTCGGCCTCGAATCCAAGGACGACCTCCTCTCCTTCGGTGAAGTCAGCGCCCGCGTCCATCCCGACGACATGCAGCTCTACGAGCTGGCCACCGAGCTCGCCGAAGCCAAGGTGACCTCGATCGACCACGCCTTCCGCATGCGCCATGCCACCGGCCATTGGGTCTGGCTGCGCGCGCGCTGCGAACTCGTCCGCCAGGCGGGCGGACCCGGACTGCACCTCATCGGCATCGCCGTCGACATCACCGAGCAAAAGAGCCTGGTCGAAAAGACGGTCGCCGCCGACATGCGGCTGCGCGACGCCATCGAAACCATTCCAGAAGCCTTTGTACTCTGGGATGCCGACAACCGTCTGGTGCTGTGCAATTCCAACTTCCAGGAACTGCACAACCTGCCGGACGAAGCGATCACCGTCGGCGCTTCCTACGAGTCCGTCGTCGCGGCGGGCAGCCAGCCGGTGGTGCGCAACAAGATCATCTCCAACGGCAACAACGTCCCCGGTGCCCGTACCTTCGAAGCACAGCTGGAAGACGGCCGCTGGCTCCACATCAGCGAGCGCCGCACCAAAGACGGCGGCTACGTCTCGGTCGGCACCGACATCACCGCTCTGAAGACACACGAGGAGCGGCTGATCGACAGCGAGAAGAAGCTGATCGCCAGCATCTCCGATCTCAAGGCCTCGCAGCAGCGCGCCGAGGAGCTCGCCGAGCAGTATGCCGTCGAAAAGACCCGCGCCGAGGAAGCCAACCAGGCGAAGTCGAAGTTCCTCGCCAATATGAGCCACGAGCTGCGCACGCCGCTCAATGCCATCATCGGCTTCTCGGAGATCATGGAGTCGGGCATGTTCGGCCCGCTCGGCGCCGACAAGTACCAGGAATATTGCAGCGACATCCACAGCAGCGGCCAGTATCTGCTCGACGTCATCAACGACATCCTCGACATGTCGAAGATCGAAGCCGGACGCATCCGCCTCGAATTCGAGGACCTGGCGCTCGATCCGTTGCTCAACGAGGCCATGCGTGTCGTCGGCGCGCGGGCGCAGGACAAGGCGCTCGAGCTGAGCGCCAAGATCGATCCCGAACTCGGCCTGCGCGCCGACCGCCGCGCGCTCAAGCAGATCGTGCTCAATCTCCTGTCCAACGCCGTCAAGTTCACGCCGCAAGGCGGGCGCGTCACCGTGCGCGGGCGTCAGACCGACGGCTGCATCGTCCTGTCGATCGCCGACACCGGCATCGGCATCGCCCAGGACGCGTTGGCCCGCCTCGGCCGTCCGTTCGAACAGGTCGAAAGCCAGCTCACCAAGCGCCATCAAGGCTCGGGTCTCGGCCTTGCCATCTCCAAGTCACTGGTCGAGCTGCACGGCGGGACGATGCGCATCCGCTCGACGCCCGGCAAAGGCACGACGGTGATGGTGCGCCTGCCGCTCGCCCCGCAATGCGTGCTGCCGAAGGACGAGGCGGCGTAAGCTGTCATTCCGGGGCGCGCGCCGCAGCCCGAAGGGCAAGGCGCGCGAGCCCGGAATCCATAACCACCACCGGGAATATGGATTCCGGGCCCGCGCCTTCGGCGCGTCCCGGAATGACGGAGCCTGGTTACGGCGCCTGCCCCAAAATCCGCACGAAGCTCTCGCGCACCTTGGCCTGCATGTCGGCCACGGTGACATCGAGCGTGGCGAAATCCGGCACACCGGCCGCGCGTGCCAGTAGCCGCAACAGGCCGGGGCCCGTCGTCTTCGGATCGAAGCCGCCTGGCAGGCACAGCCGCAGGATCTGCGTCAGGTCGTGATAGAGCTGCACGGCGGGGCGCAGCACTTCGGCGTCCTCCACCGCCAGCAGCTTCAAGGCCCAGGCCTTGTCCAGCACGCGCGCGGTCGAGGTGTCGAGAATGTCCGGCTTGTCGTGCGCATGCACGAGCTGGAGATATTGCGCGATGAACTCGATGTCGACCAGGCCGCCGGCAACGTATTTGAGATCCCAGCGCTCGCTGTCGCCCTTCTCCGTGGCGATGGCCGAGCGCATCTCCACCACGTCGCCGGCGATCAGCTTCGCATCCCGCTTACGCCGCAGGATGCCCTGGATGACGTCCTCAACGCGCGCGGAAAATTCCGGCGAGGCCGACACGACGCGCGCGCGCGTGAGCGCCATGTGCTCCCAGGTCCAGGCTTCGTGCTCCTGATACTGGGAGAAGCTGCCAACCTGCGTCGCCAGCGGTCCCGACTGGCCTGAGGGCCGCAGCCGCATGTCCACCTGATAGAGCGCGCCGTAACTCGTCTGCGCCGTCAGCGCATTGATCAAACGCTGCGTCAGCCGCGCGAAATACTGGCCGCCGTACAGCGGCCGCTGTCCGTCGGACTCCGGCTGCTCCGCGTCGAAATCGTAGACGAGGATGAGATCGAGATCGGACGACGCCGTCATCTCGTAGCCGCCGAGCTTGCCCATCGCCAGCACGGCCGCCTCTTCGCCGCGCACATGGCCATAGGTGCCGGCGAAATTCTCCGCCACGGCGCGGTGCACGGCGCGGATCACGGCATCGGCCAGCCGTGCGAACGCTTCGCCCGCTTGGCGCGCGGTCACCGTGCCTGAGAGGATGCGCGCGCCGATCAGGAACATGTATTCCAGCCCGAACATGCGGATGCGATCGAGCAGATCCTCGTCGTAGCTGGCCTGCGCCAGCGCCGCGTCGAGCCGGCGGCCGAGTTCGTCGGCATCCGGCAGCGCGCCGAAGAAGCTCGGATCGACCAGCGCATCCATCACATGCGGATGCCGCGCGAGCGTGTCGGCGAGCCGCGGCGCGATGCCGAGCACCAAGGTCGTCAGTTCGATCAGTTCTGGATTCTGCCGCAGAAGCGACAACAGGCGTCCGGCGCCATGCAGATTGGCGAGGAAGTGATCGAACTGCACCAAAGTGGCGTTCGGATTGTCCGTATGGCCGATCTGCTCCAGTAGCACCGGCACGATCTCGCGCAGATGACTTTGCGCCACCTCGCCGTTGAGCGCGCGATGCCCGCCATCGAGCCAATGGCGCACGATGTGCGAGGCTTCGAGCGGCGCCCGGAAGCCGAGCTCCATCAGGCGATCGAGCGTCTTGTGATCGTCCGCGTCGGCCGGGAAAAGCATCTCCGGCCGATCGGGGCCGGGCATCTTCTCGAACAGGCGCGCGTAATAGTGCTGCACCTTCTTGAGATGGCCGAGCAGCACTTTCGCGAAAGCGTCGCGATCGGCAAAACCGAGGAAACGCGCGAAGCGTTCCATCTCGGCGCGCTCCGCCGGCAAGGTCTGTGTCTGCTCGTCGTTCATCATCTGCAGACGATGTTCGACGGTGCGCAGGAAAACGTAGGCCGCGGACATCTCGTCGCGCGCGGCCTCGTCGATCCAGCGGTCCTCGCACAACTTGGCCAGTGTCGTGAGCGTGTCGCGGTCGCGCAGGCTCGGATTGCGCCCGCCGGCGATCAACTGCTGCGTCTGCGCGAAGAACTCGACTTCGCGAATGCCGCCGCGGCCGAGCTTGATGTTGTGGCCTTCGACCGCGACCTCGCCGTGCCCGCGATAGGCGTTGATCTGCCGCTTGAGCGCATGCACGTCAGCGAGCGCGGCGAAGTCGAGATATTTGCGCCAGACGAAGGGCGCGAGTTCAGTGAGGAAGCGCTCGCCGGCCGCGATATCGCCCGCGCACGGCCGCGCCTTGATCATGGCCGCGCGTTCCCAGCTCCGCCCGACGCTCTCGTAGTAGGACATCGCCGCCGACGTTGACACAGCGATCGGCGTCGAGGACGGATCGGGACGCAAGCGCAGATCGGTGCGGAAGACGTAACCGTCGCCGGTGCGCTCCTGCAACAGCTTCACCATGCGCTGCGTGATGCGCACCACCGTCTTGGTCGCAAGATCGGGATCGGGGAAAATTGGCGCGGTCTGCTCGAAGAAGACGATGAGGTCGATGTCGCTCGAGTAGTTGAGCTCGAAGGCGCCCATCTTGCCCATGGCGAGCACGATGTAGCCGCTGTCGCGTGCCGGCGCCGCCGCATCGACCGGGTTGATGCGGCCGGCCTGCGCGGCCTCGGCCAGGGCAAAGCTCAAGGCCGCCTCGACGGCGGTATCCGCCAAAGCGGTAATCGCCTGCGCCGCCCGCATGATGGGCCAGACGCCGCCAATATCGGCGATGGCGATCAGCAACGCGGCTTCCGCCTTCATGCGGCGCAGGAGCCGCATCGCCTCGGTCTCGTCGCCGGTGGCGGCGACGGCGCGCAGCGTCCCGGTGAGGACTTCGTCGAAATGGGTATCAGGATCGGCGGCCATCAGCCGCAGGAAGCGCGCCGGATCGCCGGTCACGAGCTCCCATAGAAACGGTGCGCTCTCGGCGAAGCTCTCGACCAGGGTGCAGACCCGGGGAAAGCGCGCAAGAAGTGCGCCGATCTCATGCGCGGTCGGCTGCGTCTCCGCCAGCCAGCCCGCGACCCGGCCTCGGGCGGCAACGGGATCGCTGAGTTCCGGCGCCGTAACGATGCGGGCTGCCAACGAGCAATCGTCACCGCCCGCGACAGCGGCAGCGCGAAGAGGCTCGGACGCAACGTGTTGACCACCCGGCGGAGTCATCCTGCACTCTGTACCGGCCCTCCGCGCGGCAGCGCAATGACGCTCTTCAAACCTGGTTGATTATCTTCAAGGGTGAGTTCCCCGCCGTGCAGCCGCGCCACTGCGGCGGCGAGGCTCAGGCCGAGCCCGGAGCCCGGCTGCGAGCGGCTGCATTCGAGCCGCACGAAACGCTCGACCACGCGGGCGCGGTCCGCTTCCGGAATGCCCGGGCCGCGATCCGCCACCGTCAGCAGCACGCGCTCGCCTTCCGGGCGCGCGCTGACCAGAATTTCCGGCGTCATGCCTTCCACGCCATCCTTCGGCTCGCTGTATTTGATGGCGTTGTCCACAAGATTGGCGAGCGCCTGGCTCACCAACTCGCGGTTGGCCTTAACCGGCGCAGGCGTGCCGGCCTCGATTTTCAGGGCGATGCCCTTCTCGTCGGCCAGCGGCTCGTAAAGCTCGCAGACGTCCTGCGCGATCTCGGCGGCGTCGAACTCGCTCATATTGTCGCGCGCCTGCCCGGATTCGGCCCGCGCGATCATCAACAGCGCATTGAAGGTCGCGATCAGCCCGTCCGACTCCTCGATGATCGTGTCCAGCGCGGAGCGGTACTCCGCCTCGCTGCCGGACGTCCGTAGCGCCTGTTCGGCGCGGTTGCGCAGACGCGTAAGCGGCGTCTTCAGGTCATGCGCGATGTTGTCGGAGACTTCCTTGAGACCGTCCATCAGCGCTTCGATGCGCTCGAGCATCTCGTTGAGATTCTCGGCCAGCCGATCGATTTCGTCGCCAGAGCCGGCGACCGGCAGCCGCTCGCCGAGATCGCCGGCCATGATCGTGCGCGTGGTCTCGGTCATCGCATCGACACGGCGCAGCACACGGCGTGTGACGAACAGGCCGCCGGCGAGTCCGAGCACCACCACGATCAGCACCGACCAGCGCCCGGCCGACAAGACGATCGTGTAGAGCCGCTCACGCTCTTCGAGGTCGCGGCCGACCAGCAGCCGGAAACCACCCGGCAACTGAAAGACGCGCACTAGCGCGTGATGTTCGTGATCGCCGCGCTCACTCGTCTCGGATTCATCGAGGCGGCGATAGCTGGTCTCGATCCAGCCCGCATTGTCGAGCGTGCCCGGCGGCAGCGACGTCACGTTGCCGGCGAGAGACTCGCCCTGATAGGTCGTCACCAGATAGAGGCTCGAGCCCGGGCGGCGCGCGCGCGAATCGACGACGATCACCAGCCGCCGGATGCCGCCGAGCCGGTATTGCTCGGACAGGCCGGTGATCTCGGCATTGACCGTGTCGGTGATCTGTTCGGTGATCAGGCGGCGGGTGTTGAGCGCGAAATAGCCGAGCAGAAAGGCCGCGAACAAGGCGAACACGGTCAGATAGACCAGCGTCAGCTTGAACGTGGTGGTGCGGAAGAGCTTACCGAGCGCCGTCACGGATCATGTATCCCGCGCCGCGGACCGTATGCAGGAGCGGCTGGGAGAAATTCTTATCGATTTTCGAGCGCAAGCGCGAGATATGCACGTCAATGACGTTGGTCTGCGGGTCGAAATGATAGTCCCACACGTTCTCGAGCAGCATGGTGCGCGTCACCACCTGCCCTGCGTGCTGCATTAAGTATTCGAGGAGGCGGAATTCGCGCGGCTGGAGCGTGATCTCCTCGTCGCCGCGGCGCACCTGGTGTGACAGCCGGTCGAGTTCGAGGTTGCCGACGCGCAGGACCGTTTCTTCGCTGCGGCTGCCGCGGCGGCGCGCCAAAACCTCCACCCGCGCCAGCAGCTCGGAGAAGGAATAGGGTTTGGGCAGATAGTCGTCGCCACCGGCGCGCAGGCCCTTCACGCGGTCGTCGACCTGACCGAGGGCCGAAAGAATGAGGGCCGGCGTCTCGATGTTCTTGGCCCGCAGCGTGCCGATGACGGAAAGCCCGTCGCGCTTAGGCAGCATGCGGTCGACGATAAGCACGTCGTATTGGCCGTCGAGCGCCATCGCCAAGCCGTCCTCGCCGTCGTTGGCGGCATCGGCGACGTGGCCGACCTCGCGAAAAGCCTTCACGAGGTAATCGGCGGCGTCGCGATCGTCCTCGATGATCAGCAGGCGCATGGTGACCCGGTCTGGTTGCGCCTCGGCCGGGCGGCCGAAGGCGCGTTGCCCTTGAATATCCGCAGTGCTGGGCATGGGTTACACCATTTCTAGCCAATTCGTCGGCGCGTCAAATCGCCTGCCTCTTTCCGCCCCCAGGTTTTCTGCGCTCTAAGTTTTCCGTGGCCGCTGAAAGCGCCCCTTGTCGTACGCGAGGGGGTGGCGGAGCTGGTCCGCCACCCCCTCAACGACCCCACCCCGACGGGGGCGACGAATGCCGGGGTTGGAGCTCGGTCGGAAGCATCAGGCTTATCGCCTCAGGCTTCCGGAATTTGCCGGGACGGGCCGAAGCCCGTCCCGTTGAGGGCGACCACCGGCGGGGGCGACGGATGCCGGCGGGACGTCCCCAATCTCGTCGCAAGCGAGCCTTGTCAGCCTTGACCGACCGGCAGCGCCACGAAGCGCGTATTGCTGCCGGACTTCACGCGCACCAGCACACTGCGCTTGCCGCCGGTACGGGCGTCGGCGATCACCTTGCGCACGTCGTTGGGAGAAGCGACCGACTTGCCGGCCACCTCCAGGATGACGTCGCCGGTGGAGAAGCCGTGATCGGCCGCGACACCCGAGGAGTCGACGCCAGTCACCACCACGCCCTGGGCGCCGGCGCCGGCGACGCGGCTGGCGGGCGCCAGCGTGAGGCCGAGCTTACCCATGTCGGCGGAACCGCCGTCGTTGTCTTCCGTGTTGGCGCGGGCTTCCTGCTGTTTCGGCAATTCGCCGAGCGTCAGGCTCACCGTCTTCTCCGATCCCTTGTGCAGGACCGAGAGCTGCACCGTCGCCTTCGGCGCCAGGGCGCCGATCTTCTTGGCGAGATCGCGCGCGTCCTTCACCGGCTGGCCGTTGACAGCGGTGATCACGTCACCCGCTTCGATGCCGGCCTTCTGCGCGGGGCTGTCCTTCTGCGGCTCGGCGACCAGCGCGCCTTCAGCCTTCTTCAGACCGAGGCTGTCGGCGATGTCCTGCGTCACCGGTTGGATCTGAACGCCGATCCAACCGCGCGTGACCGAACCGTGGTCCTTGAGCTGCGTGATGACGGACTTCACCGTGTCGGAGGGAATCGCGAAGGCGATGCCGACCGAGCCGCCCGACGGCGAGAAGATCGCGGTGTTGACGCCGATGACATTGCCTTCGGTGTCGAAGGTCGGGCCACCGGAGTTGCCCTTGTTCACCGGCGCGTCGATCTGGATGAAGTCGTCGTAAGCGCCGGCGCCGATGTCGCGGCCGCGCGCCGAGACGATGCCGGCGGTGACGGTGCCGCCGAGGCCAAACGGATTGCCGACCGCCAGCACCCAGTCGCCGATGCGCGGCGTGCCGTCAGACAATTTGACGTAAGGGAACGGGCCGCCTTCGACCTTGATCAGCGCGAGATCGGTGCGCGGATCGGTACCGATGACCTTGGCCTTGTGGGTCTTGCCGTCGTCGGTGGTGACCTCGACGTTGTCGGCCTTATCGACCACGTGGTTGTTGGTCACGGCATAGCCGTCAGCCGAGATAAAGAAGCCGGAGCCCTGACCGGTGATGGTGTTATGCTTGCCACGGCCGCGCGGTTGCATGCCGTCGGGGCCGCCCGGCATGTCGGGCATGCCGAAGCGCCGGAAGAATTCGCGCAGGCCCGGGGGCACTTCGTTGCTGCTCATGCCGGTGGTCTGCTCGCCGCCGTCGATCTTGACGCGGACGGACATTACCGCCGGCTTCACCTTCTCGACGATGTCGGCAAAGCCGACCGGCGCCTGCACCTTGCGCGCCTGATCGGTCAGGTTCTGCGCGTGCGCGGACGGATAGCCGATGGACAGATCGAAATTGGGGGTCGCCACAAAGGCGGCAGCGCCGAGGCCGGCGATGGTCGTGGCGAGCAAAATGGCTTTGCGAGCGGACAAGAGGCGCCGCTTCAGGGGAGCGGAAGTGCCGCTGGGCTTCATGGTGAGAATCTCCATCTCGGATTCATTCATGCGCGAATGCGCTCTGTTCGAATGAGAAGATGGAGGCGCGCGCCTTACAGCGTCCTGACGGCGGGATTAAAGTTTGGTAAGGTGGGGAAAACGGAACAGCGCCGAAAACAGCTGAGAAATCAGCGTTCGGGCGCACCCGGGTCGACCAAAGTCGCAAGCCGCTTCTGCTCATCCGACGTCAGCGCCGGGGCCTGCAGCGATATTGAGCGTCGACGGCGCGCCATCAGCAGGAGGCCAATGCCGCCGGCCAGCAGCGCGGCCGGCGCCAGTCCCCACAGCAACAGCGTGTGCCACTCCAGCCGCGGCTTCAGCAGCACAAACTCGCCGTAGCGCGCGACCAGGAAATCGAGCACTTGGCTGTCGCTGTCGCCGGCTTCCAGCCGCTGCCGCACCAGGAGGCGCAAATCCCGCGCAAGCGGTGCATCGGAATCGTCGATCGACTGGTTCTGGCAGACCATGCAGCGCAATTCGCGCGACAGGTCGCGTGCGCGCGCCTCGAGCTTAGGGTCCGTCAGAATCTCGTCCGGCTGCACGGCGAGCGCGACGCCAGGCGCGAGCAGGGTCACCAGCAGAGCGAGAATGCCGAGACGGCGCATCGAACCCCTACTCTGCCGGTTGCAGCACGGACTTCGCCGCCGGCTTCGGTGCGCCGACGCGCAAGCGGCGATCGGAGAGCGACAAAGCGCCGCCGAGCATCATCACCACGGCGCCCAACCAGACCAACAGCACCAGCGGCTTGTAATAGAGCCGCACCGCGACCGAACCGTCGTCATTGCTGTCGCCGAGCGACAGATAGAGCTGGCTGACGCCGCGCGTCATCAGCGAGGCCTCGGTGGTGCTCATGCTGCGCGAGGTGAAGGTGCGCTTGGCCGGCTCCATCTCGCCGAGAGCGACGCCACCTCGGCGCACGGTGAAGTGCGCCACCAGTTCGCGGAAGTTCGGCCCGTTGCGTTGCACCAGCCCGTCGAAGGTCAGATCGTAGCCGGCCAGCGACACGTGCTGCGACGGCTTGAGCGCGACGATCTTTTCGCTCGCCCAAGCGGAGACGCAGACGATGCCGAGCAGCGTCAAACCCATGCCGAAATGCGCGACCGCCGTGCCCCAGGCCGAGCGCGGCAAACCCGCCGCGCGTCCTCGCACGGCCGTCAGCGGCAAGCGGAACAGGCCCGTGCGCTCGACGAGATCGACCAGCGCGCCCACCATCACGAACAACGCGAGCCCGATGCCGAACGGCGCCAGCACGCTGTGCGCGCCCTGTGCCATGAACGTGGCGGCGACGGCGACGAGCGCCGCGCCGAAGGCCGCCATCAACCGCTGCGCCGCGCCGGGCAGATCGCCGCGCTTCCAGGCGAGCAAGGGCCCGAACGGCATGGCGCACAATAGCGGCACGAACAACGGCGCGAAGGTGAGATTGAAGAACGGCGCGCCCACCGAGATCTTCTCGCCCGTGAGCGCCTCAAGCGCGAGCGGATAGAGCGTGCCGACGAACACCGTCAAACAGGCGGTGGTGAGAAAGAGATTGTTGAACACCAGCGCGCCTTCGCGCGAGATCGGCGCGAACAGTCCGCCCTGCTTCAACAACGGCGCGCGCCAGGCAAATAGCGTCAAGCCGCCACCGATGAAGAACACCAGGATGGCGAGAATGAACACGCCACGCGACGGATCGCTGGCAAACGTGTGCACCGAGGTGAGCACGCCCGAGCGCACCAGGAAGGTGCCGATCAGAGACAACGAGAAGGCGAGGATGGCGAGCAACAACGTCCAGATCTTGAGCGCGTTGCGCTTCTCCATCACCACCGCGGAATGCAGCAGCGCGGTGCCCGCGAGCCACGGCATCAGCGACGCGTTCTCGACCGGATCCCAGAACCAGTAGCCGCCCCAGCCGAGTTCGTAATAGGCCCAGTACGAACCCATGGCGATGCCGACGGTCAGCGCCATCCAGGCGGCGAGCGTCCACGGCCTGACCCAGCGCGCCCAGGCGGCATCGATGCGGCCTTCGATCAGGGCCGCAATGGCGAACGAAAACGCGATCGAGAAGCCGACATAACCGAGATACAGAAGCGGCGGATGGATCGCGAGACCTATGTCCTGCAGGATCGGATTGAGGTCGCGGCCTTCGAACGGCGCCTGCGGCAACCGCAGGAACGGGTTCGAGGTGAGCAAGATGAACAGATAGAACGACGTGGCGATCCAGGACTGCACCGCCAGCACATGCGCCTTCAAGGTCGCCGGCAGATTGCCGCCGAAGGCCGCCACCGCCGCGCCGAATAACGCCAGGATCAGCACCCACAGCAGCATCGAGCCTTCGTGGTTGCCCCACGTGCTGGTGAATTTGTAGATGAGCGGCATCATCGAATGCGAATTCTCGTAGACATTCGCTACCGAGAAGTCGGACGTCACGTAAGAGGTCGTCAGCGCCGCGAACGACAGCGCGACGAACAGGAACTGCATCAGCGCCGTCGAGTTGGCGAGCCGCATCAGCGCGCCGTCGCGGTAGAAGGCGCCGATCATTGGCACGAAGGCTTGTACTACCGACAATGCCAGCGCCAAGACCAGCGCGTAATGGCCGAGCTCGGGGATCATTTCGTCTCGCCCTCCTGCCAGCGGCCGCTCTTTTTCAACGCGTCGACCACCTCGCGCGGCATATAGCGCTCGTCGTGCTTAGCGAGCACCGTGTCGGCAGTAAATATGCCGTCCGGCTCGAGCTTGCCTTCCGCCACCACGCCCTGCCCTTCGCGAAACAAGTCGGGCACGATGCCCTGGTAGCGCACCGTGACATCGTGATTGCCGTCGGTCACCGCGAAGCGGATGCGCAGATTGTCGCTGCGCTCGAGGCTGCCGGGCTTCACCAGCCCGCCGATGCGCATGCGCGTGCCGGGCGCCAGATGCTTCTCGGCCACGTCAGTCGGCGAATTGAAGAAGACGATGGAGTCCTTCAGCGACACGAGCACGAGCGCGACCGCGATCGCCAGCACGCCGACGCTCCCGCCGATCAGCACCAATCGTCTTTGCTTGCGGGTCATGACGCGCTCACGCTCATCCTTCGAGGCCCATTTCCTTGATCGTGTCCTGAATGCGCTTGAGCTTGTCAGGATCGCTGGCGAAGGCCCGCTTGGCCTCGCCCGCCGCGGCCAACGCCTTGTCGCGCTCGCCGAGCACAAGGTAAGCACGCAGCAACCGCTGCCATCCGTCGAGATCGTCGCCATTCTCCTTGAGCCGATCGGCGAGCCGCGCGACCATGCCGCGCACCATCTCATTACGGTCTTTCTCGTTCATGCCGGCGGCGGCGTTGACGTCCGCGGCGCTCGGCCCGGGCGCAGAGGCAACCGCCGGCGGCGTGCCGCCGACGCGCGCCAGCGCCTCGCGCACCATCGCCTGCCACGGCGCATCGGCCGGCGCACCGTCCAACATGCCGCGCCAGATCGAGGCGGCTTTGGTGCGGTCGCCGTCCTGCTCGGCTGCAAGCCCGAGGAAGAAGCGGGCCTTGAGTTCGTCTTTGTCGAGCTTCACCGCCGCTTCGAAAGCGCGCTTGGCTTCTTCGGTGACGATGCCATTGGAAGCCGCGGCGAGCGCCTCGCCGAGATCGGATTGCCGCTCGGCGGTTTCGCCGGCAAGCGCGATCACCTTGCGGCGCGCGTTCACGGCGTCGGCAAAGCGGCCGAGCCGCAGATAGACCGGCGCCAGCACCTCGTAGCCGCGGGCATCGTTGGGATTACGTTCGAGATGGGCTTCGACCTGCGACACCATGCTCGCGATCGAGCGGTTCTGGTTCGCCTGCTGCTGCATGCGGGCGGCGAGCGGCTCACCCGGCAATTGCGGCGAGCCGAGCGACAAATAGAAGAGCACGGCCCCGAGCGGCAGCAAAACGAGGGCGGCCACGGCCATGGCGCGGCGGCGCCAGAGCGGCGCTTGGCCGGTCGCCTGTTCCGTCTCGGCGGCGTCGGCTGCGGCAATCAGCCGCCGCGACACCTCGACCTTGGCGGCCTCGGCCTCGGCCTCGCCGATCAGGCCGGCGGCGCGGTCACGGGTTATTTCGTCGAGCTGATCCTTATAGACCGCAATATCGCTGCCGCCCCGCGCCTCGGCGCGCCGGGAAAGCGGCCACAGCACGGCGAAAATCGCCGCCGCCGTCATCAGCGCAAACGCCAGCCAGAGGGTCATGGAGCCTTTCGATCAGCCTTCAGCCGCCGCGGGAACGCGTGGCGCATCAGGGGCATACATCACGCCTAATGATGGCGGCAATGCGCAAGATCAAAAGCCTCTATGGGCCGGTCTGGAAGCTCAGGCGCGGGCGGTCTTGCGGTCCGCCGTGGCGGCCACTTCCGCCGCCTTGCTGAGCAGCGCCGCATAGTCCTTGCCGAACACCTTGGCGCAGAGCCGCGCCGCGGCATCGACCTGCGACTGGCGGAAGCTGCGGTCGGTCGCGCCGGCATGCCGCAGCCCGTCGAGCAGCGCGCGGGTATTGGTGTCGAGGAACTGCTGCAGCTCGTTGAAGGCCCGCTGCGTCATCTCGTTGATGGCGAGCTCGCGGGCAAAATAGCGGCAGTCGCTGACGAACTCGACGAGCGCTTCGACCTCGCCCACCTCGTCGGGATCGACCACCGACTGCGCGCGGATCTCGGAGGACGGCCGCGCGCGCAGCAGGCGGCGGACACGGCCCGGCATGGATTCGACTTCCGAGCGCAGCAGGTCGGAGATTTGCGCACGCTGGGCGGCAAGCGCGCGGCCCCAGGTTGAGTCGACCGGCAGGTCCAATTCGGTGCGCAGGCCGCGCGCCGCATCGTGGATCGCCTTGAGCAAGGCGCCGACGGCCACACCCTGCCCGCTGCGCAGATCGTTGCGCAGTTCGCCGACCATACGCTCGAGCTCCGCTAGGACGATGTTGACCGAGACGCCGTACTGCGTCTCGGCGACGCGCGCCGCGGTATCGCTGGCCGCGGCCTTGATGCCGAAGCGGATCAGCTGCCAGGGCGCGGTGAGCCGCGTCATCACCAGGAGCAGCGCATAAAGAAACGAGCCGTCACGGCGCGCGGCCGCGCTTTCGGTCCACGTCCGGCATTCATTGATCTGGTCGTCGGTGAGATTGGCGATGCGCAGCGGCAGATTGGCGGCCATCGTCGCCAGCACGTCGCGACCCTTCAGCACGCATTTCAACGCGATCGCGTCTTCCTCCGCGCGCGGCGTGCCGATCTGCATCTTCAGGCGGCGGCGTGTCTTGGTCTCATCGGCCGCGGAGAAAGCGATATCGACGGCCGTCGCCACGCGGTCCTGGAAAGCGCGGGTCAACTGCTCGGCCTTCGCATCGTCGCCGGCGAGCAGCGCTGCATTGACTGCTTCGACGTGGGCCTTGGCTTCGTCGGGCAAGAGGTCGCGGCCGATCCAGGTCCACAAGAGTTCGAGCGAAGCCCGCGCCACCCGTCCCGGGTGCGTATGATCGGGGCGGTCATCGACCAGAAACGGCTCGAGCGGCTTGAAGAACAGCCGGGCGGCGTTGGAGATGCGGGGAGCACCCTCGCGCTGCTCGCGCACGATGGCGCGTAATTCCTGCAGCACGAGGTCGGCGCCGGCGACCTCGTCACCACGCAGCACGCAGCGTTCGAATTCGCTGATCAGCAGCGTGCGCGCCTGCGGCGTGAGTTCACGCAGGAATCGCCGCAGCCGCTCGACGGTCGTCTCAGCGCCCGCCATTCCCCATCGGTCCTATTGTCGAAGCCAAGGACTTTGATAGCGCGGCGGGCGTTAAGAACGTTTTAAGGATGTCGAACAGCGTTTAGGCGAGCGGCGTCCACGTGCCGTCCGGATTGCGGCAGGCGGTGCCACGGGCGGTCTGCGGCCGGCCGTCGATATAGATGGTGTGGGTGAAGGAGCGGCAGTTGCGGCCGGCTTCCTGATAGGCCGGACCTGGCACCACCGTACCATAGCGGCCGGAATCCGGATTGCGCCATGACACCGCCGTGCCCGACGGGCCTCGTTCGAGGGCATCCATTTGCGCGGCATAGGCGCGCTCCTTGTCGGCGTCGTCGAGCGAGGCGCCGATGCGGTTGCCGATCAGGCCGCCCAATAGGCCGCCGACCGCCGCACCCGCCAGCCGGTTGCCGGTGCCGCCGCCTGCCACGGCCGCGCCCAACAGCGCGCCGGTGCCCGCGCCGAGCAGCGTGCCGGTGTTTTCCCGCGGGCCGGGACCGCTGCCATCGGGGCTGCCGGCACAGGCGGCAAGCGTGAGACCGGCGGCGGCCACGGCAACGAATTTGAATGCGGACATTTCGACCCCCGGGGAAAATCGACGCGGTGAAAACGGCTTCGCCCTCGCGGCGAAACGAAAGTCTATCGAGACCGCAAGATTAGGGCAAAAGTCCGGCACCCGATACCGGCAGGAATCGCCGCCACCCGCCTCACCCCGCCGCCGGCAGCACCAGTTCGGCCCGCAGGCCGCCGAGCGGGGCGGCGCCGAGTGTCAGCCCGCCGCCGTAAAGGGCCGCCAATTCCACCACGATCGACAGGCCAAGGCCCGAGCCGGGCTTGGTCTCGTCGAGCCTCCGGCCGCGCTTGGCCACCTGCTCGCGCTCGGAAGGCGAGAGGCCGCGGCCGTCGTCGTCGACCACGATGCGGACGAGACGGGTCTCGCTCACCGGATCGGGCTGTTCGCGCACGACCTCGATCGACACCCGCGACGATGCCCACTTGCAGGCATTGTCGACGAGGTTGCCGATCATTTCTTCCAGATCGTGGCGCTCGCCGCGGAAGCGCGCCTCTTCGTCCGCGTGCACGTCGATGGCGAGGTTCTTGTCGCGGTGAATCTTTTCCATCGTGCGCGCGAGTGCGGTCACCACGGGCGCGACCTCCGTCACCGAGCCGACCACCGTCAGGCGCGCCGCAAGCCGCGCCCGCTCGAGATGGCGCGCGACTTGGTCGCGCATGATGTCGGCTTGCTCCACCACCTTCTGCGCCAGCGAGTCGCCGGGCCGCGCATTGGCTTCGTTCACCATCACCGACAGCGGCGTCTTCAGTGCATGCGCGAGATTGCCGACATGCGTGCGGGCGCGCTCGACGATCTCCTTGTTGGCGTCGATCAGCGCGTTGGTCTCGCGCGCAAGCGGCGCGATCTCCTCGGGGAAGGTACCGGCGAGACGCTCGGCGGTGCCGGCGCGGATGGCGGTAAGCCCGGTGGTGATGCGCTTGAGCGGCGCAAGGCCGAAACGCACCTGGAACATGATGGTGAGCAGCAGCACCGCCGTCAGCAGGCCGAAGGTGATGACCAACGCCTGATCGAAGGAGCGCGTCTCGCCGGTGATCTCGGCGGCGTCGCCGGCAACAGCGACAAGATAATGACCTTCCTCGCCAAGATCGATGTTGCGCTCGACCAGCCGCAGCCGCTGGTCCTCTTGGCCCGTGACGTAGCCCTGACGCGAACCGTCCGGCCCCGGCGCGACGCCCATATCCTGCAGATGCGGTAATCCGCCATCCCACAGCGAGCGCGACGAGCGCACTTCGTTCTTGCCGGGATCGAGTCGCGTCACCTGCCAGTACCAACCCGACAGCGGCAGTTCGAACAGCGGCTCGCCGAGCGATTGCGGGAACTTGCCGCCGGCCTCGTCCGGCGACGCGAGGTCGGCGACCAGCGTGCGCAGATAGACACCGAGCCGGCGGTCGAACGCGCGCTCCACGCCTTCACGGTAAAGCGAGGACAGCACGATGCCGGTGATGACGAGGATGACGACGACCGCGGCCGTGGCCGAGAGGAAGAGACGCAGCGCGAGCGAGTTGGCGCGCATCAGTTGCGGCCGCGCTTCATGCGCCGGGCGGGGCTAGCATATAGCCGAGCCCGCGCACGGTCTGAATGATGTCGACGCCGAGCTTCCTGCGGATGCGGCCGACGAACACCTCGATGGTGTTGGAGTCGCGGTCGAAGTCCTGATCGTAGAGATGTTCGACCAGTTCGGTGCGCGACACGACGCGGCCGGCGTGATGCATCAGATAAGCAAGCAGCCTATATTCGTGGCTGGTGAGCTTGACCGGATTGCCGTCCACGGCAACGCGCCCGGTGCGGGTGTCGAGCCGCACAGGGCCGCAGGTGAACTCGCTCTTGGCGTGGCCGGCCGAACGGCGCAGCAGCGCGCGCACGCGCGCCAGCACTTCCTCGAGATGGAAAGGCTTGGCGACATAATCGTCGGCGCCGGCGTCGAAGCCCTGCACCTTGTCGCTCCAGCGGTCGCGCGCGGTGAGCATCAGGACCGGCATGGCGCGGCCGGCCCGCCGCCAGGCCTCCAGCACCGAGATGCCGTCCATCTTCGGTAGCCCGATATCGAGGATCACGGCGTCATAGGGCTCGGAATCGCCGAGATAATGGCCTTCCTCGCCGTCATAAGCGCGATCGACCACGTAGCCCGCTTCGGTCAAAGCGGTCGTGAGCTGGCGATTGAGGTCGGGATCGTCCTCGACAACGAGGAGGCGCAAGGTGGTTTTCTCCGGGTCAACGCCCGTTGATAAGCTCGCCATTGGCGGCGTCAACGGTCAGGTTGACCACTTTGCCATTGCGGGCGAGGAGAGTCAGTACGTAGACAAGCCCCTCGCCCCGGCGGCAGAGCGACGCCCGGACCACCTCACCCCGGTGCCCCTGTGCACGCAGGTTCTTGATGGCCTGACTCAACGGCACCGCCCGGTGCGCCGCGACCGCGGCCCGCTGCTCTGCTTTGCTCAGGCACGCGCCCCGATAAGGCGACGAATCGGCCGCCGTCGCTGGCAAGGCACCGGAGAGACATAAAATAATAATGAGAGCTCGAAGGGCGAACATGCGACGAGCTATAAGCGTCCGCGGGTGAACGCCGTCTGAACGCGGAACCTTTGTTACCCATTGAAACCATCGAATGTCGCGAAATCGTCGACCGATGCCCGCGGCGAACGCCATTGATTGATCGGCGCGCTGTCGTCCGCATAGCCCATGGCCATGCCGGAATAAATCATCAAATTTTCGGGAAGATTGAGGAAGGCCCGTATCGTCTTGTGCCACGACACCCAGGCCTGCTGCGGACACGTGTGCAAGCCGTGGCCACGAGCCACCAGCATGACGGTTTGCAGGAAGCCACCGATGTCGGCCCATTGCGCCACACCGTGATCGCGCTCGAGAGCGAAGAACAGCCCGACCGGCGCGCCGAAGAACTGAAAGTTGCGCGCATATTGCTTATAGCGGGCTGGCTTGTCCGCGCGCGGCACCCCGATCGATTCGTACAGCAGTTCGCCGACACGGAAACTGCGCGCGCGATAAGGCTCGCCCATCGGATCGGGGTAAATGCGGTAATCGCCACCCTCGCCCTTCGGCAGCTCGTTCATGCGCGGCGCCAGCAGCGCCTTGAGCGCCCCGACCCGCTCGCCAGCGATCGCATAGACGCGCCACGCCTGCATGTTGCCGGCGGACGGCGCGCGCGACGCGCGCTCGAGAATGTCGCGCACGATATTTTCGGGGACCGGCTTGGGGAGGAAGGCGCGGCAGGAATAACGCGAGGCAACGGCTTCGAAGACGTCCATAAGGCGCTCCACCGCACATTCAAGCTGAGCGTGCACCGATCGGCCGCCCGGAATGCGCGTTCGATATGAGAATCGTGGAGAGTGTGGCCGAGCCTCGCGAAAGAAGAAAGCGCCCTCAGAGCGTGCTCTGGCGCCAATACGCGCCGGCGCCATACAACAGCGGATCGATGTCCACGCGCGTCAAAACTTCGAGCACGCGTCCGAAGATCACATTGTGCGTCCCCATCGGCACGCACGACTCCATTGCGCAGAAAATGTTGGCTTGGGCGCCATCCAGATAAGGAATGCCGCTGCGGTCGCGCACCCAGGGTCCCACCTGGAAACGGCTCTCGCGCTGCTCCGGCTTGGTGAAGCCCGGCATGAGCGCATGATGGTCCTGATGCATCGCGTTGATGCAGAACAGCCGCGTGGCCATCAGCGTCGGATAAAGCGACGCGGTTCGATTAACGCACACCAAGACAATCGGCGGCTCCATCGACACCGATGTCACGGCCGTCGCGGCCATGCCGCGCCATTCGCCCTCCTTGGTCTGCGTCGTGACGAGTGTAACAATACCGGTAAACGAGCGCATCGCCGCACGAAATGCGGCGGCAACATCGCTGCACGATATGACGTTCCCACAAGTATCGGCCGCCATGGAGTCCCTGCGCCGCCCATAAGATAGCTCGCAGGATGAATGTGAAGAAAACTCTCGACAATGCGTGCTGCTGCGCCTGGCGCAAAGCGTGCTGAAATTGTGCCGTCAGATTTGCCAGGCGACGTCGCGCCACTCATGGCGCAGCGCCTGCCGGATCAGCCGGCGCTCGCTCTCAGGCCGGCGCGACTCAAAGCTCACGGCCACCGCGAGCTTCTCGTCGCGATGGCTGTGCAAGAGCGGCGTCGCATAACAACTGAGCGAAGGATCGATCTCGCCCTCCTCGACATAGATGCCGTCGCGGCGCGCATCCTGAAGCGCGGTATCGAGCTTTGCCCATGTCGTTGTCGTGCGGGGCGTCAGCGCCGGAAACGGCTCGGACGGCAGCAGCGCAAGTCTTTCCACGCGCGGCATGCTGCCGAGCAGCGCACGGCCGGCGGCAGAAGCCCACAGCGGATAGCTCTGACCGATCTCGACATCAATCATGGCACGCCGGTTACCCGCCAGACGCGCCAGCGTAACCGCCTCGGCCCCGACCAGTTGCAAGAGATAAACGGTCTCGCCGGACCGGTCGGCGATGCGGGCCATCGCCGGCGCCGCGACCTGGATCAGGCGGTCGACCCAGGATGCCGCCAGCCGCAATGAGCGGGCGCCCAGTGTGTAGCGCCGGCCAGACATACGGCTCGCATAGCCATGCGCCATCAAGGTCGACAGCAGCCGCGAAGCCGTCGCCGGATCGACATCGAGATGCGCCGCCGCGTCGCCGACCCGGATGCCGCCCGGCGCGGCCCGTTGCAGGATCTCCAACAGATCGAGAGCCCTGCCTACCGAGCGGATTTCCGCACGATCACCGGGCTCTCGGGCCGCCATCGCTCCACCTATCCGTGGTCGCTATGCATCTTTGAACTTTGGGATGACATGTTCGCCGAAAAGGCGGATCGACTCAAGCATGCGCTTATGCTCGGTGATGCCGCCGTACATGATGAAGATCATGTACTCGACATTGAGCTCGTCCTTGAGCTTCTGGATCTGCTCGCCGACCTCGTCCGGCGTGCCGACGAGTTGGAAGCCGCTCTCGACCATCTGCTCGAAGGTCTTCGGCACCGGGCCTTCCTGACCCTTCATGCGCAGCGCTTCGAAGAAGCCGAACTCGCCGAGCCAGTGCGTCCAGAACGCCGAGCCCTGGCGCGCCGTCTCCATCGCCTCTTCGTGCGTCTTGCCGACCGCGACGTTGCGGCAGAGCACCACGCCGCCCTTCGGCGAATACTGACCGAAATTGAGATTGCGGCCGTGCTTGGCCGCCTCGTCTTTGTAGGCCCCAAAGACCCACTTCACGATATCGAGGTTCGCCGCCAGTGTGACCACCGAGCTGCCGATCTTGGCCGACCAGTTCAGCGTCTCCGGGCTCTGCGTCAGCGTCGTGAACAGCGGCGGATGCGGCAATTGCTTCGGTTTTGGGACCGTTGCGATCTGCTTCAAGATGCCGTTGTCGATGCCGGCTTTCAGTTTGGCTGAGATCGGATGTTTCCACTCGAGCCCTTTAGGCGGCACTTTGATGAATTCGCCGTCGAAGTCCCACAGGTCCTCGGTCCAGGACCGCCGCATCACCTCGAACCATTCCTCGACGATGCGCCGGTTGACCGCTTCGACTTCCGCTTTGCCGGTGCCGGAAGCGTTGACGTGCCAGTGCTGGCCCATCACGCCGACCGAGCGCGGCTGGTAGCCGCGGCTCAGGCCGATATCGAGCCGGCCGCCAGTCAGATGATCGGCCATGGCGATGTCTTCGGCGAGCCGCAGCGGATTCCAGTTCGGCAGCACCAGGCCCATCTGCCCCTGCCGCAGGCGCTTGGTGTGCTGCGCCAGGTAGACGTTGAGCATCAGTGGATTGGGCGTGACGTGATAGCCCTCGATCTCGAAATGATGCTCGGCGAACATCATCGAGGTCCAGCCGGTCTCGTCGGCGCAGATCGCCTGCTCGCGTAATTCGTCGATTGTGGTCGCGTAGCGCTGCCGGTCGAGCCCCCACAAGCCTTTACCGAGATCGGCATCCGAGGCCACAGCCACAGGATAGAACATACCGAATTTCATGTGATCGCTCCCCTTACCTCGCGTGGGAGTATCGGCACGGCCGGCGAGGCGCCAAAGGCGCGCGTTGCGCAGGGCGCAAGGCACAGGGAAATTTACGAGCGCGTTACAAGTGCTTCATTTCCTTGCCAAGATGCGTGCCACCTTTTCAAGGCTGCGGCCGCCGAAATAGGCGGTGAGCACGATCATCGCCCATTGCGCCACGTCGCCGGAGAGCGCGTCGGTGGTGCCGAGGCCGAATACTTTGTCCCAAACCACCACTTTCCAGACATATATAATGAAAGCGCCGGCAAACAGCGGCCGCGGCAAGGCCGTGTACCAGCGCCCCTGCTCGGCAAGCACGGCTTGCGTCGCCAATTCGCGCTCGCGCTCGAGAACCGACAGTTCGCGCGCGGCAAGCTCGGCGGCGATCTTCTCGCTGGTGTTCTCCGCGGTGAGCTTGGCGCGATAGGCGTCAACCGCGGCTTTGGCGAAGGGTCCGCCGAGCAGATTGCCGAGCCAGCTTAGAACAGTGGCGAGCATTTACTTGCCCGCCGTGCGCCGGCGCGCGAGTTCGGTCAGGAGCCCGATCGCGATCACATAATAAGGAAAGAACTTCGGCTGCAGTGCCGATTGAATCGCCGACGTTACGTTCGGATCCTGCAGCAGCGCCTCACCCACCGCCAACAAGACACCGAGGAGCGCCACGCCGCGCGCCCACAGGATCGTCACCGAATGCTTGAACCAGGCTTTGATCCTATCCCACATGTCATCTCCTCTTGAAGGCGGCGAGCAGCGCCGACAGCAGCGCATGAAAAAGCCCGCGCGCGGCGGGCTGGTCGGGTTCTTGCTGCACGATCGGCGGCGGTGGCTGCCGCGGGCTTACGGCGACCGGTGGAAATGCAGCCATCGCCAGCGCAGCGGCCCTCACCTCGGCGACGCGCCGACCCCAACCTTTGCCGAACACGTCCCACGTTTTCAGCGATCGCAGAAAGCGCAACCGCTCGTCGCAGATCGCCGCAATCACCGCCTTCGCATCTCCAGCGCGTGCCGCTGCGATTACGGCGTCGGTCACAGCGCTGCTGTTGTCGGTGAGCTTAAGCACGCGCCGCAACACCTTACCCGAGCGGCCGATGCCGGAGTTCACGCCGTAATCGAACACGGCGTAATCGACGCCGGCGGGCAGTTCGTCGCAGCGCTGCGCGTTCCAATACTTGGCGCGATAGATCGTCTTCGCCTCGCCAACCGTCATCGCCTTGACGTCGGCCGCGATCGCGTTCTGCTTCACGTATTTGCGATAGTCATGGATCGTGATGCCGAACTTGGTCGGCCCGCCGGGATCGGATGGATGATTGCTATAGCCGCCTTCGTGCACGAGCAGGCGGCGTAACGCTTCATCGTAGCTCGATGCCGCCATGGCCGGTCTCCGGAAAAGAAAAAGGCCGCTCACCGGAGCGGCCGCACGCCGCCGGGATGGGATGCGCTTAGTTGTGATGTGCTTAGTAGTATTGCCCGCCGCTTGCGGCGATGCCTGCGCCGCTGCCCGGCAGATAGGTGGCACCGCCGCCGTTGACGAAGACCACGGAGTTGCCGTCGACCATGTAGCGCGAGCCGGTCGCCGCACCGGAGAAGGTGTGCCCCCACACCGTCATCCCGGCGACGCGCGAGGCATAAGCAAACCCGCTGGAGAAGGCGGGCGTGCCGCTGAGCGTGATCGTCAGCCCGTTCGGAAAGACCAGTAGGTTGCCGCCGTCGGTCGCGCCCCAATGCGCGCTTGCATTGCCGGAGATGGTGTAGCCAGTGCTGACTACGATGCGCGAGCCGGCGCCATTGGCATAGAGATGAAAGCCCACGCAGGCGCCGTATTCCATCTTGCCGTTGACTTTGACGATGGCGCCGTTGTCGGCAATGAGCGCATGGCCGCCCGTCGTCGTCTGCAGCTTGAAGCCTTGAACACAGACGGCCGCCTTGTTGCCGACGGTGATCGCGTTCACGTTCGTGGTCGCGATCACGACATTGGACGGCGTTGTGGTATCGCCTTTGAGCGTAACGTTGCCGCCGAGGAAGGGCGTGGCGATCGCGACACTGCCGCTGTAGGTGCCATTGCCGACCTGGATAGTCACGTCGTAGATGGATAGATCGAGCGCGGCGACCGTATCGACGGCTTTCTGAATCGTGAGGAATGCGCCGCCGGACGTATTCGATAGCCCATTGTTCGAGTCCGAGCCGTCGGTGCGGACATAATATGTGCGATTGGCGTTGAGCTGTTCGCGCCCGCCGCCGCTCGCAATCGACGTGTTGGGAAACGTCACCGCGCCGGTGTTGCGATCGACGACAATGCCGTCGTGCCAGGCGCTGCCATCGGGACTGACCTTGATATGAAAGTCGTCGTCGCCGGTCAGGCCGATCTCGGCGCGGCCGGACCAATTGTCCTGAAAGAGAAAGGACAGCGTCTTGGCCGCGGCTTCCTTGCTCAATTTGTAGCGCAGATTTCCATCGCCGCCCTCAGCCACCGTCTTCGCCGCGAACAGCGCGTTGTTGAGCTTGGCGCTGAGCGGATTGCTGGCGTCGGCCGTGGTGCCGATCCCGAGCCGCACCAGGCCCTGCAGTGACGTGACCGTGGCGAAGAAGTCCCCCCAGGCACTGCCGTTCCACACCAGAAGCGTGCCTTCATCGGCGACGAAGGCGACCCAGCCAAGCTTCGGCGCGCTGAATTGCCACCCGCCGTCCTGCCACGCGGCGATGGCGTCGGCGTGCCCGGCCCAGACACCGGTCGCGCCGGTCTTCACAATCCACCGCTCGCCTTCCGCGGGCGATGCCGGCGGTGCGGTGAGATCGCGGTCGAGCACGGCGAGTTGCACCAAGGTGTCGAGGACGCGCAGCGCATCGTTGTGGGTGACGTGCTTCTGCGCCTGGCTGCCTTCGATGCAAGGCAGGCCGAGATTGACGGTATCGGTCATGGGACTCTCAGGGGATGAGGATGACTTCCAACGCAAAACCGCGTCCGACGGTGGCGGACAGCTGCGCTACGCTGACGTGCAGACTCGCCTGCGCGGCGCCGAAATCGGCGATCTCGTCGGCAGCGGCGTAGAGCACAGTCGGCGCCGATACCGTCAGCGTACGCACGACGCTTGCGCCAGAGAGAATGTCGATCACGTAGCGCTCGCTCTCCTCGCCGAGCGGCACCTCGCCGACCCAATTATCGCCATCGACGCGCGTGCGGCGGGTCCACGAGAGCGTGACGCCACCGGCGCCGCGCCGCGCTTTCACGTGCACGGGCGCGAGAGGCCGCAACGCGGTCGCCTGCGGCGTCGCTTCAAGCGCGAGCGCTGTCGCGTCGCCGTGGTCGCGGCCGGCCGCCACCACGCGCAATTGCATCGTCCGCTCCAGCGTATCGAGCCCGCGGGCGATCGGCACCACGTGCTCGTCGAGCAGAACGAAAGGCGCGCCGGCCGCGAGCGGCGCGCCCATGCCCCACTCGCTGCCTACCTGCCCGCGCAGCAGACGTGACAGTAAATATGTGCGCTCGCCAACCAACTCGGCGTTGGCGAACTGCATCACTTCCCACACGCCGTCGACACGCTGCACCGCCGCGGCATTCGCGCCGGCGAACAGATTGGCGTCCGACACCGACGCGAGCGCGCCGCCATAAAGCCGCACGCGGAAGCTCGCACGATGCCAGCGCGCGGTCGGCCCGGCTGGCAGCTCATCGAGCGTTTCGCCGACGATCGACGGCGCCAGCGCGACTCCGGCGCGGCTGTAGCTCAAACCATCGTTTGAAACCCACACCACGACCGGCCCCGGCCACGGATCGGCGAACACGGCGAGCCGCGTCAGCACCGTCGGCTGTTCGGACGTCAGCGCCGGCAGATCGAGCGCCAGCGCATGCACTGGCCCGAGCGCGGCGGGCGCCGCCGGCACGCGCCGGCGCGGTGCCAGCAGCGCGAGATCGAACACTTCCGGATCGATCGACCGTGCCGTCACCGCGCGGTGCTCGGCATCGACGATCTCCTGGATCTCGATCAGTCGCCGTCGTCCGTTGACGGTCAGGCCGGCGATATCGCCAAGCGACAGCGCGAGCCTGCTCGGTGACAGCGCGAAGGTCGCGCTGTCGCGCCCCGCCCACAGGTCCTGCAGCCAGATCTCCGCGCGGCGGGTGGCCTCGCTGTCATGCGTCACGATGGCGAGATCGGCATGAGACGTGCGGCCCGCGCCGCCGACCAGCCGCCGCGATATTGCCGCCGCCTTCTGATAATCGTTGCCGCCGTCGGTATAAGACAGCGAGACCTCGCGCGGCAGCTCGCTTTCCTGCAAGCGCGTCAGCGTCGCCGGCGCGGCGTCCTCCGGCAGCACCAGCTCGTCTTCCGTCAATTCGATAACCGGCCGTCCACCGCGCTGCTTGAAGCGTAGCGTACCGTCCTCTTCCATCGCCTCGAAGGCATAAGCGAGCGACAACGGATCGAGCATCGCGCGCGGCGCCATCGGCCGGTCGACGACATAACCGTCGGGGCCCTCGCCGAGGTCGTCGGTATCGACATTGTCCATGCCGCTGTCGGCCAGGATCGTCGACACCAGGCCGTCGAGCGGCGCCGAGCCGAGCCGGCCGGTCAGCCAATGCCCGGTGTCCCAGTTGGCGCCGTCGCTCCAGACATCGGTTGACGCCGGAAACGCCGGATAAGGCCGCGCGTCCCAGGTCCACAGATGAATGGCATCGGGCACGATCATGCGCCCGCCATAGACGGTCGACACCGGATTGAGCGGCACATCGCCAAACGCCGGATCGAACGCGCCGAGCACCGCCTCGAGACAACGCCGCTGGATGAGATCGTCGCGCCTTCCGTTGGAGAACGGCGGCAGCCCCGACTCCGACGACTTCGGATCGGGAAACACGCTCGGCCGGTTGGCGCCCTTGTCCACCGCCGGGCAGCCGATCTCCGTCAGCCAGATCGGTTTTGACTGCGGCACCCAGGCGGTCGGGCTTGCGAGCTCGACGCCACCGACGCGCTCATAGTGGGCTTGCTGCCAGAAATTCCAGATGTCCTTCTGCCTAAAGATCCACGGCTTGCCGAGACCGTCGGTGATCGGCGTGCGCGTTTGCGCCGCTCGTGCGGCATCGTTCGCGTAATACCAGTCGTAGCCCTCGCCGCGCTGGAGATTGCCGGCAAGATAATCGCGCCGATACGGCCCGTCGGTGAGCGCAACATCGAGCTGGTCGGCATTGTTGCGCCAGTCGGCCAGCGGCGCATAATAGTCGATGCCGACAGCATCGATCGACGGCGAAGCCCATAACGGATCGAGTGGAAAGCGCACCTCGTTCGCGCCCGCGTCCACCACATGCGATCCGTATTCGGTCCAGTCGGCGCCGTAACTCACCACCGTGCCGCCGCCGAGAATGCTCTTCACCGACGCGGCCAGCGACACAAGCGCGTTCACCGCCGGATAGACGCCGCTCGCCGAGCGCACGCGCGTAAGCGCGGCGAGCTCCGAGCCGATGAGAAACGCATCGACGCCGCCCACGCTCGCCGCCAGCGACGCGTAATGCAGCACCATGTTGGTGTAGTTCCAGCCATCCGGCCCGCCGCTGAAGAAGGCGTTCACTTGAGTCGCCGCGTCCGCGGTGCCGTCCGGCGTGCCGCCCTGCCCCGGCGCCGGATGACAGGTGATGCGCCCGCGCCACGGATAAGGCGGCTGCGGTGCAGAACCGGTCCATGGATTGGGCAGGCCGTTGCCGGACGGGATGTCCATCATTACGAAGGGATAAAGCGTGACCTTCAGGCCGCGCGCCTTCAGCTCAGCGATCAGATGGCGCACGCTGTCATCCGACGGCGTGCCGCCATAGGCCGGCCGGCCGTCGACCATCGAGACGAGCCGCGCACTGGCACGGTCGACGCCCGCCACCGACCACGT
>Ga0255338_1001851_pt1 | contig 36117 bp, 24 predicted proteins | sample MeOH1_35cm_T4_19_FD_203715 | JGI IMG/M metagenome (GOLD analysis project Ga0255338, IMG submission 203715) | Sandy soil microbial communities from University of British Columbia, Vancouver, Canada - MeOH1_35cm_T4_195 | ecosystem: Engineered > Artificial ecosystem > Sand microcosm > Unclassified ...
GTGACAAATTTCTCGAGGACAATGATGGTTTCGGCGGGTTTCTCGTCGGCCGTCTCCTGCGCCGACAGGATGACCGTGGGGGTGACCGCCAGGGTGAGAAGCAGAACTGAGGTTAATCGGGACATGGTTGGTGCGTGTTCTTCTTGCGTGATGGTGATTGGTGACTGGCGGTGTCCGTTTAGCACGGGTGGTGCCACCACTTCCCCGCACCCTGTGCTATGAATTCTTTTCCTGCCGTGCCTGGGTGCCTGTCCGCGAATGGCGTTTTTCGCGTCACAGGTTTGCTGGGATCAAATCACCCGCCGCCTCCCAAAGCGGACCGATCGACCTGCGCGACTCTGGTCCGGATAACCCGCGGCGACCACGGTGAACATCCCGACCACGGCCTCACCACCCGTTGTCAGCGTCTGATGAAAATCTCAACCGAGAGCCAGCCGCACATGTAATCGCTCACGGACGCTTCGATAACATTTCAAGAAAAGCGACAAGGCCGAGCGGCACCCCATATGGCGTCAGCTGGATCACAAGTTCGCAGCCGTCTTTCAGATCGAGTTTGTCGATGCCGAGGAGGAAAATCTCAGGTAACCAGGGACTGAGCCGTCGGTTTCATTGCAGGTAGACAATCGCGAGATCCTCCCCTTCCCCATCAACTCCGACGGAAGCCAGTTGCTCCGCATAGATAACGGCAAATTTGGGTTCGTTAAACTCAGCCCCTCTCCCATGGAACATGACGCAGATCCTTACCTTCGGCCGGATGCGCGAGCCCGTGCTGAACGAACGCGATGTGAGCTCGACTCTTCTCACCAAGGAACGGGCGAGTTGGTCCCGCTGATGGTCGGGGTGGCTCTGCAGCACTTGGCGCACGCTCACCTTGTTGGTCGTCTCCAGTTCACCCTCAAGGATGACGTAGCCGTCGTAGTTCAGGCGCAGAGCAGCAAACTGTTGCGGCGGGAAGTAGTGCGCGAACTTGTCGAATGGGATCGGTCCATCATGCCGGCCGCCGGCCGCATCAGGTCGGGCATGGACACAGCCGGCTAGCAGCAACAAGGCAGCACATGTCGGCAGCGCACGGGTGAAGGCGGTGTTCATCCTGTCCCTTCCGGTTCGATTCATCGTTCCGCCGTCGCATCCTGCGTCAGCTGGATGGCGAGTTCACGGCAGCCTTTCAGGTCGAGTTTGCCGGTGCCGAGCACGGGGATTTTATCCACGCGGCGCACGATGCGCGGAACCCAAAGATTGGGCAGGCCCGCGTCGAGCAGCTTGGCGCGCAATTCTTCCGCCGACACGTCGATGGTGGTGAGCAGCACGACGGCCTCGCCCTTGACCGGATCGGGCACGCCGGCGACCGCCAGCGTCGGGGCCTCGTTCTGGTCCCAGCTGAAAACCTCGATGATTTTCGCCTCGATCGTGCCGTGCGGCACCATCTCGCCGCCGATCTTGGAGAAACGCGAGAGGCGGCCCTCGATGAAGAGAAAACCGTCGTCGTCGAACCAGCCGAGGTCACCCGTCATGAACCACTCGCCGCGGAGCGCGGCCGCGGTTTTCTCCGGATCCTTCAGGTAGCCGCCGAAGACATTGGCGCCGCGCAGCCACACCATGCCGGTGGCATGCATCGGCAGCTCCTCGCGCGTTTCCGGATCGAGGATGCGCGCCGACATGCCGGGCATGAGCCGGCCCACCGCACCGGTCTTCTTGCCGAGCTGGTGCTCGGACGTGCTGGTGGTGATGGCCGGGTGGTGCTGGTTGATGTTCGCCGCCGGCGTGGTCTCGGTCAGCCCGTAGCCCTGCAGCACCTCGATGTCGAATTTTTCCAGAAATCCGTCGTAAAGATCCATCGGCAGCTTCTCGGCGCCGGTGACGACGAGGTGAAGCGACGCCAGTTCCTCCTTCGTCGCCTTCTTCAGGAACGGCCGGATGAAGGTGGGAGCGCCGATCATCACCGAGGCCTTCTCCTGCTGGATGGACTCGATGATCTTCCGCGTGTCGAGCGGGCTGGGCACGGTGACCACCTTGCAGCCGCGCAGCATCGGATACCACAGCGTGACGGTGTAGCCGAACGAGTGGAACACCGGCAGGCAGCCGAGCATGATGGCGCTGTCCGGCAGGATGGACAGGGAGGAGATCTGCGCGCAGTTGGCCAGGATGTTGCGGTGGGACAGCACCACGCCCTTCGGCTCGCCGGAGCTGCCGCTGGTGAAGAGCAGGCCCGCCTCCTCCTGGTCGCCCTCCTTGGGCAGCTCGAGCAGGTCGGCCACCCATTGGTTGGGCAGCAGCCACACGGCGAGGAACCAGGGCAAGATCGCCTTCTTCCCACCCATCGCCTCCAGCTCCTTCTTCAGATCGAGGGTGTTGGGCGGAAAGGGGAAATTCGGAATCTTGGCCCGCATCGCGTCCGCCGTGATGACGGTCTTGATCTCACCCAGCCGGAGACTCGCCTCGATGGCGGTCTTGCCGACCGTGAAGTTCAGGTTGACCGGAACCTTGCCGGCGCAGGCGATGGCGAGGTTCACGATGTGGGCGCCCGCGCCGGGTGGCAGCACGACGCCCACGCGTTTTTCCGGGATGGTCCGGCGGATCCGGCGGGAAAACGCCGCCGCCGCCGCGAGCAGCTGCGCCGAGGTCATGGCCCGCCGCTCGGCGGTGCGGTCGACCAGTTCCTCGTGCCAGGGCCGCTTGGCGAGGGCCCGCACGATTTCGCGGGCCAGGTGCCGTCGCAGCACCGGCCGCTCGTGGAATGCCGTCGCCCCCAGGTCGAGCAGGGCCAGGCGGGCGGTGGCCCGGTCCACCTTCTCGGGTGGGATCGGCTGGCCGAAAATGACGCACACCGGCGTGGGCATGAGCCGGGGTGACTTCCACAGATAGGTGTTGCCGGCGAAGGAATAGATCGAGCCCCACAGACCGTCGATGAACGCCGGCACCACCGGCACCTTCGCCCGCTGGGAGATGAGACCGAAGCCGTGTTTCAGCTCCATCAGCTGGCCGGTGCGCGAGATGGCACCCTCGGGGAAGACGCAGACCAGCTCGCCGGCCTTGAGCGCGTCCCACGCCAGATGGATGCCCTTCAGGGCCTTGTTCGGCGCCACGGGAATGACGCCCGCCGCGCGAAAGAAAAACCGGCCGATGGGGCTCTTCACCGCGCCGCCGAACACGATGAAGCGCAGCAACCGCGGCGACGCGAGTTGCAGCACGACGGCATCGACGTAGGAAAGATGGTTGCAGATGATGAGCGCGCCCCCCTTCGCGGGGATATGCGAGGTGTCGATCGCCTTCACCCGGTAGAAGAGCGGGCCGATGATGCGCATCACCGTGCAGACGGTCTGGTGTGGCAGATGCCGCAGGGCGAAGACGACCATGCCCAGCGTGATGGCGGCCAGCAGGAACCACTGCACCACCGGCGACCAGCCCAACCGGGCATCCGCCGCGACCAGCCAATAGAGCCCATAGGCCAGCGCTCCGGCGAGGCTGTCGAGCAGGCTGACTCCGGCCAGGATGCGCCCGCGCCGCTGGTCGCCGGCACGTTCCTGGATGAAGGCGTAGAGCGGCACAAGGAACAGGCCGGAGGCGAATCCGGCCATGATCAACAGAACGGTGTATTTCCACGAGCCCGGCGCCACCAGCCCGAGGAGGAGCAACGCCAGCATCAGCAGGAGCCCGCCGATCGGCGCCAGGCCCATTTCCACCCCGCGTCGCGAGAACAGGCCGGCGGCAAGGCTGCCGAAGGTGGTGCCGACGCCCAGCATCAGCACCATCAGACTGGAAACGGCGGCCGTGCGCACGCCGCCCTGCTCCACCTCGAAGGCGACCTGCGGCAGAAGCAGCAGCGTGATGTAACCGCCTATACCGTAGAAAAAGCAGATGCCCATGGTGGCCCGCCACAACGGCCGTTCGCGCCAGACCTCGGTCACATCGGTCAGGTGCTGCACCCACAGGCCGGCGGAGAATTTTGTCGCGGACTGGGCCGGCGTCCGGGCCGCCAGTTGGAAGACCGCCCAGCCCGCCCCGGCGATCACGGTGAGCACCCCGGCGACCTTGAGCGCCGCCGCCCAAGGTTCCGCCCCCTGCCCCAGCCAATGGGCGAACAGCCAGCCGCCGGCGAACGAGCCGACGAGAATGGCCGTGATGTTCATCATCTCCATGTAGCCCACCAGACGCGACAGGCTGGCCGGCGGGGCGTATTCGAGCAGAATGCCGCGCTTGGCCGGCGCGAGGAGCGCGGTCTGCAACGACAGCAGGAAGACGCAGCCCATCGCCCCGCCGAAAGATTTCATCGCAACCGCACCGGCCAGCGCCGCCAGCGCCACGATCTGGAGCAGCAGGGAGGCGTTGATCACGTCCCGCTTGGAGAAACGGTCCGCCAGCCAGCCGCACACCGGACCGAAGACGATGTAGGGCAAGATGAGCAGGACCGCGATCAGCGCGTTCACCGGCTTGGCATCAGCCCCCGCCGCCCGCGCCAGCTGCTGCGCCAGCGCGATGAGCATGAACTTGGCCGCGCAATCGTTGAAGGTGACCTGCGCCTGGGCGCTCAACAGCGCCGCCAGCGAAATTCGAGAGGGTTTCATTCGGGGGTGACAGGAAAACTCTGGGGGTCTTGCGGATACGGGCAAGCCCCGTGTTTTGGCGCAGGCAGTGGACCAATATCTCGCGCGGCATGCGTCCAGCACGGGTTTGCTAAGCCGGAACGATGCAGTCGGGTGGGCGTCGGTTTCCATACCGACGCCTCGGCGCGCTCGCGGATCCCCTGTCGCCGGCATGCCCCTCGACGGGCTCGGGGTCCTGAGCTTGTCGAACGGAGAAACCGGCGACCACCGTCCGGTGGCAAGCTTGTCAGAGGGAATTTGTCGTTCGACTGCATCGTTACGGCTAAGAGCCTATTCGAACACCCTCTCCCGGATGTTTGCCTTTCTGTAGCGGCGGTCTGTGACCGCCGAGCGACAACCACGTCCCGTTCGACGGCGGTCACAGACCGCCGCTACAGCAATGCGGGCGTCGGGGGCTATTCGGATAAGCCATGGACTACCCGGCCGCCCGCCAGCTTCGCAGATCCCGCGCCAGCGAACCGAAACCCTGCGGAAAATCATTTTCCAAGCGGCGCAGATCGCCGCGATGGCGCGACACTTCCTGCACCGCCCGCTTCATCTCGTGCGGCAACGTCGGTCGCTCCGTGCCGTAGACCCGCCACTTGAGTTCGCGCCGCGTATAGGGTGGCCGGCCGGCCGCCTGCCCCTCCACCCACGCCGTCTCCGTGATCGACGTATCGCGGCCGCATAACAGCCAGGCCTCGATGGCCGGCACGCACAGGCCCACCGCCCGGAGCACCCGGTCGCGCCCGTGCGCCCGCGGCAGGTTTTTGATCGTGCGGCGAAAAACCCCGCGCAACCGGCAGATCCGGCAGCCGGGATGGAAATAGCCCGCCGCCTCGTGCTCCGCCGTGTGCACCACGGAGTCGTCGGAATCCACCACAACCACGAGACCGTCGGCGTCGGTGTTGAAATGCAGATGGCGCAGGATGGGCGGCAGCACCTGCTCGACCGACGGCCAGCCCCGCGCACGCAGGGACGGCGCCACCTGGATGAACGGCTCGCCCAGCACATATTCCACCAACAAGCGGAGCGCCGCCTCGTCCGCCGGCGATTCGCTGAGCAGGGCGATCTTCATGCGGGATTGCCCACGAAACACACGAAAGGACACGAAACGCCTCCTGTCATTCTGAGCGCAGCGAAGAATCCAGATCGATAAGCGATGGCGTTCATCCTGCTGGATACCTCGCTGCGCGCAGGATGACAGTTTCGAACCAAATTTCCGTTTCGTGTCATTTCGTGTGTTTCGTGGGCCAATAATCATTCCCCCGGAACGCCGCCGAGGATGCCGCTATACCAGAGGTCGCCGAGATTCGTGTCTTTCATCAGTTCCAGCAGGTCGGCGCGGTCGGACAGGCGTTCGAACGTCGCCGCGTTGCCCTGCTTGTTCGCCATGACGATCTCCTCGGGATGCTCCCGGAAGAGATCGAGCAGGTAGGGCGAGTGCGTCGTGGCGAGCACCTGCACCGGGGCCCGGTCGCCGGGTAGCGGATGGCTCAGCCGGTAGAAGGCGTCGCGCACCTCGCGCAACAGCCGCGGATGCACGCCGCGATCGGCCTCCTCGATGCAGATCAGGCCCGGCGGATGCGGGTCATGCGCCAGACAAAGGATGGCCAGCAGGTAGAGCGTGCCCTGCGAGAGATCTTCCGCGGCCAGCGCCTCGCCGCCGTCGGCCAGCTGCGCGAGCAACTCGACACGGCCGTCGCCGGCGTCGCGGAAATCCAGCCCGCTGAACTCCGGCAAGATGCGACAGAATCCGGCCTCGAGGTGCGCCATCGCGCCCGGTTCCCGGGCCCGCCGCTCTGCCAGCACCGCGGCAAGATTGGCGGCATTGGAGGCCAGTTCGGCACTGTCGGAGCGTTTCGCCGGCACGGCCATCGCGTAGTGATCGAACAGGAAGGCCCGGATGCCCCGCAGCTGCTGGCGCACTGCCGCCCACTGCCCCTCCCCCTCGGGCCCCGGCGGGTGGTCCACGGCCAGCGCGTTGCACACGAGGTCATCGGACGTGCAGGCGAGCGTCACGCGGACTTTGTCGAGCGGCGGAGCGAAATGAAAATCAATCTGCGGGCCCTCGGGCTTTTTCCCTTCCAGCTCCTTCGCCGGTGTGGCCGACAGACCGGCCAGGCTCCGGAGTTTCAGCAACGCCTGGATGAAGCTGGTCTTGCCGCTGCCGCTCGGACCGATGAACAGGTTGAACGGCTCCAGCCGCAACGCCGCCGACCGCAGGGCCTTGAAGTTCCGGAACTGGACGGCGGTGATCATGGGATTATTTGCGCGCAAAGATGAGCGAACCGGGCACCAATGTTGCCCTTTTTCGCAGCCACGCAAATCCCGTATCGAACGACACGACGAAATATTGCCCCGGCAGCTTGAGGTCGGCCGCCAGCCGCTGGTTGAGTTGCTGGTAATAGCCCTCCAGGTGCAGATGATACCACGGCACCTTGTATCCCAGGATAAACAGCGGTTCGTCGGGAAAATGCCGCACCCGCTTCCGGACCAGCCAGGCCCGGGCCACGGGATTCACCACCCGGATCTGTTCGACCAGATCCGCCAGGGCCTTGGGCTCGAGGCCGTGCGGCTCGCAGACCGTGGCCCGTTCCAACCCTCCCCTCTCCTCCTGGGCCAGTTGCAGTTTGTCCTGCTGCTCCCGGTAACGGCGCAGGACAAGTTGCGCCGCGGCCTCGTCACCCTTTTCCAAATGGTGGCCGTAAAGCAGGTCGCAGGCAGCGAGGACGCCACGCCAATCGAGTTGCATGGCCCGCTCGAGGAAACCGACCCCGGTGGCATCGCCGCCGGCCAGCCGCAGGCGGCCCACGGCAAAGGTAGCGCCCGCGTGCTTGGGATCGCGCTCACACAATTGCTGGAACAGAGGCAGCGCCTCCGTCTCCGATCTCAGCTCCTCGACCAAGACGGCCCTTTCCCAGGCCTTTTCCCAAGGCAGGCGGGTCCACTCGGTTTCCTTCTCGATCTCCGCCAGCCGAACGCGGGATTTTTCGCTTTGCTCGAATTTTTCCTTCCACGCCAGACGGTTCAGCCGGTCCCATTCCTGATCGTGCTCGCGGGTCAGCTCCGCCAGGAGCGCCCCGCCCAAGAGTGCCTCCGCCGCCGTGGGACGCTGGGCGGCGGAAAGGTCCGGCATCACCCGCACGGCGGCCACGCGATCAGTGTAGGCCGGATGCGTGTCCGCGCTGTCGGTTTTGCGCGCCACCGCCTTCACCATCCAGCGGGAGGTGTCTCCGTGCGTGGGGCCCGCCGCCAGTTGCTGCCTGACGTAATGGCTGATCGGAGCGCTCGGCTCGGGCCGATGGAGCGCCTGGCGATAGAAACCGGGATAAACCCGCTCGGCCAGGAACTGGCCCAGCACCTCGGAACGCAACAGCGCGTTGGCCGTGGCCTGGGCGCCGACCAGCTGCACCGCCGCCTTGTCCGCCTCGTATTCGTTGCCGCGGGCCAGCACGAAGCTGTAGGCGTTGAAGTAAGGGACAAACCGCCGCAGAAACGGCGCGATCAACCACCCGCCCTGTCCTTGGGCGGCCATGTGCGCGGCCACGCGCTGCCACATCTCGCGCTGCCGGTAGATCCAATTGGTGAAGGCCGCGTGACCGGAGGCCAGGTGCCCGTATTCATGGGCGATGACCGTCTTGAATTCCTCGACCGGCATGGCCTGCATGAAAGGCAGGCCGAGCAGCAGATAATTCCGGTGCCAGCCGAAAACACCCAACCGCGGGACCTGCACGACCGCGGCGTTGAACTCGGCGTTGACCACCACCTCGTGGAACTTCGGCGCCCCGAGTTGACGGCCAAAGTCGTCAAGCACCGCGAACAAGGCCGGGGCCTCGGCCCGCGCAAGCCGCCGGCCCGTCGGCACCGGCAACCGGACCCAGAGCGAACGCAGGATCGCCCACACAAAGAGCACAAGCAGCCAGCCGCCCTTGATCACCAGGTAGAGCCCCTTCCCTGCAATCGCCATCGCCAGCATGCCGGCCAGCAGCAGCAGGCCGAACAACAGCACGAAAACCAGGTAGGCATATCCGGCCAAGGCCAGCATCGCTACCTTGAACTGATACAGGCGCGGATTCCGCTGGGCGGTAACCGTGAGTCTGGCAACGATGGCGTCAAACTTCTCGCTGGTCATGGCGGTTGAGGTCGAAATCTGGTCCGGCTGGCATCCGGGGTCAGGAAGGAGCGGGCCGCTCCTCAATCCGTCTGCACGATCACGACGTCGTCGAGGTGCAGGCCGCACCAGACGCGGTCGCCCTCGTGGAAGGCTTCCTGCATCGCGCTCTCGTTGGCGACGAGGGCGTTGAGCTTCGTGCCCTGCTCCGTGACCAGCCGGAGCTGGTCGGTCGCGCCCCGGAAGATCTCCTCCTCGATGTGCGCGGCAAAGACGTTCTCCGAATCCATCCGCTGCTTCGAGATGCAGATCTTCTCCGGCCGGATGGAAACGAGCGCGGATTTCGCGGCCGCGGGCAATCCCGCCGAGGCGACCGTCAGCTCGAGACCGTTGTCGAGCCGGACGCGTGCCGTGGTGCCGTTGCGGCCGGTCACGGTGACGTTGAGCAGGTTGGCCTGCCCGATGAAGTCGGCGGCGAACGCCGTGCGGGGCTTGTGGTAGATCTCGCTGGCATCGCCGAGCTGTTCGATCTGGCCGCGGTTGATGACGGCGATGCGGTCGGACATCGTCAGCGCCTCCTCCTGGTCGTGGGTGACGAACACGAACGTGAGGCCGAGTTTCTTATGCAGATGCTTCAACTCGAGCTGCATGGCATGGCGCAGCTTGGCGTCGAGGGCCGAGAGCGGCTCGTCGAGCAGCAGCACCTTCGGCCGGCAGACGATGGCACGGGCCAGCGCCACGCGCTGCCGCTGGCCGCCGGAGAGCTGGTGCGGAAAACGGTCGGCCATTTCGTCGAGCGAGACCATGGCGAGCGCGTCGCGGATGCGCGGCCCGGCGTCGGCGGACGGCACGTTCTTCATGCGCAGGCCGAAGCCGACGTTCTCGCGCACGGTCAGGTGGGGAAAGAGGGCGTAGCTCTGGAAGACCTGGTTCACGTTGCGCCGGTAAGGCGGCAGGTGGGAGACCTCCATGCCGTCGAGCAGGATCTGGCCCTCGTCGGGAGTCTCGAAACCCGCGAGCAGCCGCAGGAGCGTGGTCTTGCCGCAACCGGACGGGCCTAGCAGCGTGATGAACTCGCCAGCGCGCACGGTCAGGTTGACGCGGTCCACCGCCGTGAAGCGGCCGAAGCGCTTCGTGACGTCGCGGATTTCGATCATGGCCAGAGGAGCGGTGCTCATGCGGTGTGCCGCGCGCCGCGGCTCTGGAGGATGACGTAGGTGATGGCAAACATGAGCATGAAGATCACCCCGAGCGCCGCGCCGAACGGCCAGTCCCGCGCCTGGAGGAACTGGTTCTGGATGACGTTGCCGATCATCGGCACCTTGGCGCCGCCCATCAGGTCGGTGATGGCGAACATGCCGATGGCCGGCACGAACACCAGCAGCGTGCCGGCGGCGATGCCCGGCATGGTCAGCGGCACGATCACGGACGAGAACGCCCGCACGGGCCCGGCACCGAGGTCGTGGGCGGCCTCGATGAGGGAGTTGTCGAGTTTCTCCGCGCTGCCGTAGATCGGCAGGATCATGAACGGCAGGTAGGCGTAGACGAGGCCGATGACGACCGCGGTCGGCGTGTAGAGCAGGCCGAGCGGCTCGGTGATGAAGTTCATGGACAGCAGCAGGCCGTTGAGCAGACCGTCCTGCTTGAGGATGGTGATCCACGCGTAGGTGCGGATGAGGAAGCTCGTCCAGAACGGCACCATGACGAGGAGCAGCAGCTGGTTGCGGCGCTCCGCCGAGGCGCGGGCGATGTAATAGGCGACCGGATAACCCAGCACCACGCAGATGACGGTGGTCAGACCCGCGTAGTAGACCGAGCGGCCGAAGATGCGCAGGTAGACCGGATCGAAGACGCGATGGTAGTTTTCCCAGGTGAAGGTGAAGATCACGCCGCCGACCTCGTCGCGCTCGCAGAAACTGTAGACAAAGAGAATGGCCGTCGGCACGACCACGAACGCCAGCAGCCACAGGACCATGGGGGCGAGCAGCGCCCAAGCCCGCCAGCCCGGCCGGCGGCTGTCGGTCGGGGCGAGTTCGGTCTCGGCGGGGACGGCGGACATGACAAACTACACACCCCGCCCTGCCGGGCACCCCTCTTCATCCGGACTCATGCAGTTGAGGTGGGTGGAACCGGTCCTCCGGACCGGTTTGCCTTGGCGTGCGTCCAACAACCCGTCCGGAGGACGGGTTCCACCATTTGGTGCGCACCTCTTCAGAGGAAACGGGCAGTTCAATTGCATCGTTCCGGCTTCATAGAGGGGACCCAAACCCACGCTGTTCAAAATCCCCTCTATGAAGAGGGGTGGCGCGAAGCGCCGGGGTGTGTGGGGAATCCTCACTGCGCGCTCTTCAGGTCCGTGACGAGCTTGTCGATGTCCGCGGCGGCCTTGCCGATGTCACGGAACGTCTGGAGCTTCGCGCCAGCCGGCGGATAGCTGGCGGGGTTGGCGAGCTGCTCGGCCGTGAGGAGCTTGCGGGCACCAAGGTTGGGATTCGTGTAGGGGAAGTTCTCGGAGACGATCTTCGAGACCTCGGGCCGGAGGATGTAGTTGATGAAGGCGTGGGCTTCGGCCTTGTGCGGGGCGTTCGCCGGGATGGCGAGGATGTCGATGAAGCGGTGCGCGCCCTCGGCCGGCAGGACATACTGGAACTTCTTGTTCTCGTTCCAGAGGATGGCGGCCTCGCCGCTCCAGACGATGCCGATGTCGACGTCGCCGTTGAGCAGCGCGGTCTTCGGGCTGTCGGAATCGAAAACCTTCACGAGCTTGACCCACTCGGCGACGACCGGACGCGCCTTGGCCAGGGCGGCGGGGGTGATTTCATTGATCGGCAGGCCGAGGCTGTAGAGCGCCCAGGTGACGAGTTCACGGTTGTCGTTGAGGACGACGAGGCGGTCCTTGAACTTCGCCTGGAAGACATCCTTGTAGCCCTTGATGGGGGTCTTCACCACCTCGGTGTTCACCACGATACCGACGGTGCCGGACATGTAGGGCACGGTGAAATTATCCTCGGGATCGTGCACCTGGCCTTTGAGCTCGGGGTCGATGTTCTTCAGGTTCGGAAGTTTCGTCTTGTCGAGCGGCGCCAGCATCTTGCGGCGGATCATGAGCTCGGCGGCGTATTCCGACGGCTGGATGAGATCGTAGTTGCCGCCGCCGGCGACGAGCTTGGAGAGCAGCTCCTCGTTGGAGGCGTAGGTCTCGAAGTTTACCTTGATGCCGGTCTCCTTGGTGAAGCCCTCGAGCACGTCCTGCGGGACGTATTCGGACCAGCCAAAGAGGTTGAGTTCACCGGCGGCATGCAGGGCGGTCGCGGCGAGGGACGCGACCAGCGTGAGGATCAGGGTTTTGATTGATTTCATGGATGGTGAGGGAAAATCAGCGGTGACTCAGCTTTTTCAGATAGGCGGAAAAAAGGACAAAGGCCACCGTCGCAAGGAGGAAGATGGCCGAGAGCGCGTTGAGCATCGGGTTCAGACCGACGCGGGCGAGGCCGTAGACCTGGATGGGCAGGGTCACGGAGGCTGCGCTGCGGATGAAGAAGGTCACGATCAGCTCGTCCATCGAGAGCGTGAAGGCCATGAGCGCGCCGGCGATGATGGCCGGCCGCAGCGAGGGCACGATGACGAACCAAAAGGCCTTGAACGGGGTCGCCCCGAGATCGAGCGCCGCCTCCTCCAGCGCCGGATCGAGCCCCTGCAGCCGCGCCTGCACGGCCACGAGCACAAAGGGGAAGCAGAAGGTCACATGGCCGATGATCACCGTGGTGAAGCCCAGCCGCATGCCCGCGGTGGCGAAGAGGATCAGCAGGCTGATGCCCATCAGTATCTCCGGCATCACCATCGGGATGGCGACGAGCGTCTGGATGCCGCGCGCCATCCGGAAGCGGTAACGGTGCAACAGCCACGCCCCCACCGTGCCGAGGATGACCGAGAGGACGGTGCTAGCGCCGGCGATGAGCAGGCTGTTCTTCGCGGCGAGGATCAGCGGCTTGTTTTCCAGGAGCTTGCCATACCAGGCGAAGGTGAACTGTTCCCAGACGATGTTGAGCCGCGACGAGTTGAACGAATACACGATCAGCACCGCGATCGGCACGTAGAGGAAGATGAAGACCAGCGTGGTCCAGCCGGCGAGGAACCAATTGAGCAGCTTCAGGCCCGAAGGCAGGAGCGGACGTGGGGCGGACGCAGGCATCAGTGAAAGAGGAAGCGTTTATCATGCCAGCCCTGCGGCAAGGCAAGAGATGAGTGCGGCAGATGGCCTACCCGTGTGGCATCGGCTTCCAGCCGATGAGGCCAGGCTGAATCTGCGGCTGCCCCTCGACAAGCTCTGGGCCGTGAGCCCGTCGAACCGGGAAGCCGCAGCCACCAACTACCCCAACCCTCAATGCGTATGATTGTGCCCGGCGGTGCCGGCGGCGCGGGCGGTCTGGTATTCGGCCACGAGCTTCTTTTCCTGGTCGACCGCGAGTTCCTCGTAGTGGCTGAATTTCTCGCTGTGCATGCCCCGCCCGCCGGTCAGCGAGCGCAACGCCGTGCCGTAGTGGTAGAGCTGGGCGGCGGGCACGAGGGCCTTGATGACCTGCAGGCGGCCGTTGACATCCATGCCCTGGATCTTGCCGCGACGGCTGGACAGATCGCCGACCACGCGACCGACGAATTCCTCCGGGACCCGGATCTCCAGTTCGTGGATGGGCTCCAGCAGGCACGGCCGGGCGTTCTGGAACGCCTCGCGGAAAGCGAAATAGCCGGCGATCTGGAAGGCGATGTCCTTCGAATCGACCGGGTGCATCTTGCCGCCGTAGAACTCGACCTTCACATCCGTCACGCGGAAGCCGGCGTGGATGCCCTCCAGGCTGAGGGTTTTCACGCCTTTCTCGACGGACGGCACAAAGATGCGGTCGACGTCCTGGCCGGTGAGCGACTGGGTGAAGCTGAGGCCGCTGTCGCGCGGACCGGCCTCGACCCGCAGCCAGACCTCGGCAAACTGGCCGGCGCCGCCGGTCTGCTTCTTGTGGCGGTAGCGGGCCTCGCCCCTGCCCCGGATCGTCTCGCGGTAGCGGATCTTCGGCGGCTCCAGCGAGACATCGACCCGGTAGCGCCGCTTCAGGCGCTCGAACAACACCTCGAGGTGGAGTTCGCCCTGCGCGGCGAGGATGAATTGGTGGAGTTCCGGGTCGGTGTGATAGGTGAACGCCGGATCCTCCTCGTGCAGCGCGGCGAGGCCGGCCGCCAGTTTCTCCTCATCACCCGGGGAGTTCAGCTTGAGCGCGGCCTGCGTGTAAGGCGTCGGATAGGCCACCTTGGGCAAGATGATGGCGTGCTTGGCATCACAGAGCGTGTTGCCCGTGTGCGTATCCTTGAGCTTCACCGCCGCGCCGATGTCACCGGCGGTGAGCGACTCCACCTGGGTGCGGAGTTTGCCGTTCAGCCGGTAAAGCTGGCCGCAGCGCTCGATGATCCGGCGCTCGCTGTTGTAGAGTTCCATGCCCGGCTTGACCGTCCCGGAATAGACCCGGAAGAAGGACAGATCGCCGCTCTGCGGATCCGTGAGGGTCTTGAACACGTAGGCCACGGGCTCGATGCCATCGAGGCGGACCAGGCACGGCTCGCTGGTTTCGGCGGTGGTCGCGCCCACCGTCTGCCGGTCGTCGGGGGACGAACCGTATTTGGCGATGAAATCCATGAGCCGGGCGACACCGACGTTGGTCTCGCCGGAGGTGCAGAGCAGCGGGACGAACACCTGCTGCTGCACGGCCGGGTGGATGCCCGTGCGCATGACATCCTCGGGCAAACCGCCTTCGGCGAAGAATTTCTCGAGCAGGGCGTTGTCGCTCTCGGCGATATGTTCGACCAGTTCCTGGTGGAGGATGTTGACCTTCTCCTTCCATGCGCCCTCGGCCAGCACCTCCTTGTATTTGCCCGAGCGGTCGGTCGCGTAGCTGACCACCTCGCTGCGGAGCACATCAAGAACCTGGTGGAAGCCCGGACCGGGATCCATCGGCACCTGCAGGGGAAACACCTGGTTGCCGAACCGGCTGCGGATCTCCCCCAGCAGGCCGTCGAAATCCACCTTCTCCTTGTCCAGCCCGGTCACCACGATGATTTTCGGGATGCCGTAGTTGGAGGCATACTCCCACATCATCTCCGTGCCGGCGCCGATGCCGTGGGCGGCGTTGATGACGACGAGGGCGAAATCGGCGACATTCAACGCGTTGATCGCCTCGCTGCTGAAATCAAGGTAGCCGGGAGTATCGATAAAATTGAAACGCCGCCCCTGCCATTCGCAGTTGAGCGGCGTGGCGTGGAGCGAGATGTGCCTTTGCTGCTCGCCCACGTGGTAATCGGATACCGTGGTGCCCTGGGCGATGGTGCCCAGGCGTTGGATGGTGCCGCTGCACATGAGCATGGATTCCGCCAGCATGGTTTTGCCGGCGGCCGCGTGGCCCACGATGGCGAAGTTCCTGATGTCTCCCGGACGGTTGCCATTCATGATTGAGGTCTCCTGGGTTGGACCCGGCCCGGGCCTGCACTTGCGGGATCAGACCGGCGAAAGCTTTTGAAAGCAGCCTAACAGCGCCGGCCGTCTCGTAAAGTCCGCATCTGCCGCGTTTTTTGCCGGAATGTGCGCGGAAATTATCCTCAGAAGCACACTGCCACTGGAGCGGCAGCGACCTCGCGGCGGAGACGCAAGCATGCGGCGGGGTCGCCGCATCTCCAAAAAGCACCCGGCTCAATACGGGCCGCGGATATGCGCGGCGACCTCGCGCTCGTAGAACGCCGCCAGCTTCACGTGCCGCTCGGCGCCGAGCGGTGCCAGCACCGAAGCCCGCGCGTTGGCCTGGGCCTGCGCCGCATTCCGCGCCCCGGGGATGATCGTGCCGACCGCCTCGAAATCGAGACACCAGCGCAACGCCATCTCCGGCATCGTCAGACCCGCGGGCACGAGCGGCTTGAGCCGGTCGGCCAGCGCCACACCCTTCTCGAAAGGCAGGCCGGCAAAGGTCTCGCCGACGTTGAACGACTGCCCGTCGCGATTGAAGTTGCGGTGGTCGTTGGCCGCGAACTTCGTCGCCGCCGTCATCTTGCCACCGAGCAAACCGCTCGCCAGCGGCAGGCGGACGATGAGTGCCACGCCGTTGCGGCGCGCGGCATCGAACAGGACATGGATGGGTTTCTGCCGGAAAATATTGAAGATGATCTGGAGCGCCGCGCAGCCCGGCTGCGCGCAACACCACAGCGCCTCGTCCATCGTCTCGACACTCGCACCGTAGGCCCGGATCTTGCCCTCGCACTGCAGCTCCGCGAGCCAGCCGAACAGCTCGCCCCTCATCAACACCTCCGGCGGCACGCAATGGAACTGGGTCAGGTCGAGTGCCTCGATGCCCAGGCGCTTGAGCGAGGCCTCGGTGTGCTGGCGGACGGCGGCCCGGGTGAAATTGCCCGGCCAGCCCGGATCGCTGAACCGGCCCAGCTTGGTCGCGACAAAGATCCGGTCGCGGGCCTTGGACTCTTTCAGGAATTTCCCGATGAGCGTCTCGCTGCGGCCGTCCCCATAGACGTCGGCCGTGTCGAAGAAATTCGTGCCCGCCTCGTAGGCCGCGCGCAACGTCGCCAGCGCCGCCTCGTCCGTCACCTCCCCCCAGCCGCCGCCCAGCTGCCAGGTGCCCAGCCCGACTTCGCCGACCAGCCGCCCCGTCTTGCCGAAAATGCGTGCATTCATGCAGCGAAACTAAGCGGTTCGGCTCTGCCGACAAGTTGTTTGAAAGCCGCCCGGCGCCCAGCCAGTGAAAACCTGCGGCTGGAAGCCGCAGCCACAGAATCTCAGTTCTCCGGCGCCAGCAGGTCGCCGAGCTTGGACGTGGCGATGCGGGTGAAGAACGCCGTCGGGTCGGGGCGCGTGAGCGTGCCGCCGAGCGTGATCGTCTCCCGGGTCTTCGCATAACCGAGCTCGTCCTTGAGACCGGTGAGCAGGCGCAGCTTGCCCAGCAGTTCCTCGGTCTTGCCGCGTGCGGCGATGGACAACGTGGCGCTGAGCGGTTGCAGCAGCAGCGGCTTGTCCGCGACGTGGGTGATCCTCCCCTTCCCCAGCAGACGGATCTCCGGAGCGACGAGACTCAGATCCTCGAGGGACATGTCGAGCGAGTCGTCGCGCACGAGCTTCACGTTCAACAGGTCGTAGTTCAGCTCGCCCAGGCTCTGCGCGAGCTGGTCCACGAAATACGCCGCGCCCGCGACCTTCTCCGCCGCCTTGGTCGCCTTTTCCGAACCGAAGATCGAACCGAGCACCGAGGCGCCGAGCTCGACGGCCTTGGAGGTCATCGAGACCTTGCCGGTGGTGCGCTGCAGGCCGCGGAAAACACCCTGCCGGCTCGTGAGCTCGAACGAACCGCGCGCCAGCTCCATGGTGCGGGACAACGTCTCCCCCTGGCCGGTGAAGCGGCCCTTCACGCCGAACATGCCCTCAACGGTCGCCGGTTTGGCCGGTTCGAGCGCCTTGAAGAATTTCCCGGCATCGAATTCCGTCAGCGAAAAGTCGCCGCCGAGCACATAAGGTTGCGCGCCACCGTTAAATCTCATCTCGCCCTGCGCCTCGAACCGCCCCTTCTCGCCGATGGTGGCGGCGAGTTTCGGCAGAGCCAGTTTCGCCGAATCCAGGGTCAGCAAGCCGGTGAGCCCGGTCATGTCCCAGTTCGCGCCCCGGGTGACCGATTTCACATCGAGGGCGAGCTGGCCATTGAAGCGTCCCCAGGCCGGCGCGATGTCCGCCACCACTTGGGAGGTGGAATCCGGAGAAGACCCGCGGGCCCGCTCCGGGGCGTTGGAAGGAAGGAAGATGCCAAGCACCGCAAGAACATCGGCCAGCTCGACATGTTCACCGGTCAGCCGGCCATTGAGCCCGTAATTGCGTCCCGCGGGCGTCAGCTCGAGGGCGAAGTCCAGATCCGAGCGCTGGCCGGCCCGGTCGATCAGCAGCGGAGCCTGCACCGAAATCCGGCCATTCTCCGTCACGACCGCACGGAAACTGAGGTTGGCGACCGGCAGGGTCTGGCCGCCATCACGGGCGACGAGACCGTTGATGGTCATGCGGGCCTCCACCTGGCTCGCGGCGCCCAGCGCGATGCGGATTTCACCGCTGGCCCGGCCCGCGGTGACCGCCTCAGCACCGGCAAAGAGCGGCTGCGAGGACAGCGTCGGCACATCCAGATTAAAAGACACCGAACCGCGCGCACCGGCTTCGGGCGTGCGCGCCGCCTCGCCTTTCAGCGTGAGCAAGGTCGATCCCGTGGCGGTGCGGATGGTCATCTCGCCTGTTTCCGCCCTGGCGGAGACGCGACCGTTCAGTTCAAAGGTTGGCTCCAGCACAAACGTGAGGCCGGTGAGCGCGGGCCGGCCGTTCTGCTCCAGGGAAACGTTCCCCAATTTCAGGGGTGTGACCGCTCGTCCCATCAGCCGGTCGCCATCGGCCGCGAGCACGAATTCGCCTTGCTCCACCATTCCGCCGAGCCTGGCTCCCGGCTCGTTGAGCGGCAGACGGTCGAGCGACAGCCCGCCCAAGGTGACCCGCAACAGGTCCACCGCCCCGGCACTCCCGGTCACCGCCCGGCTCGTCGCCAGATCAAACGTGAACGGACGCAGGGCCGTCGCCGTGAGCAACGTCAGTCCACCGGCATCGGTGAAATTCGTGCTCAGGCGCCGGAGCTCGACCTTCTCGGGGGTGAACGTGAAATCGGTTTCACCGGACGCCTTGAGGTGCCCGAGCGGCAGCCACGGCGCCAGCAAGGTTGGCAGGTCGGCACGGTAATTGCCTGCCACCGCGATCGGGGGATTGGCCGAGAGCGGCAACGTGACCGTAACCTGCGCCGCCAGCGAATCACCCGCAGGCGTCGTCATGGTCAGATCCGAAACCCGTCCCGAGATTTCCTGCGCAGTCAGGATGACCTCGGCATTGAGCGAGAGCCCGGCCTTCGACACCAGCAGTTGACCGCGCTGGACCACGCTCAGGCTGTCGACGCCCAGCGGGGCGACGGTGCGGGCGATCATGCGCTCGGGCTCGGCGATCACGGCGATCTCGCCGGTGAGCGAACCGCCGGACACATCGGCCGCGCTCACGAACGGCCGGATCCAGGCGACCGGCAGACCGGACAGTTTAAAACGAAGCACCTCGCCCACCGTGGCGCCGCCGACCTGCAGCCGCCGGTCCTTCAGGTTGAATTCCGCCGCACTGGTTGCGGTCAGCTCCAACACGGGGCGCTCGCCCGCCAGGGAAATGCCCAGCTGGTTCAACCGGATCACCCCGTCCGTCTCGGCAAGATCGAACTGCGCCTGCAAACGGACGCCGCCGATGGCGCGCCAGGCAGGTTCGATCACTTCCAGCCGGCTCACTCCCGCCGCCAACCGCCCCTGCAATTCCATCGCCGCGGTGGCTGGAGCATAGACGAAACGGCCTTCCCCATGGGCGTCGAATTCAGGCAGGGCGCCCCCGAGGAAAAACGGTTCCAGCTGGGCGTGGCGCGCCTTGAGCGTCCACCGGCCGGTGTATTCGCGGCGGCCCGCTGGCAGAACCGCCTGCACGGTGAGCATGTTTTCCGGCTGGCCCCGCAAAAGCGTGTCGATGCTGGCGGAATAGTTCTCACCCGTGGCATCGCGCCCGGCCTCGGCGGAGATCTTCAACTGACTCTGATCCGACAGTCCCCGGCCTTCGGCATCCACCACCGCGGTCAAGGCCACGTGGCTGAAGGTGCGTTGCGCCGACTGGGTCGCCCGCAGGCTGACCTGCGCGTTCAATGCCGCCACCGGGCCGTCGGTCGACGGGTTCTTCAGCGTCGCGACCAGCAGGAGGGAGCCTTCCTGTCCCGGAGCGAAGCGCCCGCCGGTGAGCTTGAACTCCGCCGTCATCGGAGCCCGACCCGGGGCCCCAGGCAACAGCGCGCGGCCGGAGAACCGGGCGTCGTCCAGCCGCAATTCGACCGGGAGCTCGAGCCGCGCAAGCAGGCCCGGTGTCGCCGCGGGCGCACCGGCGGCGGCGGCCTGCGTCTGGATCGGCGAGAGCCGGCTGGCGTCAACGACGAGTCCCTCGGCGTTGAGCCGTCGCAGATGCAGGCGGCGATGGACCAGCACCTCGAACAGCGAGTAATCGGCCTCGAGGCTGGTCAGATTCACAACGAGCCCTTTCTGTTCCAAAGCGACACCCCGGAGGGCGAGACGGGACAACCCGGCCGACACGCCATCGATGGTCAGCACCAAGCCGGGCCGGCCGGCCGCCGCGCGCAGGACCGCCCAGCGCTGGATCGAGGGCGTCAGCGCCAACGCCACGGCGATACCGCAGAGCAGAGCGAGAATCCCAAGCGCGATGAGCAACGGACGGGCGAATTTCATTCTAGGGAGAATCCAAGGTCAGCCTTGCAGCACCGGCCGGGCCGGAGCGAATGAAAAAGGCCGCCGGCGAGGCGGCCTTGGAACCAGCGGCGCCAGCACACCTCAATTGGCCGGGTAGTTCAGCTCACCGGTCGGTCGCAGGTCATCCTGCAGACCCATGGCCTTGCGGGTGGTGGCGACGGCGATGTTGTAGGTATAGTAGGCCTGGAGCTGGTTGAGGCGGGCCGTGGTGAGATCGACCTGGGAGGTCAGCACATCGAGCTGCGTGGCGGTGCCGGCGTTGTAGCGGGCGTTGGCCAGGCGGACGGCCTCGTCGGCCTGCTCGACGACCTTCTTGGAGGCCTCGGCAAGTTCGTTGGCCTGCTGGAAATTGGAGATGGCCCGGCGGACATCGACATCGACGGCCAGCTGGGACTCGGCCAGCGCAAGCTTGGTCTGCTCGAGGAAAGAGCGAGCCTGCACGACCCGGCCGGCCGTGGCGCGGCCGTCAAAGATGTCCCAGGTGGAAGAAAGACCGACAGTCCAGCCATCGCGATCGCCGGGAAAATTGTTCGAGCCGGCGGTCTTCCGCCAGTCGTAGGCACCGAAGAGCGCCACATTCGGATAATAACCGGCGCGGCGGGCGATCACGCCCTCCTCGGCGGCCGTCGCGAGTTTCTGCAGGCGCTGCAGGTCAGGTCGCTGCTCGCGGGCGGTAGCGAGCGCGGACCGGAGATCGAAGCTGGCGGGCGTGAACTCGAGCGTGCCGAGGAACTCGGGCACCTTCGCGACGTTGGGCTCGGAAGCGGTGGTGAAGCCGATCGCCTGGCGGAGCGTCTCGATGGAAAGGCGGTAATCGTTGCGGGCCGTGATGAGGGCAGGTTGCGCGTTGGCCAGGGCGACCTCGGCGCGGAGCACCTCAAAGTTGGAAACGGTGCCGGCCTCGAAACGGTTCTTCACGTCCTGCAACTGGCGCTGGAGCAGCTCGACGTTCTGTTCCTGCACCTTGATCTTCTCGCGGCTGAGGAGAACGGTGTAGAAGCGCATGCGGACATCAAGCAGCGCGTCGTTGATGACCGCCTGGAGCGACAGGATGGCCGCGTCGAGGCTGAGCTTCTGGGCCTTGACGCTGGCGGAGACGGCCCCGCCGGTATAGAGATTCTGCCGGGCCGTGACATTAAAGGACCAGTAACGGTTCTCTCCCGTGGGTCCGACCTCGACGGCGGAGCGCTGGTAGCCGCCGGAAGCGGACACGTTCGGGATCTGCGCGCTGCGGACCTCGAGCACGACACCCTCCTGCTCCTTGATGCGTTCCTTGGCCTGCCGGATGGCGAAGCTGTTATCGAGTGCGAAGGCCAGGGCGTATTGGAGATCGAGCCGCGGCGGCACGGAAAACTCGGGATCGGGTTTCCCGTCATTGAGCTGGGCGAAGGCGGGCAAAGCAGCGAGCAGGCTCGCTCCCGCCAGAATGAGTCTGGGCAGTCGCATAAAAGAAACCATTAAAGGCAATGGAGGTTACTTAGCAAGGGCAGGTTCGGCGCCGGGCGTAAGCTCGGGCGCGGGTGTGGGAACGCGCTGCAAGGCGTGGTCCTTGGCCAACAGCACGTAGACCGAGGGCAGCACGAAAAGCGTGAACAGCGCACCGATGGCCATGCCGCCGACGAGGACGAGGCCGATGGAGTTGCGCGCCGCCGCGCCGGGACCGTCGACGAGCGTCAGCGGAAAGTGGCCGGCGATCGTGGCAACGGAGGTCATGAGGACGGGACGCAGGCGGGTCTTGGCCGCCGCGCGCACCGCATCGATCTTCGAGAGACCCTCCTCCTGGAGCTTGTTGGCGAACTCGACGACGAGGATGCCGTTCTTGGCGATCAGGCCGACGAGCGTGACGAGGCCGACCTGCGCATAGATGTTCATCGTCGTCGTCCACCCGGTGGTCCAGAACGGCGTGTTCGGATCCGGGATGCGGAGGAACGTGAAGAGCAGCGCGCCGAACAGGGCGAGCGGCACGGAGCCGAGCAGGATCACGACCGGATCGCGGAACGAGTTGAACTGCACGGCCAGCGCGAGGAAGATGAGCAGGATGGACAGCATCATCGCGGGCAGGAACTTGCCGCCCTCGTGCCGGAACTGCCGCGACTCGCCGGTGTAGTCGATCGTGTAGCCCGGCGGCAGGATTTCCTTCGCGGTCTTCTCCAGGAACGTGAGCGCGGCGTCGAGCTGGCCGGTCGCGCCGGAGAGCTTGACCGCGTTGAGCTGCTGGAAGCGGTTGAGCGACCGCGGCACGGTCTTGGATTCCAGGTGCGCGATGGAGCTGACCGGGATGAGCACGCCGCCCGGACCGGTGATGTGGATGTCGCGCAGCTGTTCGGGATTGAGACGCTCGCTGCGTTCGATCTGCGCAATGACCTTGTAGCTGCGGCCGTCGATGTTGAAGCGGTTGACGTAGTTGCCACCGAGCGCCGAGGCCAGGTCGGCGCCCACCTGCGCCAGGTTGAGGCCCAACGCCGCCACCTTCTCGCGGTCGATGACGATCTCCGACTGCGGCTGGTCGATCTTCAGGTCGACGATGGGCGGAAAATAGAACAGGCCGCTCTGCATCGCCTTCATCGAGAGTTGCTGCGCGGCATCGAGCAGCTGCTGAGCATCGGCGGTGGAGGCGAGGACGAACTCGACCGGGAAATTGCTGCCGCCGGGCAGCGCCGCCGGCGTGAGGGCATAAACCTCGAAGCCGGGCACGGTCGACAGCCGGCCCTGCACCTCGGGCAGGATCTGGAAGACCGAGCGGTTCCGCTGCTCCCAGGGTTTCACGACCATGCCGCCAAAACCGTCAAACCCGAAGGCCGCGGCGGTGGACGGAGGAAAAAGCAGCTGAAAGGTGATCTCCCGTTCCGGCGTGCTGAGGAAGGCGTCTTCCACGGCCTTGCCGTAATGGCTCTTCTGGTCGGCGCTGGCGTTGGCGGCGGCGCTGATGCCGCTGAAGATGACGCTTTGGTCCTCGGGCGGCGCCAACTCCTGCGGCGAGAACATATACATGGGAACGGTGCACAACCCGATGATGATCCAAGTGGCATACACGACCGGGCGGAACTGCAGCGTGCGATCGAGGCCGCGGCCATAGGACTCACGCAGGCGGTCGAATTTGTGGTTCACCCAGCCGGCAAAGCCGCGTTCCTCGTCGGCGGCGCTGCGGAGCAGGTGCGCGGCCATCACGGGCGAAAGCGTGAGGGCCACGATGCCCGAGATGGTCACCGCGCCGGCGAGCGTGAGCGCAAATTCGCGGAACAACGCGCCGGTGAGTCCGCCTTGCAGGCCGATTGGGGTGTAAACCGCGGCCAAGGTGATCGTCATCGCGATAACCGGTCCGGCCAGCTCGCGCGCGCCAAGCATCGCCGCGTCCAACGGCGTGCGGCCCTCGCGCAAATGGCGCTCGACGTTCTCGACGACGACGATGGCATCGTCCACGACGAGACCGACGGAGAGCACGATGGCGAGAAGCGTGAGCAGGTTCAGCGTGAAGCCGAAGGTCTGCATCAGGAACACGCCGCCGATCAGCGAGACCGGGATGGCCATGATCGGGACAAGCACCGAGCGCCAGGAACCGAGGAAGAGGAAGATGACGACAATGACGATCAGCAGTGTGTCGACGAGCGTCTCGGTGACTTCGTGAATGGCGTTGTCGATGTATTCCGAGGCGTCGTAGCCGATGCTCGCCTGCAGGCCGCCGGGCAGCTCCTTCTTGACCGCGTCGAGCTCCGCGCGGACGCGCTTGACCACGTCGATGGTGTTGGCGTTCGGGAGCGGAAAGATGCCCATGAACACCGCGGTCTGGCCGGTCTGGCGCACCTGGGTGTCATAGTCCTCGGCGCCCAGCACGACATCGGCGATGTCCTCCAGCCGGATCACGGCGCCGTTCTGCTCGCGGACGGCGAGCCGCTTGAATTCCTCGACCGTGTGCAGGTCGGTGTTGGCGGTGAGGTTGACCTGCACCAGGGAACCCTTGGTCGAGCCGATGGCGGCGAGGTAGTTGTTGGCGGCGAGCGCCTGCCGGACCTGCGCGGGACTGATGTTGAGGGCGGCCATCCGGTCGGGCTTCAGCCAGACGCGCATGGCAAAGGTGCGGGCACCGAGGATCTCGGCGCGCTGCACGCCCGCCACGGCGGCCAGCCGGGGCTGCACGGCGCGGACGAGGTAGTCGGTGATCTCGCTTTGCGAAAGAATCTCGGAGCTGAACCCGAGGTAGGCGGCGGCAAACTGCGAGTCGGCCGACTCCACGCTGATGGACGGGATCTCCGCCTCCGGCGGCAGCTCGTTGCGCACCTGGTTCACCTTGGAGGTGATGTCGGCGAGCGCCTTGGTGGTGTCGTAGTTGAGCTTCAGCCGCGCGCTGATGGTCGAGAAGCTCAGCAGGCTCTTGGACTCGATATACTCGATGCCCTCGGCCGAGGCGATGGCGCGCTCGAGCGGCGTGGTGACGAACCCGCGCACGAGCTCGGCGTTGGCGCCGACATAGACGGTGTTGATGACGACGGAGGCGTTCTCGCTGCGCGGATACTGCCGCACGGAGAGCGAACGCCACGCCTGCACGCCGGCGATGACGATCACGAGGTTGACCACGATCGCCAGCACGGGCTTGTTGATGAACAGGTCGGTGAAAGAATTGTTTTTCATGGGAGGCAGGGCGGAACCGGGAGACGGCCGCGCGGGCTCAGGTGTTTTTCGGTTTCGGGGCGAGCTGGGCGTCCATCGCCAGCGCGTTGTCGATCACGACGTGCGTGCCGGGGCGCAGCTTGAACACGCCGGAGGTCACCACGATGTCGCCTTCCTTCAGTCCTTCCACGACGTTCACGAAGTCGCCGCGCGCCCCGCCAATGCGAACGAACTGCTGGCGGAGCACCTGCTGCACCTTGCCGGTCTTCTCGTCCTTCTGTTCGTTGACGACGAAGACGGAGTCGCCGTAGGGGGCGTAGAGCACCGACGTCACGGGAATGACGAGCGCCGGGATCCGGGTGGGCAGCATGATCTCCACCGTGCCATACATGCCCGGGCGGAGCTTCTCGGCCTGGTTGGCGAGAGTGGCCTGCACCCGGATGTTGCGGGTCGCAGCGTCAACCGCCGGGCTGATCGCGTTGATCTCACCGGGGAAGATTTCACCCGGAGCCACATCGCTGGTCAAACGCACCCCCGACCCGCGAGTCAGCTGGGCGAGGCGCTGCTGCGGCAGCGAAAAGTTCACGTAGATCGGATCGAGCGTCTGCAGCGTGGCGATGGGATCACCCTCGCGGAGGATCTGCCCCTGGTTCACATAACGGAGACCCAGCCGGCCGGCAAACGGCGCGCGGATCGTCTTCTTGGCGATGACCGTGCGGATGCTCTCGGCCTGCGCCAGGGCCTGTTTGGCCTGCGCATCCGCGGCGTCGAGATCCGCGGGAGAATTGGTGCCGCTCTGCCGGAGATCGCGGGCGCGCACGAGATTGGCCTGGGCCAGCGCCGCCGTCGCCTCGACGGCCCGGAGCTGGGCTTCCTCCGTGGCCGTATCGAGCTGGATGAGCAGGTCGCCGGCCTGGACCGCGGCGCCGGCCTCGAAGGTGATCTTCGCCACCTTGCCGGGGACCTCCGCGGCCACCGTCACGCCTTGCACGGCCTCGAGCGAACCGGGGGCGCTGATGCTGTCTCCCCAAGACTCCGACCGCGCCGGCGAGGCGGTGACCGTGGTGGGCGGCATCACCATGGAAGCGCCAGCGGCCATCATGGTTTCAAACTGGCGTTTCTTGATGAACATCAGCGGGCCCGCGATGAGGAGCACGCTGGCAATGAGACCGGCAATGAAGAAGAGGACTTTTCTGGACATGTTTGCGTGGGTTTGAGGATGGAGTGATTGAAAATCGGGAGATCAGACTGCGGATGAGGGTTCGGGTTCGTTTTTCGGGTTCAGCAGGGCGGCCTGCTCCTGAATCTTGCCGAGGAGGCGCACGAGCGTTTTGCGCTCCTCCTCGGACAACGGACTCATGAGCGTGGCGATGGCCTTGAAATGCCCGGGCAGAAACTCGATCAGGAATTTTTCCCCCTTGGGGGTCAGCAACACCGACATCATCCGGCGGTCAACCGGATCGGGCACGCGCCTGACGTAGCCATCGCGCTCCAGCGTATCGATCAGGCCCGTCATGGTGGCGCGGGTGACCTTGGCCGCATCGGCCAGCTCGGCGGGAGTGCGAGGACCCGGCGTGCAGGCGTCGGCTCCGAGCAGGGTCGCGGCGCGCGGCTGCACACTGCGCCAGAGGAGCATCAGCACGCCGAAGCGTCCGTGGGAAATGTTGTGTCCCGCGAGGCTGCGGTCGGACACGCCGAAAACTTCGTCGCCAGTGTGCAGCAGGTGCAGGAAGGCCTCCGCCGCCGATGGATCGAGTTCGGGAAATTCCTTAGCCGCCTCCAGCAGGCATTCGTAGCGGGGCAGATCTTTTAGCAGCAGATATGGCATGAGTGATAAGGCTGGAGACTATAAGGCGGCTGAAAGTTAGCCTCCTAACGAATTTTGCAAGTAGAGTTTTGTGAACTTAGCCGAACGGCTAATACGCCATCAAAAACAAGACAGCCGGCCCGCAGGCCGGCTGTAATTTTATTCCGTATTCGATGGATTACAGGGACTTGGCTGCGTTCACGACGGCCTCGGCGTTGATGCCGAGTTCCTTCATGGCGGTGCCGCCCGGGGCGCTGAGGCCGAAACGGTCGATGCCGACGACCTTGCCGTCAAGACCGACATACTTGCTCCAGAGGCCCGTGACACCGGCCTCGATGGCGACGCGTTTGCGGCACGAGGGCGGCAGAATCGCATCGCGGTAGGCCTGCGGTTGGGCGTCGAAGCGGAGGAACGAGGGCAGCGAAACCACGCGGGCGCCCGAGCCGAGGGTCTTGGCGGCGGCGACGGCCCACTGCAATTCCGAGCCGGAGGCCAGGAGGATGTGCGTGAGCGGGGCGGTTTCCTGGACGGCGATGTAACCGCCCTTGAGCACACCGGCACGGCGCTCGCTGACCGGGATGTCGTTGAGCATCGGCACCGCTTGGCGCGTGAGGGCGAGCAACGTCGGGCCGTCGGTGCGTTCCATCGCCGCGGCAAAGGCGCCTGCGGTTTCCTCGGGATCGGCGGGGCGGATGACGTCGAGATTCGGAATCACGCGCAGGCCGGAAACCGTTTCCACGGGTTGGTGCGTCGGGCCGTCCTCGCCCACTCCGATCGAATCGTGCGTGTAGATGTAGACGACCGGAAGCTTCGAGAGCGCCGCGAGCCGCATCGACGGGCGCGAGTAGTCGGCGAACACGAGGAAGGTCGCGCACGAGGGACGGAACAGGCCGTCATAGGCCACGCCGTTGCTGATGGCGGCCATGGCGTGCTCGCGAATGCCGAAGCGGAGATTGCGGCCGCCGCGGTTGGCCTTGTCGAAATCCTTGTCGGCGGCGATGTAGTTGAGCGTCGAGCCGTGGAGGTCGGCGCTGCCGGAGATGAGCAGGGGCAACTCGGCCGCAACAGGCTGGAGCACGACCTGGCCGGCGGCGCGCGTCGCCAGCTTGGCGTCGGCGGCAAACGGCGGAATCTTTTCCAGCAACTGGGCGGCGACTGGCTGCTGGCCGGCGCGGTCGAGCATAGCGGCTTTGTCGGGATTGGCCTCGCGCCAGGCGGCAAAGGTTTTCTGCCATTTGTTGTAGCCGCGCTTGAGACGCTTCTTGTGGTCGGCGAAATAGGCGCGCACCGGTTCGCTCACGAAGAAATGTTCCTCGGGCAGGCCGAGGCCCTTGCGGGCGGCGTCGGCGAACTTCGCCCCACCCTCGCCGTGACCCTTCGAGGTGCCCTGCACCTCGGCGATGCCCTTGCCGATGATCGTCTTCGCGATGATGAGCTGCGGCTTGCCGGTCTGCGCCTTCTTGGCCTTGTTAACGGCCTTGAGGATCGCCGCGAGGTCATGGCCGTCGGCGAGCGTCTGCACGTCCCAGTTCATGGCCTTGAAGCGCAGCGCCGTGTTCTCGCTCTGCGTCTTGTTCGCCATGGCATCGAGCGTGACGTCGTTCGAGTCGTAGATGAGAATAAGGTTGTCGAGCCCTTGGTGGCCGGCGAACTCGCAGGCCTCCATCGCGACGCCTTCCTGCATGCAGCCGTCGCCGGCGAGACAGACGACGTGGTAATTGAAGATCTCGTGGCCCGGCGCGTTGAAGCGCGCGGCGGCCATCTGGCCGGCCATCGCCATGCCGACGGAGTTGCCGATGCCCTGCCCGAGCGGGCCGGTGGTGGCCTCGACGCCGGGGGTCTCGCGGAACTCGGGGTGGCCGGGAGTCTTGCTGTGCAGGACGCGGAAGTTTTTCACCTCGTCGAGCGAGAGGTCGTAGCCGCTCAGGTGCAGCCAGCCGTAGAGGAACATCGAACCGTGGCCGGCGGAGAGGACAAAGCGGTCGCGGTTCAACCAGCGCGGCTCGTCGGGGTTGTGCACGAGGGCGTGGCCATAGAGCACGGCGCCGATCTCGGCGCAACCGAGCGGCAGGCCGAGGTGGCCGGAAGAGCACTTGTGGATGGCGTCGATGGCGAGGCCACGGGCCTGGTTGGCAGCTTGGGTGAGGATCTCAGTCTGGAGTTTCATGGAAAGGGTTGGGCGAAAAAAGAGAGGGTTCATTTACGCGGCGCGCGGGCAGCGTGCAAAGCCCAATTTCGGGCATAAAAAAGTCCGCCTGGTTTTCGCGCGAGAGAAACCGGGACGGACACCGGGCCGCGAGCACGCGACAACGGTGCAATCCAGCCAAAGAAAAGGGCGGGATCAGCGATCCCGCCCAGCAATTGGAAGTTTATGCCGGATGATCAGGCCTTGGCGGCAGCCGCGGCGGCGGCGTCGTAGCGCTTCACATTGACGGCCATGGCGGCCTTGCCGGTCCGGTCGCGGAGGTAGTAGAGGCGGGCCTTGCCCGGCTCGGAATCCTTCTCGACCTCGATCTTCTCGAGGTTGGGCGAGTTGAGCGGGAACACACGCTCGACGCCCTCGCCGTAGCTGATACGGCGGACGGTGAAGGTCTCGTGGATGCCGCTGCCCTTGTGGGCGATCACGACGCCGGCGAAGACCTGGACGCGTTCCTTGTCGCCCTCGCGAACCTTGGTGTGCACGCGGACACCGTCACCGACTTTGAACGGCGCAACGTTATGCTTCACCTGGTTGGCGGTGATTTCTTTGATGATGGGATTCATGGCTGGAGTTATTTGAGTAAATCGGGACGGACGGACTGCGTTTTTTCCACCTGCTGCGCGTGCCGCCACTTCTCGATCTCGCCGTGGTTGCCCGAAAGGAGCACTTCCGGCACGGACATGCCGCGGTAAACGGCGGGACGCGTGTATTGAGGAAAGTCGAGCAACTTGCTGGTGAAACTTTCCGTCGTCAACGACTTTTCTTCCCCGAGCACGCCGGGGATGAACCGCGCCAGCGCGTCAATGACGACGGCCGCCGCAAGTGTGCCGTTGGTAAGCACATAATCCCCGATGCTGATCTCCTGATCGATGATCTTTTCCCGGATGCGCTGGTCGATGCCCTCGTAGTGGCCGCTGAGCAGCACGAGATGATTTTGCTCCGAAAGTTCCTTGGCCAGCGCAGGCGAGAGCGGCGTGCCGTCAGGAGTCAGGTAGATGCGCCGGCAGCCGGGAGTCTGCACCTGCTCGATGGCATCGAAGACCGGCTCGCACTTCAGCACCATGCCGGCGCCGCCGCCGAAGGGCCGGTCGTCGGTCGTGTGGTGCTTGTCCTTGGTCCAATCGCGCAGATTGTGGACCTTGATGTCGAGCAGCTTCGCCTCCTGCGCACGCCCCATCATGCTCTCGGACAAAAATCCGTCGAGCATGGCGGGAAACAGCGTCAGGACGTCGATGCGCATGGAAAAAATGATCTAAACCCAGAGGGCAAGGAGGGCACGGAGAAAAACAAAAGCCCCGACTTTCAGCCGAGGCTCCGGGCAAAGAACTCTGCGTCCTCTGCGATCTCTGCGTTAAAACAGAATCAGGCCGAGGCGGTGGCCGCCGCAGCGCGCTTGGCGCGCTTGATCATCGCGTGCATGGTCGCGGTGGGCTTGGCGCCCTTCGAGACCCAGTAGTCGACGCGGTCGAGCTTGATCGTCATCGGGTTGCCCTTGGCGCGCGGGTTGTAGGAGCCGATCTGCTCGACGGCATCGCCATCGCGGCGGGAACGCTCCTCGGCCACGACGACGCGGTAATGCGGTTCGTTCTTGGTGCCGACGCGGGAGAGACGGATTTTGAGTGCCATGTGATGTGTCTGATTACTTTCTGGGAGCGGGTTTCGTTGGGAAAAGGGTGAGAATGCACGGGACAAGTTTGCTCTTGTCAAGCCCCCAGTGCCACCGCTGCATTCGACCCTTTCACCCACCTAATTTATGCTCAAAGCCGGCATCGTCGGACTCCCCAATGTGGGTAAATCCACTCTCTTCAACGCCCTCACCCGCTCCCGCAAGGCCGAGGCCGCCAATTATCCGTTCTGCACCATCGACCCGAACGTCGGCGTCGTGATCGTGCCGGATGAGCGCGCCTACGTGCTCAAGGCCATCGCCAAGACCAACGTCGTGGTGCCCGCTGCCATCGAGTTCGTCGACATCGCCGGTCTGGTCGCCGGCGCCAGCAAGGGCGAAGGCCTCGGCAACCAGTTCCTGGCCAACATCCGCGAGGTTGACGCCATCGTGCAGGTCGTCCGGTGCTTCGAGGATCCCGACGTCGTCCACACCATGGGCGGCATCGATCCCGTCCGCGATATCGAGGTCATCACGACCGAACTCGTGCTCGCCGACCTCGAGGCCGTCGCCAAGCGGATGACCAAGACGCAAAAAAGCGCCAAGTCCGGAGACAAGGAGGCCATCATCGAACTGGCCCTGCTCGAAAAACTCACGCCGCACCTCAACGCCGGCAAGACCGCCAACACCTTGGAAGCGACGCCCGAGGAAGTGGCGCTGATGAAACTCTTCCAACTCCTCACGGCGAAACCCGTGCTCTTCGCCTGCAATGTCGCCGAGAGCGACCTCGCCACCGCCGAGCAAAATCCCTTTGTGCAAAAAGTCGCCGGCTACGTCCGCACCCATCACGACGCCGCCTACGTGCCGATCAGCGCGAAGATCGAGAGCGAACTCATCGACCTCCCGCCCGAGGAGGCGAAGGCTTTTCTCAAGGATCTCGGCGTCGACGACTCGGGCGTCTCCTCGCTCATCAAGGGCACTTACGACCTGCTCGGCCTGATGACCTACTTCACGGCCGGCGAAAAGGAAGTCCGCTGCTGGACCATCAAGAAAGGCTGGAAAGCCCCGCAGGCCGCCGGCGTCATCCACACCGATTTCGAAAAAGGTTTCATCAAGGCGGAGATCGTCTCGTATGCGGATCTCACGCGCTTGGGCAGTGTCGCGGCCGCCCGTGAGGCCGGCAAATACCGCCTTGAGGGCAAGGAATACGTCTTCGCCGACGGCGACGTCGCGCTGTTCCGCTTCAATAACTGATCATCTCTTCAACGCTCGATAGCGCTTGCATGTGACTGCCCAGCGCAGGGGATGCGATTGGCTCAGCCGGCCCAACCAAACCCCTGATTTACATTTATATACACAGAGTATAGGTATATTTACCTATCTTTCCTAGTATACTTGGGTAATGTGCAGCGCTAAGTAGCGTCAGTCCAAATAGTATAGCCCGCATGTATCCATCGTTTGCAAAACATCCCATCGACACCGTCTTCGCCTCTTGGCTGAAGATCACACTGGTGCTGGGCGGATTGTTTTTCGCCGCGACCCCGTCTGGGCATGCGCAGACCCTTTATTGGGATCGCAACAGCAGCACGGCCGGTGCCGGCAGCGCGCCTACAGGAACTTGGTCCACTACCACCTCCGCTTGGAGCGCCAATTCAGCCGGCACAAGCGGGACGATAGTCAAATGGGCCAATGACCGGTATGCGGTGTTCAGTGCCGGCACGGACGCCACCGGCACCTTCACCGTCACCGTCTCGGGCACCGTCCGCACCGCCGGCATCACCATCGAGGAAGGCACGCCGACCTTCACCGGCGGCACCATCAACTTCAGTGACGCGTCACCCGATTTCGTCATCAACGCCGGGCTGACCGCCACCGTCAACAGCGTCATCTCGGGCAGCAATGGCCTGACCAAGTCCGGCACGGGCACGTTGATTTTCGATGGCTCGGCCAAGACTTACACGGGCAACACCACGGTCAACGCCGGCACCCTGCAGCTCAACAGCAGCAACCTGATCAACAACGCGTCGGACCTCGCCGTCGCCTCCGGCGCGACCTTCCTGCTTAACTGGGGCGTGAGCGAAACCGTGGGAGCGCTGTCGGGCGCGGGCACGGCGAATTTCCGCACCGGCACCTTCACCGTGGGCGACAGCGGCAGCTCAACCTTCTCCGGCGTGCTGCAGGACAGCTACGGCACCTTCGTCAAGCAAGGCACGGGCAGCCTGACGCTTTCAGGCGCCAACACCTACAGCGGCATCACCAACATCAATGCCGGCGCCATCGTCGCGGCCAGCGACACCGCGCTCGGCACCTCGACTTGGGGCAACACCATCGCCAGCGGCGGCGCCCTTCATCTGCAGGGCAACATCAACCTCACCGAAGGGCAGTTCTCCCTCACCGGCACGGGCCTCGGCGGCACCGGAGCCGTGCGCAATCTCAGCGGCAGCAACACCCTCAACGCCACGCTCGAGCTGGCAGGAAACACGACCATCGCTTCCGATGCCGGCACGCTCACCGCCACCGGGCAGATCAACGTCGGCAGCAGCACCCTCACGGTCGGCGGAGCGGGCAACACCACGCTCAGCGGCACCCTCACCAACTCCGGCTCACTCACCAAAACCGGCTCCGGCACCCTCACCCTCTCCGGCACCGGCGCCAACTCCTTCGGCGGGGCGCTCAACATCAACGCCGGCACCGTGGCGCTGGCCAAGACCGCCGGCACCCACGCGGTGGCCGGCAGCGCCCTCAACATCGGCGACGGCTCAGGCGCCGCTTCCTCCGCCGTGTTGCGCCTCGATGCTTCCAACCAGATCGCCGATCACACCGGCCTGGTCACGGTCAATTCCGACGGAGTGCTCCAGGTGAACAATTTCACCGAAAGCATCAACACCATCGCCGGCACCGGCCTGATCGATCTCGCCACGAGCGGCTACCTCACCGTGGGCGTCAACTCCGGATCCTCCACCTTCGGCGGCTCCATCGCCGGCACCGGCACCCTGGAGAAGGCCGGCTCCGGCACGCTGACCTTCACCAGCGACATCGCCTATGACGGCACGCTCAAACTCAGCGGCGGCACGCTGGCCCTCAGCAATGTCGATCTGTCGCTGGGCACGCTGCTCATCACCGGCAATTCCACCATCGATTTCGGCGGCACGGCCTCCCTGCTCCAACTTGAGAATCTTACCATCAGCGCCGGCGTCACCCTCACCATCCAGAATTGGGCCAGTGCGGCCGACTATTTCTTCACGCAAAACTGGACGGGCGCCTCCTTCGACACCAGCGGCAGCAACCCGATGAACCAGGTGGTCTTCGCGGGCTTTGTCGCGAACGACACAAAGTGGCAGAGCAATGACTACCAGATCACCCCGGTTCCCGAGCCCTCCACTTACGGTGCGCTGCTCCTCGGTGCGCTCACCGCCTTCTTTGTCTGGCGCCGCCGGTCCGCCGGCAGGTAAAGTCCGCCCGTCCGGCCGCGTCTTGGTTTTCCACTGTCTGGATGTGGGAGAGGCTTTATGTTCCGACGGGAGATATCAGCGACGGCGACATCGGATCCTGAAGCCTCTGCACCCATTGGAAGACCTTTGCCGGCGTTCCATTCCGCAGGCGTCCAACCGCTCTTGACCGTTGCCAAAGGACTGGTTTGCGGGTAACTTCCCTTCACCAAAGGATGTGCCATCCCCTCCAGTTCTCCGCTGAGTATTTCCGGCCCCGCACTTGCCGGCGACTGGCCGGTTTGGCTCTCTGCCTGATGGTCCTGGGGAATATTTCGCTCCGGGCCCAGACGCTCTACTGGGACACAAACGGCAGTTCATCCGGTGCCGGCGGCACCTCCCCATCAGACACCTGGGCCACCAGCGGAGGATCCAACAAAAACTGGACCACGAGCTCCGGCGGCACCTCCAACACCACCTGGTGGTCGTCCGGGGCCAATGCCGTCTTCAGCGCCGGCAGCGGCGCGACCGGCTCCTACACGGTCACGGTTTCGGGAACACAGAATGTTTCCGGCATCACCGTCCAGGAAGGCGCCCCCACGCTCACCGGCGGCACGATCAACTTCAGCGACAGCTCGCCCGACATCCGGGTGGCGTCGGGTCGCACGCTCACCTTCGACAACAACGTCACCAGTTCCAGCGGCAATCTCCGGATCGGCAGTTTCTTTTACACCGGCACGACGGTTTTCTCGAACGATCTCTCGCTGGCCGGAACCGTCACCTTGGCGGGCGGCACCCTGCGGCTCAGCGGCAGCAACTACTCCTTCGGCTCCCTGAACATCACGGGCAACAGCACCATCGACTTCGCCGGCAACACGACCCTGGATCTCACCAATTTCTCCATCAGCGCCGGCGTCACCCTCACCATCTTGAACTGGACGGCCATGGCTGATCATTTCTTCGCGGCCAACTGGGCCGGCGCCTCCTACGACACCATGGGCAGCGCGCCGATGAACCGCGTCACTTTCACCGGATTCACCGCGGCCGAAACCGGCTGGGATTCCTACAACAACGAGATCCGCCCCAACGTCCCCGAACCGTCCGCCTACGGTGCGCTGCTCTTGGGCGTGCTCACCGTCTTCTTTGCCTGGCATCGCCAAAAGACGGGTAAATAAGGCCGTCTTTTAGGGATAATAAGGCCCTTGTTTGCCTCCGTGCGGGGCGGTATAGTCACGACACTCCGGGATGATCATGCACGGCGCACCAGACTGGTCGGATGCTTTTTACCTACCCTGCTTACCCAGGCGTGGGCTGGCGACGTTGGCTATCCTGCTGTTCTCCATCATCCTGACTCAACCTTTGCCCGCGCAGGTTTGGACCGGAGCTCTCTCCACGACATGGAGCGACGCCGGCAATTGGACCGGCGGAGTGCCAGGCAATACGGCCACAGCCACCTTCAACAGCACCACGGCCAACGATCCCAACCTTACGGCCGTCGCCACCGCCGGCCAGTTGCTCTTCCAAAGCGGCAGTGATGCGGAGGTGTTCAGCGGTTCCGCGCTCACCCTCAACGGCGTCAGCGGCGTGGGCATCGACAACCAGTCCGGGGTCACGCAGTCATTCGGCAACACCCTGATCGTTGCCGCCGCCCAAACGTGGAACGCCGACAGCGGCGACCTCTCCTTCGGCGCAGTCACGCTGTCCAACAACCTGACCCTCACGGGCTCCACGACCTTCGCCTTCACCGGCACCCTGTTGCTCAACGGAGGCAGCCGCACCCTCACGAACAACACCACCGGCACGGTCACTCTTTCCGGCGGCGTCACGGGCAACACCCGGACGCTCACGGTCGCCGGCACCGGCGACACCTCCATCACCGGAGCCATCGCGACCACCACCGGCGGCTTGATCAAGACCGGCACCGGCACGCTCACCCTCTCCGGCGCCAACACCTACACCGGCACCACCACCATCGGCACCAGTGGCGGCACGAGCGGCGGCACACTCCGGCTCGGCGCCTCCGATATCCTGGCCAACAACACCACCACCGTCTACGCCGGCACCCTCGACTTGGACGGCAACAGTGAGACCATCGGCGCCCTCACCCTCGGCGGTGGCGCGGCCGGCACCACCGCGACGGTCACCACCGGCGCCGGCACGCTCACCCTTGGCGGCACGGTGACCTATTCCGCCACCAACAACGCCGACGGGGCATCCCTCTCCGGCCACCTCAACCTCGGCGGCGCCAACCGCACCTTCACCATCGGCAACAGCACGGCGGTCGTCGACGACGTCACCGTCAGCGCCGACATCGCCGGCTCCGTCGGCCTCATCAAATCCGGCACCGGCACCCTCGTCCTCTCCGGCGCCAACACCTACACCG
>Ga0255338_1001852_pt1 | contig 36113 bp, 28 predicted proteins | sample MeOH1_35cm_T4_19_FD_203715 | JGI IMG/M metagenome (GOLD analysis project Ga0255338, IMG submission 203715) | Sandy soil microbial communities from University of British Columbia, Vancouver, Canada - MeOH1_35cm_T4_195 | ecosystem: Engineered > Artificial ecosystem > Sand microcosm > Unclassified ...
AAGGACCCGAAGGTGCTGCGCTACTGCCAGTACTACAGCATCGTGTTCGGCGGCTACGTCGCGCTGTCGCTGTGGATGGTGCAGTACTACGTCGGCGAATTCGGCCTCGACATCCGCGTCGCCGCGCTGCTGGCCGCCTGCTTCTCGCTGCCCGGCGGCGTGCTGCGCGCCATCGGCGGCTGGCTGTCCGACAAGTACGGCGCCCACCAGATGACGTGGTGGGTGATGTGGGTCAGCTGGATCTGCCTGTTCCTGCTGTCCTACCCGCAGACCGACCTGACCATCCTCACCGTCAACGGGCCGCAAAGCTTCCACATCGGCCTGAACGTCTACTCCTTCACCGCGCTGATGTTCGCGCTGGGCATCGCCTGGGCCTTCGGCAAGGCCAGCGTCTTCAAGTACATCAGCGACGACTACCCGAAGAACATCGGGACCATCTCGGGCATCGTGGGCCTGGCCGGCGGCCTCGGCGGCTTCCTGCTGCCGATCATGTTCGGGCTGCTGATGGACCTCACCGGCATCCGCTCCAGCGCCTTCATGCTGATGTACGGCGTGGTCTGGGTGTCCCTGATCTGGATGTACTTCACCGAGGTGCGCCGCACCGAGGTGATGGGCGAGCACGCGCCCGCCGCCCCCTCCTTCACGCACTGATCCCAGGAGAAACGCCATGGCATTCAGCAGCACCCATGTCCCGGTCGCGCGGCCGGGCCGAACGCTGACCATCTGGACCCCGGAGGACAAGGCCTTCTGGGAACGCGAGGGCGAGGCCATCGCCAAGATCAACCTCTGGATCAGCGTGCCCGCGCTGTTCCTGGCCTTCGCGGTGTGGCAGGTCTGGAGCGTGGTGGCCGTGGGCCTGCCGGCGCTGGGCTTCAGGTATTCGACCAACCAGCTGTTCTGGCTGGCCGCCGCGCCGGCGCTCTCGGGCGCGACGCTGCGGATCTTCTATTCCTTCATCGTGCCGCTGGTGGGCGGCCGGCGCTGGACGGCGATCTCCACCGCCAGCCTGCTGTTGCCCGCCATCGGCATCGGCATCGCGGTGCAGGACAACACCACCAGCTATCCGACGATGCTGATGCTGGCGCTGCTGTGCGGCCTGGGCGGCGGCAACTTCTCCTCCAGCATGGCCAACATCAGCTTCTTCTTCCCGAAGGAGCGCAAGGGTTCGGCCCTGGGCGTGAACGCCGGCCTGGGCAACCTGGGCGTCTCGGTGGTGCAGTTCCTCAGCCCCCTCGTGGTCACGGCCGGCGTGTTCGGCGTCTTCGGCGGCGACGCGCAATCCATCATCAAGGACGGCCGCACCGTGCAGGTGTGGACGCAGAACGCCGCCTTCATCTGGGTGCCGTGGATCGCACTGGCCTCCGTGGCCGCGTGGTTCGGCATGAACGACATCGCCGACGCCAAGGCTTCCTTCGCCACCCAGGCAACCATCTTCGGCCGCAAGCACACCTGGCTGATGTGCCTGCTGTACCTCGGCACCTTCGGCTCCTTCATCGGCTATGCGGCCGGCTTCCCGCTCCTGATCAAGAGCCAGTTCCCCGGCGTCAACCCGCTCGCGTATGCGTGGATGGGCCCGCTGGTCGGCGCCGTGGTGCGGCCCTTCGGCGGCTGGCTGTCCGACAAGCTCGGGGGCGCCCGCGTGACCTTCTGGAACTTCGTGGTGATGGCCGCCGCGGTGGTGGGCGTCCTGTACTTCCTGCCGGTCGGCGGCAACGGCGGCAACTTCGCCGGCTTCTTCGCCATGTTCCTGGTGCTGTTCCTCACCACCGGCATCGGCAACGGGTCGACCTTCCGCATGATCCCGGTGATCTTCCTGACCCAGTCGCTGCAAGGCGTGGACCGCCGGGACCGCGAGGCCGTCGCCCGCGCCACCAAGGAGGGCAACACCGAAGGCGCCGCCACGCTCGGCTTCACCGCCGCCTTCGCGGCCTACGGCGGCTTCTTCATTCCCAAGAGCTACGGCACCTCGATCTCGATGACCGGCGGCCCGGAAGCCGCGCTGATGGTGTTCATCGTGTTCTACCTGCTGTGCATCGCGGTGACCTGGTGGTTCTACGCGCGCAAGGGCGCGGAGATGCCGTGCTGAGTGCCCCCACCCCTACCCTCCCCCAAGGGGGAAGGGAGAAAGACGAAAGATCATGAGCCATTTCCTCGATCGCCTCACCTGGTTCTCGCAGCCGCGCGAACCCTTCGCCGAGGGCCACGGCCAGACGACCAACGAAGACCGCTCCTGGGAGCGCGCCTACCGCGACCGCTGGGCCCACGACAAGATCGTGCGCAGCACCCACGGCGTGAACTGCACCGGCTCCTGCTCGTGGAAGATCTATGTCAAGGGCGGCATCGTCACCTGGGAAACGCAGCAGACGGACTATCCGCGCACGCGCTGGGACATGCCCAACCACGAGCCGCGCGGCTGCGCCCGCGGCGCCAGCTACAGCTGGTACCTCTATTCCGCCAACCGCGTGAAGTACCCTCTGGTGCGCGGCCGCCTGCTGAAGCTGTGGCGCGAAGCGCGGCGCACCCTGCCGCCGGTGGCGGCCTGGGCGCGCATCGCCGGCGACGAGAGCGCCCGGCGCAGCTGGCAGCAGGTGCGCGGCATGGGCGGCTTCGTGCGTTCGAGCTGGGACGAGGTCAACGAGATCGTCGCCGCCGCCAACATCCACACCATCGGCCGCTGGGGGCCGGACCGCATCATCGGCTTCTCGCCGATCCCGGCCATGTCGATGGTGAGCTACGCCGCAGGATCGCGCTACCTGTCGCTGATCGGCGGCGTCTGCATGTCCTTCTACGACTGGTACTGCGACCTGCCGCCCGCCTCGCCGCAGGTCTGGGGCGAGCAGACCGACGTGCCGGAATCGGCGGACTGGTACAACAGCAGCTACATCATCGCCTGGGGCTCCAACGTCCCGCAGACCCGCACGCCCGACGCGCACTTCTTCACCGAGGTGCGCTACAAGGGCACCAAGACGGTGGCGATCACGCCCGACTACTCCGAAGTCGCCAAGCTGGCCGACCTCTGGATGCACCCCAAGCAGGGCACCGACGCGGCGCTCGCGATGGCCATGGGCCACGTGATCCTCAAGGAGTTCTACTTCGACAAGCGCAGCGCGTACTTCGACGACTACGCGCGCCGCTACACGGACCTCCCGATGCTGGTGCTGCTGAAGGAGCAGCCGCTGCCCTCCGGCGGCACCGCCCTGGTGCCGGACCGGTACCTGCGCGCCTCCGACTTCAACGGCAAGCTGGGGCAGCCGAACAACCCCGAGTGGAAGACGCTTGCCTTCGACGAAAACGGCAAGGTGGTGGTGCCCAAGGGCGCGATCGGCTTCCGCTGGGGCCCGGACGGCCGTCCGGATGCCGGCCAGTGGAACCTGGAGGCCAAGGAAGCCCGCGGCAACGCCGACGTGAAGCTGAAGCTCTCGATCCGCGAGGGCGACAACGGCGAGGCGCAGGACGCGCAGGTCGCCTTCCCCTACTTCGGCGGCATCGCGCACGAGCATTTCGCCTCGAGCGAGCATGGCGACGTGCTGCTGCACGAGGTGCCGGTGCAGCGGATCAAGCTGGGCAAGGCCGGGGAGGAAAGGTGGGCGACCGTCGCCACCGTGTTCGATCTGCAGGCGGCGCAGTATGGAGTGGCGCGCGGCGAAGCGCCCCCACCCCAACCCTCCCCCGGAGGGGGCGGGAGTGAAGGCAGCGGGTATGACGTCGTGGCGCCGTATACGCCGGCCTGGGCCGAGAAGATCACCGGGGTGCCGCGCCAGCAGGTGATCGCGGTGGCGCGGCAGTTCGCCGACAACGCCGACAAGACGCAGGGCCGCTCGATGGTGATCATCGGCGCCGCCATGAACCACTGGTACCACGCCGACATGAACTACCGCGGCGTGATCAACATGCTGATGCTGTGCGGCTGCATCGGCCAGTCCGGCGGCGGCTGGGCGCACTACGTGGGGCAGGAGAAGCTGCGGCCGCAGACCGGCTGGACGGCGCTGGCCTTCGCGCTGGACTGGATCCGGCCGCCGCGGCAGATGAACTCCACCTCCTTCTTCTACGCCCACAGCGACCAGTGGCGCTACGAGAAGCTGGGCGTGGAGGAAGTGCTGTCGCCGCTGGCGGACCCCAAGCAGTTCGACGGCAGCCTGATCGACTACAACGTGCGCGCCGAGCGCATGGGTTGGCTGCCCTCCGCGCCGCAGCTGCAGACCAATCCGCTGCAGGTGGTGAAGGACGCCAGGGGCGGCGACGTGAAGGACTACGTCGTCAAGGGCCTGAAGTCCGGCACGCTGAAGATGTCCTGCGAGGACCCGGACCATCCGGCCAACTGGCCGCGCAACATGTTCGTCTGGCGCTCCAACATCCTGGGCTCCTCCGGCAAGGGCCACGAGTACTTCCTCAAGCACCTGCTGGGCACCTCGCACGGCGTGCAGGGCAAGGACCTCGGCCGCGACGAAGCCAAGCCCAAGGAAGTGGCGTGGCACGCGCACGCGCCCGAGGGCAAACTGGACCTGGTGGTGACGCTGGACTTCCGCATGTCCACCACCTGCCTCTACTCCGACATCGTCCTGCCCACCGCCACCTGGTACGAGAAGAACGACCTCAACACCAGCGACATGCATCCCTTCATCCACCCGCTGTCCACGGCGGTGGACCCGGCCTGGGAGGCGCGCAGCGACTGGGAGATCTACAAGGGCTTCGCGAAGAAGTTCAGCGAACTGGCCGACGGCCACCTGGGCGTCGAGAAGGAGGTGGTGCTGTCGCCGCTGATGCACGACACGCCGGCCGAACTGGCGCAGCCGCTGGGCGTGGCCGACTGGAAGCGCGGCGAGTGCGAGCTGATCCCGGGCAAGACGGCGCCCAGCATCGCGGTGGTCGAGCGCGACTACCCCAACGTCTACAAGCGCTTCACGGCCCTGGGCCCCTTGCTGGCCAAGGCCGGCAACGGCGGCAAGGGCATCGCCTGGAACACGCAGGACGAGGTGGAGCAGCTCGGGCAGCTCAATGGCCTCGTGCACGAGCCCGGCGCGACCCAGGGCCTGCCGAAGATCCAGAGCGACATCGACGCCTGCGAGGTGATCCTGCAGCTGGCGCCCGAAACCAACGGCCACGTCGCGGTGAAGGCCTGGGAGGCGCTGTCCAAGGCCACCGGGCGCGAGCACGCGCACCTGGCGCTGCACCGCGAGGACGAGAAGATCCGCTTTCGCGACGTGCAGGCGCAGCCGCGCAAGATCATCTCCTCGCCCACCTGGAGCGGGCTGGAAAGCGAGAAGGTCTCGTACAACGCCGGCTACACCAACGTGCACGAGCTGATCCCGTGGCGCACCCTCACCGGGCGGCAGCAGTTCTTCCTGGACCACCCGTGGGTCACGGCCTTCGGCGAGCAGTTCACCAGCTACCGCCCGCCGGTGGACCTGAAGGCGACGGGCGCCATCGCCGGCATCAAGCCGAACGGCCACCCCGAGATCCAGCTGAACTTCATCACGCCGCACCAGAAGTGGGGCATCCACTCCACCTACAGCGACAACCTGCTGATGCTCACGCTCAATCGCGGCGGGCCGGTGATCTGGCTGTCCGAGGACGACGCGAAGCGGGCCGGCATCGTCGACAACGACTGGGTGGAGCTGTTCAACGTGAACGGCGCCATCGCGGCGCGAGCGGTGGTGAGCCAGCGCGTGAACCCCGGCATGGTGCTGATGTACCACGCGCAGGAAAAGATCATCAACACGCCCGGCTCGGAGATCACCGGCGCGCGCGGCGGCATCCACAACTCGGTGACCCGCATCGTGGTGAAGCCCACCCACATGATCGGCGGCTACGCGCAGTTCAGCTACGGCTTCAACTACTACGGCACGATCGGCACCAACCGCGACGAGTTCGTGGTGGTGCGCAAGATGAACAAGGTGGACTGGCTCGACGAGCAAGCCAGTGCGAAGGAAGGAGCGCACGCATGAAAGTCCGCGCACAGATCGCGATGGTCCTGAACCTGGACAAGTGCATCGGCTGCCACACCTGCTCGGTGACCTGCAAGAACGTCTGGACCTCGCGCCCCGGCATGGAGTACGCCTGGTTCAACAACGTCGAGAGCAAGCCCGGCATCGGCTACCCCAAGCAGTGGGAGAACCAGGACAAGTGGCAGGGCGGCTGGAAGCGCAATGGCGACGGCTCGATCGAGCCGCGCCAGGGCGGCAAGGTGAAGCTGCTGATGCGCATCTTCGCCAACCCCAACCTGCCGCAGATCGACGACTACTACGAGCCCTTCACCTTCGACTACGAGCACCTGCAGACGGCGCCGGAGATGAAGGCCGCGCCGACGGCGCGTCCGCGCAGCCTGATCACCGGCCAGCGCATGGAGAAGATCGAGTGGGGCCCGAACTGGGAGGAGATCCTGGGCGGCGAATTCGCCAAGCGCAGCAAGGACCAGAACCTGGCCAGCTTCGAGCAGGTGCAAAAGGAGATGGTGGGCCAGTTCGAGAACACCTTCATGATGTACCTGCCGCGCCTGTGCGAGCACTGCCTCAACCCGGCGTGCGTGGCCTCCTGCCCCTCCGGCTCGATCTACAAGCGCGAGGAGGACGGCATCGTCCTGATCGACCAGGACAAGTGCCGCGGCTGGCGCATGTGCGTCTCCGGCTGCCCGTACAAGAAGATCTACTACAACTGGCAAAGCGGCAAGGCCGAGAAATGCGTGATGTGCTATCCGCGCCTGGAGGCCGGCCTGCCCACCGTGTGCTCCGAGACCTGCGTCGGCCGCATCCGCTACCTCGGCGTGGTGCTCTATGACGCCGACCGCATCGAAGAGGCCGCCAGCGTGGCCGACGAGCAGGACCTGTACGAGGCGCAGCTGAAGCTGTTCCTCGACCCGAACGACCCGCTGGTGATCGAGCAGGCGCGGCGCGACGGCGTGCCCGAGGCCTGGCTGGAAGCGGCGAAATCGAGCCCGGTGTGGAAGATGGCGATGGACTGGAAGATCGCGCTGCCCCTGCACCCCGAATACCGCACGCTGCCCATGGTGTGGTACGTGCCGCCGCTGTCGCCGATCACCTCCGCCGCCAACGCCGGCCAGATCGGCGCCAACGGCGAGCTGCCGGATGTCTCGCAGCTGCGCATCCCGGTGGAGTACCTGGCCAACCTGCTGACCGCCGGCCAGACCGGCCCGGTGATCCGCGCGCTGGAGCGCATGCTGGCCATGCGCGCGTACCAGCGCGGCAAGCACGTCGACGGCGAGGTCAACGCCAAGGTGCTGCAGCAAGCCGGCCTGACCGAGCGCCAGGTGGAGGAGATGTACCGCGTGATGGCCATCGCCAACTACGAGGACCGTTTCGTGATCCCGTCGACGCACCGCGAGTACGCGGAGAACACCTTCGACATGAAGGGCGGCTGCGGCTTCTCCTTCGGCAACGGCTGCTCGGACGGCGCCAGCGAGGCGAGCCTGTTCGGCGGCAAGAAAAAGCGCACCATCCCGATCGCGGTGGAGAAGTCATGAGCCGTTCCATCCACTACACGCTGCGGGCGCTGGCCCTGCTGCTGTCCTACCCCGGCGAGCAGCTGCGCGCCGTGCTGCCCGAACTGGTGGCGGCGATCGGCGACGAGGCCGCCCTGCCCGCGCTGCGGCGCGCCGAGCTGCAGGCCTTCGCGGCCGACCTGCTGCGCGCCGACCCGCTGGAGGCGGAAGCGCGCTACGTCGAACTGTTCGACCGCGGCCGCAGCACCTCGCTGCACCTGTTCGAGCACGTGCACGGCGACTCGCGCGAGCGCGGGCCGGCGATGATCGACCTGCACAAGACCTACGAGTCGGCGGGCCTGCGGCTGGAAGGCCGCGAACTGCCCGACCACCTGTGCGTGGTACTGGAGTTCGCCTCCACCCAGCCGCCCAAAGTGGCCCGGGCCTTCCTCGGCGAGATGGCGCACATCCTGCGCGCGATCTTCAGCGCCCTGCGCCAGCGGGGCAGCGCCTATGCCAGCCTCGTCGCCGCCGTGCTCGAACTGGCCGGCGAGAAGGCCGCAGCGGTGCCGGTGGCGCCCGACGAAAGCCTCGACGCCACCTGGGAAGAGCCCCAGGCCTTCGGCGGCTGCAGCACGCAGGGCCAGGCCGCCCCCGGCCAGCCCCAGCCCATCCAGATCGTGCGGCGCCGGGCGCCGCAAGGAGCCAGCGCATGAAAGCCCTCGATTCCTTCCTGTTCGGCACCTATCCCTATTTCTGCCTGGCGGTGTTCCTGCTCGGAAGCCTGGTGCGCTTCGACCGCGAGCAGTACACGTGGAAAAGCGATTCCTCGCAGCTGCTGCGCGCCGGCCAGCTGCGCTGGGGCAGCAACCTGTTCCACGTCGGCATCCTGTTCCTGTTCTTCGGCCACACCGTGGGCCTGCTGACGCCGCACTTCGTGTACGAACCCTTCATCTCGCCCGGGAGCAAGCAGTTGATGGCGATGGCCAGCGGCGGCATCGCCGGCGCGCTCGGGTTCGCGGGCGTCACGATCCTGCTGCACCGGCGCCTGACCGATCCGCGCATCCGCATCAATTCGCGGCTGGCGGACATCGCGCTGCTGTGGCTGCTGTGGCTGCAGTTCGCGCTCGGCCTGGTGACGATCCACTCCTCGGCGCAGCACCTCGATGGCGGCCTGATGATGAAGTTCGGCGAATGGGCCCAGCGCATCGTCACCTTCCGCGGCGGCGCGGCCGAACAGCTGGCCGAGGCCGGCCTCGTGTTCAGGCTGCACATGTTCCTGGGCATGACGATCTTCCTGGTGTTCCCGTTCACGCGGCTGGTGCACGTGTGGAGCGGCTTCGCCAGCGTGGCCTACCTGTGGCGCCCCTACCAGCTGGTGCGCACCCGCCGCAGCCTCGCGTCACCGCCACCCGCCGCGCACGCGGGCTCGGCCGACGCAATGCCCCGGCCCATCACGGACCTGGAGCCGAGACGCGCGACGTAGGAACAGCCGGACAACCGGACAACCGAACGCAAAGGACGCGAAGGTTACGCAAAGAACGCAAAAGAAGACCTTGAGAAGTTCTTTTGCGTTCTTTGGTTCCTTGGCGTCCTTGGCGTCCTTGGCGTCCTTTTTCATTCGCTTTTCTGGATTTCTTTCGCGTCCTTTGCGTCCTTTGCGTTCTGGCAGTCCCTGCATCCGGCATTCCCCCGCACCGCCGAAACCGAAAGCCGGCCGGACTTGATTCAGGACAACGTTAGTGGTCGCTCACGCCTGTAGCCTCCGCTCCCGTACCGGTAATCACCGGGGAACGTGGACCCCATGGATCAATCTTCTGCGAGCGAAGTCGCGCGTGCCGCCGGCCTGAACCTGTGGAGCTTCCGGGGCCGCCCGCTGCTGCCGGTGGTCCAGGGCGGCATGGGGGTCGGCATCTCCGCCGGCCGCCTCGCGGGCACGGTCGCGTCCTTCGATGCGGTGGGCACCATCTCCTCGGTCGACCTGCGCCGCCTGCATCCGGACCTGATGGCAGCCACCGCCGACCTGACCGGCCCCGAGGCCAAGGCGCAGATCGACGCGGCCAACAAGGAAGCCCTGCACCGCGAGATCAGGCGCGCCCGCGAGCTGGCGCGCGGCCGCGGCCTGGTCGCCGTCAACGTGATGCGGGCGCTGGACCAGTACGAGACCTACGTGCGCCAGGCGCTGGAAAGCGGCGCCGACGCCCTGGTGGTGGGCGCCGGGCTGCCGCTGGACCTGCCGGACCTGGCGCGCGACTTCCCCAAGGCCAGCCTGGTGCCGGTCCTGTCGGATGCGCGCGGCGTGCAGTTGCTGGTGCGCAAGTGGGAAAGGAAGGGGCGCCTGCCCGATGCGATCGTGATCGAGCATCCGCGCCTGGCCGGCGGCCATCTCGGCGCGGCCAAGGTGGCCGACCTGAAGGACCCCCGCTTCGACTTCGACGTGGTGCTGCCCGAGGTGCGGAAATTCTTCCGCCAGAGCGGTTTCGAGCAGGAAATCCCGCTGATCGCCGCCGGCGGCATCTCCAGCCGCGAGGACATCAAGCGCCTGCAGGGCCTGGGCGCCGCCGCCGTGCAGCTGGGCACCGCCTTCGCTGTCACCTGCGAGAGCGACGCCAGCCTGGCTTTCAAGGAGGTGCTGGCCGGCGCGAAACCCGAAGACCTGGTCGAATTCACCAGCGTGGCCGGGCTGCCGGCGCGCGCCGTGCGCACCCCCTGGCTCGACAAGTACCTGCGCCTGCAGGAACGCATGCAGAAGAGCGCGCACCAGAAGCTCCACTGCACGATGTGGTTCGACTGCCTCGCCCGGTGCGGGCTGCGCGACGGCCATGCCGACTGGGGCCAGTTCTGCATCGACAAGGTCCTTGCCTACGCCCTCGCCGGGGACGTTCGCAAAGGGCTATTCTTCCGAGGGGCGGGCCGCCTGCCTTTCGGCAACCAGATCCGTCCGGTCCAGGACCTGCTGAACTGGCTGTTCGGCAACCTGGTCCCTCCCACCACCTTGGCCGTCGTGAACGCCGAACTCCAGGAAGCATGAAGCGCGATCCCGCACCTTACGAAGTCCCCGCATTGCCACCCCAACCCATCAGCGTCGATGTGGTGCGGGAGAAATACCTGAAGGAGGGTGAGACCAGCGAGACCGACCTGCTCAAACGCGTGGCCAGGGCGCTGGCGAGCGTCGAGGCCGAGCCGCTGCGCGCCGAGTGGGAACGGCGCTTCCTCGACAACCTGCAGGCCGGCGCGATCGGCGCCGGCCGCATCATGAGCGCCGCCGGCACCGAGCTGCAGGCCACGCTGATCAACTGCTTCGTGCAGCCCGTGGGCGACGCGATCCAGGGCCGCGACGAGGAAGGCTTCCCGGGCATCTACGAGGCCCTGCGCGAAGCGGCCGAGACGATGCGCCGCGGCGGCGGCGTGGGCTACGACTTCTCGCGCATCCGCCCGCGCGGCGCCGAGGTCCGGGGCACCGGCTCGCTGGCCTCGGGCCCGTGCAGCTACATGGACGTGTTCGACCATTCGTGTTCGACGGTGGAGAGCGCCGGTGCGCGCCGCGGCGCCCAGATGGGCGTGATGCGCATCGACCATCCCGACGTGCTGGAGTTCATCACCGCCAAGCGCACGCCGGGGCGCTGGAACAACTTCAACGTCTCGGTGGCCGTCACCGACGAATTCATCCGCACCCTGCAGGCCGGCGGCGACTGGCCCCTGGTGCACAAGGCCAAGCCCGGCCCGACCATCGTCGCCCAGGGCGCGCACCTGCGCGCGGACGGCCTGTGGGTCTACAAGAGCGTGCCCGCGCAGCAGCTGTGGGACACCGTCATGCGCTCGGCCTACGACTTCGCCGAGCCCGGCATCCTGTTCGTCGACACCATCAACCGCGAGAACAACCTGCGGTATGCGGAGAAGATCAGCGCGACCAACCCGTGCGGCGAGCAGCCCTTGCCGGCCTACGGCTGCTGCGACCTCGGCCCCATCATCCTGACCAGGTTCGTCCGCCATGCCTTCGGCTTCGGCGGCCCGCCGCACTTCGACTTCGAGGGCTTCACCAAGGCGGTGGCGACGCAGGTGCGCGCGCTCGACAACGTGCTGGAGCTGACCTTCTGGCCGCTGGAGCAGCAGCGCGCCGAAGCGCAATCCAAGCGCCGCATCGGCGTGGGCTTCACGGGCCTGGGCAACGCGCTGGCGATGCTGCGCCTGCGCTACGACGCGCCCGAAGGCCGCGAGATGGCCGCGCGCATCGGCCGCGCCATGCGTGACGCCGCCTATGCCGCCTCGGTGGAACTGGCCAGGGAGAAAGGCGCCTTCCCGGTGTTCGAGGCCGACGCCTACCTCGAAGCCGGCACCTTCGCCAGCCGCCTCGACGACCCGCTGAAGGAGGCGATCCGCAAGCACGGCATCCGCAACAGCCACCTGCTGTCGATTGCGCCCACCGGCACGGTGAGCCTGGCCTTCGCCGACAACGCCTCCAACGGCATCGAGCCGCCCTTCTCCTGGACCTACCACCGCAAGAAGCGCGAGGGCGACGGCCGCACGACCGAATACACGGTGGAAGACCACGCCTGGCGGCTGTTCCGCTCGCTCGGCGGCGACACCTCCAAGCTGCCGCCCTACTTCGTCTCGGCGCTGGAGATGCCGGCGGCCGACCACCTGGCGATGATGGAGGCGGTGCAGCCCTTCGTCGACACGGCGATCTCCAAGACCGTCAACGTGCCGGCCGACTATCCGTACGAGGACTTCCAGGGCCTGTACCTCGAAGCCTGGCGTGCCGGCCTCAAGGGCCTGGCCACCTACCGGCCCAACGACATCCTCGGCTCGGTGCTCTCCACCACGCCGGAAGCGAAGGCGCAGCAGGAACAGGCCACCGAACCCAAGGTGGACCCGATGCGCGCGGTGATCACGCGCCGGCCCAACGGCCAGCTCTCCGCCGTGGCGGAGAAGGTCGAATACTGGACGCAGCAGGGCCGCCAGACGCTCTACATCGTCGTTTCCTTCCTGCCGCTGGAAGACGGGCGCGAGCGCGCGATCGAGTTCTTCATGCCGGTGGGCCAGAGCGGCGAGTCGCAGCAGTGGATCACCTCCAGCTTCCGCCTGCTGTCGCTGGCGGCGCGCGGCGGCTTCCTGGATCGCGCGCTCACCGACATGCGCAAGGTCGCCTGGGACCGCGGTCCCGTGCGCCTGGGCACGTACTCGAAAGCCGACGGCACCTCGGTGCCGATGTGGCACGACTCGGAAGTGGCTGCCATCGCCTATGCGGTGCAGAACATCATCGCCCGCCGCAACGGCGAGCCGGTGGCCGCGCTGGCCACGCCGCCGGCCCCGCCGGTGGTCTCGGCCGCGCCCTCCACCATGGCCGGCACCAAGTGCCCGGAGTGCGGCGCGCACGCCATGATCCGCAAGGACGGCTGCGACTTCTGCACCTCCTGCGGCCACGTGGGAGCCTGCGGGTGAGCTCGGGCCCGGATGCGACGCTCGCCGGCGAATGGGCCGCGGCGCTGATCCACGGCCGGCGCACCGTGCTGCCGGCCGGCCTGGCCGAGCCCGGGCCGGACGCGGAGCAGCTGCGCGCGATCCTGCTCGCCGCCTCCGCCGCGCCGGACCACCATGACCTGGTGCCCTGGCGCTTCGTGATCATTCCCGCCGCGGCGCGGCCCGCGCTGGCGCAGGCCTTTGAGGCCGCGCTGCGCGAGCGCGATCCCGCCGCCACGCCCGAGCAGTGCGCCAAGGCGCGCGACAAGGCCTTCCGCTCGCCGCTGCTGCTGCTGGCGATCGCGCGGCTGCGCGACGAGGACGCGGAGATCCCGCCCCACCAGCGGCTGGTCTCCGCCGGCTGCGCGCTCCAGAACATGCTGCTGATGGCCACGGCGCTCGGCTTCGGCTCGGCCCTCACCAGCGGCAAGGCCCTGCACTCGCGCGTGTTCCGCGAACTGTTCGCGCTGCAGGCCGACGAGGAAGCGCTGTGCTTCGTCAGCGTCGGCACCATCGAGGGGCCGCGGCGCAAGCGCGTGCGCGCCACGCCCGAGCGCTACGTCAGCGAGTTCAAGCCATGACTCAACCGATCTCCCTGCATTCGCTGGTGCCCACGCCGGCCGCCGGCTTCGAACAGCCGTTCGAGATGCTGGAGGCCTGCCACCAGCGCGTGCACCGCATGCTGGCGCTGCTCGCGCGGCTGCGCGCGCACCTGCGCGACAACGGCAACGACGTGCAGGGGCAGCAGGCCGCGCGCGACGTGATGCGCTACTTCGACCAGGCCGCGCCGCAGCACCACCTGGACGAGGAGCTGCACGTGTTCCCGCTGTTGCTCGCGCAGGGCGATGCGCGGGTGCAGGAGCTCGTGCGCCGGCTGCAGCAGGATCACCTGCAGATGGAAGCGCGCTGGACCACCGCGCGCGAGGTGCTGGTGCTGGTCGCCCAGGGCGAGCTGCAGCGGCTCGCGGCCGAGGACGAGGCGCGCCTCGATGCCTTCGCCGGCCTCTACGACGAGCACATCCGCGCCGAGGAAGGCATCGCCTACCCGGCCGCGCAGGCCCTGCTCGACGAGCCGGCACGCGCCGCGATGAGCGAGGACATGATGCGCCGCCGCGGCGCCTGAGCGCCGCCCGGGCGCGCACTGCTGCGGCTCGGCTCCTCCCACCCCCACACGGTCTCGTCCGCCGAGGTTCGCACCCCCGCCGGCGCGCAACGCCGCTACACTGCCTCGGCCTTGGCACCGGGGTCCCATGGAAACAGTGTTCGGCATCGACGCGGTCCTGCTGGCCCGCCTCCAGTTCGCCTTCACGATGGCGTTCCACATCGTGTTCCCGGCGTTCTCGATCGGGCTGTCGGCCTTCATCGCCACGCTGGAGGTGCTGTGGCTGTGGACGGGCTCGGCGCACTTCCACACCCTGGCGCGCTTCTGGACCAAGGTCTTCGCCGTCTCCTTCGCCATGGGCGTGGTTTCCGGCATCGTCATGTCCTACCAGATCGGCACCAACTGGAGCCGCTTCGGCGAGGTGGTGGGCAACGTCGTGGCGCCGCTCTTCAGCTACGAGGTGCTGACGGCCTTCTTCCTGGAGGCGAGCTTCCTCGGCGTGATGCTGTTCGGCTGGAACCGCTTCCCGCCCTGGCTGCACACCATGGCCTCGATCCTGGTCGCGCTGGGCACCGCGCTGTCCGGCTTCTGGATCCTCTCGGCCAACAGCTGGATGCAGACGCCGGCCGGCCACGAGCTGCGCGACGGCATCGCCTACCCGGTGAGCTGGTTTGAGGTGATCTTCAATCCCAGCTTCCCCTACCGCTTCGCCCACATGATGATCGCCACCTACATCACGACCTCGATGGTGGTGGCGGCAAGCGGCGCGCGCTACCTGATCGCCGGCCGCTGCACGCGCGAGGCGATGACGATGCTGCGCATGGGGCTGGGCATGCTGGCGCTGCTGGCGCCGCTGCAGGCCGTGGTGGGCGACCTGCATGGCCTGAACACGCTGGAGCACCAGCCGGCCAAGGTGGCCGCCATCGAGGCGCACTGGGAGGACACGGGGCCGGCGGACCTGGTCCTGTTCGCCTGGCCGGACATGCAGCAGGAGCGCAACCATTTCGAGCTCGCCGTGCCGCGCCTGGGCAGCCTGATCCTCACGCACGACTGGAACGGCCGCTTCCAGGGCCTGCGCGACTTCCCGCGCGACCGGCGGCCGCCGGTGGCGCCGGTGTTCTTCTCCTTCCGGCTCATGGTGGGTCTGGGCACCGCGATGATCGCGATCGGCTGGTACGGCGTGTGGCTGCTGTGGCGCGGCCGGATCGCCGAGCGGCGCTGGTTCCTGCACCTGCTGCGGGTGTGCTGGCCGGTCGGCTTCGTGGCGCTGATCGCCGGCTGGATCGTCACCGAGGTCGGCCGCCAGCCCTGGATCGCCTGGGGCATCCTGCGCACGGCCGACGCCACCTCGCCGGTGACGGCGGTGCAGGTGGCGATCTCGCTGGCCCTGTTCGTGCTGGTGTACTTCGTCGTGTTCTCGATCGGCATCCGCTACATCCACCGCATGATAGGCAAGGGGCCTCAGGCGCAGCAGACGGGGCCGGACACGCTGCCGAACCGGCCGCTCGCCGGCGGCCAGCCGGAGGCACGGGAGGCCGCAGCCTCATGACGGGCCTCGAAGAGACCCTGCCCGTCATCCTGGCTCTGCTGCTGGGCCTGGCGGTGGTGCTGTACGTCGTGCTCGACGGCTTCGACCTCGGCATCGGCATGCTGTTCTTCTTCTACCCGCACGAGCACGACCGCGACCTGGTGATGAACTCGGTGGCGCCGTTCTGGGACGGCAACGAGACCTGGCTGGTGCTGGGCGGCGTGACGCTGTGGACGGCCTTTCCGAAGGCCTTCGGCATCATCCTGCCGGCCATGTACATCCCGGTGGTGGTGATGCTGCTGGCGCTGATCTTCCGCGGCGTCGCCTTCGAGTTCCGCTGGGTCGCGAAGCCGCGGCACCGCGCCTGGGACTGGTCGTTCGCGGCCGGCTCCACGCTCGCGGCCTTCTCGCAGGGCCTGATCCTCGGCGGCATCGTGCAGGGCATCCCGGTCGTCAACCAGGAGTTCGCCGGCCATCCGCTGTCCTGGCTGTCGCCCTTCAGCCTGATGTGCGGGGCCGCGGTGGTGACCGGCTACACCTTGCTGGGCGCGACCTGGCTGATGCTCAAGACCAGCGGCGCGGTGGAGGAGAAGGCGCGCCGGCTGGCGCTGCCGCTGCTGGCGGCGCTGATGGCGTTCATCGTCGCCGTGAGCATCTGGACGCCGCTGATGTCGCCGCGGATCGCGCAGCGCTGGTTCAGCCTGCCGAACATCTTCTTCCTGGCGCAGGTCCCGGTGGTGACGCTGGTGTTCGCGTGGCTGTGCTGGCGCGGCATCCGGCGCAACCAGCCCATCCTGCCTTTCGTGATGGCGGTGGCGATCTTCCTGCTCGCCTTCCTGGGGCTGGTGATCTCCAGCATTCCCTACATCGTGCCGCCGTCGATCACGATCTGGCAGGCGGCCTCGCATCCGAGCACGCAGGTGTTCTACCTGATCGGGGCCGCGCTGCTGATCCCGCTGATCCTCGCATACACAGTGCTCGTGTTCTGGCTGTTTCGCGGCAAGCTCAAGCCCGGCGAGGGCTACCACTAGTGCGGCGTTCGAAGCTGTTCGGAACATTCGCAGGCGCACTGGTGTCTGGAACTGTCTGCGTCCACTCGGGGCGCGGCGAAAGCGGCGGGACGAAAGCGACGGGACGAAAGCGAGGGAAGAGGGATGCCACCACAAGCGATTGCGGTGCGGTGCCGCGCTGCGCCCGTTGCCTTCGGTCCGGCACAGGACGGCTTTGTCCGTCTCACTCCATGTCCCCCGGCACTGGCTGAAGCCAGTGCCTCCTCCTTTACTTCCGGAGACGGACAAAGCCGTCCTGCGCCTGCGGCGTTGCATGCTGGAGCAGCCGTTGCTCCGGTGAGCGAGAGCGCAGCGCTATGTCGCGGGGGTGCTCCTGGGGGGACCGGCGGTGCTGCACCGCGCGACGCAGGCCCGGAGCGGGTTTGTCCGCTTCCGGAAGTAAAGGAGGAGGCACGGCCCGCAGGGGCGTGCCGGGGGACATGGAGTGAAGCGGACAAATCCGCTCCGGGCCGGATCGGAGGCGACGCTGCTCGGATCGGAGGCGACGCTGCTCCCCGTGCCCCTTTCCGGGAGCCCGCGCCACACCGAATCGCCTGCGCGCGCCCTCTGGGTCTGCGCCTGCGCAGGGACAACGATGCGCGCGGGCTGCATTCGAGCCGTCAAGCGTCGAACACTAGCGCAGCCGCACCGGCGCCGCCAGCTGCTCCGGCGTGGTGAAGTAGTCGGCCCACTTCCCCCGCTGTTCCTCCGCCCGCCGCAACTCGCCGCGCGCGATCGTGCGCAGGTGCACTTCGTCGGGCCCGTCCATGATGCGCAGCGCCCGCCCCCACGTGAACAGCCACGCCAGCGGCGTGTCGGGCGACAGGCCCATCGCGCCGAACACCTGGATCGCGCGGTCCACCACGCGCACCTGCAGCCGCGCCGCCGCCACCTTGATCGCGGCGATCTGCTCGCGCAGGTCGGCCGGCGGCTGCGGCTGGTCCAGCGCCCAGGCCGCGCGCAGCACCAGCAGCCGCGCCATGTCGATCTCGATGCGCGAATCGGCCAGCCACTCCTGCACGTTGGCCTGCTGCGCCAGCGGCTTGCCGAAGGCGCGCCGCTCCAGCGCGCGGTCGCAGGCCAGCGCCAGCGCCAGCTCGCACTGGCCGATGGTGCGCATGCAGTGGTGCACGCGCCCCGGCCCGAGCCGCGCCTGCGCCAGCGCGAAGCCCTCGCCCCACCCGCCCAGCAGGTTTTCCGCCGGCACGCGCACCTGCCGCAGCAGCAGCTCGCAATGCCCTTCGGGCGCGGCGTGCTGCAGGACGCGGATGTTGCGCACCACCTCCACGCCAGCGGTCTCCAGCGGCACCAGCACCAGCGAATGCGCCCGGTGCCGGTCGCCCTCCGCGGCGTCGGCGTTGCGGCAGACCACGATCAGCAGCCGGCAGTCGGGATGCGCGACGCCGGTGACGAACCACTTGCGCCCGCTCACCACCAGCTCGCCCCCCTCGCGCCGCACCTCGGTCTGCAGGTTGGTGGGGTCGGAGGAGGCGACGTCCGGCTCCGACATCGCGAAGGCGGAGCGGATCGCGCCGGCCAGCAGCGGCGCCAGCCAACGCGCGCGCTGCGCGGGGCTTGCCGAGCGCAGCAGCAGCTCCATGTTGCCGCTGTCCGGCGCATTGCAGTTGAACACTTCCGCGGCCCAGGGCAGCCGCCCCATCGCTTCGGCCAGCGGCGCGTAGTCCTGGTGCGACAGCGCGCTGCCCGGCGCCTCGGGCGGCAGCGCCGGCAGGCACAGGTTCCACAGCCCTTCCTCGCGCGCCAGCGCGCGCAGCTCGGCGACGAAGCCGGGATGCTCGCCGCGCGCGGCGGCCGCCTGCCAGGCGGCGTTGTAGGGCAGGAGGAAGCGCTCGAGGAAGGTCTCCAGCCGAGCGAGCCATTCGCGGGCGCGCGGCGAGGGCTCGAAATTCATGGCAGCCCGCAGGGGGTTTGTGAAGTGCCCCATGTTGATTGCGCAGGTCGTCATGCATACTGATTTGCATCAAGCGCCGGCCATCGCCCCCGCGCCGCCGCCCAGCGCACCTGACGGGGGCTGCCGCGGGACGGCGGGACAATCGCGGCGCGCCCCATAGCCAACGACAAGGAGCGGTCCCCCCGCGAGCATGCCGTGCGCCTGTTGCCCGACCCCGGCCACCTCTACCTCCTCATGCTGGGAGCGGCCGCGCTCGCCGTGGCCGGCTTGCTGTGGCGCCTGCGCTGGAGCCGGCAGCGGCGGCTGGCGCGCCGGCGCGCCGCCGGCTGGCGCCTGATCGACTGCCTGAAGGCCTACACCGCCTGGATCGACTGGCACCGCGACGAGCCGCTGCTGCACCAGAAGCCGGAGGACAGCGGCATCCCCGCCGCCCTCGCCCAGGCGGTGCAGCTGAAGGACGAGCACTTCCCCGAGCTCGCCGGCCTCATGCTGCAGCTGCTGCAGACGCACCGCGAACTGATGCAGTACCTGTGGGAGGAGAACATCCTGCGCATGACGCATGCGTCGCCGGTGCGGCCGCACTACGCCGACCCGCGCTACCACAACATCCGCGACCGCCAGGATGCGGCGCTGGACAGCCTGTTCCTGCGCTGCCGCCAGGCGATCGGCGATTCGGGCGCCGAGTGGCAGCGCACCCGCAGCGACTTCAGCTTTTCCAGCAGCGGCCTGGGCCTGCCTTCGCAGCCCTCGGCCTGATCAGGCCCAGGGCAGGGCCTCCAGCGCGCGGGCCCGCTCGCCGTCGGTCATGGGCTGGCCTTGCTCCATCGGCGCCAGGGCCGGTGCGCTGAGCAGGTGCGTGCCGTCCCAGCGCAGGCTGCGCTCGGGCGTGAGCAGCATCCACTGGCCCTGCGGGTCGCGCCTGGCGAGCCAGGCGCCCACGGTCTCGCACACGTAGTGCGCCGGTTCGTACCAGGCCACCGGCACCGCTGCGCCGTGGATCAGCAGCGGGCGGAATTCGAGCCGCAGCTTCATCTTCTGGATGTCGCGCCGCACCGCCTGCGCCATCTGCCGCAGGCGGGCGAGGTCGCCATCGCCGGGATCGTTCTTGAGGTCCGGCTCGTACACCAGGCGCCAGAGCGAGCGGTACAGCAGGTCGAAGCGCTGCGGGTCGCGGTGCAGCACCACCAGCTCGCTCATGCGGATGAAGGACTGCGGGACGATGGCACGGGCGGCGCGGTTGCGGATCGCCCCGCGGCCGGGATCGAGATCCTCCTCTTCCACGGCCTGCGCCGGCGCGGCGCTCCACTGCACCGTCTCCGGCGGCACCTGCTGCGCGAGCAGGCGCGTGGCTTCGTTGTGGAAGCCGGAAACGTCGACCTGGTGGGACAGCGGAACCTGCACGCGGGACAATCATTCCTGAAGTCGTCCCATTGTGCGCCCCCGCGCCGGCCGCGGGGGGGACCTTGTTTCACTTTTCAGCCGGGCCGCGGGAACAAACGCCCGCCTCGCGGCGACAGCGCGCTTCAGCCCGCCGGCAGGAAGCCCTCGACGGAAAGGTAGCGCTCGCCCGTGTCGTAGTTGAAGCACAGGATGGTGGCGCCGGCCGGGATCTCGCCCAGCTTCTGCGCCACCGCCGCCAGCGCGGCGCCGGAGGAGATGCCCACCAGGAGGCCCTCCTCGCGCGCGCAGCGGCGCGCCATCTCGCGCGCCGGCTCGGCATCGACCAGGACCACGCCGTCGAGCAGCGAGGTGTCCATGATCGCCGGGACGAAGCCGGCGCCCAGGCCCTGGATCGGGTGCGGCCCGGGCTGGCCGCCGGAGAGCACGGGCGACTGCGTCGGTTCCACCGCCAGCACCTTCAGCTTGGGCCACTTCTGCTTGAGCACCTTGGCGCAGGCCGTGATGTGGCCGCCGGTGCCCACGCCCGTGATCAGCCAGTCGACACCCTGCGGGAAGTCCTCGGCGATCTCGCGCGCCGTGGTGCGCTCGTGCACTTCCGTGTTGGCGGGATTCTCGAACTGCTGCGGGATCCAGGAGTCCGGCGTCTGCTGCGCCAGTTCCTGCGCCCGCGCGATCGCGCCCTTCATGCCCTTCTCGCGCGGCGTCAGGTCGAAGCTGGCGCCGTAGGCCAGCATCAGCCGGCGGCGCTCGATCGACATGCTGTCGGGCATCACCAGCACCAGCTTGTAGCCCTTGACCGCCGCCACCATGGCCAGCCCGATGCCGGTGTTGCCCGAGGTGGGCTCGATGATGGTGCCGCCCGGCTTGAGCTTGCCGCTGCGCTCCGCCTCCTCGATCATGGCCAGCGCGATGCGGTCCTTGATCGAGCCGCCGGGGTTGGCCCGCTCCGACTTCACCCACACCTCGTGCGAGTTGCCGAACAGGCGGTTGATCCTGATGTGCGGCGTGCGGCCGATCGTCTCCAGAACGCTGTTCGCCTTCATGCTGCTCTCCTTTGCCGGGAAGCGGCCATTCTGCCGCGAAGAGTGGGCCGCTAGACGAAAAGGGCCTTGTGCGCGTCGCGCAACAGCTTCTTCTGCACCTTGCCCATGGTGTTGCGAGGCAGTTCCTGCACCACGAAGCAGCGCTTCGGGATCTTGAAATTGGCCAGCTGCGACTTCAGCGTGGCGATGATCTGCTCGCCATCGACCTGCGCGCCCGGCCGCGGCACGACGACCGCGACGCCCACTTCGCCGAAGTCGGGATGCGGCACGCCCACCAGCGCGCTTTCGGCCACGCCGGGCAGGTCGTTGATGTAGCCCTCGATCTCCGCCGGGTAGACGTTGTAGCCGCCGCTGATGATCAGGTCCTTGCTGCGGCCGACGATGGTGACGTAGCGCAGCTCGTCGATCCGGCCCACGTCGCCGGTCCTGAACCAGCCGTCCTCGGTGAACTCCTCCTTCGTCTTCTCGGGCATGCGCCAGTAGCCCTTGAACACGTTGGGGCCCTTGACCTGGATGTTGCCGATCTCGCCGGCGGCCACCGCCTTGCCCTGGTCGTCGCGCACGCGCACGCTCACGCCCGGCAGCGGGAAGCCCACCGTGCCGCCGCGGCGCTCGCCTTCGGCCTCGTGGTAGGGGTTGGAGGTGAGCATGATGGTCTCGCTCATGCCGTAGCGCTCCAGGATCGTGTGGCCGGTGCGCTCCTTCCAGGCGCTGAAGGTCTCCAGCAGCAGCGGCGCCGAGCCGGAGATGAACAGGCGCATGGGGCGGCAGGCGGGCTCGGTGAGCGACGGTTCGGCCAGCATGCGCACGTACAGCGTGGGGACCCCCATGAAGACGGTGGCATCGGCGAAGCGCTCGATCACCTTCTTCGGCTCGAACTTCGCGAACCAGATCATCTTGCTGCCATTGAGCAGCGCGCCGTGCAGGGCCACGAACAGGCCGTGCACGTGGAAGATCGGCAGCGCGTGGATCAGCACGTCGCCCTGCTGCCAGCCCCAGTAGTCCTTCAGCACGTCGGCGTTGGACAGCAGGTTGCCGTGCGTGAGCATGGCGCCCTTGCTGCGGCCGGTGGTGCCGCTGGTGTAGAGGATGGCGGCGAGGTCGTCGTGGTTCTTCGCGACCGGCGTCTGCTGGTCCGACTGCTGCGCGGCGCGCCCCAGCAGCGAGCCGGTGCGATCGTCGCCGAGGGTGAAGACGTGCTGCGTGCCGGCCTGGAAGGCGATCTTGCTGACCCAGCCGAAATTGCCCGGCGTGCACACCACCACCGCCGGTTCGGCGTTGCCGACGAAGTATTCGATCTCCGCCTTCTGGTAGGCGGTGTTCAGCGGCAGGAACACGTAGCCGGCGCGCAGCGTCGCCAGGTACAGCATCGCGGCCTCGACCGACTTCTCCACCTGCACCGCGATGCGGGCGCCCTCTTCCAGCCCCAGCGAAGCGAGCAGGTTGGCGATCATCGCCGTGCCGCGCTCGAGGTCGCGCCAGCTGTAATGCAGGCCCGAATCCGTCTCCACGGCGATGCCGTCCAGGTCTTGCGGGAAGGCGGCGCGCAGCGCCGCGAAGAGATTGCGGTTGTCCGTCATGTCGGCTCGGAATTCAGAAGCGGGGCGGTCTCTTTTCGAGGAAGGCCGAGATGCCCTCGCGGTGCTCGGCGCTCGCGGCGTAATCGTACGCCTTCGCGAGCAGCTCCTGCGGCAGCGGAGCCTCGGCCGCGCCGCCGGCCAGTTGCCGCAGCAGCTGCTTGTTCATGCGCGCGGCCTGCGGCGCGAGCCGGGCGATGCGCGCCGCGCTCGCCTCCACCTCCTGCGCGAGCGCCTCGTTGGCGACGACGCGCTGCAGGAAGCCGCGCGCCTTCAGCTCGCGCGCATCGAGCTGCACGCCTTCCAGCAGCAGCTCGCGCAGCGTGGCCTCGCCGGCCTTGGCGGCCACCAGCTGCAACTCGCGCGGCGCCATCGGGAAGCCCAGGCGCCCGATCGGCGCGCCGAAGCGCGCGCCGGTGCCGGCGATGCGGATATCACAGCAGCAGGCGATCTCCAGCCCGGCGCCCATGCAGGCGCCGTCGATGTGCGCGAGCACGGGCACGTCGCAGGCCAGCATCGCGGCCAGCGCGCCCCACACCTCCTCCTCGTGGAAGCGGCGCAGGCTCGCGGAATCGAAGCGGAAGGAGGGATATTCGGCGATGTCGCCGCCGGCGCAGAAGCTGCCGTTCTCGCCGCTGACGATCACGCAGCGCAGCTGCGCATCGGCCTGGATGCGCAGGAAGGCCTCGCGCAGCTCGCGCCACATCGCACGCGACATGGCGTCGAGCTTGCCCGGGTGCGACAGCGTCAGGCGCCCGACAGCGCCCTGGATGGCCAGCCGCACCTGTCCTGTCATGGGCGCTCAGTCCGCCTTGATGTCGGCGGCCTTCACCACGGCCGCCCAGCGCTTGACCTCGCCGTCGATGAAGGCGGCGAACTGCTGCTGCGAGAAGTTCGGGAACTCGGCGCCCTGGCCGGCCCACACGGCCTTGAGCTTTTCCGACTGCACCGCCTTGCGCACTTCCTCGTGCATGCGTGCCTGCGCCTCCGCCGGCGTGCCCTTGGGCGCCCAGATGCCGTACCAGCTGGTGACGGTGTAGTCCGCCAGCCCCAGCTCGGAAGCCGCGGGCACCTCCGGGAAGGCCGGCACGCGCTTGTTGCCCGCCACCATCAGCGCCTTGATGCGGCCGCCCTTGATGTGGGCGGCGGACGAGCCGAGGCCGTCGAACATCAGGTCGGCGCTGCCGGTGATCAGGTCCTGCAGGGCGGGGCCGGCGCCGCGGTAGGGGATGTGCGTGATGAAGGTCTTCGTCTGCAGCTTGAACAGCTCGCCCGCGAGGTGGTGCGAGGTGCCGTTGCCGGCCGAGGCGTAGTTGTACTTGCCGGGGTTGGCCTTGACCAGCGCCAGGAATTCCTTGAAGTCCCGGGCCGGGATGCGGTTCGGGTTCACCACCACCACCTGCGGCACGCGCGCCACCAGGGCGATCGGGATCAGGTCCCGCTGCAGGTCGTAGTCGAGGCGCGGATAGATCGAGGGCGCGATCGTGTGGTGCACGGCGCCCATGAAGAAGTTGTAGCCGTCGGGGTTGGCGCGCGAGGCGAGCGTGGCGCCCACGGTGCCGCCGGCGCCGCCCTTGTTGTCGATCACCAGCTGCTGCTTCGTCTGCTCGGCGAACTGCGCCGCCAGCGGGCGCGCGAAGGCGTCGGTACCCCCACCGGCGGGAAAGGGAACGATCATCTGCACGGGCTTGGCGGGCCAGGCTTGCGCATGCACGGCCGGCAGGGCGCCGACGGCGCTGGCGGCAGCGGCCACGCGCAGGACATCTCGCCGGGTGAGGCGATCGGAATGCATCTTGTCTTGTCTCCTGTAGAAAAAGCCGCGTGCGCCGGACTCGCGCCCGGCGCACGCAACCCTCAACGGTACAGGTCTTCGATGGCGCCCGCTATCGGGATGTCTCCCTGCGACAACATGGTGCGGTGCTTGTCGAGCCGCTTCACGTCGTAGAGGTAGTTGACCATGATGCCGAAGGACTGCTTGACTCCCTTGGGCGAAGGGTCGCCCGCCCAGTTCAGCCGCTCCACCCGGGCGCCGTTGCCCAGGTGGAAGCGCGCGACCGGATCGACCGGCCTGCCGTCCTGCAGTTCCTTGCCGAGGTAGCGGGCCGCCCACGAGAGCAGCTCCTGCCGCTCGGGCGACTTGGGCGCCAGCTCCAGGGGTTTGTCCCAGGCGGCCATCTTCGCGGCCGGCACCTGCCTGGCCAGCCAGCTGCGAAAACCCGGAATCGGCGACAGCGTGGAGAAGGTCCTGAGCTTGGGGAATTCCTCCTTGAGCGTCTCCACCACGCGCTTGATCAGCGAATCGCCGAAGCTCACGCCGCGCAGCCCCGTCTGGCAGTTGCTGATCGAATAGAAGATCGCCGTGGTCGCCTTGGCGAGATCGGAGGCGGCGGCGGTTTCGTCCAGCAGCGGCGTGATGCTGTCGGAGATGCTGTCGGTGAGCGCCACCTCGACGAAGATCAGCGGATCGCCATCGAGCTTCGGGTGGAAGAAGCCGTAGCAGCGGCGATCGCTGTCCAGCCGATTCTTCAGGTCGGCCCAGCTGCGGATGTCGTGCACCGCCTCGTACTTGATCAGCTTTTCGATCAGCGAGGCGGGCGAATCCCAGGACAGGCGCCGCAGCTCGAGGAAGGCGACGTCGAACCAGGTGGAGAACAGCGTCTCGAGCTCCGCGTCCAGCGGCAGCAGGCGCTTGTCGCCCTTGAGTTGCGGCAGCAGCTCGGCCCGCAGGTCCACCAGGAAGCGCATGCCTTCGGGGAAGGCGGCAAAGCGTTGCAGCAGGCGCGCGCGCGGCGACAGCAGCGCGCGGCGCAGGCGGATCTCGGCGGCGCCCTCTTCCGTCGTGCCCTGGGCGGCCTCGTACTGCACCCGCGCGGTGACGATCTTCTTCGGGTCGGGCCCGAACTGCTCGCTCATGAGGAGCCAGGCATCGCGCCGCTCCTCCGCGCTGGCGGTCTGGTACCACAGCGCGAAGGCCTTGGCGCGCCGGCCCCCTTCGACCTCGCTGGCGCGCGGATCGACGATGGCCTGCAGTTCGGCCAGCGTGCGCCGCAGGACGCGCGGCGACAGCGCCTCCTGGCCGCGGCGCAAGGTGGCGCCCAGGCGCTCGCGCGTGCTGCGGCCGCCCGGCCAGGTTTCGGTGACCAGGGTGGGGGAAGATCCCCCGGGTTTGGGCTCGCGCACGCTGCCTCCCCCTGCTGCCTTGCGTTCGAATCCGGGCCGCCAGAGCGACACGCCGCGCGAAATCCAGTCGACAGGGCTCATGGGACCGCCTTCGGTGCGATGTTGATGAACCGATGCGATGCAACGCTCATGCCAGCCTCGGCCGGGGCGTGCGCGCCAGCTCGCGCAGGGCGCCGCGCTGGCGTTGCAGGTGGGTTCGCATCGCCGCCTCGGCACCCTCGGCGTCGCGCGCCTTGAGGGCGGCGAACACGGCGAGGTGCTCGGCGAGGCTTTGCTCCAGGCGGCCCGGCGCGTGCAGCTGCTGCAGCCGCGCGAGCTTGACGATCTTGCGCAGGTCGGCGATCACGCCGGCCAGCCAGCGGTTGCGCGCCAGGGCGATGATCGTCTCGTGGATCTCGAAATTGGTCTCGTAGTACTCGTTGATGCGCTTCGCCTTGGCGTGGCGCGCCAGCTTCTGGTGCAGGTCTTCCAGCAGCTGCAGCTCGGCGTCGCTCGCGTTGCGGGCGGCCTCGAAGGCGCAGCGCCCTTCCAGCAGCGCGATGACGGGGAAGATCTCGTCGAGGTCCTGCTCCGTCACCTCGTTGACGAAGCAGCCGCGGCGCGGCTCGTGCCGCACCAGGCCTTCGGCGGTGAGCACCTTGAGCGCTTCGCGCAGCGGCGTGCGGGAGATCTGCAGCTCCTGGGCCAGCCGCACCTCGTCGAGGAACATGCCGGGCGCCAGCTCGCCGGCGAAGATGCGCTCGCGCAGTTGCGCGGCGACTTCGTCGTGCAGGGAGTTGTGGACCAGGCGCATGGGCGGCTCGCGATTCGGCTCCGTAATTACAGGTAATTATGGACCTTCCGGGCGCGCTTGTGGAACCGCCGAGCCAGGCCAAACCCTCGGCGGCACGCTGGGCGCAACACCCGGTGCAGCGCCGATGCAGGCGGTGCGCCGGGTCTGGCCGGCGCGGCGGTTCGCCCGTTTGCGCAGTCCGCGCGCTGCGCCGGCTCAGCGGGCGGCGGGGCGGCCGCCGGCCGGCGGCTGGCCGGCCGCGCCCGTGCGCGTCTCGGCCCAGACCCAAATCAGCACCCCCGCGAAGATCATCGGGATGCAGAGCCACTGGCCCATGCTCATCTTCATGGCCAGGATGCCCAGGTGCGCATCGGGCTCGCGGAAGTACTCCGCGGTGAAGCGCGCGACGCCATAGCCGACCAGGAACATGGCGGCCACCTGCCCCTCCTTGCGCTGCTTGCGGGCATAGAGCCACAGCACGATGAACAGCAGGATGCCTTCCAGCAGCAGCTCGTAGATCTGCGAGGGATGGCGCGGCAGGTTGGTGCCGCTTTGCGGGAACACCATGGCCCACGGCAGGTCGGCGTCGGCCGGGCGGCCCCACAGCTCGCCGTTGATGAAGTTGCCGATGCGCCCCGCCCCCAGGCCCAGCGGGACGCAGGGCGCGACGAAGTCCATCAGCTGCCAGAAGGGTTTGCGGCGCGAATGCGCGAACCAGATCTGCGACACGATCACGCCGATCAGCCCGCCGTGGAAACTCATGCCGCCCTGCCACACGTAGAGGATCTGCAGCGGGTTGGCGAGGTAGAACCCCGGCTTGTAGAACAGGCAATAGCCAAGGCGCCCGCCGATCACCACACCGAGCACGCCGGCGAACAGCATGTCCTCGACATCCTTGCGCGACCAGGCGCCGGGGCCCTGGATGGAGCGGAAGGGTTCGTGCTTCAGGCGCTGGTTGGCCAGCAGCATGAACAGGCCGAAGGCCAGCAGGTAGGTCAGCCCGTACCAGTGGATGGCCAGCGGACCGATCTGCAGCGCGACCGGATCGATCTTCGGGTGGATCAGCATGGGGCGATTGTGGCGCAGCGCCGACCGTGCAGGTCGCCCGCACTGCCAGGCGCGATTCGGGAGGGACGTGCTCAGTGCGCGGTGACCGCCTCGATGAAGCGTTCCAGCGCGGGGGTGGCCTGTTGCCAGACGAGCGTCGTCTCGCAGGCGGGGATCGCGGCCGCCGGCCTGCCGCCGAGGCGGCGGTACACGACACCGCTGCGCTGGAACTGCCGCACGCTGTCCGGCACCCACGCCAGGCCCAGTCCCGCGGAGACGAGATTGACGATCGTCTGCATCTGGATCGCCTCCTGCGCGATGCGCGGCTCGCGGCCGCTCGCATGGTACAGGCCGAAGATCGCGTCGTGCAGCGAAGGGACGATGCGGCGCGGGAAGATCACCAGCGGCTCCTGCAGCACCGCCGGCAGCGAGAGGCGCACGGCCCGCGCCAGCGGGTGCGCCTCCGGCAGTGCCAGCACCAGCGGCTCGCGCGCCACGCGCAGGTGCGGGAGGCCCGCGGGAGCGAAGTCCGGCGAATGCAGCATGAAGCCGGCGTCGATCTCGCCGCGGGCCAGCGCCTCCACCTGCACATCGCCGGTGGCCTCGATCAGCTCCATCTGCACCTGCGGATGGCGGGCGCGGAACGCGCGTAGCCACTGCGGCAGCAGCGCGAATCCGACGGTGGAGACGAAGGCGATGCGCAGGCGCCCGAGTTCGCCCCCCGCGGCAGCGCGCGCCTGCGCGGGCAGCGCCCGGGCGCGGGCCAGCAGCTCGCGCACTTGCGGCAGCAGCGCCTCGCCGGCGGCCGTCAGCCGCACGCTGCGCTTGGTACGCTCGAACAGTCGCGCGCCCAGCAGGCGTTCGAGCTGGGCGATGCCCTGCGTCAGGGGTGGCTGCGTCATGTGCAGGCCGCGCGCCGCGCGGCCGAAGTGCAGCTCCTCGGCGACGGCCAGGAACTGGCGCCACAGGCGCAACTCGATCAGCGGTTCGCTCATAGGCACCGCATATTAATGCCCACGCCAAAATGGATTGGAAGGAATCACAGCGCGGGCGCATACTGCGGGCCTTCCCGCATCGACGGACTCACAGCCATGGAACAGAAGACCATCCAGCTGCGCCTGCGCAGCGACAACATCACTCAGGGCAAGTCGCGCGCCCCCAACCGCTCCATGTACTACGGCATGGGCTACAAGGAGACCGACTTCGGCAAGCCCATGGTGGGCGTGGCCAACGGCCACAGCACCATCACGCCGTGCAACAGCGGCCTGCAGAAGCTGGCGGACGCCGCCGTGCAGGGCATCGAGGAGGCGGGCGGCAACCCGCAGATCTTCGGCACGCCGACCATCTCCGACGGGATGGCGATGGGCACCGAGGGCATGAAGTACTCGCTGGTGTCGCGCGAGGTGATCGCCGACTGCATCGAAACCTGCGTGCAGGGCCAGTGGATGGACGGCGTGATCGTGGTGGGCGGCTGCGACAAGAACATGCCCGGCGGCATGATGGGCATGCTGCGCGCCAACGTGCCGGCGATCTACGTCTACGGCGGCACCATCCTGCCCGGCAAGTGGAAGGGCCAGGACCTGAACATCGTCAGCGTGTTCGAGGCCGTGGGCCAGAACGCCGCCGGCAAGATCAGCGACCAGGAGCTGAAGGACATCGAGCAGCACGCGATTCCCGGCACCGGCTCGTGCGGCGGCATGTACACCGCCAACACGATGTCGTCGGCGTTCGAGGCCATGGGCATGTCGCTGCCCTACTCCTCCACCATGGCCAACCCGCACGACGAGAAGCAGAACTCGGCCAAGGAATCGGCCAAGGTGCTGATGGAGGCGATCAAGAAGGACCTGAAGCCGCGCGACATCGTGACGCGCCAGGCGATCGAGAACGCGGTGGCGGTGATCATGGCCACCGGCGGCTCAACCAACGCGGTGCTGCACTTCCTGGCCATCGCTCATGCGGCCGGCGTGGAGTGGACCATCGACGACTTCGAGCGCGTGCGCCGCAAGACGCCGGTGATCTGCGACCTCAAGCCTTCGGGCAAGTACCTGGCGGTGGACCTGCACGAGGCGGGCGGCATCCCGCAGGTGATGAAGATCCTGCTGAACGCCGGCCTGCTGCACGGCGACTGCATCACGATCACGGGCAAGACCATCGCCGAGACGCTGAAGGACATCCCGGACCAGCCGCCGGCCGGCCAGGACGTGATCCGCACGATAGACAAGCCCATGTACAAGGAAGGCCACCTCGCCATCCTGAAGGGCAACCTGTCGCCGGAGGGCGCGGTGGCCAAGATCACGGGCCTGAAGCACCCGGTGATCACCGGCCCGGCGCGCGTGTTCGACGACGAGCAGTCGGCGCTGCAGGCCATCCTGGACGGCAAGATCAAGGCCGGCGACGTGATGGTGCTGCGCTACCTCGGCCCCAAGGGCGGCCCCGGCATGCCGGAGATGCTGGCGCCCACGGGCGCGCTGATCGGCGCCGGCCTCGGCGAGAGCGTGGGCCTGATCACCGACGGCCGCTTCAGCGGCGGCACCTGGGGCATGGTGGTCGGCCACGTGGCGCCGGAGGCGGCCGCCGGCGGCACCATCGCCTTCGTCAACGAGGGTGACTCCATCACCATCGACGCGCACCAGTTGAAGCTGCAACTGAACGTGCCGGACGAGGAGATCGCCAAGCGCCGCGCCGGCTGGCAGCAGCCGGCTGCGCGCTACAACCGCGGCGTGCAGGCCAAGTTCGCCTTCAACGCTTCGAGCGCCAGCAAGGGAGCGGTGCTGGACCTCTTCTGACGCTCGCTATGTCGTCCTTGTCCTACGAAAGGTCAACGCCGTGCTGCCTAGCATGGGACCTTTCGAAGGGCAGAACGGCATGAACACCCTTTCCGTCTGGCGCGGCACGGCCGCCCCCACCGCTTACGCGATGCTGGGCGGCGACATCCGCTGCGACGTGCTGATCATCGGCGGCGGCATCACCGGCGTCACGCTGGCGGACCTGCTGGCCGAGCAGAAGACGCCCAACCCGCCCAAGGTCGTCCTGCTCGAGGCGGACCAGATCGGCTGCGGCACCACCGGCAACTCCACCGGCAACCTGTACGAGACGGTCGCGAGCGGCCTGCGCGAGATCGCCGCCAAGTGGGGCGCCGAGGTGGCGCGCCAGGTGGCCAACGAACGCCGCACGGCGGTGAACTTCATCGAGGAGCGCTGCAGCCTGCTGGGCGACGTGGGCTTCCGCCGCTGCGACCTGGTGGAGTGGGCGGACCAGGCCAACAACGACGCGATTCGCAAGGAATTCGAGGCGCTGGCCGCGGCCGGCTGCGCGGTCGAGCGCAGCAGCGCCGTGCCGGCGCCGCTGCCGCCGCTGGTGGGCGAGGCGCTGGTGCTGCGCCGGCAGGCACAGTTCCAGCCGCAGGCCTACGTGGCGGCGCTGGCGCGCCGCGCGGCCGAGGCCGGCGCGATCCTCCACGAGCACTCGCGCGTGCTGGAAATCGACGCCAAGGGCAAGCGCGCCGTCACCGCCGCCGGCAGCGTGACGGCCAGGGAGATCGTGTTCGCCACGCACTCGCCCAAGGGCGTGCACCTGGTGCACACCGAGATGCCGGTGCACCGCGAATACGCCCTCGCCTTCGAGGCGACGGCCGACGCGCCGCCCGGCCCCGGCATCTTCTGGTGGAAGGCCGCCGAGCGCCTGTCGATCCGCACGCTGCACTCCGGCGACCGGCATTACCTGGTCTGCGCCGGGCAGGAGCACAAGGTCGGCATCCACAACGCCACGGCGGGCATGATCGCGCTGGAGAACCAGGCGAAGAAGTACTTCGGCGAGCGGCCCGTCACGCATCGCTGGTCGGCGCAGAACTACCGCGGCGCCGACGGCCTGCCCTACATCGGCCGCAACCATTCCGACTGCTTCATCGCCACCGGCTTCGCCACCGACGGCCTCACCTGGGGCACGGTGGCCGCGCGCCTGATCGCCGCGGAGCTGCTGGGACACAAGTCGGCCTTCGCGGAGCTGGTCAAGCCCGGACGCCTGTCGCCGCTGAAGGGCGGCAAGAGCATCCTCGAAGAAAACGTGCTGGTGATGACGCAGCTGGTGAAGGACTACCTCACGCAGCGGCAGAACGAGAAGCTCTCCGAGCTGAAGGCGGGCGACAGCGCCATCCTCCATGCCGAGGGCGAGACCTTCGCGGCGTATCGCGCGCCCGACGGCGAGCTGTTCGCGGTGTCGCCCGTGTGCACGCACGTGGGCTGCAAGGTGCACTGGAACAGCGTGGAAACGAGCTGGGACTGCCCCTGCCACGGCAGCCGCTTCCGCCCCGACGGCACCGTGATCGAGGGCCCGGCCTTGAGCCCGCTGAAGCGCAAGCACGCGCCGGAGCTGGGCGACGGCAGTTCGGCCGCCTGAGCGCGCCCGTGCCGGCGCGGCCTCCTGCTCGCCGACGCGCTCAGCGCCGGCCCGGCTTCTTGGTGCCCAGCCCGAGCTGCTCGCGCTGCTTGTCGATGCGCGCCTGCTTGCGCGCGTCTTCGCGCTCGACGGCCTTCTTCTTCGTGTAGCCGGACCAGTCGGCCCAGGTCCACCAGGCGACGGCCAGGGCGAAGGGCGAGAGCACGACCCACCAGGACCAGGCGGCGACCGGGCCGACCTCCAGGTACTTCAAAAGCAACAGGACGATGCCCAACCCCAGGAACAGCATGTGGCCTCCGCGTTCATTGCCGGACGGTCGACGGGAGGCGGGGTCAACGCCTGCCCGTACAATACCGTTGAAGGACTGTAACTCAAGCGAGAGGACTCCCCGATGAAACGTGCCCTGTTTGTGCTGGCTGCCATGGCCGCCATTTCCGCGCCGGCGCTGGCCGACCAGGCCCTGGCCCAGGCGAAGAACTGCATGGCCTGCCATGCCATCGACAAGAAACTGGTCGGCCCGGCCTACAAGGACGTGGCCGCCAAGTACGCCGGCCAGAAGGGCGCGGTGGACAAGCTGGCCGCCAAGATCATGAAGGGCGGCGCCGGCGTCTGGGGCCCCGTGCCCATGCCCGCCAACGCGCAGGTGAACGAAGCCGAGGCGAAGAAGCTGGCCGCCTGGGTGCTGACGCAGAAGTAAGCGTCGCGCGCATCACGAAAAAGCCCGCCTTCCGGCGGGCTTTTTCTTGGGTATTGCTCCCGCCCCCTTCGGGGGAGGGTTGGGGTGGGGGCGCTCGGGGCTGCGACAAGCAGCGCACAGCGCCCCCCTCCTTGCCTCCCCCCAGAGGGGGAGGAGCAAAACCATCAATTGGTCTGCGCCAATTGCTCCAGGATCGCGGGGTTTTCCAGCGTCGTGATGTCCTGCGTGATCGTTTCGCCCTTGGCGATCGAGCGCAGCAGGCGGCGCATGATCTTGCCGCTGCGCGTCTTGGGCAGGTTGTCGCCGAAGCGGATGTCCTTGGGCTTGGCGATCGGGCCGATCTCGTGCGCCACCCAGTTGCGCAGCTCGTTGGCGATCTGCTTCGCCTCCTCGCCGGTCGGGCGGGAGCGCTTGAGCACCACGAAGGCGCACACCGCCTCGCCCGTCAGGTCGTCCGGGCGGCCCACCACCGCGGCCTCGGCCACCAGGTCCGTCTTCGCCACCAGCGCCGACTCGATCTCCATCGTGCCCAGGCGGTGGCCCGAGACGTTCAGCACGTCGTCGATGCGGCCGGTGATGCGGAAGTACCCGGTCTTGACATCGCGCACCGCGCCGTCGCCGGCGAGATAGATCCGGCCCCCCATCTCCTCGGGGAAGTAGCTCTTCTTGAAGCGCTCGGGATCGCCCCAGATCGTGCGGATCATCGCCGGCCAGGGGCGCTTGATCACCAGCATGCCGCCGGAGCCGTTCGGGATGTCGTGGCCGGCCTCGTCGACGATCGCGGCCATGATGCCGGGCAGCGGCAGCGTGCACGAGCCCGGCACCAGCGGCGTCGCGCCCGGCAGCGGCGTGATCACGTGGCCGCCCGTCTCGGTCTGCCAGAAGGTGTCCACGATCGGGCAGCGCTCGCCGCCCACGTTCCGGTAGTACCACATCCACGCTTCGGGGTTGATCGGCTCGCCCACCGTGCCCAGGATGCGCAGCGAAGACAGGTCCCAGTTCCTCGGGTGCACCTTCGCGTCGGTCTCGGAGGCCTTGATCAGCGAACGGATCGCGGTGGGCGCCGTGTAGAACACGGTGACCTTGTGCTTGTCGATCATCTGCCAGAAGCGGCCCGCGTGCGGGAAGGTGGGGATGCCTTCGAAGATCACCTGCGTGGCGCCGGCCGCCAGCGGCCCGTAGGCGACGTAGGTGTGGCCCGTGACCCAGCCGATGTCGGCGGTGCACCAGAACAGGTCCTGCGGCTGGATGTCGAAGGTCCAGTCCATGGTGAGCTTGGCCCACAGCAGGAAGCCGCCGGTGGCGTGCTGCACGCCCTTGGGCTTGCCGGTGGAGCCGGAGGTGTAGAGGATGAAGAGCGGGTGCTCCGCGTTCACCGGCTCGGGCTTGCACTCGGTGGGCAGGCCCTTGAGCGCCTCGTCGAAGGTCTGGTCGCGCCCGGCCACCATGTTGCAGGGCGTGGCCGTGCGCTGATAGACCAGCACGGAGCGGATCGTGTCGCAGCCGCCCATGTCCAGCGCCTCGTCCACGATGGCCTTCAGGCCCAGCTCCTTGCCGCCGCGCAGCTGGTAGTTGGCCGTGACCACGGCCACCGCGCCGGCGTCGATGATGCGCTCCTGCAGCGACTTGGCGGAGAAGCCGCCGAACACCACGCTGTGGGTCGCGCCGATGCGCGCGCAGGCCTGCATGGCCACCACGCCTTCCACGCCCATGGGCATGTAGATCACGACGCGGTCGCCCTTCTTGATGCCCTTGGCCCTGAGCGCGTTGGCGAACTGGCCCACCCGGGCCAGCAGCTCCTTGTAGGTGACCTGCGTGACCTTGCCGTCGTCGGACTCGAACACGATGGCGGTCTTGTTCTCCACCGGCGTGCCGACGTGGCGGTCGAGGCAGTTGGCGCTGGCGTTCAGCTCGCCGTCGGAGAACCACTGGTAGAAGGGCGCCTTCGATTCGTCGAGCGTCTTCGTGAAGGGCTTGGTCCACTGCACGTTCTCGCGGGCCAGGCGCGCCCAGAAGCCCTCGAAGTCCTGCTCCGCCTCCTTGCACAGGGCCTCGTAGGCGGCCATGCCGGAAATGCGGGCGGCCTTCACCGTGGCATCGCTTGGGGGAAAGACGCGGTTTTCGACGAGGACCGACTCGATGGCGCTCATGCTTTGTCTCCGGAAGATGGGAATGGAAATTCGGGCGTAATGTCGGGTTCGGCACTTACGGCCCACTGACTGGCTGCTAGCTTACAGAGAGTGCGCAGGAGGATGCCAGAGTAGGGTCCCTACGATCCCTCTTGCAACTTCCGCTTTACCCCGGGGCTCATCGCGGCACACGCGGCACACGCGGTGCACGTGGTGCACTTCGTGATCGAACTGGCGCCGCCCATGCACCACGACGTCGAGGAGCTCTGTGAGCAAGCACGGTTAGGAAAAAAGTGTCGACACTCGGCGTGACAGCGTCGACAGCCTTGCTATGATTGCCGACATCGCCGCCGCTGCAGGCCAGCGGTGCACCGCATGACGACCGTGCAGCCCATCGCCACCGCCGAAGGCCTTTCGCGCAGCATCGCGGAGCAGCTCAAGGAGCTGATCTACGCGGGCGAGTTCAAGGCCGGCGACCGCCTGAACGAGGCCGCCCTGGCCGCCCGCATGGGCACCAGCCGCGGCCCGATCCGCGAGGCGATCCGCATCCTCACCGGCACCGGCCTGGTCACCCCCGTCGTCAACCACGGCGTGTTCGTGCGCCAGGTGTCGGTGCGCGAGCTGCTGGAGATCTACGAGCTGCGCGCGCTGGTGTTCGGCTTCGCCGCGGCGCGGGCGGCGGAGAACGTCGGCGACGAGTGGCGCGATCGCTTCGAGGCGCAGCTGGAAGCCATGGAGCAGGCCGCGCAGGCGGGCGACAGCGGGCGCTACTACGAGCTGAACGTGCAGTTCCACGGCCTGGTGCTGCGCCTCGCGAACAACGAGCGGGCGCGCCTGCTCTATGACAGCTACGTCAAGGAGCTGCACCTGTACCGGCGGCAGAACTTCAATGCGCCGGGCAACATGCGGCGCTCGAACGCGGAGCACCGGCGCATCTACGAGGCGATCGCGAAGGGGAACGCGGCGAAGGCGAAGCAGTACGCCGAGGAGCACATCCAGGCGGGCCGGCAACGGCTGCTGGCCTTGGCGGACGAGAAATGACGCGCTAGTGGAGCGTTCGACTCTTGACGGCAAGAATGCAGCCCGCGCACATCGTTGCCTCTGCGCAAAGGTAGACCCAGAGGGCGCGCGCAGGCGATTCGGTGTGGCGCGGGCTCCCGGAAAAGGGGAGCAGCGTTGCCTCGGATCCGAGCAGCGTTGCCTCCGATCCGAGCAGCGTTGCCTCCGATCCGAGCAGCGTTGCCTCCGATCCGGCCCGAAGCGGGTTTGTCCGCTTCACTCCATGTCCTCCGGCACGACCCTGCGGGCCGTGCCTCCCCCTTTACTTCCGGAAGCGGACAAACCCGCTCCGGGCCTGCGTCGCGCGGTGCAGCACCGCCGGTCCCC
>Ga0255338_1001853_pt1 | contig 36085 bp, 33 predicted proteins | sample MeOH1_35cm_T4_19_FD_203715 | JGI IMG/M metagenome (GOLD analysis project Ga0255338, IMG submission 203715) | Sandy soil microbial communities from University of British Columbia, Vancouver, Canada - MeOH1_35cm_T4_195 | ecosystem: Engineered > Artificial ecosystem > Sand microcosm > Unclassified ...
TCGCGGCAAAATCTTTGGCAGGAGTGGAGGGACTCGAACCCCCGGCATTCGGTTTTGGAGACCGACGCTCTACCAGCTGAGCTACACTCCTGTGCCGGCGAAGGAGGGCGCTTTAGCGTGGCCCGCCGGGTAGGGCAAGGGGAGAAATCAGAGGAAAACGCCACCCTTCATGATCTTGCGCGTGCGGCCCTGCACCGGCATGCGATTGAAGGGCGTATTTCCTGCCTGCGCGGCCATTTTCGTCGAATCGACGATCCATGGCATGTCGGGGTCGACAAAGATCAGGTCCGCCGCGCTGCCCGGCGCGAAGCTGCCCGCATTGACGCCCAGGATCTTTGCCGGATTGGCGCTGAGCAGGGTCATCAGGCGGCCCAGCGACACATGCCCCTCCCGCACCAGATTGAGCGAGAGCGCGAGCAGCGTTTCCGCGCCCGCCATGCCGGGGGCCGCATCCGCGAAGGGAAGGCGCTTGTCCTCCGGTCCGCGCGGATCATGGCTGGAGGTGATGACGTCCACCGTCCCGTCCGCGACTGCCGCAATCGATGCCTTGCGGTCATCCTCCGACCTTAACGGCGGAGAAAGGCGCGCAAAGGTGCGGAAATCCGTCACCGCATTGTCGGCCAGGAACAGATAGGCCGGGCTGATGCCGCACGTCACCTTCAGCCCCTCTGCCTTGGCGGCGCGGATCTGGTCGAAGCCCGCCTTGGTCGTCACCAGCCGGAAGTGGATCGCTGCCCCGGTGGCGCGCGCCAGCATGATGTCGCGGGCGATGGCCATGGCTTCGGCGCAGGCGGGGGCGTGCGGCAGGCCAAGGCGCGTCGCCGTCTCGCCGCTGGTCGCCACGGCCTTGCCCGCCAGCCCGCCGTCTTCGGCATGGGTGACGACGGTCAGCCCCAGGCCGGAAGCGTAGGACAGCACCCGCATCATCACGCCCGAATCCGCGATCCACTGGCGGCCGGTGCCGACAGCCTTGGCGCCTGCCGCTTGCATCATGCCGATCTCGGCCAGTTCGGTGCCCTTGAGGCCCCGCGTCGCCGCTGCAATCGGATGTACCCAGAAATCCGGCTTCCCCGCCCGCGTCGCCTGCCGGATGAGGCCTGCATCGTCCAGAGGGGAGGACTGGTCCGGCATCAGCGCCGCCCGCGTGATCCCGCCGAAATGAAAGGCCGGCTTGTCGGTCGCAAAGACGCCCAGATCGATGAGGCCCGGTGCGACCACCAGTCCGCCCGCGTCGATCGTCTCCGCATCGCCGGGGACGGCGACGTCGCCCGCCGCGACGATCCGATCACCTTCGATCAGGATGACGCCGCCGCTGACATTCCTGCCCGCCGGATCGGCCAGCTTTCCGTTGATGATGGCGAGCTTGGTCATTGCCATCGGGTCCTTGTTCGGCGTCGGGATGCTCAAGACCATCCCTCCACTTCGCGCGCGCCGCGGGTCAGTACGTCCAGGCAGGCCATGCGAATGGCGACCCCCATTTCCACCTGCTCGGTAATCGCGGAGCGCTCGGGATGATCGGCGACCACGCTTGAAATCTCGACGCCCCGGTTCATCGGTCCCGGATGCATGACCAGCGCATCGGGCTTCGCGATGGCGAGCCGCTCCAGCGTCAGCCCGTAGAGCATATGATATTCCCTTGGCGAGGGGATGAAGGCCCCGTCCATCCGCTCATTCTGGAGCCGCAGCATCATCACGACGTCGGCACCTTCCAGCCCTTCATCCATCCGATAGAAAGGCGTCGCGCCCAGCATCTCGACCTCGGGCGGCATCAGTGTCGGCGGCGCCACCGCGCGCACTTGCGCGCCCAGAGCGGCCAGGCAGAGCATGTTCGATCGCGCCACCCGGCTGTGCAGCACATCGCCGCAGATCGCCACGATCAGCCCCTCGAACCCGCCCTTGCGCCGCCGGATGGTCAGCGCGTCGAGCAGCGCCTGGGTTGGATGCTGGTGCCAGCCATCGCCCGCGTTCAGCACCGGACAGTCCACCTTGTCCGCAATCAGCGCCACCGCGCCCGAACTGGCGTGACGGATGACGATGACGTCGGCGGCCATGGCGTTCAGCGTCATGGCGGTGTCGATCAGCGTCTCGCCCTTCTTTACGCTGGACGTTGCTGCCGCCATGTTGACCACGTCCGCGCCCAGCCGCTTGCCTGCAATCTCGAAGGACAGCAGCGTGCGGGTCGAATTCTCGAAAAAGGCGTTGATCTGCGTCATGCCCGCCAGGCGATCGTCATGCTTGCGCGCGCCGCCCCGGTTGCTCTTCGCCCAATGTTCCGCCTCATCGAGCAGGAAGCGGATCTCCCACGGCTTGAGGTCCGCGATGGACAGCAGATGCCGATGCGGAAACAACGCCCGGCCACTCAGGTCAGGCGAGGCGGATGGAACGATGATGTCGGGCATGAACCGACCCTTTAGGCGAGGGTTGGGGCAAGGGCAAGCTCAAGCGCGCCCGAACCACCGCCCCAGCAGCGCCCCGTCCTTCAGAACTTCTCGCGCCGCATTATGCCCCGGCGCGCCGGTCACGCCGCCGCCGGGATGCGTCCCCGCGCCGCACATATAAAGTCCTTTCAAGGGCCCGCGATATGCCCCATGCCCCAGCACCGGCCGCGCCGCCCAAAGCTGATCCAGCGTCATATTGCCATGCATGATGTCGCCGCCCACCAGTCCGAATTTCCGCTCCAGATCGAGCGGCGAGAGAATGTCCCGCGCAATCACCGAACGCGCAAAGCCGGGCGCATGGGCATCGACCGTCGCGATGATATGGTCCGCCGCTGGCTCGCGCTCACCATCCCAATTGCGGCCATCCGGTAAAACCGGCGCGAATTGCTGACAGAAGAGGCTCGCCACATGGCATCCATGCGGTGCCAGGCTCTCGTCGACCGTCGAAGGAATCAGCATCTCGATAATCGGCTCGCGCGGCCAGCCGTCGCGCTTCGCGTCCATGAAGGCGCGGTCCATATAGTCCAGCGTCGGCGCGATGATGATCCCGGACTGGTGATGCTCGCCCACGCCGGGCAGGCAGGAAAAGTCCGGCAGCGCAGACAGCGCCACATTCATGCGGAAACTGCCCGACGCCGTCTTGAATCCCCGGATGCGCTTCAGAAAATCCTCCGGCAGATCGCCCGGGTCCATCAGCCGCTCATAGAGCAGCTTTGGCCCGACATTGGCGATGACGGCCTTGCCCATCACCTCCTCGCCGCTTTCCAGCCGGACGCCGACAGCCTGCGATCCATCGACCAGCACGGACGCGACGGGCGCCTCCAGGCTGATCTCCACCCCCAGGGCGCGCACCACTTGCGCCATGATCTGGGTGATGGTCCCCATGCCGCCGACGCTATGCCCCCAGACGCCTTTCTTCCCGTTCACCTCGCCAAAGACATGGTGCAACAGCACATAGGCGCTGCCCGGCGTGTCGGGCGAAGCATAATTGCCCACCACCGCATCGAAGCCGAAGGCTGCCTTCACCGCCTCGCTCTCGAACCAGCCGTCCAGAAAGCCGCGCGCCGATTTCATGAACAACTCCAGCACGTCGCGCTGCTGCTCCAGCGTCAGCCCGCCGATCCGTCGCCCCTGCCGGAGCGCGGCGACCACCATCGCCAGCCCGTCGCCCGCATTGGGCGGCGCCTTCAGGACCATGTCGCGCAGCACGTCAGCGACCACCTCCAGCGCATCATAATAAGAGGGCAGGGTGGCGGCGTCCTTCGCGCTGAACTTGGCGAATTCGGCCTGCGTCCGTTCGACGCCGCCACCCAGCTTCAGATAGCGGCCGTCGGGTTGCGGCAGGAAATTGCTGATCGGCCGTTCGAGCACGCGATAGCCATGCTTGGCCAATGCCATGTCGCGGATCACCCTGGGATGAAGCAGGCTGACGGTATAGCTCGCCGTCGAATTGCGGAAGCCGGGGTGGAACTCCTCGGTGACGGCGGCGCCGCCGACGATGGCGCGGCGTTCGAGGATGCGCACCTTGTATCCCGCCCGCGCCAGATAGAAGGCGCAGACCAGGCCATTATGCCCGCCCCCGATGATGACGGCGTCATAGCGTTTCGTCATGCCGTCCGGCTCCACCCTGCCGCCGGTGCCCGATGCAGGCGCGCCTGCGGAATGATCTGCCGCATCCGCCTGCAAAAATGCCGGAGCGCCACTTCCCGATCGGACAGTGGACCCACGGTAAAGCTTTCCGAAGCCATACCCGCTTGCACCCGCTCGATCAGCGCCCTGTCCTCGGCATTGACCTGCCGGTTGATCCGCCAGTTGAGATAGCGCGCCGCCTTCATTCCCCGGCGCTTATCAGGAAGCGCATAGGGAATCTCCCGGATCAGCGTCTCCGTCGGGGACAGGGGCAGCCACTGCATGAAATCGATCTGGTCGGGATATATGTCGAAAGCGATATTGGGCCACAGCCTGAAATAGGCCCAAAGCCGCTGCCGTTCATCCCCCAGATGCGGTATGCGCGGCAGGAAATGCTGATAGGCCCGCTCGGAAAGATGGCTGGAAGGCCGGTCGAGGATCGGTCCCCACATCCTGTCGGCATGCGCGCTTGTTTCGATACCGTAACTATCACCCATCAGCCGCTTCAACCCCGGATGCGCCACCGCGATATGCAGCCCGTCGGAATAATTGTCTCCGATGACCTTCCAGTTCACCGCCCGCGGGCGCAGCGTCACTCGGCCGAGCGCCCGCAATTCCTCGAAGCGATAGACGGCAATCTCGCTCAGATAAGGCGCCAGCATCTCCGCCACGGAAGGCCCGCCATCATCCTCCAGCCGCACGAAGAGGAAGCCGTGGAAATTCTCGACCTCCACGGCCGCCAGCCCATGATCGGCCATGTCGAAGGCATAGCTGGCCTTCATCGGCACTCCTGTCAGCCGCCCGCCGCTGTCATAGGTCCAGCCATGATAGGGGCAGGTCAGCTTCCTTGCGCAGCCTGACGCCGCATCGACGATCCGCGCCCCGCGATGGCGGCAGACATTGGTGAAGGCGTGGATGGCCTGATCCTCGCTCCGCATCACGATCACGCTTTCCCCGATATAGTCCAGCCGGTGGAAGTCGCCGGGGGAGGGGATGTCGCTTTCATGCGCCACGATCTGCCAGGATGGCCGGAACACCCGGCGCAGTTCGGCATGGAAAAATTCGGGATCGCGATAGGTCCAGCCCGGCAGGCTCCATGCCGCGTCGGGATCATCCTCTTGCCCGCTGCCGTCCATTATTGCGAGCCCCACATGCCGCCAAATTTATACATTCGTATAACAGTAGTGGTTCGCGGGCAACAAGGGCGGCCGGAAATGCTGTTCTTTGGAAAGCTACTGTGTCCTTTGCGGCACATCGCCCCAATCGGCCAAAACGCTCTCCCGGCTTGCCACGGCTTCCCAGGGAAAGACGAACCAGTCCCTGGTCACCGCCCGGTCCATCGTCTTCAGCCTGCCGGGACCAGACGAGCCCGCTCGTCCGCCGCCGCGCCATAACGCCGCGCCAGCACGGCGCAGGCCATCAATTGTATCTGGTGGAACAGCATGACCGGCAGCAGGATCGGCCCGACCGCACTGGCCGGGAACAGCACGCCGGCAATCGGCACGCCCGACGCCAGGCTTTTCTTCGATCCGCAGAATTGCAGCACGATTGCATCTTCTCGCGAAAAGCCCATCAGCCGCCCCAATATCAGGGTGAAGAGCAGCACGACGATCAGGATCGCGATGCACAGCGCCGCCAGCAGCAGCAGTTCGCCCCGCGACACTTTTTGCCACAGCCCCTCCACGACGGCCGCGCTGAACGCGGAATAGACCACCAGCAGGATCGACCCGCGATCCACCCGGCCCAGCATCGCCCTGTGCCGGCTCACGAAACCGCCGATCCATGGCCGCGCCAGATGCCCAACGACAAAGGGCAGCAGCAATTGCAGCAATATGTCTTCGATCGAGGACAGCGAAATCAGATTTCCCGTTCCGCTTTTCTCCATCAGCAGGGCGACCAGCGCCGGTGTCAGCACGATGCCCAGCAGATTGGAAAAGGACGCGCTCACCACCGCAGCGGCGACATTGCCTCGTGCAATCGCCGTAAAGGCGATGGAGGATTGCACCGTGGACGGCAGCAGGGTGAGGAACAGCAAGCCTGCGCGCATCGAAGGGGGAATCGCCGTCGCCTGCTGCGTCGCAAGGCCGATCAGCGGAAAGACCACAAAGGTCGTTCCCAATGTCGCCAGATGCAATTTCCAGGCTTTGGCTCCGCTCCAGATCGCCTCCCGCGACAGCTTGGCGCCATGAAGGAAAAAAAGCAGCACGATGCCTGCGTCCGCGGCGGCTCCGGCGATACCGGCGGCCTCGCCCCGCGCGGGCAACAAGGAAGCGAACGCCACCGTGCAGATAAGCAGCAGGAGGAAAGGGTCCAGAATCTCGCGCAAGCGTTGCATGGCTCGGCTTTAGGCAGGATGGTCGGAAAAGAATAGACGTCCCTGCACCGATCGGCCAACAGTCGTCCGGTCAATCACCGCAGCCAAAAGCAAAGGAGAGTCTGGCCGTGAGCGAAGGGATCGTCATTGTCGAGAATGAGGGCGTCATTGAAATCCACATCGACCGGCCCGACAAGAAGAACGCGCTGACCGCGGCCATGTACCGCGCCATGACTGCTGCCCTGGCCGACGCGTCGGCCAGGGCAGAGATCGGCGTCGTGCTTTTCGCGGGGAAGGGCGACGCTTTCTGCGCGGGCAACGACCTTAAGGATTTCATGGCAGGCCCGCAGGGCGGGGAGGCTGCCTTCGCTTTTATTCGCGCCATCGCCGCCTTCGAAAAGCCGATGATCGCCGCCGTCCAGGGGCTTGCCGTGGGCGTGGGGACGACCATGCTATTCCACTGCGACCTGGTCTATGCGACGCCCGATGCGCGCTTCATCACGCCCTTCGTCAATCTGGGAATCGTGCCGGAAGCGGGCTCCAGCCTGCTGGCGCCTGCCATATTCGGCTATGCCAAGGCGGCGTCGATGCTGCTTCTGGGGGAGCCGATGGACGCGCGGACGGCCGATCATGCGGGTTTCGTCACGGCGATCATCCCGGCCGACACACTGCTTGACTATGCCCGGCAGAAAGCGGCCCTGCTGATGACCAAGCCGCCCCAGGCGCTTGCCGCGACGCGCCGGCTGATGAAGGGCGATCCGGCTGCGCTGAACCAGCGAATCGAGGAGGAGGCGAAGCTGTTCCAGGAGACGCTTGGGTCCGCCGAGGCGCAGGAGGCATTCGCGGCCTTTTTCGAGAAGCGCCGGCCAGTATTCCGGCGCTAGAGCGGTTTGCGATCTGATTGCATCAGATCAAACGCTCTATTTATTTGATTTTACGCGATTTCTTAACCAGCCATCGATTGGCTGCGCCGAACTGCGTTTCCGATCGCTTGGAGCCGAAGGCCAGCGCAGCCAAATCGCTCTAGCCTTTCCCAAACCGGATTTCGCTGACGATGACGGCGGCGACCACCAGCGCGCCGCCCAGCAGGGCGATGGCGGGCAGGCGGTCGCCCGCGACCCAGCCAATCAGGCCCGCCCAGACCGGCTCGCCCGCATAGATCAGCGTCGCCCGGGTCGCTGACACGCTCTGCTGCGCCCAGTTCATGACGAACTGGATCAGCGCCGTCATCAGCCCCAGGCCGCAGGCCGACAGCACCACTGTCCACGAAAAGGGCGGCATCGCCTCTCCAGCCGGAACCATGCACGCAAAGGCCAGCAGGGATGTCACCGCCAGTTGGATGAACGTGACCCGCGCCACGTCGACGCGGCCTGCCCACAGGCTGATGAAGATGATCTCCAGCGCGATGGCGAGCGTGCTGATCAGCGTCAGCGTTTCGCCACGCCCGAGCGACAGACCGTCTTTCGGCGCCGCGATCAGCAACAGCCCGATGAAGGCCAGCGCCACGCCCGCCCAGCTCGCCAGCCGGGGCCGCCTGCGCAGGATGATCCATTGCAGGATGGGAACCAGCGGCACATAGGCAGCGGTGATGAAGGCCGACGTGCTGCTGGCGATCGTCTGAAGACCCCATGTCTGCAACGAATAGCCGGTGAAGATGCCGCTCCCGATCATCGCCCCGGCCAGCCATTCGCGCCGGGTGACGCCGCGCAAGAGGGGCAGGGCCAGCGGAAGCGCTATCAGCGCGGCGGTGCCGAAACGCAGCCCGACGAAGAACAGCGGCCCGCTGTGACGCATCGCCTGATGGACGATCAGAAAAGTGCCGCCCCACAGAAGGGTGATGCCGATCAGCGCCAGTTCCGGATGCCCGATCATCAACCGGGAGGAGGTTTCGGAAGCGGTGCCATGCATGGCATTGCTGGTGCTGCCGATGGCCGCTCAGGTCAAGCGCCGCTTCCGGTCCGGCTATCAGTCCTTCCTGATGTCGTTGCCCGCGCGCTCCATTGCAGAGCCGACATCCCGCTTGGCCTCTCGCGCCTCTCGCTGGGCATCGCGGGAGGCATTGTCCATTGCCGCGCCCATCCGGTCCGAGCTTTCGTCTATCGCATTGCCCGCCTTGTCGAGGCCCTTGTCGATCTTCTCTCCCGCCTGGTCGACCGCGTTGCTCACATCATTGCCGATGGCGGAGCCGGCATTTTCCAGATTGTCGGAGGCCTTTTCCGAACAGGCGGACGCGCTCAGGACAGTCAGCACCGACATGGCGGCCAGAAATATTTTGCGCATGGTTTGCCCTCATTTTCCATCAACGAAGGTCTAATAAGCGTTGCTGCGGCGATAAGGTTGCGTAACGATCTCTCAGCGGCCGCGCAGACCGAACACCATCGATCGGTCCTGATCGGGGATCAGCCCTTCCAGCACGCGCCAGAACCCGGTGACGGAGCCTTGTCCTGCCTGGGCATAGGCGGCCGCCATTTTTTCCCGCAGCGCGCGGAACAGCTCTGCCTCCAGCGCCACGCCGGCGGGGCTCAGCCGCAGCAATTTCTGCCGCCGGTCATTGGCGCCCTGCCGCGTTTCGATATAGCCTTGCTCGATCAGGTCGTTGAGCACGCGCCCCAACGATTGCTTGGTGATCGCCAACAGGCGCAGCAGATCCTTGACGGTAAGGTCGGGCTGACGCGAAATGAAATAGAGCGCGCGATGATGCGCCCGGCCCAGCCCTTGCGCGGAGAGCCCCTCGTCGATCGATCGGGTCAGCGCAGAATAGCCGAAATAGAGCATTTCTATGCCCCGGCGAATCTCGTCCTCGCGCAGAAACAGCGGCGAAGCGGGCGAGATCTGGGAGGTCGGGACGGCTGACGGAGAATTCGGAGCGGACATGCCGGGCAATTCCAGGCTGAAGGGAAGGGCGGACGCATATTGGCCGTTCCGGAAAATAATGACTAGGCTTTCCTTTCGCGCAGCACGCGCTATATGGCGGTCCGCGCCGGCGAAGTCCGGCCGATGCTGGGGCGTCGCCAAGCGGTAAGGCAGCGGCTTTTGATGCCGCCATGCGCAGGTTCGAATCCTGCCGCCCCAGCCAACTATCCTCACTTTTCGACTATTTTCGGTCAGGTTCCGAACCCCGTCCTAGAATGGCGCGGTTCTGCGGGGTTTTGCGGCTGCCGGGTAAAATCCGGTCCCGCAGAGACGCGCATTTCCTCCGATCCTCGCCAAAAAAGGCCCTGTGTCTCACAGGGCCTTGTCAAGTGGTACACGGTTTTCGGAAGGGTAGCTAAAAGCCGAGCGCTCGACGCTGGCTCTCCCAGTCGAACGGAATTCGCGGCAGTTGCATCAACCGCCTCGTGGTGAGTGATGGCGGATGCCGCCCCTCCAGAATCGCGTTCACTATGTCAGGCGCGAGAAAGGCGAGGCGGGCCACCCGCTCCAGCTTGCGATCACGCAGCGCTGCTTTATCACCGGCAAATAGCTGGCACCGCGCGTCTTCCGCCTTGCAGAGCAGCGCGATGAGCGTCGGGTTGATCTTGGGCGGACGCTCCTTTTCTGATCGCAGCACAAGCTTGAGATTATGCCCGCGCCGATCGGGCTTAGTGGACGCAGTCTTGGGGGCAGGCTATGTTGAAGGGATACCGCGTCTCAATATACCCGCGCTGAAGGAAACAGACGCCAGCCTCGGCATCGGTTATGTTTCCGGTATCCGCAAGGACGGGGCAACTGCACTGCCTTCCGGCCTGGCCCAAGCCTCAAGCTGGAATCCGGACCTGCTCTACCGTGGCGGGGCCATGATCGGGTCAGAGGCGCGCGCCAAGGGGTTCAACGTCCTGTTGGCGGGCGGAGCGAACCTGATGCGCGACCCGCGCAATGGGCGGACTTTCGAATATCTCGCCGAAGATCCGCTGCTTACCGGCGTGCTCGTTGGAGCGGCGATCCGCGGCATCCAGTCCAACAATATTATCTCGACGATCAAGCACCTGGCGTTCAACGGTCAGGAAACCGGGCGCAAGATCGTGGACTCCCGGATAAGCGAGCCGGCCGCGCGGGAAAGCGACCTGCTGGCTTTCCAGATCGGCATCGAGCAGGGCCAGCCACTCTCGGTCATGTGCGCCTACAATCGCGTGAACGGAGCAAAGGCCTGCGACAGCGACTGGCTGCAAAACAAGGTGCTCAAGCAATCCTGGCGCTACAAGGGTTTCGTCATGTCCGACTGGGGCTTGGCCGTTCCCGGCGTGGAGGCGGCGCTGAATGGTCTCGACCAGCAGTCCGGCTCGCAACTCGATCCGGTCGTCTTTTTCGGCGATCCGCTCAAGCAGAAGGCCGCTTCCAACCGGCGCTATGCGGCAAAGCTCGAAGACATGAACAGGCGCATCCTGACCGCGATCTATGCCGCCGGGCTAGACAAACATCCTGCAACACCCGGCGGCAAGATCGACTTTGCCACTAACGCGGCGGTGGCCGAAGAGGTGGCGCGGCAGGGCATCGTGCTGCTCAGGAACGAACGCTCCGTCCTCCCTCTGGCGCGGTCCGCCAAAAGCATTGCCGTGATCGGCGGTCATGCCGATCGGGGTGTGATGTCCGGTGGAGGATCGAGCCAGGTTCATGGCGAGGGCGGGCCGGCGGTCACGGTGCCGGTCGCGGTGGGCCCCTCGGGCAGTGCGGCATCGCAGCAATATCATGGTTCGAGCCCGCTGGAGGCCATCAAGGCGATGGCCCCAAATGCAGCGATTACGTTCCGCGACGGCCGCTACATCACCGACGCGGTCGAGATGGCAAAGTGGTCTGATATCGCCATCGTCTTCGCTACCGAATGGCGGACCGAAGGCTTCGACCAGCCTGACCTTTCCCTGCCTGATGGACAGGATGAACTGATCGCGGCGGTCGCGCAGGCCAATCCCAACACCATCGTCGTTCTCGAAACCGGCGGGCCGGTCAAAATGCCGTGGCTCGACAAGACCGCAGCGGTGATCGAGGCCTGGTATCCGGGCGCACGCGGCGGTCAGGCGATTGCCTCGGTCCTATTTGGCGAGACCAATCCGGCGGGACGCCTTCCGGTGACTTTCCCTGCCAGTGAGGATCTACTCCCGCGCCCGAAGCTCGACGGCAGCGATTGGGTGGTGCCCTATACGGCGGACGACATCCCGCCCGATGGAAAAAAGCTCCGCGCCGATTACAACATCGAGGGTTCGGACGTCGGCTACCGCTGGTTCGCGCGCAACGGCGTCAAGCCGCTTTTCCCGTTCGGATTCGGCCTCAGCTACACGAGCTTCTCGACCAGCATTCTTTTATTGTCGGGCAGTACTGCGACATTTACCGTCACCAACACCGGCGAACGGGCTGGCGACGATGTGGTCCAACTCTACCTTGTCAGCCGGAATGGCGAGGGAATCCGCCGACTGGTTGGCTTCGAGCGTGTCAGTCTGCAGCCCGGCGAGAGCCGCAAGGTTACGGTCAAGGTCGATCCTCGTCTGCTGGCCGATTGGAGGAACGGGGGCTGGTCCATGCCCGGCGGTGAATATGGTTTCGCCCTTGGCCGGAATGCCGAGGATCTGGGCAACATTGTTTCCATTCCGATGGCAGCCAGGACGTGGCGTGACTGATAGCGCTCTTCTCAGCAATCCCGTTCTGCAAAAAATCCAGCCAAATGCCGGCAACAACCAGTTCCTTGCTGTTGTTCGGTGCGACGGGCGATCTTTCCGTTGTCAGCTTTGCGCCCTGCTTTCGGTCATCGACGCGCCCCCGTCGGTCGTTTGAAAGCAGACATAGTGCATGGCTAGGGGTGTGGGCGAACCGGGACGGCAGCTTCGAATAGGGATTCACCCTGGCCGCCTTAAGTTCATTGCGCGCAAAATCGGCACGCGAATGGCTAATGCTGCCTTGTAGAGATTTCCGCGACTTGGCGGCGAAAGATTCGAATTTAGGCACGATCAATTTAGTTACTTTCCCGCCGGACGTCTGCTGGAAAGAGTTTTGAGCTGGTGAGCTTCAGGTGGATTTCTTGAATTGCCCTGGCGAAATGCCGGTGGCCTTGCGGAACGCGCGATTGAAATTGGATTGCGAGCCGAAGCCTGTTTCCAGCGCAATTTCCACCAGGGAGGCGCGCGCCATCGTGAGCTTCATCTTGGCCACTTCAATGCGGCGCTCCATCACATAGCGGTGCGGGGTGAAGCCGATGGCTTGCCGGAACAGGCGCGTGAAATGAAACGGACTGAGGCAGGCTTCTGCTGCAAGGTCGTCGAGCGACAATTCCGAACCAAGCCGTGTTTCGATCAGGTCCAGCACGCGCTTCAATCGCCTGGCATCTAGCGAGCGCGATGCCTCATGCGCGGCGGGTTTCCAACAATCCGCCGCGTAATTGCTGACGAGATGGGCAGCAAGCGCAGCTCTCATTCCATCGACCAGCAGCCGGTCGGTGGGTTCAGGGCCACGATCCAGAAGCGCGCGGAACGTGCTGCCGACTTGCACCAGCAAGGCATCGCTAAGACCACCGGCATAACCCAATCGCGCCTTGGCCGGGTCTATTTCATATGTTTCGAGTGCTGCCTGTTCCATCAACGTAGGGGGCAGGAAAATATGGAGACATTCATCCATCGAAGCCGATAGCTCGATATCGCTTTCGAACGTTCCGGCCGGGCATATCCATGATGTGCCTGCACGACCGAATGCTTCCTGAGTCTCACCATCGCCGGTGCGCTTGACGTGGACCTGCCCGGCCAGCAGCACAGCCACTTCGGTACAGTCCAGCCTGAGGTCGGTCAGGCAACCTGCATCATGGTGCCAGGTTTCGACGCACAGCATCTGCCATTCGGCTGTTTTCGTCAGCCGATGCCCTGTGCGGTACTTCAAATCGCCGTGACTGTTCACCCTCATGACGGCCTCCGTCAGTCGTTAAAGTGCCACATCCGGGGGATGGCAACCACCTCTTTAGCAAAAAGCAGGGAATGCAAAAAAATCCGCAAGAGTCGGCAAGATTGCCGTGCGGGTTCCTGTCAAATTCTGCCTAATGGATAGGCAGTAAACATCATGGATCTTGAAGAAACCGTTGTAGGTGCATGCCCACAGGATTGCCCTGACACGTGTTCCATGATCGTCGCCAAAGTTGGCAATCATGTAAAATCGGTTCGGGGTAATGCAGATCACCCGTTCACAAAAGGGCGGTTGTGCGTAAAGGTCAATAATTATCAGGACCGCGTCAACAACCCTGATCGTATACTGTACCCTCTTCGTCGGTCTGGTCCAAAAGGTTCTGGTGAATTCCAAAGGATCGGTTGGGACGAGGCGATCACGGAAATCGCCACGCGGTGGAAGAATATCGTGGCCACATCGGGGCCGCAGGCGATTCTTCCCTACAGCTACCTTGGTACGCAGGGCATCCTGAATGGGCTGTCGGTAGGCGATGCGTTCTTCAACAAGCTGGGGGCTTCGATTTCCGAACGCACCTTCTGCGATTCCGGGGCCTGCACGGCCTACACCATGACCATCGGCCATACGGCTGGCGTCGATCCCGAAAGCTTCGTGCATTCCCGCTATATCGTGCTGTGGGCCTGCAACACGCTTTCGACAAATTCCCATCACTGGCCTTTCATCGAGGAGGCACGCAAGCGCGGCGCGAAGATTGTGGTGATAGATCCGTTTCGCACGCGCACCGCGCGGCTGGCCGATCTGCATGTTCCCATCCGCCCTGGCACCGATGGCGCGCTGGCCCTGGGGATCATCCACGTGTTGTTCCGTGATGGTCTTGTCGATGCGGACTATGTCGCGCGCTATACCATCGGTGCCGATGAGCTGGCCGAGCGTGCGGCGGAATATACGCCCGAAGTGGTGGCGGAGATTACCGGTCTTTCGCCCGAGCTGATCGTTGAACTGGCGACCGGCATCGCCACCAGCCAGCCTTCGGTCATCCGCATCGGCGTCGCGATCGAGCGTCAGTCGGGCGGTGGGCAGGCGGTTCGGGCAATTTCATGCATTCCGGCGCTGGTTGGCAGCTGGCGCAAGCCGGGCGGCGGACTGCTGCAATTGCCGTTGTGGGCGTTCCCGGTGAATTGGGGCACGTTCCTGCGGCCCGATTTCATCGGTCCGAACCCCCGCGTCATCAACCAGTGGAAGCTGGGCGAAGTGCTGACCGGCGAAATGCCGCTCGATCCGCCGATCCGGTCGCTGATGGTCTATAACGCCAATCCGATGGCGATGTCGCCCGAGCAGGCGCGCATTGCGCGGGGCCTCTTGCGTGAAGATCTGTTCACGGTCGTCAGCGAACATTTCCTGACCGATACGGCGCGATATGCCGACATCGTCCTGCCCGCCACGACGCAGGTCGAACAGGAAGACATCATGTTCTCCTGGGGGCATTTCTACCTGTCCTACAACAACCGCGCGATCCCCCCGATGGGCGAGGCGGTGCCTAATACCGAACTGTTCCGGCGGCTGGCCAAGGCAATGGGTTTCGACGATCCCTGCTTTTCGCGCACGGATGAGGAACAGATCGCCGAAGCCATGCTGTGGGATGCCCCGCAGCTTCAGGGGATCACGCTGGAACGGCTGAAGCGTGACGGCTTCGCCCGGCTCAACCTGCCACCGGCAGACGAATATGCACCCCACGCCGAAGGCAATTTCGCGACCCCATCGGGTAAATGCGAATTCAAGGCCTCGATGGCGGCTGACGGCAATTTCGTGCTCGGCCTGTTCCGACAGGGTTATGATGGGCAGCAATCGGGCGAGCCGGTTGACGCCTTGCCTCATTTCATCGCGCCACAGGAATCCCCGACAACCAACCCGGAGTTGGCCGCACGTTTTCCGCTCAGCCTGATTACGCCAAAGAACCACGCTTTCCTCAGTTCCAGTTTTGGCAACTTGCCGCACCAGCGGCGGCATGCCGGGATGGAGCAGCCGGTGATTCTGCATCCAGCGGATGCTGCGAAGTATGGCATCACCGCAGGCGACCGCGTGCGCATCCACAACGATCGCGGTGCGTTCAAGGCGCTCGCCCAAGTGACGGAGGACATCCGCGAAGGCGTGGTCGTGGCCCCCGTGGGCTATTGGGCCAGCCTCAGCGAAGGCGGCGCCTCCGTCCATGCCGTAACGTCATCGCGCTATGCCGATATGGGCTGCGCTCCGACCTTTTCCGACAATCTGGTTGCGGTGGAGCGCTGCTGAGATGGCTTATGTCGTGACCGATAACTGCGCCGATTGCCGCTTCACCCAGTGCGCGGCGGTCTGCCCCGTGCAGTGCTTCCACTTTGATGAGACGATGGTTTATATCGACCCGGACAATTGCATTGACTGTGCCGGATGCGTCGATGCTTGCCCAGTGGGTGCCATCGACGACGAGTTCAACCTTGGTGACGATCAGCGTCACTGGATCGAGATCAACCGCCAACGGGCGCCGCTACTGCCCCGTTTGACGGCTATTATGGAGCCGCTGCCCGGTGCCGAAGCGCGCAAGGCGGCGCTGGGTCTGTGAGCGTTGGGGCTTCCGACTTTGTCCGGCGGTATCGCGTGGCGATCGTAGGTGCCGGACCGGCGGGTTTCTATGCCGCTGAGGCGCTGCTGCGTTCGGATGCGGGAGTTGCGGTCGACCTCTACGATCGGTTGCCTACACCCTATGGGCTGGTTCGTTATGGCGTGGCACCTGACCATCCCAAACTGAAACAGGTCACCGCGGTTTTTGCCGGGATCGCGGCTCTTCCTGGCTTTCGCTTTTTCGGCAATATCACTGTGGGCCGTGACGTGACGGTCGAGACATTGCGCCGCCACTATCATGCGGTGGTCATTTCCTGCGGCGCGGAGCGCGACCGCACCCTCGACGTGCCGGGGGCCGATCTGTCGGGTGTCCACGGGGGTATGGCCTTCGTGGGCTGGTACAACGGCCACCCCCACCAGCGCGATCTTGCCCCCGATCTTTCGGGACGCACGGCGGTTGTGCTCGGGCTTGGCAATGTCGCGCTCGATGTGGCTCGCATCCTTGCCAAGCCGCCATCCGCGCTCGCGCAAACTGACATTGCAGAGCACGCGCTCGCGACCCTTGCCCGGTCCAATCTTGACCGGATCATCGTGGCAGGACGAAGCGGCCCGGCGCAGGCACGCTGCACAGAAAAGGAGTTGCGCGAATTCGGCACTATACAGGGCTGCATCACCACGGCGCAATCAGGCCTATATCCAGTGCCGCCGCAGAACGGCGTCAGCGCCCTATTTGAGCGGTTTGTGGGCGAAACGTCCAAAGCGGCAGCGCGGCAATGCCACTTTGCGTTCGGAATGCGACCGCTCGCCATTCTGGGTGACGACAGGGTGCGCGGCGTTTGCTTCGCAAGGTCGCCTGTAGTGGAAGGCGCTGTACAACGCACGACAAGCGATGGCGAAGAGACCATCGACATCGCGGCTGACCTGGTCGTGGCCTGCATCGGTAGTCAGGCCACGCTTGTTCCCGGCGTTCCTTATGCCATCGACCGAGGCGTCGTTAGCAATACCCATGGCCGCGTGACTAATGCGGAGGGTTCCGTTGTGCCGGGCCTCTACGCGGCGGGCTGGATCAAGCGCGGCGCGAACGGGACCATTGGCACCAACCGTGCCGACGCTGTTGAAACCATCGCCTGCCTGCTCGCCGATCTGGAGACTCTGCACGAACCCGAAACCTCGGTCGATGCCCTGACCGGTGCCGGAACAGTGGTGGCCGATCTTGGCATCTCGTTCGCCCAATGGGAGCGGCTGGACCGGATCGAGCGGGAACTCGGCGCTGAAATTTCAAAACCCAGAGAGAAGATAACCGACACAAAATCAATGATTTCACAGCTCTTGGCAGTCTGAAGACGCGCAAACTTCAAATCAAAAAGGGGAGTTTATGATGGGAATTTTCAACGCATGGTTGAATGGATCAACGTCGCTATTGGCTGTGGGCTTGCTGGCAGTCCCCCAGCAGGCGCTTGCCCAAGAGGCTGCCGCCTTACCCAAGGCTGAAGGCCTTGAGGAAATCGTCGTTACGGCGCAGAAGCGCAAGGAGAACCTGCAGGTCACACCGATCGCAGTGACCGCATTCAGTGCAGCCGCATTGGCGAACAAGAATGTCGATGACATTTCGGGGATCGCCGCCTTCACGCCGAACCTGCAGTTCGATTCCACCGCTCCGCTCAGCGGCGCGTCTTCGGCGGCAATCGTGTTCATTCGCGGTGTCGGCAAATCGGGTTATCAGGTGACGGACGATCCGGGTGTCGGCACCTATATTGACGGCGTATACGTTTCCAGTTCGGTCGGCGGCGTACTCGATGTACTCGACGTGGAGCGCATCGAAGTGCTGCGCGGTCCACAGGGCACCCTGTTCGGCCGCAATACTATTGGTGGCGCGATCAGCATCACCACCAAGCGCCCGTCCGCCGAGGCCGGTGGATCGCTTGAGGCGACCTATGGTAATTATGATCGCATGGAAATCCGCGGCGCGATCGACACGCCGATTTCGGACACGCTGCGCACCAAGCTGACCTTTGGTTACAAACGCGCAGATGGCTGGGACAAGCTGCTGGCCGCCGATTACCCACCGCCCGCCCACAACAACCGCAGTGGCCGTACGCCGGGCGACGTGAACCGTGGCTCGGGGCGCCTGGCGGTTGAATATACACCGTCGGATACCTTCAACGTCTATCTGACGGCGGACGTATCGCGTATCCGGGAAGCGACCGTGGCCTCGACCGCGCTGGCCGTGCCGCTCGATGGTACGCTGACAGCATTTTACAACGCGGTCGATGCGCCCACGATCAACGTGCCCGGATATGGCACCGGCGTCCTGTATGACGATCGTTGGGTTGTTGCGCCCGGCAACAAGCGTGGCACCTTCCAGACCGGCCCGAATGGAACCAACCTGAATGTGACCGGATTTGCCGGAACGGCGGAATGGAAGCTGGCAGACAACCTGACATTCAAGTCGATCACCGCCCTGCGCAAGGTGTCGGGAAGCTTCAACCGCGATGCCGACAACTCTCCGTTGCAGGTCGTCGATTGCTTCAGCGACTTCAAGCAGAAGCAGTTCTCGCAGGAAGGGCAACTGCTGGGATCGGCTTTCGCTGATCGGGTCGAATATATCGCTGGCGGTTACTACTTCAAGGAAACCGCTGTTGACGATTACCGCTGCGCCTTGCCCCCGTCGGTGGGGACGATCATCCTGAAATCGGATGCCGAAAACGTGAGCTACGCTGCGTTCGGCCAGGCATCTTTCCGCCTAATGGACGATCTCAAGGTCACGGCGGGTATCCGTTATACTCACGACAAGAAATCGCTGCTGCCTGACTTCATCTACGATCCGGCGGCGGGCGGCGCGTTCGCAGGGGTTCGCACGGTGCCCTATGGCCGGGTCTCCAACACCTTTTCCAACGTGTCGCCCCGCTTCAGCGTGGACTACAAGGTCGGTCGCGATGTGCTGCTTTATGGCTCATATTCGCGCGGCTACAAAGGAGGCGGCTTCAACGCCCGCACGGTGTCGCCACGCCCCGATGTGCTGGCCTTTACCCCGGAAAAACTGGCGACATTTGAAGTCGGGACCAAGCTGGAACTGTTCGATCGGCGGATGCGCCTGAACCTGGCCGCATTCACCACCAAGTATGAAGACATCCAGATCACCGTAATCGAAGACTTCGCGCCGGGGACTCAGAATGGCGGTGATGCGCGGATCAAGGGTTTCGAGGCCGAACTGGCAGCAAAGCCTACCGATCGGTTGACCTTGAATGCGTCGCTTGCGCACCTCAACACGCACTACACCAGCCTCTTGCCGCTTTCGGCGCTAGTCCGTCCTGAATTCCAGGTGCGGATCACCAACAAACTGTCGAATGCGCCCGCATGGTCTGCCAACGCGGGCTTCGATTACCGGATTCCAGCAGAGGCGATCAACGGCGACATTGCACTGCGCGGGGACTGGTCGTACAACAGCACGGTCTACAACGATGACATCAACTCATCGTGGCTGACGCAGCCCGGCTATCACATCTTCAACGCCCAGATTGCCTATGAAAGCCGCGATGGGAATTGGGATCTGGTTGTCTGGGGCAAGAACCTTTCGGACAAGCAATATATCTTCAGCGGCGATGCCAATGCGGCGGCAGGCTTTGTCCAGGGCAACTACAGCACACCGCGTACTTATGGCGTGACCATCCGCCGCCGCTTCTGATGCTGATGGCAGGACCGGCAGAGGAGCGCATGCCCCTGCCGGTCCGACACGGACATATAAGACGACGGGACAGGATAATGGAAGCCAGCAATACACTGCTCAGCTATGTTTCGGGATGCGGCACACATCCGCTTTTGTACAAGACCATAGGTGCGGCTTTCGACGAGATGGTGGCGATGCAGGGTGATCGTGACGCGATCGTGGTCTGCCACCAGAATGTACGGCTGACTTATGCGGAGCTTGCCGTTCGCGTCGATGCCTTTGCCAGCGGCTTGCTGGCACTCGGGCTTGAGCCAGGGGACCGGATCGGCATCTGGTCGCCCAACAATCTGGAATGGGTCATCACCCAACTGGCGACGGCCAAGGCCGGAATGATCCTGGTCAACATCAACCCGGCGTACCGGGTGGCCGAACTGGAATACTGCTTGAACAAGGTCGGTTGCCGGGCGCTCGTGCTGGCCGAGCGGTTCAAGAGCAGCGACTACTGCGTGATGATCGCGGAACTGGCCCCGGAAGTCGCAGAAGCCCTGCCAGGCGCTTTTCAGATCGCGGGATTGCCAGAACTGGAATGGCTGATTGCGATCAACGATACGCCTCCTGCGGGGTATCTGTCATTCGCCGGCGTGGAAGACGCAGGGACGGCTGAAAGCGACGCGGTACTCGCCGCGCTCGGCACGCGGCTGCAGCCGGAAGAGGCGATCAACATCCAGTTTACCAGCGGCACGACCGGTTCCCCAAAAGGGGCCGTCCTGACGCATCACAACATCCTCAACAACGGGTTCTTTTCAGGCTTGCGCATGGGCCTTGGCCCTGACGACCGGCTGTGCATTCCGGTGCCGCTCTACCACTGTTTCGGCATGGTGCTGGGCGTGCTGTCCTGCATAACACACGGTGCCTGCATGGTATTTCCCAGTGAGGCTTTCGACGCGCGCGGAGTGCTGGAGGCCGTGGAGACAGAGCGGTGCACCGGCCTTCACGGTGTGCCGACGATGTTCATCGCCGAACTTGAACATCCCGATTTCGCCAGCTTCGATTTGTCCTCGCTGCGCACCGGCATCCTGGCGGGCGCGCCCTGCCCGGTAGAGGTGATGAAGCGCGTGATCGGGCAGATGCACATGACAGACGTGACTATCGGCTATGGCATGACCGAAGTCAGTCCGCTCAGCTTCCAGACCCTCGCCAGCGATACCTTGCAGCAACGCGTTGAAACCGTCGGCCGCGTGCAAGACTTTGTCGAAGCCAAGATCGTCGGCAGCGATGGCCGGGTGGTATCTCGCGGGACACAAGGCGAAATCCTGTTCCGAGGCTACAGCGTCATGCAAGGCTATTGGGACGATCCAGACCGCACCGGCGAAGCGATTGATCGGGCTGGCTGGATCCGTTCGGGCGACCTCGCCACGATGGACGCCGATGGCTATGTCCGCATCACCGGTCGCGCCAAGGACATGATCATTCGCGGCGGCGAAAACATCTACCCGCGCGAGATCGAAGAATTTCTGCATCGTCATCCCGATGTGCAGGAGGCCCAGGTTTTCGGTGTCCCTGATGACCGGTTTGGCGAGGAAGTTTGCGTCTGGATCAGGGCAGGCAGCCCCGATCTGACCGAGGCGGCACTGCGCGAGTTTTGCCGGGGTCAGATCGCTCATTTCAAGGTGCCGCGCCATTTCCGCTTCGTCACTGAATATCCGACGACGGTGACTGGCAAGATCCAGAAATTCGCGATGCGCGAGGTCATGCTTGTGGAACTGGTCGCGAAATCGGCCACTCAGGCAAAGGAACTGTTGTGATGGAAATGTTCGACGCAAGCGCAATCGACGCCGCTCTTCCTGAAACGCGGATGCTGATCGGCGGCGAACTGGTGCAAGGCGATGCCATGCTGGATGTTATCAATCCGGCCATCGGAGCGCCGTTCATCACGGTGTCGCGGGCCTCGCAGGCGCAGGCAGAACAGGCGGTGGCTGCTGCACGCGGTGCCTTCCCGGAATGGGCTGCGCTGCCGCACACACATCGACAGCAGCAACTCGTACGCCTCGCTGATGCCATCGCCGCCCATGCTGCGCCACTGGCCCGCGCCCTGACGCGCGAGCAGGGAAAACCCCTGGCTGAAGCGCGAGGCGAGATAGCTTGGGCGGAGGGCTATGTCCGCCATTACGCCACACTTGAGCTGCACGGGCGGACGATCAGGGATGACGATGAAGGACTGACCATCCTGCGCCGAGTGCCCCTGGGTGTCGTCGTCGGCATCGTTGCATGGAACTTCCCCGTACTGTTGGCCTGCTGGAAAATCGCGCCCGCAGTGCTTGCTGGCAACACGGTCATTCTCAAGCCCGCGCCGACGACGCCGGTTACCAGCCTCATGCTGGGCGCGCTGTGCGCCGATATCTTTCCCGCAGGTGTCGTCAATATTGTCGTGGACGACAATGATCTCGGCCCGCTGCTAACAAGTCATCCCGATGTGGCAAAAGTCAGCTTTACCGGGTCAACCGCGACTGGTCAGCGGATCATGGCCGGCGCATCCAGTACGCTCAAGCGGCTGACGCTGGAGCTTGGCGGGAACGATCCGGCGATCGTGCTGGACGATGTTGACGTGCCAGCCGTAGCAGAACGGATATTTGGTGCGGCCTTCCTCAACTGCGGGCAAGTGTGCCTGGCGATCAAACGGGTCTATGTGCAAAGCGCGGTCCACGACGCGCTTTGCGACGAACTGGTGCGCCTTGCGCAAGCAGTCGTGGTCGATGACGGGCTGAAACACGGATCGACGATCGGCCCGATTCAGAACCGAGCACAGTTTGAAAAGGTTCAGGCTTTTCTCGCCCGTGCCCGCGATGAAGGCACAATCATCGCGGGCGGTGAAGTGCTCGACCGCGAAGGGTATTTCATGACGCCAGCCATCGTCCGCGATGTCAGCGATGGCGATGAGATCGTGGACGAAGAACAGTTCGGGCCGATCCTGCCGGTTATTCGCTTCGATGATGTTGAGGACGTTATCCGGAGAGTCAACGCATCGCCGAACGGGCTTGGCGGATCGGTATGGTCGTCGGACACGGAACGGGCGATCGCAGTCGCCAATCGCGTTGAAACCGGCACCATCTGGGTGAACCAGCACCTTGCCATCGGGCCGCATATCCCGATGGCGGGTTTTCGTCAGTCGGGCCTTGGCGTTGAACAATCGATCGAAGGGTTGGAAGAGTTCACGCAAATCCAGGTGCTGAATGTAGCAAGAGCCTGAACGCCTGTTTATGACGCAAGGTCAGTGGGTAGCGGAGCGTCGTTCTTGACCGATTCGTTGACAGCAAAGTTTAAACTGCGGAGCACAAGCTAACCATCGCTCGCAATCGTCCAACTTTATGGGTTCACAACCTAATCTTTTTGCACTGGTGAAGGTCAGCTTTTTGCGGACTTACGCTCGAAACCTGACATTCGAGCGCTACCTCGCCATGCTCGATACCTCCGACCGGCAGGAGGACGAGGTGGCCACAGTCCGCACCATACGGCTCACCGAATTTGGCCCTGCGAGCGACTGCTTTGTCGGCGATGTCAGTCTATTTCGGCGGTTCCGTTGCCGTTTCGGTGCAAACCCCCAATCAAACACGGCGATTAAAATCTTGAAAACTTTGTCTGCGTTGCGATGAACTGAAATCGCTTCATCTGGACAGACATTCCTTCTGCGCGGTAATGGCGCGTCCCATGGGGGGTGTGACATTTCAATTCGTAAATTCGCGGTAGCCGCGCTCGCAGCGGGGCTGGCCACCAGTATTAGCGCGCAGGAAGTGATCAGCCAGGGAGAACCCGCGGCGCAATCGACCAGCGTAAACCTTTCAGCGGCGCAGCTCTTTGCGTTCGCGGACGCGGCGCGTGCGCAGCACGATTACGCCGCGGCGCAGAATGGCTATCGCGCCCTTACGCAGGACCGCGACCTGGAAATTCGGACCGAGGCACGGTTTCGCCTCGGGATGATGCTTGCCGACGATCTCAAGCGCTACGCCGACGCCGCGCTCGAGTTTCGTCGCATCCTCGACGACAAGCCCGACGCCGCACGCGTGCGGTTGGAGTTGGCGCGCATGCAGGCCATGCTCGGCAATCTCGCCGCTGCTCGCAAGGAGCTGCGTGCTGCCGAGGCAGCCGGGCTGCCGCCCGCCGTCGAGCAACTCGTGCGCTTCTATTCACGCGCGCTCAATGCCAGAAAGCCGCTGGGCGGCTCCGTCGAACTGGCGCTGGCGCCGGACAGCAATATCAACCGCGCCACCCGCTCGGATACGCTGGGCACGGTGATCGGCGATTTCACGCTTGATGAGGATGCAAAGGCGAAGTCTGGCATAGGGCTCGACCTGCAGGGTCAGGGCTACTTTCGTCATGGCGTCGAGCCGGGCACGGATCTTCTGGTCCGCGCCTCGGGCAGCGCGACGCTCTACCGCGATGCCGAGTTCAACGATGTCACGGTCGGCGTCCAGGCGGGCCCCCAATATAACTGGGGCGGCAACCAACTGACCGTGTCGTTCGGCCCGTCATGGCGCTGGTACGGGCGCGATCCATACAGCGCGACGATCGGTGGGAATGTGAGCTGGCAGCGCGCCGTCGGCAAGCGCAGCCAGTTGCGGCTCGATGGCGGCATTGCCCACGTGATGAACAAGCGCAACGCGCTCCAGACCGCCGACGATTTCACTCTCTCCGCCAGCCTCGACCACGCCTTCAGCGCGCGCACCGGGGGCGGGGTGCAGGTTTACGGGTTCCGTGAGGCGGCGCGTGATCCGGGCTACTCGCTGGCGAGCGGCGGGGCCTCGGTCTATCTGTTTCGCGAGATCGGGCGCACCACGCTGGTCGGTACGCTGGGTTACAGCCATCTGGAGGCTGACAAGCGGCTGTTCCTCTATCCCAGGTGCCGGATCGAGGACCGTTACAATGCCAGCCTCGCCGTCACGCTGCGGGGTTTGCATCTGGGCAGTTTCGCACCGCTGGTGCGCCTCAAATGGGAGCGCAATCGCTCCTCGATCGAAATCTACGACTACCGCCGCGTCGCCGCCGAATTCGGCGTCACGTCGGCATTCTGATGGGGGATATGTTCATGCATTCGTTTCATTCCAGCAAGCTGATGGCGGTATCCTCGCTGACGGCACTGAGCCTGGCGCTGGCGGCTTGCGGTGGTGGTGGAGGCGGCACCAACAGCACCCCGACGCCGCCCTCGACTCCGAGCCCCGCGCCCACTCCCACTCCGACGAGTATTAGCGGAAAGCCGACTGTCAGCTCGAATTTCAGCGCCGAGGCGAATGTTTCCAAGGTCGATTACGATGCCGGTCTTGCACAGGCTGCTTCAGGTGGAACGGCGGCGGGCGCAAGCTTGGCCTATGACGCAGCCTCAGACAGCTTCAGCCTTAAGACCGGCTCTGACGAGATTAGCTTTGGCCCAAGTGACGTGAACATCAATGCGGCTAACGTGCTTCGATACGAGAAGACCGAAGACAGCACAACCACGCGGCTGGACCTGAATTGGAGATTGAATCCCGATGGAACCCGCGCTTCCAATTACGTAGAAATCGGCCAGCTTATATCCATAAAGGAAGACGCGCTCACCGACATCGACAGCTATCGCTCGATTGACTTCGTTTTCGGTCTGCCCAGCATGGCTTCCGCCGTCTCTGTTTCAGGGGGCGCATCCTACTCACTTTCCTTGAGCGGCACTCGTTCCTCTACTGTCGAGGATGCCCTTCTACGGATGGTGGGACGCGGGGCGGCGCTGATCGATTTCAAAACCGGGAGTCTCGAAATTCTCGGAAATACCTATTCACACAATTTTATTGATGGGACGGGGCTTGTCTCCGAAAGCGAAGGGGATGTGAATGCCACCGGCGTGATTGTCTCCGGTGAAAATCGATTTACTGGCAGTTTCACTGCAAAGGCGGGGGCATCGGATACATATACGGGTGATTTTACAGGATCATTTTACGGTCCCGGCGCTCAAAATATTGGCGGTGTGCTCTACGGCACATCAAATTCCCAATTCTACAGCCTCGCCTTTGCCGGCTACAATCTGCCTGTGACCCATCCTGATGATACACTTGCCAACTCGACGGGGGTGACCAGCTTCCAGACTGTCCAGATGTTTCCCCGATTTGATAGCGATGCCGTAGATAACTCGTTGGGTATGCTAGGGGATTTTGCCTACGTCACCTACAACGCCGATACCCAAACTTATACAGTTCCTGGCTTTTCGTTTAGCCCCACCAATCGCACCCCCGACAAGGATGTAGGAGATTTACGCGCATATAGCGCTACTCAGACGATCAATGATGGGAAGGTGCAATATTCGATAGGCATGTTTGATGGCGAGAGTGAAGGCATCCAATTGACCTATGCCAGTTTCATCCGTGTCCTCGCTACTCAAGTATCCCCCGACGCCAGCACGAAGGATATAGGTCTTGAGTATATCGGGTTTGGCAGATTTACTCCACCAAACCAGTTGCCGAGAAGTGGTGGTGCTGTCTATGCGGGTCGCCTTTTCGGTGATATCTATGACAATTTAAAGGTACTCGCTCCGTTGATAGGCCGATCCGATTTGTCGGTCGATTTTGCGGCGGGCACGATGGATGCGAGCCTGTATCCAGAGCGAGTCAACGCAGACGGCAGTGCGACAGCCCTTGGCAAATATGACTTCAAAGGATCGATCGAGACCTTCTTGGCCGCGTTCGACGGGACATGGAGCGCAGGTGAAGGGCACCTCGTTGGCCGCTTCTATGGCGACGCGGCGCAGGAGTACGTCGCGACCTTCAATATTCACGATCCCGCCCAAGGCAGGATGACGGGCATCAGCGTGGGAAAGCGCTGATTAGGCAGCGCCGCGTGGCACGCCACGCGGCCTTTCGCTCGTCGTGTTCAATCGCCAAGCCGCATTAATGGGATACGCAAGGTTGATGACAGTACGCACAATTGTGGCAGATTCTAGATTCAGTTCGAACCCGTTCGGCCATTGGGTCCCCGCCATGCGCGGATGAACGGATGGCGGGTTTCAAGAAGCGATACGGGCGCCGGGTGCGGCAGCTCTGTTGGCGTGAATGGACGGCACGTTCACTCCCGCCTGAGGTCTGGAATCGACGGCGTCGCGCTCTGAAGCCGACCATCGCGAAGGTCCAACGTAAGGGTAATAATGTGCGACCCGAGCGCGGCAGTGAGATGTCCGCTACTGAGAAATGCAGGTTGCTCACTGAGTGGTCATTGCCCATTGGCCCCGGCTACGACGCGCCATACAGTGCCGCCTACGTCATCTGCAACGAGCAAACCGCCCTGTTTATCGATCGCAACACCCACGGGTCGACCCTGAGCCTTGCCGTTCCCGTCGAGAAATCCGGTCAAGACATCTATGGGCAGCCCGGATGGACGTCCATTGGCAAAGGGAACGAAAATGACCTTGTAGCCACTGGGGGGATTGCGGTTCCATGAGCCATGTTGCCCAATGAAGGCGCCTTCGCCGAATTGTGGAGGGAGAAGTCCGATCCGATGGAATGTTAGTCCAAGCGATGCTGTGTGCGAACCAAGTGTTGATTACCGCCGAGAAGTGACCCGGGAAGGGCCGATATTTCCACTGAGAAGTGACCCATGTTGAACTCACCCCTGGCTTTGACGAGCGGGGGATCATGGAGTGTTGGACATGGCGTTATTGAGCGCTATCCGGCGCTGGCATTACCGCGATCATCTATCGATCCGCGAGATTGTGCGGCGTACGGGGCTGTCACGAAATACGATCCGTAAATATCTGCGGTCAGACACAATCGAGCCGCGGTTCAAGGTGCCCGAACGGCCGAGCAAACTGGACCCGTTTGCGGAGCGGCTGACGACTTGGCTGCAACGTGAGATGGTTCGCTCGCGTAAGCAGAAGCGCACGGTCAAGCAGTTGTTCGCCGATCTGGTGAGCCTGGGGTATGACGGTTCCTATGGCCGTGTCGCTGCCTTCGCGCGGGCATGGCGCGATGAGTAACGCCATCAGCAGCAGATCAGTGGCCGAGGAACTTTCGTGCCGCTGTCGTTCGCGCCGGGAGAGGCCTTCCAGTTCGACTGGAGCGAGGACTGGGCGGTTCTCGATGGCGTGCGCACCAAGCTGCAGGTGGCGCACTTCAAGCTCAGCCACAGCCGGGCCTTCACCGTGCGGGCCTACCTTCTCCCGACGCATGAGATGCTGTTCGACGCCCATAATCATGCCTTCCGCGTGCTGGGCGGCGTGCCACGTCGGGGCATTCATGACAATATGCGCACCGCCGTCGACAAGGTTGGGCGCGGCAAGGAGCGGAACGTCAACACGCGCTTCCTGACGATGGTCAGCCATTATCTCTTTGAAGCCGAGTTCTGTAACCCCGCCGCGGGCTGGGAAAAGGGCGATCACTGCCATATCCTCGAAACCGGAAACGACAGATTCCGGTTCAAGAACAGCTCGGCCCAACAGGCCAAACCCACAAAGGAGAAAACCCGTCTTGACCCATCGATGACATCCGAAACATAACTATAAGGCGGGTCACTTCTCGGTGAAACCCCCGGGTCACTTCTCAGCGGTAATCAACAATGGGAGATACGCTTCCCTCTTGGGGCGGTTCATCGCTGGCCCCAGTTCATGAAGCAGACAGTCAACGACATTCTGCACCTTTGGCAAGAGATGGCGCCGCTGGGGATAGACCGCCCAGATGGGCTCGTCATCCGGCTGAACATCCTCCAGCAGCAGTTCGACCATGCCGTGTTTAAGATAAGGCAGAATGTAGAAATCGGGCAGTTGACAGATGCCAAGGCCGGAAACGCATGCCTCCATGACGGCATGCCCGCTGTTGCATCTGAAACGCCCTTTGGGCCGATGGATCATTTCCCCGCCGTCGACCTTGAAATGCCATGTGCCTGCGGTGCCTGCAATGCACTCATGCTCCCCCAGAGATTCAACCCGCGTTGGACGCCCTGCCGCCGCCAGATAGCTTGGGGCCGCGCAGGTATAGAGGGTTCGGGACGCGACCCGCGTGGCAATCAGGCGCGGATCGATGGTCGTGCCCGTCCGTACGGCCAGGTCGAACCCTTCGCCAACTAGGTCGATGACGCGATTGGACAATTCGATCGACACGTTAAGCCTGGGATGCTGCATGGCGAAGCGGCGGATAATCGGCGCTACGAACCTTTCGCCCATTGCGGTCGAACAAGTGACGCGCAACTCGCCCTGCGGCTCGCGCCGATCGCCGATCAGCGCGATGGCTTCGTCCCTGTCCTGGGCGATGCGCTCGCAACGCTCCAAAAACACCCGGCCGGTGTCGGTCAGCCGGACGGTACGGGTGGTCCGATGGAATAGCTGCGCTTGCACACGTTGCTCCAACGCCATGATCGAACGGCTGACATGCGTGGTGGACACACCCAGCGCTCTTGCTCCGCCCGTGAAGGAGCCGGCTGTGGCGACGCTGATGAATTCATCGATGCCATCCCAATTCGACATCCGATTGTCCCGTTCCAGAAATAATGATTTTCCAAAACACTATATTATCACCACTGTGGAATAGCGCTAGGGTGATGCTGCAAAGAGAGGGGGTGCCGGGAAACTGGCTTGGAGGAATTCTCGCATCGCTGTGCGAGAATTTTGCCAACTGCGTCGAGCCATGCTCGCTCTTTTGAAATTTGACCATGACGAGGAATGAGAGATGAAGACCCGCGCCGCCGTCGCCTTTGAAGCGAAGAAGCCACTGGAGATCGTCGAGGTCGATCTGGAAGGCCCAAAGGCGGGCGAGGTTCTGGTCGAGATCATGGCGACAGGTATCTGTCACACCGACGCCTATACGCTGGACGGCTTCGACAGCGAGGGCATCTTTCCCTCGATCCTGGGCCATGAAGGCGCAGGCATCGTGCGCGAAGTCGGGGCAGGCGTGACGTCCGTCAAGCCGGGCGACCATGTGATCCCGCTCTACACACCCGAATGCCGCCAGTGCAAAAGCTGCCTTTCGGGCAAGACCAACCTGTGCACCGCGATCCGCGCCACGCAGGGCAAGGGGCTGATGCCCGACGGCACGACCCGTTTCAGTTACAAGGGCCAGCCGATCTTCCACTATATGGGCTGCTCGACCTTCTCCAACTTCACCGTCCTGCCGGAGATCGCGGTGGCGAAGATCCGCGAAGACGCGCCGTTTCAATCGAGCTGCTATGTCGGCTGCGGCGTCACCACGGGCGTCGGCGCGGTAGTCAATACGGCGAAGGTGCAGGTCGGCGAGAATGTCGTGGTCTTCGGCCTGGGCGGCATTGGCCTCAACGTCATTCAGGGCGCGAAGATGGTCGGCGCGGACAAGATCATCGGCATCGACATCAACCCGGACCGCGAGGAATGGGGCCGCAAGTTCGGCATGACCCATTTCATCAACAGCAAGGGCCTGTCGCGTGAGGAAACGGTGGCGAAAATCCTGGAGGTGACGGACGGCGGGGCGGACTATAGCTTCGATGCGACCGGCAATACCGAAGTGATGCGCACCGCGCTCGAATGCTGCCATCGCGGCTGGGGGGAGAGCATCATCATCGGCGTGGCCGAAGCGGGCAAGGAAATCAGCACCCGGCCGTTCCAGCTCGTCACCGGCCGCGTCTGGAAGGGCACGGCCTTCGGTGGCGCCAAGGGCCGCACCGACGTTCCCAAAATCATCGACTGGTACATGAACGGCAAGATCGAGATCGATCCGATGATCACCCATGTCCTCACGCTGGAGGAGATCAACAAGGGTTTCGAACTGATGCATGCGGGCGAGAGCATTCGCAGCGTCGTGCTGTTCTGAACGGCGGGGCCAACCGCCCGCGCGACATGCAAAATGTGGCCTTTCTCAAAAGCTGGCCAGATCGTGGAAGCGCTTTAAAGGCCGCCGATGCGGCGATTTATAAGCAAGCAAGGAGGAATATATGGCAGTGATTTCCGGTGACGGCATATTCAGCCACGTTTTCATTGGCGCAGCCGATGTCGATGCTTCGGCCAAATTCTACGACGCTGCGCTTGGCGCGTTGGGCATCAAGAATCTCGGGCCGTTCGGCAATGGCTGGATTCTCTATGGCAAGGAGAAGCCCGCGTTCATCATCGCCAAGCCCGGCAATGGCGAAGCTCCGTCGAGCAACGGCGTGACGATCGGTTTTGCCGGCGCCACTCCGGCACAAGTCGATGCCTTCCACGCCGCCGGTCTGGCCAATGGCGGTACGGATGAGGGCGCTCCGGGCGCTCGCAGCCATTTGCCCGGCGCCTACGCCGCTTATCTCCGCGATCCTGCCGGCAACAAGGTCGTCAGCTACACCTTCACGGACGGCAACTGATCCCATGACTGTGGAGCAGGTCAGCGCCAACAAGGCCTTCGGCGGGGTGCAGGGCGTGTATCGCCACGCATCCGCCGCGACGGGTACCGAGATGACCTTCTCGGTCTATGTGCCGCCGCATGAGGCGGGGGCGAAACTGCCCGTCGTCTGGTATCTGTCGGGGCTGACCTGCACCCACGCCAATGTCACTGAAAAGGGTGAGTTCCGCGCGGCCTGTGCGGAACTGGGCCTGATCTTCGTCGCCCCGGACACCAGCCCGCGGGGCGAGGGCGTGGCGGACGATCCGGACGGCGCCTATGATTTCGGTCTGGGCGCCGGATTCTACGTCGATGCGACGCAGGAGCCCTTTGCCGCCCATTATCGCATGTGGTCCTATGTGACCGAGGAACTGCCCGCGCTGGTCGCGGCGCATTTTCCAGCCGATATGGAACGTCAGTCGATCATGGGGCATAGCATGGGCGGCCATGGCGCGCTCACCATCGGGCTGAACCATCCGGGCCGGTTCAGGGGGGTGTCTGCCTTCGCGCCGATCGTCGCGCCGGGCAGCGTGCCCTGGGGACAGAAGGCGCTGGGCGGCTATCTGGGACAGGATCTGGCGGCATGGCGGCGGCACGACGCCGTCGCGCTGATCGAGGATGGCGCGCGCGTCCCTGCGCTGTTGGTCGATCAAGGCATGGCCGACAATTTTCTCGAACAGCAATTGCGTCCCGAACTGCTGAAGGCGGCCTGCGAGGCGGCGGGCATCGACCTGACGCTGAACCTGCGCGAAGGCTATGACCACAGCTATTATTTCATTTCCACCTTCATGGCCGACCATCTGCGCTGGCACGCGGCTCGGCTCGTTGAGGAATGATCGATTGATGGTGCAGATTTTCGTTACCGGCCGTGACGGCGCTCAACATGCGTTGCAGGCCGAAGCGGGCTTGTCGTTGATGGAGGCGATCCGCGACAATGGTCTTGACGAACTGCTCGCCCTGTGCGGCGGATGCTGTTCCTGTGCGACCTGCCATGTCTATGTGGATGAAGAAGGTCCGGCCGGTCTGCCGCCGATCAGCCCAGACGAGAATGACCTGCTCGACAGCAGCGATCATCGCAACGCTTTTTCCCGCCTGTCCTGCCAGATTCCGCTGACGGCCGAACTGGATGGCATGCGGGTTGCCATTGCCCGGGAGGATTGATGAGCGAGACCTTGCTGTCCCTTTATTACGGCGCCTTCAACCGCGGCGATGCCGGGGCGATGCTGGACCTGCTGACCGATGATGTGGTGCATGAACCCTCGCAGGGCGAGCCGCGTCATGGCAAGGCGGCCTTCGCCGCGTTTCTCGACCATATGAACCGCTGTTACAGGGAACGGGTGATCGATCCCGTCTTCCTGACCTCCGCGGACGGCGCGCGCGCGGCGGCGGAGTTCCATCTGGAGGGCGAATATCTCCAGACCGACAGCGATCTGCCCCCGGCGACTGGACAGCGCTATGGGTTGCGTGTGGGCGCGTTCTTCGAAATCGTGGACGGGCGGATTGTGCGCGTCAGCAACCATTATAATCTCGCTGACTGGCTTCGGCAGGTGAGCGGCGCGGCATGACGACCGATCCTGTCGCTCCGCTGGTGATCGAGCGGATCGGCCGGGACGACATGTCCCTGCGGGCGCTCGCCACCCTGCGGATGACGGTGTTTCGTACCTGGCCTTATCTTTATGACGGCGATCTGGAGTATGAGGCCGGCTATCTGGCGGAATTTCTAAGCGATGCTGACGCCATCCTCATCGTTGCGCGAGTGGGCGAGATTCCAGTCGGCATGGCGACAGCCTCGCCCATGGCAACGCAGTCCGATGCGATCAAGGCTCCCTTCCTCGCAGCCGGGGTCGATCCCCGCACCATCCATTATTTCGGGGAATCGGTGCTGCTGCCGCAATTTCGCGGGCAGGGCGTCGGCCATCGTTTCTTCGATGAACGGGAGGCGGCGGCAAGGGCAGCGGGTGCGGATTGCGCCGCCTTCTGCGCGGTGGTGCGCGAAGAGAATGATCCCCGCCGCCCCGCAGGAGTCGGGGATCTGGCGGATTTCTGGCATAAGCGGGGCTACCGGATTGCCCCACGCTACGATACGCGGATGGCGTGGAAGGAAGTGGGGCAAGCGGATGAGAGCGATCATCTGATGCGCTTCTGGTTGAAGGACATTCAGCGCGGAACGGGGCAACGACCTTAGAGCCAATAATCCCTCGGCGGGACTGATCCAAGGGACTTTACCGCTGGCGATTTCAAGGCCTATTGCGGTTCCATGACAGAGAATATTCCAGAAGGACGCGCCGCCGCGACGGTGGTCATCCTGCGTAACCGTCCTGGCGCGGCGCCGGAAATCCTGATGATGGAACGAGCATCGAGCATGGCCTTCGCGGCGGGCGCGCTGGTCTTTCCGGGTGGTGCCGTGGATGTCGGCGATCATGCCCTGGCCGCGAAGATTGCCGGCGGCCTGCCGCTGGACGAAGCGGCGGCGCGCATTGCCGCGATCCGCGAGACGCTGGAGGAAAGCGGCCTGGCCATCGCCTTCACCCGTTCGCTGGAGCCGGACCGGATCGACGCCATGCGGCGGACGCTGGCGCAGGGCGCGGGCCTTGGCGATATTCTGGATGCGCATGGGCTGGAGGTTACGCTGGATGCGCTGGTGCCCTTTGCCCGCTGGCATCCTGCGCGCCTGGAACATGCGCGGCGCGTGTTCGATACCCGCTTCTACCTGATCCGTGCGCCGGAAGGACAGGCGGCGAGCGTCGATGAAACCGAAAATGTACAGCTCTTCTGGAGCGGTGCGGCGGACACGCTGGCGCGTTGCGATCGGGGGGAAGGACAGGTCATCTTTCCGACGCGGCGCAATCTGGAACGGCTGGCGCAATTCGGCAGCTTCGATGATCTGGAGGCGCATGCCCTGTCGATTCCGGTGGAAAAGGTGACGCCCTGGTTCGAGGAAAGAAATGGGGAGAGCCACCTCTGCATTCCCGGTCACCTCGGCTATCCGGTCACGTCGGAACCCATGGGAACCGTCCGGCGTGTCTGAAGCATGCGTCGGGTCGATGCCTTTTCCGTGCCGCATGGTTCGTCTTGCGGCGGCTGGCGCTGGCGGGCCCGTCTTTGATGATTAACCCCATATCGCCTCTCGAACCGGGCGCGTGAAAGGCGTACATTCCGCACGTCTTCGGATCGGGAGGATGCAATGCCGCAATATGTGATCGAACGGGACATGCCGGGCGTCGGCCAATTGTCGGGCGAGCAGCTCAAGGGTGCGTCGCAAGGGTCTTGCAATATCCTGCGCCAGCTTGGCCCGGATATCCAATGGGTCCACAGCTATGTGACGGACGACAAGATCTACTGCGTCTATCGCGCCCCCAGTGAGGAACTGATCCGCCAGCATGCGGAAATGGCTGGTTTTCCAGCCAACAGCATCGCTCAGGTGCGCGCTACGATCGATCCGACCACGGCGGACTGAGCGGAGCCTTTCGGGGGATTTTACCCGCGGGCCAATCCCGGCGAAGGAAGCTACTGGCCGAACCCCGATTCGCGCGCCAGCGCCACGGCTTCGCGCGCGGCGGCGAGCAGCGCGCCGCTCTTTGCCTCGCATTCGCGCTGTTCATATTCCGGCGTTGAATCCGCGACGATCCCCGCGCCTGCCTGGACATGCATCACGCCGTCCTTGAGCACGGCGGTGCGCAGGACGATGCAACTGTCCATATTGCCGTCCGGCCCGAAATAGCCCACGCCGCCCGCATAGGCGCCCCGCGTCTCCGGCTCCAGCTCCGCGATGATCTCGCAGGCGCGCACTTTGGGCGCGCCTGAAACCGTACCCGCCGGGAAGCCGGCGAACAGCGCGTCCAGCGCGTCCTTCTCCGGCGCCAGCCGTCCGACGACATTGGAGACTATGTGCATGACATGGCTGTAGAATTCGACCGCATAGCTGTCCGTCACGGCGACGGTGCCCGCCACCGCGACCCGGCCGACATCGTTGCGGCCAAGGTCGAGCAGCATCAGATGCTCCGCCCGTTCCTTGGGATCGGCCAGCAGGCTCTCACGGTTCGCAGCGTCTTCGACGGCATTCTTGCCACGCGGGCGGGTACCGGCGATCGGCCGGATGGTGACTTCGCCATCGCGCGCCCGGACCAGGATTTCCGGGCTGGAGCCGATCAGGGCAAAGCCGGGCAGGTCGAGATAATAGAGGAAGGGCGAAGGATTGATCCGCCGCAATGCGCGGTAAAGCGCAATGGGCGGGAGCGTGAAGGGGCTGGTGAAGCGCTGCGCCAGCACCACCTGAAAAATGTCGCCCGCGACGATATAGTCCTTTGCCATGTTGACCATGGCGGCATAGCAGCCCGGCTCCAGCACCGGCGTCACCGTGACATCGGCAATCTCGGCCGGAGCGGTTTGCGCGGGCAGGGGCCCCGCCAGCCGCGCGGCGACGGCGTCGATCCGCTCCAGTGCCTGTTCCACGGCGCGGTCTGCATCGGCAAAGCTGCCCTTCCAAACCGGCGCGACCAGAAAGAGCGCGTCGGCCAGCCGGTCGAACACCAATATGACCGTCGGCCGCACGAACAGCATGTCGGGCAGCGCGATGGGATTTTCGGCGGGACGGGGCAGTTTTTCGACCAGCCCGACCGTCTCATAGCCGAAATAGCCGACCAGGCAGGCCAGGGCAGGGGGCAGCGCCGGATCAAGCTCCGCCCGGCATTCCGCGACCAGCGCCCTTAGCGCATCGAGCGCGTCCACGCTTTCCGGCACGAAGGCTTCCCGGTCGGTCGCCCATTGGCGGTTGATCTCGGCCGCATGGGCCTGGGCCCGGAAAACGAGGTCGGGGGCCAGTCCGATCAGGCTGTAGCGGCCCCGCACCGCGCCGCCTTCGACCGATTCCAGCAGGAAGTCGCCGCGATCGGCCTCGAACAATTTGAGCGCGGCGGAAATCGGCGTGTCGGTATCAGCGATCTGGCGCCGCCACACCAGCGCGGATTGCCCCGCCGCCAGTGCCTTGCGCGCGCTCTCGATGCCGTCCATCCCTGCCGGTCCCCCCGCAACCATCTTACTGACCGCCATTATTGGCGCTGGCGAGAGCGCGCTGGACGCTGGCCACCGCATTGGCGTTGCGCTTGACGCCCAGTTCCTTCTCGACCGCGCGCTCGAACTGCTGGCCATATTCCTGGCCGACGACATCGCTGAGCTGGTCGCGGACCTGATTGACCAGCGCCTTGTCGCTGCCCGCGTCGCCGCGCTTGATGCCGTTCAACTGCACCACGAAATAGCCGCGATCCTGCCC
>Ga0255338_1001854_pt1 | contig 36077 bp, 32 predicted proteins | sample MeOH1_35cm_T4_19_FD_203715 | JGI IMG/M metagenome (GOLD analysis project Ga0255338, IMG submission 203715) | Sandy soil microbial communities from University of British Columbia, Vancouver, Canada - MeOH1_35cm_T4_195 | ecosystem: Engineered > Artificial ecosystem > Sand microcosm > Unclassified ...
GCTGGTGCTGATCAGCGGCGGGGTCGGCATCACGCCCACGCTGGCGATGCTGAGCGAGGCGCTCAAGAGCGGGCGGCCGGTGCACTTCATCCACTGCGCGCGCAACCGCGCGGTGCACGCCTTCCGCGACGCGATCGACGCGCTGGCCGAGCGCCACCCGCAGCTGCGGCGCTTCTACTGCTACGACCAGGCGGAGGGGGCCGATGGCGCCGACGCGGTGGGCCTGCTGGACCAGGACCAGCTGGCGCAATGGCTGCCGGCCACGCGCGACCTGGATGCCTACTTCCTGGGCCCCAAGCCCTTCATGGCGCTGGTCAAGCGCAGCCTGAAGGCGCTGGGTGTGCCGGAGGCGCAGACGCGCTACGAGTTCTTCGGACCGGCCGCGGCGCTGAACTGAGGGAGCGTCGCACGCAGCGGCCGGTGGGCCGCTGCGTTCAGAAACGCTCCAGCTCGGGGTGGGCCAGCCGGCCGCCGCGCACCAGCATCTTGCCGTACTCGGCGCAGCGCTGCAGCGTGGGGATGGCCTTCCCGGGGTTGAGCAGGCCCCGGGGGTCGAAGGCGCGCTTGATGCCGAGCATCTGCGCGTTCTCCTCGGCGCTGAACTGCACGCACATGCTGTTGAGCTTCTCCACGCCGACGCCGTGCTCGCCGGTCACGGTGCCGCCCATGGCCACGCTGGTCTCCAGGATTTCGGCGCCGAAGGCCTCGGCGCGGCTCAACTGGTCGGGGTCGTTCGCGTCGAACAGGATCAGCGGGTGCAGGTTGCCGTCGCCAGCGTGGAACACGTTGGCGCAGCGCAGGCCGTACTTCCCTTCCATGGCCTGGATGGCGAGCAGCATGTCGGCCAGGCGCTTGCGCGGGATGGTCGAGTCCATGCACAGGTAGTCCGGGCTGATGCGGCCGCTGGCCGGGAAGGCGTTCTTGCGCCCGCTCCAGAACCTCAGGCGCTGGGCCTCGTCGCGGCTGACTTCAATCTTCGTGGCGCCTGATGCCCGCAGGACCCGCGAAACCTGCTCGATTTCTTCTTCGACCTCCTCGGGTGTGCCGTCGCACTCGCAGAGCAGGATCGCCGCCGCGTCCAGGTCGTAGCCGGCATGCACGAAGGCCTCCACGGCGGCGGTCATGGGCTGGTCCATCATCTCCAGCCCGGCCGGGATGATGCCGGCCGCGATCACGGCGGCCACCGCGTCGCCGGCCTGGCGCACGTCGGCGAAGCTGGCCAGGATGCAGCGCGCCAGCTGCGGCCGGGGCACCAGCTTGACCGTGACCTCGGTCGTCACGGCCAGCATGCCTTCGCTGCCGATCACCAGGGCCAGCAGGTCGAGGCCGGGCGCGTCCAGCGCCTCGCTGCCCAAGCTCACTGGCTCGCCCTCGATGGTGAAGCCCTTCACCTGCAGCACGTTGTGCACCGTCAGCCCGTACTTGAGGCAGTGCACGCCGCCCGAGTTCTCCGCCACGTTGCCGCCGATGGTGCAGGCGATCTGGCTCGACGGGTCGGGCGCGTAGTACAGGCCGCAGGGTGCGGCGGCCTCGGAGATGGCCAGGTTGCGCACGCCGGCCTGGACCCGGGCGGTGCGGCCGAGCGCGTCGATGCGCAGGATCCGGTTGAGCCGGGCCAGGCTCAGCGTCACGCCGCGCGGGTGCGGCATGGCGCCGCCGGACAGGCCGGTGCCGGCGCCGCGCGCGACCACGGGCACACCCAGGGCGTGGCAGGCCCGCAGTACGGCTTGCACCTGCGCCTCGTCTTCCGGCAGCGCCACGGCCAGCGGGCGTTGCCGGTAGGCGGTGAGCCCATCGCATTCGTAGGGCGTGGTGTCCTCGGCGGTCCAGAGCAGCGCCTCGGCCGGCAGCACGGCGGCGAGCGCCCGCACCACCTCGTCCTGGGTCGGGGCATCGTGGTCGGTCGAAGCGGGGACGGGGGCTTGCATGGGGCCGGCGGGGGGCGGAGGGTCTGGCCACTTTAGGACAAAGCCGGCCGGCGCGGTGTGCGGGTTTGCCACCAGGCCCGCGGATCTGGCACGACGTGCTGTGGCGCTGCGGCCACGAAAATTACAGGAAAAAACGGTTGCAGCCGCTTGTTGCGGGCCCTACGGTGGTTTTGGTCCTAATCTGACGCGCTGTGACTGTCATCTTGAAAAAATATCGCATCATGAAATTCAGCGCCGCCGCGTGGCTCTCGGCGCTGGCCGCCGCCGCCTGGGCCCAAACGGCGTCGCCGACGGCCCCGCTGCCGACGCGGCTGCAGTTCTGCCAGATGGAGCTGCAGGGCTTCGAAGGCGACGAGCGCAAATCGCTGCTGAGGGCCTGTCTGCTGCGCCGCGCCGGTGGCGAGCGTCTGGTCACGCAAGCGTGCCGGCGGGAGGTGAACGAGGAACGCGGGCCGGCGGCCGACCGGGCGCGGCGCCAGCGTGACTGCGAATCGCGCGCCCTGGCGGTGCCGTCCAGCGAACTGCCGCAGCGGGCCGTGGCCAGCGGCGCCACGGGCAGCGCGGCCGGGGCCTCGGCCGCGGTGGACCAGGAGCCTGGGACGGCGCCGGTGCCGGCCGATGTGCCGCCGCCGGCGGGCGTCGAAGCCGCGCCGTCGCGCACGGGCGTGGCCGCGCCCGAAACGGACCGCGGCGTGGCACCGGTGGAACTGCCCGACAAGCCCTGAAGCGGCGGGCTGGCCGGGCCGGCTTTTTACTTGAAGATCACGGTCTTGTGGCCGTTCAGCAGCACGCGGTGCTCGCTGTGCCACTTCACGGCGCGGGCCAGCACCTGGCTTTCCGTGTCGCGGCCCATGGCGGTGAGGTCTTCCACCGTCTTGCTGTGGTCCACGCGCGCCACGTCCTGCTCGATGATCGGGCCTTCGTCGAGGTCCGCCGTCACGTAGTGCGCGGTGGCGCCGATCAGCTTCACGCCGCGGTCGTGCGCCTGGTAGTAGGGCTTGGCGCCCTTGAAGCTGGGCAGGAAGCTGTGGTGGATGTTGATCGCGCGCCCGGCCAGCTGGCGGCACAGGTCGTCGGAGAGGATCTGCATGTAGCGCGCCAGCACCACCAGCTCGGCCTCCTCGGCCTGGATGATCTCGTATTGCCGCGCCTCGGCCTGCGCCTTGGTCGCCGCGGTCACCGGGATGTGGTGGAACGGCACGTTGTAGCTGGCGGCGAGCTGGTAGAAGTCGCGGTGGTTGCTGATGATGGCGCGGATGTCCAGTGGCAGCAGGCCGCTCTTCCAGCGGAACAGCAGGTCGTTCAGGCAGTGGCCTTCCTTGCTGACAAGCAGCACGGTGCGCATCGGCTGGGTGGTGGCGTGCAGCCGCCAGTTCATCTGGAACGGCTCGGCGAACTGCGCCAGCTGGGCGTGCAGCTCGGCGTAGGCGACCTGCTCGCAGGCGAACTGCACGCGCATGAAGAACAGGCCGGTGTCGCGGTCGTTGTACTGCGCGGCTTCCTCGATGTTGCCGCCGCGCTCCAGCAGGAAGCCCGAGACGGCGTGCACGATGCCCGGGCGGTCCGGGCAGGACAGGTTCAGGATGTAGGCGTGGTTCATAGCCCGTGCATTGTGGCATCGAAGCCTGGCCGGGCGCCGGCCCCCGATGCCACAATGGGCCTCGTCTCATCCCCACAAGGAGTTGCGCATGGCCGGCCGCGAGTTCAGCATGGACAACCACTGGTTGCCGTTCACCCCGAATCGTCACTTCCGCCAGGACCCGCGGGTGTTCGTGGCGGCCGACGGCATGCACTTCACCACGCACGAGGGCCAGCAGGTGCTGGACGGCATCTCCAGCCTCTGGTGCGTGGGCGCCGGACACAACCGCCGCGAGATCAACGAGGCGGTCAAGCGCCAGCTCGACACGCTGGACTACGGCACGGCCTTCCAGGCCAGCAACGACCAGGCCTTCCTGGCCGCGCAGGCGATCGCCGACCTGGCGCCGGGTGACCTGAACAAGGTGCTGTTCTGCAACTCGGGCAGCGAGGCGGCGGACACGTCGCTGAAGCTGGCGCTGGCCTACCACCGCGCGCGCGGCGAGGGGCAGCGCCAGGTCTTCATCGGCCGCGAGCGCGCCTACCACGGCGTCAACTTCGGCGGCATGAGCGTGGGCGGCATTCCGGCCAACCGCAAGGCCTTCGGCGGCCAGCTGCTGCCGCGCGTGGACCACCTGCGCTTCATCCACGACCCGGCGCGCCACGCCTTCATCCACCACGAGGAGCCGGTCTGGCAGGAGGACCTGCTGGCCGAGCTGGAGCAGCGCATCCTGCCGCTGCACGACCCGTCCAACGTGGCGGCCATCATCGTCGAGCCGGTGTCGGGCAGCGCCGGCTGGTACATCCCGCCCAAGGGCTACCTGAAGCGCCTGCGCGACATCTGCGACCGGCACGGCATCCTGCTGATCTTCGACGAGGTGATCACCGGCTTCGGCCGCCTGGGCACCGCCTTCGGCGCGGACTTCTACGATGTCGTGCCCGACATGCTGAACTTCGCCAAGTGCGTGACCAACGGCGTGATTCCGCTCGGCGGCGTGATCTGCCGCGAGCAGCTCTATGACACGCTAATGGCCAGCGGCGGGCCCGAGCACGCGGTGGAGTTCATGCACGGCTACACCTACTCCGGCCACCCGGTCGCCTGCGCCGCCGCACTGGCGACGCTGGAGCTTTATGCGCGCGAGAACCTGTTCGAGCGCGCCGGCCAGATGGGCCGGGTGCTCGGCGACGCCATGCACGACGGGCTCAAGGGCCTGCCCCACGTGGTCGGCCTGCGCACGCTGGGCCTGGCCGGCGCGGTGGAACTGGCCGGCCTGCCGGGCAGTCCGGGCAAGCGCGCCTACGAAATCTTCCTCGACTGCTTCCATCACGGCGTGCTGGTGCGCCCGGCCGGCGAGAGCCTGGTGCTGGCGCCGCCCTACATCGTGGAGAAGGAGCACATCGACCGCATGGTCGGCGTGCTGGCCGACGCGATCCGGCGCCACGCCTGACGCGAGTTCGACCCGCTCAGCGCGGGGCGGGCCAGCCGCGCCGCAACTCGGCGCAGGCGTCGCGCTCCGGCAGGGCCGGCGTGGGCCAGAGCAGGTCGTCCGCGGCCAGGCCTTCGCGGTCGGTCTCGGCGCGGGGGCCGGGCAGCGCCTGCACCACCTGGAGGCTGGTGCCGGCGGGCAGCTGGGTCGGCACGCCCAGGTCGCGCCGCACATGGTGGCCGCCGGCGATCAGCAGCACGGTGCGGCCCGGCTGGCGCAGCCGGGCCAGGGTGTCGGCCATGGCGCGGTCGCGCGCGATCTGCACCCGCGTCATCGGCAGGATCTGCGCCGCCGGCAGCAGGCCGCAGTGCGCGTACCGGATCTGCTGCTGTTGCCGCGCGAACTCCGCCGGCGGCAGGCGCTCGTCCAGCGTGGCGTCCTGCATCGCGGCGCGCAGCTGCTCGCGCGGCAGGTTGGCGCCGGCCACCGGCACGCCGGCCTGCACGGCGGCCATCACGACCGGGCCATAGCGCGTCCAGGGCCAGGCCGCGTCGTGCCAGCGCAGCGCCGCCCGCACCTGCGCCTCGCTGGCGTCGATGGGCAGGCCCGCGCTGCTGGTGCCGGCCTCGGCCATCTCCAGCGCCACGGCCGCCAGCGTGCCGCGTGCGGACAGCGCCTGCACCACCTGGCGCTGCAGCCCGGGATGCTCTGGCGCGTCGTGCCGCTCGCCGAGCAGCAGCAGCTCGACCCCCCGTAAGGTGGTCAGTGGTGGGTCAGCATCGCCACTGACGCTGACGGGCTTCGTCCATGACGAGCACCCCGTCAGCAGCATGACTGATAACAGCAAGGCCATGACAGCCGTTCGACAGCGCATGCCGCGATACTACGGCCACCTCGTCCGACCCGGTCCGGCGCGCGCAGCGTCCGGCGCCCACCCGTCCGTTTCATCCATGCGATTGCACTCCCTTGCCCGTGTGCTGGCCACGCTGCTGCTGGCGTGGGCGGCGGCTCAACTCTGCGTCTGGCTGCACACGCCGATTCCCTGGATGATCGGCCCGCTGCTCGCGACCGCCCTGGCCTCGCTCGCCGGCGCGCCGACGCAAAGCGCCGGCCTGCTGCGTAACGGCGGCCAGTGGGTGCTCGGCGCCGCGCTCGGCCTGTATTTCACGCCGCAGGTGACGGCGCTGGTGGCCGGCCTGTGGTGGGCGATCGTGCTGGGCATCGCCTGGGCGCTGGCGCTGGGCCTCGCGTTCGGGCTGTGGCTGCAGCGCCTGCACGCGCCGCGCATGGCGCAACTGTCTCCCGAGGCGATGCGCGCCACCAGCTATTTCGCCGGCGCCATCGGCGGGGCCTCGGAGATGACGCTGCTGGCCGAGCGGGCCGGCGCGCGCGCCGACCTGGTCGCGGCCGCGCACAGCCTGCGCCTGGTGATCGTGGTGGTGCTGATCCCGTTCGCCATGCAGTGGGGGCGCGGCTACTGGGGGCTGCCGGCGCTGGAGCTCACGGCGCCGGGGCCGAAGGTGGCGCAGTGGCCCGGCCTGTTCTGGCTGGCCCTGGCCACCGGCGCGGGCGGCGCGCTGATGCAGCGCCTGGGCCGAGCCAACCCGTGGTTCATGGGGGCGCTGGGGACGTCGATGGCCCTGACCATGGCTGGCCTCCACCTGTCGGCCATGCCCACCGGGTTGGCCAATGCCGCGCAACTGGTGATCGGCGTCAGCCTGGGCGTGCGCTTTCGCGCCGAGTTCCTGCGCACGGCGCCGCACTGGCTGCTTTCGGTGGCACTCGGCACACTGGCCATGCTGGCGCTGTGCGGCGCCTTCGGTGGCCTGCTGGCCTGGGCCACCGGCCTGCACCCGGCCACGATGATCCTGGGCACCTCGCCGGGCGGCATCGCCGAGATGGCGATCACGGCCAAGGTGTTGCAGCTCGGCGTGCCGGTGGTGACGGCGTTCCAGGTCTGTCGTCTGGTGGCCGTTCTGCTGCTGGTCGGGCCTCTGTTCGGCTGGTGGCGGCGGCGCGCCTGAGCGGGCAGTGCGCAGTCGGCGCTGTTTGGCGTCGTTCCTTATCTTACTGTGTCATAAATTAAGTCTTGCGCTGACGCGCAGGCAACACGGGCAACACGGGCAGCGCGGGAGCGTTTGCACCAAAGCTGCGGCGATGCGCCGTCGCAAGCTCGTGATCGACGATAGGACGTGGCGCTGCATGCGCTGAGCTGCCCCGAGGCTTGTAATGCGTGGGTAGGGCAGGCTCCTGGCCTGGTGCGGAGTTTTTTTTGCCGGCGACCTCGTCGGGGTGGCGCAGCCGCAGGCCGAGCAGGAAGCCGTAGGCGGCAATGCTCAGGCTGGCGTGGTGGTGGAAACCCCGCCATCCCCGCCCTTCGTAGTGACCCAGCCCCAGGTCCTGCGTGAGATCCTGGTAGTCGCGTTCGATGCGCCAGCGCATCTTGGCCTCGTACACCATGCGCTGCAACGGCGTGTCCTCGGGCAGCGTGGACAGCCAATACTTCATCGGCTCCTTGTGGCCTTCGGGCCACTCGATGAGCAGCCACTCAGGCGGGCGTTGCCGCTCACGCGGATGCCCGCGGTGGGCTGCGCTCACCCGCACCCTGGCAAAGCGCGAGCGCAGCGTGTGGTTCGTGCCCTCGCGCCAGTCGATCTCGCTCCAATGCTCGGGCCCCAGGCCGAAGGCAACGTCCCTGACGGATCGGGGTCGCTGGTGGGGCTGCTCGCCCAGGCGTTGGCGCTTGGGCACACGCCCACGGCCACTGTAGGGCTGCACGGGCAGCGGGGCGTGTCCGGGCGGCCAGACGGTGACGCTACCGGTGACACCGACCACATAGCGCAGGCCCATGTCCGACAGTTGCTCGCGAAAGGCGCTGTCCACGCCGTAGCCCGCATCGGCCAGCACGCAGTGCCCTGGCGCCCCCTGGGCCAGCAACTGCTGCAGTTGCCGCAGCGCAATGGCCGGCTTGGTGGCAAATTCCACCGTCTCGGGTACGCCCGTCTTGGCGCGGCGCACCGGATCTTGGGCCCACTGCTGGGGCAGGTACAGTTGCCAAGCCACCGGCACGCTGGCCGTCTCGCACGCCAGCGACACGCTCACAGCCACCTGGCAGTTGTCCTGCTTGCCCAGCATGCCGCAATACTGCCGAGCCACGCCCACCGAATGCTGCCCCTGTTTGGGAAAGCCCGTGTCGTCGATGATCCACCAGCCGCCATCGCCGAAGTCCATCAGCGGCACCACCCCCTGCGCCACGCGCAACAGCATCTCCTGGTCCGACCAGTTGGCGTCGGCCATGAAGTGGTGCAACGACTGGTGTCGCGAACGAACCTGCTGGGGATCGACGTACGCAGCCATAGGTTCGACACTCTTGCGTTGCAGCGGCGACATCAGCCCGGTGCAGTAGCCTCGCAGTCCCGCATGCCGGTCGGCATGGCCAAGCCCCTCGCTCAGGTGCGCCATGTACCGATCAAACTCCTGCAACTCGTCCATCGAGACTCACCCCACGCCTGTATGACAGGGTGAATCATGTCTGAATCTATGTGACACAGTAAGACTATGGCTCGGCCCGGGACGGTCGGGCCTGGTATGCCTCCAAGCAGGCATGGCGCCTTTGTGCTGGTTGCCGCCCACAGCACAAAGGCTTTGCAGGTCCGCCGTTGCCTGCCGCCTGTCGTCAGGTTTCGCTGGTAAAGCCGATGGTTTTGACCAGCCGTCGCCAACGTTCTGTATCAGACCTGAGCAATGCGTCCAGTTCAGATGGGCTGGAGGGGGAGGATTCGAGGCCAAAAATTGCCAGCGAATCCGTCACATCCTGTGCCTTCAAGGCCAATGTCAGTGCGGTATTGAGCTTCTGCACGATTTCTTGTGGCGTGCGTGCCGGCAGGTAAAAGCCATACCACTCATCAAACACCATGTCCTTGTAGCCGGCTTCCGTGAAGGTCGGCACATTCGGCATGAATCGACTGCGTTTGCCGCCGGAGGTACCGATGACCCGGATACGCCCCGCCGATTGGTAGGCCAGCAGGTCTCCGACGGGCAGCATGCATGCCGGAAGGTTGCCGCCTGCGGTATCGATGAGCAAGGCCGAAGATCCGCGGTAGCCCACGTGTGTCAGTTCGACCCCGACCGCGCGGCCCAGCAAAATGCCCGCGAAGTGGAGCACCGATCCAGTGGCGGCGCTGCCAAAACTCGCTTTGGACGGGTTTTCCCTGCACCAGTCCATGAACTGTGGCACCGTCTTGACGCTTTCAGGCACCGCTGGCCCAACCGCAATCCCGTGGTTGAAGCTGACCGCCCGGGAGACAGGCACCAGATCCGTCAGCGGGTCGTAGGCTAGGCGCTTATAGGTGTGTGGATAAACGCCCAGAATGGACATGGGGGTCATGAGGATGGTAGATCCGTCAGGCGGCGCGGTTTTCATGCTTTGCACCACGACCTGGCCCCCGCCGCCCACTCGACTTTCCACCATCACCGCGCGCGCATAGCCTGGCTGCAGCTTGTCTGCAACACGGCGGCAGACAGCGTCGGTTGAGCCGCCTACTGGAAATCCAAACACGATGCGTGCCAGATCCATGCCTTGTGCCGTGGCATGTTCCGCGAAAGAAAGGGGTAGCGCCGAGGCCAGTCCCGCTTGTAAAAAATCTCGTCTCGAGAAAGTCATGGTGAGTCTCCTTGTGTTGTTGAGAAAAAAGTCCAATTTGGGGACAAGCGCATCCGCACGCCGTCTTGCCACCCTCAGGATTCAGGCTCGCGTCAAAAGCCGCTTCAGTGGCATCGTCGTGTCCGTCAACTCATGGAGCCGAGCAGGATCCAGTTCGCCGCGCTCCACCAAGCGAGCAGCGAAGGAGAATTCACTCAGTGCGTCAACGGCAATCACCCCCAGCAATCGGTGGCCGTTCACCCGCCAGGCCAAGCAAGCGCCGCTGCCCAGCTGCCCGCGGAAAATCGTGTGCCCCGTAAGAGACATATCGCCTGCCACGCGAATGTCATGCCCCGCGATGGCTGTCCAACTTCTGGGGGTTTGCTCAGCAGGTGCGGCGTTTTGGTTCAGGATCGTTCGAGCCACGGTCAAAGCCTGCTGTTGAGTGTTGATGTAGCTCTCCAGGCAGCGTTGACCGCCGCCCGCGACCGGCCAGCAAGCGACATCGCCTGCGGCATAAATGCCGCTCACGGAAGTCCGGCCTCTCGCGTCGACACGAATGCCGCCCGCGCAATCCAAGCCTGCAGCCAGGGCCAGATCGCTGGCGGGCTCTGCGCCAACGCACACGACTACGAGATCGGCCGCAATGGCATGCCCGTCATGGCACCGCACGAGCCGCACATCGGTCTCACCCTCGATCTGCTCCACGGCAGCCCTTAGGCGAACATCTACGCCCCGTGACTCCAGCGCTTGGCGGCAAAAGGCCCCCACCTCAGGCCCTAGCCCTCGTTCCAACAGTTCGCTACCGGCTTCAAGCAACGTCACGCTGCAGCCCAATGCCTGGGCTGCAGTCGCAACCTCTGCGCCGATGAGCCCGCCGCCAATCAGAGTTACTTTGCAGCCGAGGTGCATGCGTGCGCGCAGCTTTTCTGCATCGTCCCAGGTCCTTAAGAAGCACACACCGGGCAGGTTGCTCCCTGGAATGCAGAGCTGCCGAGCCCGAGCCCCCGTGGCGAGCACCACCGCATCGGCGTGCAACTCATGCCCGTCAGACAAACGGAGTGTGCGCTGTGTCGCGTTCAACGTGGTCACGCGCACTTGGCGCAACTCTTGAACGGAGGCCACTTGAGCCCATCCTGGCGCCATCAAGGGGCGCGGCCACTCGATCTCGCCTAACAGATACTCTTTCGATAGACAGGGCCGGTCATAAGCCTCGCGGGCTTCATCGCCGATGAGCGTGATCTCACCTGCATAGCCCTCTGCTCGCAGCGCCTGGGCACAGGTCACACCCGCAAGACCTGCCCCGACGATGGCCACGCGCTGCACGGCCCCTTGGGATGGCTCACTGCTGACCATCTAGCTTCACCCACACTTGCCCGGCGTGCACATGCACCGGAAATGTTTTCAGCGGGATCGTGGGCGGGAAGGCTTTGACCGCCCCCGTGCGCACGCAAAACTTGCCTCCGTGCAGCGGACATTCGATCAAGCCGTCTTCCAGAATGCCATCGGCGAGCGACCACTGGCCGTGCGAGCACTGATCCTGGGTGGCAAAGCACCCATCGTCCAGGTGGTACAGCGTGATCGGGCCGACCGAGGTGTTCGCCTTCATCGCCTCGCCGGGCGTCAATTCGTTGAGCTCGCAGACTTTTTCAAAGCCGTTCATGGTGTCGATCTCGTGATTCATCAGGGTGTCGGCTTTCAATAGAAAAGGCCCAAATTCGTTGGCAACACGGTCGCCATGTCGAGCACGAGCGTGCGGCGTGAAATGTTGAAAGTGCCCGACTCATCCGTGCGGGAGATGCGGTCGAAACGTTTGCCGATGACCCAGTCTTCGTTCTTTTCGCCAAAGTTCCGATACACGCAGATGGAGGTCTCGACGTCATAGTCCTGCGGGCGGTCCGGCACCCGGAAGGCTCTTAGGTTCGTCACAAGATGCCGCGTGCGCGAGGCGGGAACTTCAGTCCATGCCCGGCCAGAAAGCATTCGGCGTACGCGTTGCGTGAGGCTCGCATGGTCGTCATCGAAGAGGGCGGCGCCTCCTGGCGGGGCAATTTCATATGCGTAATCCCGCACGGATCGGTTTTCTCGCACGGGGGCCCAATAACGAACGTCCTGCGAAAACAGCGAAAGCCATTCCTCGAAGTTTCTGGTGTCCAGCAGCTCGGCCTCCAGAAAGTAAAACTGTTCAATGTCATGGTGCGTTTGCACGCCCACATCGCTGACCTTGAAGTGGCTCAGTTGCTGGAAGAGGTGTTGAGGTGCGCTCATGCCAGAGCTCCTTGCGTGTTCGTGGCCTGCTGCCGTTGCCGCTCCAGGTGTTCTCGCGCCTGCTTTTTCGCCGCCATCGAGTCCCAGCTTTCGCCTGACATCAGGTCCAGCCAATGCTGGTACAGCATCCGTGCGCCTTCCTCGGCGAAAACATGTCCGGCGGTTTTCCCCGGCAAGCCGTCGGCGTCCCATCGTGCCTGCCCCAGTCGCTGGCGATAGATCAGGGGCGTGCGCCGGGCCATGGCGCCGCGCAGCACATGCTGTTCTTCCTCCCAGTTGAGCGCGTCATCCTGCTCGAACATCCCCGCAGGGCTGAAGGTGTGGACGACTTCCCGTCGCATCACATCCTTGACCTCGTCGGGGGCGCATTTCGGCACCATGGTCCATGCCCAGATCTCCATCTTGTCGGGGCCACGCGGAAGCGTGATGCGAAAGCTGAAGTTGTTGAGCAGCATGAATGTCGGGAACACGTTGGCATGGGCCATCAGGTTCACGCGCTCAGCGCCGATTCGGGCCGACACGTGAGGGATCATCGACTCGTCCCAGGCATTGACCACGGGATGGTTGATGGGCGCACCTTTCGTGAACCATCCGGCGCCGTGCCCATAAGGGCTGCCGACCTGGTTGCCGACGGGGGCGGCCAACATCTCCATGCGCTTCAGTGCCTCTTTGGTCTGCGGCTCACCCTGCGGCGCTTGCGCCAGGCGCGCCTCAATCGCCGAAATATGCGAAGACGCGGCATGGTAGGCGTCTGAGGCGGGTTGCTCGGCGTTGAACTTCCAGTTTCCCGGCACCACCCATTTGTGAAAGGCCACAACCTCGAATCCACCTTCGTATCGATCGAGATAGGCATCCAGGTACCAGGCAAAGTCGCCCAGATAGCTCAGGAAATCAGGGGCCTCATGGTCCCATGTGCCGAAGATGAATCCTTTGTAGTTATGAAGCCTGACTCTGCGGCAATTCGCATCCGAAAGGTCTTTCGGGTCGTAGATGGCATCGCCATGGGGCACGTTGGCGAGCTTGCCATCAATCGAGTAGTTCCAGCCGTGAAATGTGCAGGTGAAGCTTTTCGCGTTTCCTCGGTCGACGCGCGCCAATCTCATGCCGCGATGGCGACATTGATTGAGGAAAGCCGCGACGCTGCCATCCTTTTGCCTGGCCACGATCACCGGGTCTTCGCCAATGTAGTTTTGAATGAAATCGCCGGCCTTGGGCAGCATGCTGTCATGTGCCAGGAAAACCCATGAGCGCGAAAAAACCTGCTGCAGTTCTTGCTCGTATATCTCCGGGTTCGTGAAGATTTCGCCATGGAGATACCCGTTTTGGGCATCGACGTATTGCGTGACATCCATCATGGATTCGTCTCCTTTTGTGCTGTGGGGGCTTCACTCTTTTTCTGAGGATCGCTGTCGAAAACCATCGACATCGTGGGCGTGGGCAGCAGGTGCAGCGCGTACCCGGCTTCGGGGTGGGTCAATTCGCTCACAAAGCCCAATGTCTGCGTCGTATCGATGTAATAAAAGCGAGCCAGCCGGTCGCCCACCTCTCCACCCATCACTACCGGGCATCCGTATTCGTTGGCACGAGCGATGGCGAGATTGCAGTCTTGAGGGGTTTCAAATCTCGACAGGTAAACGTGGTGGATGCCTTCACCCACGCGCTGCAGAAACTGCTCTTTGTAGTGACTCGGGCCTCGCGTGGGCTGGATCAGCTCAAACCCCAGGTCGGGCGCCGGCCGCAGAATGGTGGCGAAATAAGCGTGGTCGACGGGCGCCCCCATGTTCACCGTGTCGCGCAAGGAGCCGGGCTCGCCGGTGCTCCAATGCTTGAAGTCGGCGCGCTGGATGCCCAGCAGGCGGCGCCAATGCTCCACGCACGCAATGACGTCACCCACCACGACGCCGAAGTGAGGGCGTAGGTTTTGCACGGGCAACAACGGCTCATCGTCGGCGGCCGACTCGGAAAAATCCCAAACCTCATCGGCGCGCAAGGTGCGGGCCGGGTCTGCGGTGACCAACAGTTGAACACGAACCCCGAGTTGCGCCTGGGTGTTCAGCGTGACGTACCGGCATGCCTGGTCGAGCGTCACATCTTCCAGCACGCCGACGCCCTGGCGATCCAGCCACGGTTGCAGTTCGGTGAACTTGTCGGGCGTCAAAACGCCCGTGCAGATGTGATGAATGCCCTCTCCGCGTGTGTAGAGAAATTCATGCGCAGTCGTCCATCCCCCTCGGGGCTCGATCAGGTGAAATGTGATGTCGCCGGTGGTGTTTTGAACGGTGCTTTGAGCCAGACGGAACGATTGTTCTGTGGCGGTGCCGCGCACGGCCGCGTTCGTCACGCGTCGCGCATCACAATCCATCACCGACCAACGGTGAGCGCCCAAAATTCTGGCGTAATGCGCTGCGCTGCGGCGGGCATCGCGCACAACGATTCCGATATGCACACAGCGTTGTGCGGGCAAGGCGTTGGGAGAGGTCATCGTCACTCCTCAGGCCCAGCGCACGGTGCTCAGTCGCTGGGCCGGGTCCGCCGGTTGCCACACGTCATCGAGCAAGACGTACTCAGCGTACACGTAGAACTCCAGCTTGGCGACGCTCAAGCGGTCCGGGTTGGGGGCGCCTTCGCGCGCCATTTGGGTCAGCCAATGCTGGTCGTAGAGGGGTTTGCTGGCCCACAGTTCATGCAGAACCACTTTGAGCGGGTTTTCAATGCCGCGCATCAGCTCGTACTGCAAACAGCCTTCTTCCTGGCGTTTGGGCCGGTGTGCCACGGTCATGGCGGCAATGGCCTGGTCGGCTTTCTCTTGAGTTTCGAATGTCAGCGTGGCGACGACGCGTACAGCGGTCATGGGGTGTCTCCTTTCATGTTCGGTTGTGCCTTGAGGGTGAATAGCGCCACCTCCCAATGGGGCTGCACCCTTTACGCAACTGTTGTGCCAAGCCACTTCATCAGTTGGCAGCCCTGAAAGGAGCTGCGAATTCACTATTCGATGAAGCTGATGGCGCTGCGCGTTACCACCACTTCATTTGCGTTCATCATTTCAGTAATCTGATCGGCCATACATTCCCCAGACCCCATGCCCACCCTCTCCACCTCTCGTGCTTCCGCCGCCAAGTCAACACTCACCTCGTTAGAGCCCTGTCGGACGCCGGACACCGATTGGAATTTGACCCACCTGGAGCGCGAACGGCCGGGCAGCACCGACCTGTTGCGGCGTTTGCACTTCAACCCCATCGAGGGTCAGATCTGGCTCGACGATTGGCGGATGTTGCTCGTCGACGCAGATTCGTTCGCATCCCTGCGCGACGATCTGATTGACTTGGTGGGCATGGAGGTCGCGCGCGGCGCACTCACCCGCATGGGCTACCGCATTGGCATGCGCATTGCCGATCTGGCCAGAAAAATTTGGGGCAACGAGTCGCCCGAGAAGTTGTTCGCCACGGGGCCTTTCTTGCATGCCCTGACCGGCTTCATCAAGTCGGAGCCGCTGCGCATGAATTTGGACATTGCCAACGGCATTTGCGACTGCGAATTTGTGATTCGGCATTCAGCTGAACATCGGGTGGCTACCGATGACCGAGCACATCAGGGCGGCGCGGCCTGTTGGCTGATGGTGGGGCAAGCGTCCGGTTTTCTGACTGGGCTGTTGGGGCGGCCGGTGCTGGTGCGGGAATTTGAGTGCGAGGCCACGGGCGGAGAGCGGTGCTTTGCCCTCTCCAAACTGGTGGAAGATTGGGGGCCGGATGCAGCCGACGACTTGCGCTATTTCACCGCCAGTCCTGTGAAGCACCCGGTTGTTGCAGCGCCCTTTGAAAATTTGATGCCTGAGCCCCCGACGCCAGTGGCGACAGCGGACGCGGCGATGTCGAAGCCCGACATCATCGGGTCTTCTCCGGCAATGTCTGTGGTGCTGCACCGGGTGCGTCGCGTGGCGTCGACCCGTGCCACGGTCTTGCTGCTGGGGGAAAGCGGTGTTGGTAAAAGCATGATCGCCCGAGAGGTGCACCGGTACAGCCAGCGGGCGGATCAGCCCTTGGTCGAGGTCAACTGTGCAGCCATTCCCGATACCCTGTTGGAATCGGAGCTGTTTGGTGTGGAGCGAGGCGCGTATACGGGAGCCACGCAGTCACGGTCCGGTCGATTCGAAGCCGCCAATGGCGGCAGCCTGTTTCTGGATGAGATCGCAACCCTCAGCCTTGCGGCGCAGGGCAAGCTGCTCAGGGTGTTGCAATCCGGGGAGCTCGAGCGACTGGGCTCCACCCGAACCATCAAAGTCAACGTCCGGGTGATCGCCGCCACCAATGTCAATTTGCAGCATGAGGTCCAAGAGGGGCGATTCCGTGAAGATCTTTTCTACCGACTCAACGTCTTCCCCATAGTGATTCCCCCGCTGAGGGACCGTCGTGAAGACTTGCCGGCGCTGCTGGATGGATGCCTGGCACGCTTGAGTGCCTTCCACGGGCGACGCGTCGGAGGTGTCACGCCGCGAGCCTTGCGCGCGATCCTCAACTACCCCTGGCCCGGCAATATCCGCGAACTTGAAAACGTCATCGAACGTGGCTTGATCCTGGCCGAAGACGGTGAATTGCTCGACTTGCATCACCTGTTTCGCGTCGGTGTTGATCTCGACATGGCCAATGTGCTCAGTTTGACGGCCACCGGTACCCTCGAGCCCTGTGGCTCTGCCGAGACGAGCCTAGAGGCCCAGCCGGAAAAAAACTTGTCACCCGCGGACACCGACTGGGTTCAGCTCATGATCGAGAACGACGAAGCGGATCTCGTCAAACTGGAGAGTCGTCTGATTGAGGCCGCGATGCAGGCGACGCGCGGCAATGTTTCACAGGCGGCCAAGCGTCTTGGTCTGACCCGGGCCCAGTTGGACTACCGACTGAAAAGATCATATTTAGGCCCGGTCTCCGGGTAGCACGATCGCGTGAACCTGTAAGGTTTCTGGCCCAGCGCCGGAAATTCGTCACGCGCTGCGTGACCATTTCGGTTCGAGGGATGTCTGGAAGACTGCCTGGTGTGTCCGGGATCATCCTTGACCAAGTGCGGATCGAACCTGTCTGTCGTGCTGACCGACCACGGCGCGCGCCGCCTCGTGGCACCTGGGGTCGGGGACGCCTGCTCTTTCGGAGCTTTGTGCGGGGCTTTTCGGAGGAGCGTGCGTGTCCAATGAAAACGGCGCCCACAGGCGCCGTTCATCAATCAAAAAGGCCTCTGGTGCTTACATGGAAAGCGTAAGCAGCTATCTTTTTTGATGACGATTCCTCTCAGGCCGCCGCCTTCACCTTCAGCCGCCAGGCGTGCAGCAGCGGCTCGGTGTAGCCGCTGGGCTGCTCCTTGCCCTTGAACACCAGGTCCAGCGCGGCCTGGTAGGCGGCGCCCGTGGGGTTGGCCACCAGCGACTTGTAGGCCGGGTCGCCGGCGTTCTGCTGGTCCACCTTGGCGGCCATGCGCGCGAAGGTCTCGCGCACCTGGGCTTCGGTGACGATGCCGTGGTGCAGCCAGTTCGCCATGTGCTGGCTGGAGATGCGCAGCGTGGCGCGGTCCTCCATCAGGCCGATGTCGTTGATGTCCGGCACCTTGGAGCAGCCCACGCCCTGGTCCACCCAGCGCACCACGTAGCCGAGGATGCCCTGGGCGTTGTTGTCCAGCTCCTGCTGCTTCTCGGCCTCGCTCCAGTTCGGCGCGGCGGCCACCGGGATGGTCAGCAGGCTGGTCAGCAGCGTGTCGCGCTCGGCGTTGGCGTCGACCTTCTCCAGCTCCTGCTGCACCTGGGCCACGTTGACCTGCAGGTAGTGCAGGGCGTGCAGCGTGGCGCCGGTCGGGTTCGGCACCCAGGCGGTGTTGGCGCCGGCCCTGGGGTGGGCGATCTTCTGTTCCAGCATGGCGGCCATCAGGTCCGGTGCGGCCCACATGCCCTTGCCGATCTGCCCCTTGCCGCGCAGGCCGCAGGAGAGGCCGACCAGCACGTTGCTCTTCTCGTAGGCCTGGATCCAGGCGCTGCTCTTCATGTCGCCCTTGCGGATCATCGGGCCGGCCAGCATGGCGGTGTGCATCTCGTCGCCGGTGCGGTCCAGGAAGCCGGTGTTGATGAAGGCGATGCGGGTGGCCGCAGCGCCGATGCAGGCCTTCAGGTTGACGCTGGTGCGGCGCTCCTCGTCCATGATGCCCAGCTTCACCGTGCTGTCGGGCAGGCCCAGCAGCTGCTCGACGCGGCCGAACAGCTCGGCGGCGAAGGCGGCCTCGGCCGGGCCGTGCATCTTCGGCTTGACGATATAGACGCTGCCGGTGCGCGAGTTGCGGATGCCCGCGACGCCTTCAGCGTCGCCCGTCGAGCCTGCGCCTTGGCCCTTTTTCAGGTCGTGCAGCGCGATGGTCGTCGTGACGACGGCGTCCAGGATGCCTTCCGGGATCTCCTTGGTGCTGCCGTCGGCGGCGGTGTAGAGGACGGCCGGGTTCGTCATCAGGTGGCCGACGTTGCGCACGAACAGCAGCGAGCGGCCGTGCAGGCGCAGCTCACCGCCCTGGGGGGCCGTGTAGACGCGGTCCGCGTTCAGGCCGCGCGTGAGCGTCTTGCCGCCCTTCTCGAACGACTCGGTCAGCGTGCCCTGGAGGATGCCCAGCCAGTTGCGGTAGGCCAGCACCTTGTCCTCGGCGTCCACGGCGGCGACCGAGTCTTCCAGGTCCAGGATGGTGGACAGCGCGGATTCGAGCACCAGGTCGGAGATGCCGGCGGCGTCGCTGGCGCCGATCGTCGTGCGGCGGTCGATGCGGATGTCCAGGTGGTTGCCGTGGCGGCGCAGCAGCACGGAGGAGGGCGCGGCCGCCTCGCCCTGGTAGCCGACGAACTGGGCCGGGTCCTGCAGGCCGGTGCTGCCGCCGTTCTTCAGCGTGACGACCAGCTGGCCGCCCTGCACGGCGTAGCCGGTGGCGTCCTTGTGCGAGCCGGCGGCCAGCGGGGCGGCCTGGTCGAGCACGTTGCGCGCGAACTCGATCACCTTGGCGCCGCGCACCGGGTTGTAGCCCTTGCCCTTTTCGGCGCCGCCGGCCTCGGAAATGGCGTCGGTGCCGTACAGCGCGTCGTACAGCGAGCCCCAGCGCGCGTTGGCGGCGTTCAGCGCGTAGCGCGCGTTCATGATCGGCACCACCAGCTGCGGGCCGGCCTGCACGGCGAGTTCGGCATCGACGTGGGTCGTGGTGGTCTTCACATCGGCCGGCTGCGGCACCAGGTAGCCGATCTTCTCCAGGAAGGCGCGGTAGGCGGGCATGTCGGCGATCGGGCCGGGATGGGCCTGGTGCCAGGCGTCGATCTCGGCCTGCAGGCGGTCGCGCTCGGCCAGCAGGGCGATGTTCTTGGGCGCCAGGTCGGCCACGATGGCGTCAAAACCCTGCCAGAAGCGGGCACTGTCGATGCCGGTGCCGGGCAGCACCTGGGTTTCGATGAACTGGTGCAGCTCGGTGGCGACCTGCAGTCGATGGGCGGTGGTGCGGGCGGTCATGGGCATTCCTTGACAGTGTGATGGGGAAGAACAGGCTGGATTCGGAAGAATCCGATGGATTCACTGTATTCCAATTTTTTATGCTTATAAATGATGAAAAAATCTTGAAACCAATGACTTTTTTGCAAAAATGGCAGCCTATGCCCCGGCTTGAGTGCCGGGCCCCTGATCGATGCTGATGGACAAACTGAAGGCTTTTGAATCCTTTGTCGCCGTGGCCACCAAGGGCAGCCTGACCGCCGCGGCACGGGCCGAGGGGGTGGCGCCCGCCATCATGGGTCGCCGGCTCGACGCGCTGGAGGCGCATCTGGGCGTGAAGTTGCTGGTGCGCACCACGCGCCGTCTCTCGCTCACGCACGAGGGCACGGCCTTCCTGGAGGACTGCCAGCGCCTGCTGGCCGACGTGGCGAATGCCGAGGCCAGCGTCTCGGCCGGCGGGGTCAAGGCCAGCGGCCACCTGCGCATCACCGCACCGGCCGGCTTCGGCCGCCGCCATGTGGCGCCGCTGGTGCCGCGCTTTCGCGACCTGCATCCCGACGTGACGGTCTCGCTGAACCTGAGCGACCGCGTGATCGATGTGGCCGCCGAAGGTTTCGACTGCGCGGTGCGTGTCGGCGAACTGCCCGACTCCTCGCTGGTCAGCGTGCGGCTGGCCGACAACCGGCGCCTGTGCGTGGCCACGCCCGAGTACCTGCGTCGGCGCGGTGTGCCACGCCACCCCGACGAACTGGCCCGCCACGACTGCCTGGCCCTGTCCAGCGAAGCTTCGCAGACGCGCGGCTGGGCGTTCCGTCTGCCGCCGTCGCCAGGGCGTGGCGACTTGGGCGAGGTGGTACGTTTCAAGCCGGTGGGGCCGCTCGACTGCTCGGATGGCCAGGTGCTGCATGACTGGTGCCTGGCCGGCTACGGCATCGCCTGGCGCAGCATCTGGGAGGTTGAGGCCGAGATCGCGGCCGGGCGACTGGTGGCGGTGCTGGAAGAGTTTGCCGCGCCGCCGAACGGCATCTACGCGGTGTTTCCGCAGCGCAAGCACCTGCCGCTGCGCGTGCGTCTGTGGCTGGACTACCTCAAGCATTACTATGGCCTGGCCGGCTTCTGGCAACGGGAGTCGCCGGCCCCCACAACGGAGTCCACGACATGATGCTCGAAGCCCTGCTCGCGTACGTCCACATCCTGGCTTTCCTCACCCTGGTGGTGTTCCTCGCCAGCGAGGCCGCGCTGTGCCGCGCCGAGTGGCTGAACGAGGCGGTGGTGCGGCGCCTGGCGCGGGTGGACCTGATCTACGGTATCGCCGCCGGTGCGACGCTGGCCACCGGCCTGCTGCGCGTCTACCTGGGCGCCAAGGGCAGCGGCTGGTACTGGGCACATCCGCTGCTGCACGCCAAGCTCGGCCTGTTCGTGGGCATTGGCCTGCTGTCGATCTCGCCGACGCTGGCGTTCCGGCGCTGGGGGCGCGCGCTGGATGCCGGGCAGGGGCTGCCGGCGGCGGCCGAGGTGGGGCGCGTGCGCCGCCGCGTCCTGTTGCAGGCCCACCTGCTGCCGCTGATTCCGCTGGCGGCGGTGTTCCTGGCGCGCGGCTTGGGCCGCTAGCCACGGGCGATGAAACGACGGGGACGGGACGGAGGGCCTTCCATGGTCGCGCTGCTGCTGAGAGTCATGCTCCTCGTGCTTGCCGGCGCGGCGTGCCTGTGGGCCGTGCTGCTTTGGCCGGTGTCGCCGGTGCTGGCGGGGGCGGCCGTGGCGCTGGTGCTGGGCAGCCACGCGCTGGCCCTGGCGCTGGAGATGGTCGCGCTGGGGCGGGTCAGCCGCGGCGACCCGGTGCCCGTGGCCTCATGGCGTGAGCGCGTGCGGGCCTGGGGGCAAGAGGTTCTGGTCGCCTCGCGCGTGTTCGGCTGGCGCCAGCCGTTCTTCGCCGACGAGGTGCCCGACGCCTGCGGGCCGGGAGGGGCGGGCACGGGGCGGCGCGGCGTGGTGCTGCTGTCCGGCTTTGCCTGCAACCGCGGCTTCTGGACACCCTGGCTGCGGCGCCTGCGGGCGCAGCGGCGGGTGTTTGTCGCGCCCAGCCTGGAGCCGCCGTTCGGCTCGATCGACGACTACGTGCCGCAGGTGGATGCGGCCGTGGCGCGCGTGACCGCGGCGACCGGTCTGCCGCCGGTGCTGGTGTGCCACAGCATGGGTGGCCTGGCGGCCCGCGCCTGGCTGCGCGCGGCCCGGGCCGACGAGCGGGTGCACCATGTGATCACGATCGGCGCGCCGCACCAAGGCACCTGGCTGGCCCGCTTTAGCCAGTTGACCAACGGGCGGCAGATGCGCCTGCGCAGCGACTGGCTGGCCGGGCTGGCGCGCAGCGAGCCGGCGGCGCGGGCGGCCCGCTTTACCTGCTGGTACTCGGATTGCGACAACGTCGTGTTCCCGCCGTCTGCCGCCGTGCTGCCCGGCGCGCGCCAGCGGCTCGTGCCCGGGGTGGCCCATGTGGCGCTGGCTTTCTGTCCTCAGGTGATGGAGGTGACGCTCGCCGCGATCGAGCGGGACTGCTACACGGACGATGGGCCGCTGGCGCTGTCCGGTGGCCCGGCCGGGGGCGGCTGAGACGGTTTCGTCTTCAAATGTATGATTTTTTGGTTCCACCGTCTGGCGCGCGTGCCGGGTGGGCCAGGGCAGGCCGGAGAACGTAGGCGCCGCCGTCGGCCTGGCGCGAGGTGCGGGCATGAAGTGCAGATCCGCACCAGCCTCGGTCACGGACCAGGAGCCTGGACCACCGATGGGAACACAAGGCGTCCAGAGGGCTCCCCCGTGCCCCGGATCACTCCTGCGTCAGCACGCCCCGGCGCACCTGATCCAGCTCCATGGTCTCGAACAGGGCCTGGAAGTTGCCCTCGCCGAAGCCCTCGTTGCCCTTGCGCTGGATGAACTCGAAGAAGATCGGGCCGAGCTGGTTCTCGCTGAAGATCTGCAGCAGCAGCGCGTCCGGCGTGCCATCGACCAGGATGTTGCGCTGGCGCAGCGCCGCCAGGTCCTCGCCGTGGCCGGGGATGCGCTTGTCGAGTAGCTCGTAGTAGGTGTCGCTGGTGTTCAGCAGCTGGATGCCGCTCAGTTGCAGCGCGTCCACCGAGGCATAGAGGTCGTTGGAGGCCAGCGCGATGTGCTGCACGCCCTCTCCGTGGTAGCGCTCCAGGTATTCCTGGATCTGACCGGCCTTGTCCTTGCCTTCCTCGTTGATCGGGATGCGGATCTTGCCGCAGGGGCTGGTCATGGCCTTGCTCTTGATGCCGGTCATCTGGCCTTCGAGGTCGAAGTAGCGCACCTCGCGGAAATTGAACAGGCGCTCATAGAACTCGGCCCACTCGCCCATGCGGCCGCGGTGCACGTTGTGCGTCAGGTGGTCGATCATGGTCAGGCCGTGGCCGACCGGGTGCAGGGCCTCCTCGGTCGAGAGGCCGGGCAGCGGCTCGAAGTCCACGTCGTAGAAGCCGATGTTGCCGATCGCGCCGGGCTGGGCGCCGTTCTTGCCGCGCCACTTGTCCACGAAGTAGATCAGGCTGTCGCCGATGCCCTTGATGGCGGGGATGTTCAGCTCGCCCGGCGCGGCCTGGCCGGCATAGCCCCAGGCGCCCAGCGACAGCGCGCGCTCGTAGGCCGCCTTCGCGTCCCGCACGCGGAATGCGATGGCGCAGATGCTCGGGCCGTGCAGGCGGGCGAAGCGCTGGGCGAAGCTGTCCGGCTCGGCGTTCAGGATGAAGTTGATCTCGCCCTGGCGGTACAGCGTCACGGCCTTGTGCCGGTGCCGGGCTACCGCGGTAAAGCCCATGCGCTCGAACAGCGCGCCCATGGCCTGGGGGTCGGGCGCGGCGTACTCGATGAACTCGAAGCCGTCGGTGCCCATGGGGTTGTCCCAGCCGGCAGCGGGAAGGGCGGAAGCGGGAAGGGATGCATTCATGTGTGTCTCCAGCAGGTCGATGGGCCACTGTATCGGCGCAGGACGTCACGCTTCCTGCAAATTGTGTGGTCGGATGGGGCCCTGGCGCAGGAAAGCTGCAAAATCTCAGGAATGGAAGCACTAGACAAGCTGGACCGGGAGATTTTGCGCAGTTTGCAGGCCGATGGCCGCGCCACCTACGAGCAGATCGCCGAGCGCGTGGGCCTGTCGCCCAGCGCGGTGCTGCGCCGCGCGCGGCGGCTGGAGGAGGGCCGGGTGATCGAGCGCTACGTGGCGCTGGTGCGGCCCGAGGCCGTGGGCCTGGGCCTCACGGCCTTCATCAACGTCCGGCTGGAAAAGCACGCCGAAACGCACAAGCGCAACCCGATGGACCTGTTCCGTGCCAGCGTGCAGGCCTGGCCGGAGGTGGTCGAGTGCGTGGCGCTGACCGGCGAGATGGATTTCCTGCTGCGCCTGGTGGTAGCCGACATGGCAGCCTACGCGCGCTTCATGATGGACACCCTGCTCAAGCACCCCAGCGTGCAGGACTGCAAGACCAGCTTCGTGATGGACCGGGTCAAGGCCACGACCGCGCTGCCCGTGTGACGAGCTTGTCTGAATAGCGGCAAACGCTGTTGCCGGCAGGGGCGGTGGTGGTGGTACGTGGAAACCCGTATAGTCGCGGCCATGGTTGAAGCCAAGACCCTCCTGAAAGCCTCGCTGGAAGCGAGCCGCGCGCTGCTGCGACCGCTGACCCCGGGCGCTGTCCGCAGCGGCCGTGCGCCGGCCATGGTGCCGATCCGCGCCATCGGCGTGCAGCACCGCGAGCGCATCCTGCACCACCTGCTGGCGCTGGACGAGCGCGATCGCTACCTGCGCTTCGGCTACCCGGCCACCGACGAGCAGATCCGCCGCTACACCGACGGGCTGAATTTCGAGCGGGACGAGATTTTCGGCATCTACAACCGCCGGCTGGACCTGATCGCCGTGGCGCACCTGGCGTTCTCGGTCGATCCGCTGTTCAAGTCCTGCGCCGAGTTCGGCGTCTCGGTGCTCCAACGCGCGCGGGGGCGCGGCTACGGCGCGCGGCTGTTCGACCGCGCCGTCGTGCACGCGCGCAACCAGGGCGTGACCATGCTCTTCATCCACGCCCTGAGCGAGAACATGGCGATGCTGAAAATCGCGCGCAAGGCCGGCGCCCGGGTCGAGCGCGACGGCTCGGAGAGCGAGGCCTATCTGAAGCTGCCGGCCGCCACGCTGGACACGCGCGTCACGGAACTGGTCGAGGAGCAGTTCGCCGAGCTCGACTACCAAGTCAAGTCGCAGGCCAAGCAGTTCCGCGATTTCCTGGCCGGCCTGCAGGAGGTGCGTCAGGGCGTGCGCGAGGGGCGGCACAAGGCGGGTACCTAGACGAAGCCGCCTCCGCGGCCGGCACGTCGGGGCGGTCCTGTGCCGCCTGTCACGCCGATCCGCTATCCTAGAGGGTCCTTGACTACCGCACGTCCTGCACCCTGAGACCGTGTCCGACCCTCACCCCGCGCGTCATGCCGAGCGCGAAGACAAGCGCACCTTCCTGCAAAAGCTCGCCGAGTTCATCCATCCCGGCCCGGATTCGACGGCCGAGCTGATCGAGACCCTCGCCGATGCCGAGGACAATCAGGTCATCAACGCCGAGAGCCGCATCATGCTCGAAGGCGTGATCCACATGGCCGGCATGACCGCCGGCGACGTGATGGTGGCGGCGCCGCGCATGGATCTGGTCAACATCGACGCGCCCTATGACGAGCTGCTGCACGTGGTCATCGAGACCGCGCACTCGCGCTTTCCGGTGTATGAAAGGGACCGGGAAAACATCATCGGCATCCTGATGGCCAAGGACCTGCTCAAGCTCCAGCGTGCGCCGGAGTACAGCATCCGCGCGCTGCTGCGCCCGGCGGTGTTCGTGCCGGAGAGCAAGGGCCTGAACGACCTGCTGCGTGACTTTCGCGGCAACCGCAACCACCTGGCCATCGTCATCGACGAGTTCGGCCGCACGGCGGGCCTGATCACCATCGAGGATGTGCTGGAGCAGATCGTCGGCGAGATCGAGGACGAGTTCGACATCGCCGCCGACGAGGGCGACATCTTCGGCCTGGCCGACCATACCTACCGCGTCAGCGGCGACACCCCGATCGAGCGCGTCAACGAAGCCTTCGGCGTGCAGCTGGACGGCGACGCCGCCAGCGCCGAGCATGACTTCGACACCATCGGCGGGCTGATCGCGCACGAGATGGCCCATGTGCCCAAGCGTGGCGAGACGTACACGCTGGCCGGCCTGAACTTCACGGTGCTGCACACCAAGGGCGGCGCGGTGCGCTGGTTCAAGGTGATGCCGGCCGAGCGCGACGTCACGGGCTGATGCGTCTGCCGCGCGGTTTGCCATCCTCCGGGGTCGCGCTGCTGGCCGGCCTGGCCCAGGCCGCGTCCATCGCCGCGCCCTGGAACGGCCAGCCGCTGTGGTGGCTGCAGCTGCTGAGCCTGGCCGTGCTGGCCGGGCTGCTGGCGGGCTGTGGCGAGCGAGAGGCCGCCTGGCGCAGCAGCACCTGGGCCGATGCGCGGCCGCGTCCGGCCTGGCGGCGGTGCGCCTGGCTGGGCTGGGTCTTCGCCACCGCCTGGCTCACGGGCACGTTCTGGTGGCTGTTCATTTCCATGCACACCTACGGCGGCCTGGCGGCGCCGCTGGCGGTGCTGGCCGTGCTGGCGCTGGCCGGGGCGCTGGCGCTGTACTACGCGGCGGTGGGGGCTGTGTTTGTGCGGATTGTTCAAGGGAAGCCCCTTGCCGGACGGGCATGGCCTGCTCTTGTTTTTGCGGCTCTGTGGACGTTGGCGGAGCTGGCGCGCGGCCGCTGGCTGACGGGCTTTCCCTGGGGCGCGGGCGGCTACGCCCACACCGAGGGCCTGCTGGCCGGCTACGCCCCCTGGATTGGCGTGTACGGCATCGGCGCGCTGGCGGCCTGGGTCGCGGCGGAGCTGGGGATGGCGCTGGCGTGCCGGGCGCCGACGGGCTGGGGCCGGCGTGCCGCGCTGGGGCTCGTGCTGGCCCTGCCCGCCGTGCTGGGAATGGCCGACCTGCGCTTCTCCGAACCTGCGGGGCGCCTGGGCGTGGCGCTGCTGCAGGGCAACATTCCGCAGAACGAGAAATTCCAGCGCGGCACCGGTGTGATCGAGGCCCTGCGCTGGTACGGCCAGCAGCTGCAGACGGCGCAGGCGTCGCTGGTGGTGGCGCCGGAAACGGCCATCCCGTTGCTGCCGCGCCAGCTGCCGGACGGCTACTGGGCGGCGCTGACCGCCCGCTTCCAGACGGGCAATCAAGGGGCGCTGGTCGGCGTGCCGCTGGGCAGCCTGGCCGAGGGCTACACGAACTCCGTGCTGGGCCTGACGCCGGGCCGCGCCCAGCCTTATGGCTACGACAAGCACCACCTGGTGCCGTTCGGCGAGTTCATCCCCTGGGGCTTTCGCTGGTTCACCGAGATGATGGACATCCCGCTGGGCGACTTCAACCGCGGCAGCGTCGGCCAGCCCTCGCTGGACTGGCGCGGCCAGCGGCTGGCGCCCAACATCTGCTATGAGGATCTGTTCGGCGAGGAACTCGGCGCCCGCTTCGCCGACCCGGCCCGCGCGCCCACGGCGATGGTCAACCTGAGCAACATCGCCTGGTTCGGCGACACGGTGGCGATCGACCAGCACCTGCAGATCTCGCGCATGCGCGCGCTGGAGTTCGAGCGCCCGATGCTGCGCGCCACCAACACCGGCGCGACCGTCATCATCGACCACCGCGGCGTGGTCACCCATGCCTTGCCGCGTCACACGCGCGGCGTGTTGCTGGGCGAATTCGAGGGGCGCAACGGCCTCACGCCCTATGCGCGCTGGGTTGCGACGCTGGGCCTGTGGCCGCTCTGGGCCCTGGCCCTGGCGCTGGTGGCGGCCGGTGCCTGGTCGCGGCGCCGGCACAGCCGCTGAGCGGCGCCGGCCGGCCCGTAGAATCGTCACTTCATGCGTCCCGGGGGCGCATTCCCACTCACTGACCGGGCCTGGCCGGCCCGCAGCCCTGATCCTATGCTCACGTTCCAACAAATCATCCTCAAGCTGCAGTCCTACTGGGATGCCCAGGGCTGCGCGCTGCTGCAGCCCTACGACATGGAGGTCGGCGCCGGCACGTCGCACACCGCCACGTTCCTGAGAGCGTTGGGCCCCGAGCCCTGGAAGGCCGCCTACGTCCAGCCCAGCCGCCGCCCCAAGGACGGCCGCTATGGCGAGAACCCGAACCGGCTGCAGCATTACTACCAGTACCAGGTGGTGCTGAAGCCGGCGCCGAGCAACATCCTGGAGCTGTACCTCGGCAGCCTGGAAGCCCTGGGCTTCGACCTGAAGAAGAACGACATCCGCTTCGTCGAGGACGACTGGGAGAACCCCACGCTCGGCGCCTGGGGCCTGGGCTGGGAGGTCTGGCTCAATGGCATGGAGGTGACCCAGTTCACCTACTTCCAGCAGGTCGGCGGCATCGACTGCAAGCCGATCACCGGCGAGATCACCTACGGCCTGGAACGCCTGGCCATGTACCTGCAGGGCGTGGACAACGTCTACAACCTCCAGTGGACCGACACGCTGAGCTATGGCGACGTCTACCACCAGAACGAGGTCGAGCAGTCCACCTACAACTTCGAGCATTCCGACGCCGACTTCCTGTTCACGGCCTTCGCCGCGCACGAGAAGCAGGCCAAGCACCTGATGGAGCAGCAGCTGGCGCTGCCGGCCTACGAGCAGGTGCTCAAGGCCGCGCACAGCTTCAACCTGCTGGACGCGCGCGGCGCGATCAGCGTGACCGAGCGCGCCGCCTACATCGGCCGCATCCGCGACCTGGCCCGCAAGGTCGCGCGCAGCTACCTCGATAGCCGCGCACGCCTGGGCTTCCCGATGGCGCCCAAGGCCTGGGGCGAGGAAGTGCTGGCCGAGATGGCCAAGGCCGAAGCCAAGAAAGCCGCCTGAGCGCCGCGGGAAAGAACACGATGACCACCAAGAACCTTCTCGTTGAACTGTTTGTCGAAGAGCTGCCGCCCAAGGCGCTCAAGAAGCTGGGCGACGCCTTCGCCGGCGTGCTGTTCGATCAGCTCAAGGCCCAGGGCCTGGCCGGCGCCGATTCGCAGGTGACGGCCTACGCCTCGCCGCGCCGCCTGGCCGCCCACATCAGCCACGTCTGGCTCAAGGCGGCCGACAAGGCCGTGCAGCAAAAGCTCATGCCGGTGAGCGTGGGCCTGAACGCCGAGGGCCTGCCCACGCCCGCGTTGATCAAGAAGCTGTCGGCCCTGGGCGCCGACGTCTCCGATCCGGTCGCGACGGTGGCCGCGCTCAAGCGCGCGCCCGACGGCAAGGCCGAGGCGCTGTTCTACGACAGCCTGGTGACCGGCGCCTCGCTGGACACCGGCCTGCAGAAAGCGCTGGACGAGGCGATCGGCAAGCTGCCGATCCCCAAGGTCATGAGCTACCAGCTGGAGACCGACTGCGAACAGCCCGGCTGGAGCAGCGTGCACTTTGTGCGCCCGGCGCACGGCCTGGTGGCGCTGCACGGCAGCACCGTGGTGCCGGTCAAGGCGCTGGGCCTGACGGCCGGCCACGCCACCCAGGGCCACCGTTTCGAGGCCCGCGTCTCGCCGGTGGTGATCGCCGAGGCGGATGCCTACGCCGCCACGCTGCGCGAGGACGGCGCCGTGATCGCCTCCTTCGCCGACCGCCGCTCCGAGATCGTGCGCCAGCTCGCCGCCGCGGCGGCGAAGGTCGGCGGCGGTTGCCAGCCGATCGAGGACGATGCGCTGCTCGACGAGGTCACGGCGCTGGTCGAGCGCCCGAACGTGCTGGTCTGCGCGTTCGAGAAGGAATTCCTCGGCGTGCCGCAGGAATGCCTGATCCTGACCATGAAGGCCAACCAGAAATACTTCCCGCTGCTGGACGCCGCCGGCAAGCTGACGAACCAGTTCCTGGTGGTCAGCAACATCAGCCCGGCGGACGCGAGCGCCGTGACCGGCGGCAACGAGCGCGTGGTGCGCCCGCGTCTGGCCGACGCCAAGTTCTTCTTCGACCAGGACCGCAAGAAGACGCTGGCCTCGCGCGTCGACGGCCTGGCCAAGGTGGTCTATCACAACAAGCTCGGCACGCAGGGCGAGCGCGTCGAGCGCGTGCGCGCCATCGCCAAGGCGATTGCCGAGCAGCTCGGCGACGCCGCGCTGCTGCCGCAGGCCGATACCGCCGCGCGCCTGGCCAAGACCGACCTGCTGACCGACATGGTCGGCGAGTTCCCCGAGCTGCAGGGCATCATGGGCGGCTACTACGCGCGCCATGACGGCCTGGGTGACGAGATCGCCGACGCCATCGAGGACCACTACAAGCCGCGCTTCGCCGGCGACGCGCTGCCGCGCAACACCACCGGCGTGGTGGTGGCGCTGGCCGACAAGCTGGAGACCCTGGTCGGCATGTTCGGCATCGGCAACCTGCCCAGCGGCGACAAGGACCCGTTCGCGCTGCGTCGCCATGCGCTGGGCGTGATCCGCATGCTGATCGAGAAGGATCTGCCGCTTCAGCTGGGCGCGCTGCTCGCCGGCGCCGTGCCGGCCTTTGGCGACAAGATCGCGGACCCGACGGCCGCGCTGACCGACTTCATCTACGACCGCCTCGCCGGCTCCCTGCGCGAGCAGGGGTTCAGCGCGCAGGAAGTCGATGCCGTGCTGGCCCTGCGCCCGCAGCGCCTGGACCAGGTGGGCAAGCTGCTGGCGGCGGTGCGCGCCTTCGCCGCGCTGCCGGAGAGCCCGGCCCTGGCCGCGGCGAACAAGCGCATCAGCAACATCCTGAAGAAGGCCGGAGACGTGGACGCCGACGCCCATGTCAACCCGAAGCTGCTGCCGGAACAGGCCGAGCAGGACCTGTACGCCGCCATGCAGCGCTTCGTGCCCGAGGCCAACGCCCAGTTCGAGGCGGGCGACTACACCGCCAGCCTGCAGACCCTGGCCGTGCTGCGCGCGCCGGTCGATGCCTTCTTCGACGACGTGATGGTCAACGCCGAGCAACCGGACCTGCGCCTGAACCGACTGGGCCTGCTGAAAAGCCTGCACGATGCGATGAACCGCGTGGCCGACCTGTCGCGCCTGGCGGTCTGAGCCATGCACCCCGAGCGGCGCGCCATGAAGCTCGTGATCCTGGATCGCGACGGCACCCTCAACGCCAACAGCGAGGCGTTCGTCCAGTCGCCCGAGGCGTGGACGCCCCTGCCTGGCGCACTGGAGGCCATCGCGCGGCTCAACCACGCGGGCTTTCACGTGGTGATCGCGTCGAACCAGTCGGGGTTGGGGCGCGGGCTGTTCGACATGGCCTCGCTCAACATCATCCATGCGCGCCTGCACAAGCAGCTGGCGGCGGTGGGTGGCCGGGTCGAGGCGGTGTTCTTCTGCCCGCACGCGGCCGACGAGGGCTGCACCTGCCGCAAGCCGCAGCCCGGCTTGCTGCAGCAGATCGGCGAGCGCCTCGGGGTCGAGCTGGCGGGCGTGCCGCTGGCCGGTGACGGCGTGCGCGACATGCAGGCGGCAGTGGCCGCCGGTTGCGAACCGCACCTGGTGCTGACCGGCAAGTCGGCCAGTCTGGCGGACCAGCCGCTGCCCCCCGAGTTTCCGCCGCAGACCCGCGTGCACCGCGATCTGGGCGCCTTCGCCGACTTCCTGATCGCGCGCAGCGCGCCGTCTACGCGGGCGCCGCGCCCGGATCCGTCGGCCTGACGCTTTTGAATCCATCGCGGCCTCTGTCCACCAGGCAGGGGTTGCCCTCAGAAAATGCCTTGAACATGCCTTTGCTGCGCTCCATTCTTCACCTGCTCTGGATGATCGTCACCGTGGTGCCGTGGGCCACCTTTGCCATCATCGCCTCGCTGTTTGTCAGCCCCACGCGCATGTACTGGATCTGCGCCCGCTGGCTGAAGCTTTCGGTGGACAGCGGCACGGCGATCCTGGGTATCCAGAACCGCATCACCGGCTGGGAGAACCTGCCTACCGGCGAGAAAGACCCGGCCGTGCTGCTGGTCAAGCACCAGTCGGCCTGGGAGACGCTGGTGATGCCGGCCATCATGCCGCACCCGCTGGCCTATGTGTTCAAGAAGGAGCTGCTCTACGTGCCCTTCTTCGGCTGGTCCATGGCGCGCATGGACATGATCCATATCGACCGCAAGCACGGCGCGCGCGCCTTCGCCAAGGTGGTTCAGGAGGGCAAGCGGCTGATGGCCCAGGGCAACTGGGTCATCATGTTCCCCGAGGGCACGCGCATCCCGCGCGGCCAGAAGGGCAGCTACAAGAGCGGCGGCACGCGGCTGGCCATCGCCGCCGGCGTGCCGGTGATCCCGATCGCGGTGACCTCGGGCCGCTGCTGGCCGCGCAAGGCCTTCATCAAGTACCCCGGCGTGGTGGACATCTCGATCGGCAAGCCCATCCCCACCGAAGGCCGCAAGGCCGACGAGCTGATGAAGGAGGTGGAGGACTGGATCGAGGCCGAGATGCGACGCCTTGACCCCGAGGCCTACACCGAGAGCGGCCACGCCCGGCGCGGCGAGCTGCCGCACGGCTGAGGCGCACGGCGATGACAGGCTGGCTGCAGTTCGGGCTGGACCTCTTCGAGCGGGCCACGGGCGCCCCGGCCGCCTCCGCGGACGCGGGCCAGCCGTTGGCGCCGGTGCGCTTCGCCCATCCGCGTGCCAGCCGCGAGGTGCTGCTGGACGGCGCGCAGGTGGCCTACGCCCTGCGCCGCGCGCGCCGGCGCAGCATTGGCTTCACCGTCGGCCCGGACGGCCTGGAGGTCAGCGCGCCGACCGGGGTGTCGCAGGCCCAGGTCGATGCCGCGCTGCGCCAGAAGGGCGGCTGGATCCTGCGCAAGCTCGGCGAGGCGCGGGAGCGCCAACGCCAGCAGGCGGTGGCGCGCATCGACTGGCGCGACGGCGCCACGCTGCCCTTCCTGGGCGAGCCGCTGCAGGTGGTGCTCGATCCCAGCCGGCCCGGCGCCGGCGTGCTGGAGCGCGCCGCGGCTGGCCCCGATGCGCCACGGTTGCACCTCGGCCTGCATCGGCAGGCCGGGCCCGAGCAGATCCGCGATGCGGCGCAGGCCTGGCTGATGCGCGAGGCGCGGCGCATCTTCGTCGAGCGGCTGGACTATTTCGCGCCGCAGCTGGGCGTGCAATGGAAGAAGCTGGGCCTGTCCAGCGCCGCCACCCGCTGGGGCAGCGCGCGCAGCGACGGCTCGATCCGGCTGAACTGGCGCCTGGTCCATTTCCGCCTGCCGGTGCTGGACTACGTGGTGGTGCACGAGCTGAGCCACCTGCGCGTGATGGACCACAGTCCGCGCTTCTGGGACACCGTGCGCTCGGTCGCGCCCGACTACGAGGTGCTGCGCGGTCAGCTCAAGAAGCAGGTGTTGCCGCCCTGGTGAGCGGCGGCCGGGCCGTCAGGGCGCGAAGCGGTACACCCCGTCCGCGTCGCGCGTGCGGCGCAGCTCGCCGCCATGCCAGAGCGCGTGCAGGTGCGCGACCGACTCGCCCATGGCGAAGGTCATCTGGTGCAGGTCCAGCGGACGCTTGAACAGCACCGGCAGCATGTCGAAGGCGCTGCCCGGGCGTTCGCGGCAGGCGGCCAGCACCTCGGCGAGGCGGTCGCGGTGGTGGTCGTGCAACTGGCGGATGCGCGTGTGCAGGCCCAGGAAGGGCTTGCCGTGCGAGGGCAGGGTCAGCGTGGCCTTGTCGAGCGGGAGGAACTTGTCGATCGAATCGAGGAACAGCGTCAGCGAATCCGCTTCCGGCTCCTGTTCGTACACGCTGACGTTGGTCGAGATGCGCGGCAGCACCATGTCGCCGCTGATCAGCACCTTCAGGGCCGGGCAGTGCAGGGCGATGTGCTCCGGCGCGTGGCCGAAGCCGCTGATGCAGTGCCAGGCCTGGCCGCCGATGGTGAGCGCCTGGCCGTCCAGCAGCCGGTGGTGGCTGGCCGGCAGGGAGGGCACCAGGCTCGGGTAGTAGCGGGTGCGTTCGCGGATGCGGGTCTGCGCCTCGGGATCGGTCAGGCCGTGCGCGGCGAAGAAGCGCGCCGCGCCCTCGCCGCCGAAGCCGACGGTGCTCTGCGTGCCCAGACGCGCGGTCTGAAAGTCGGTGGCGCTGATCCACAGCGGCGCCTGCCAGCGCTCGCACAGCCAGGCGGCCAGGCCGATGTGGTCCGGGTGCATGTGGGTGACGATCACGCGCAGGATCGGCAGACCGTCCAGCTCGCGGGCGAAGACCTGCTCCCATTGCGCCTTGGCTTCGTCGCGGCTGATGCAGCAGTCCACCACGGTCCAGCCGGCCACGCCGTCGATCTCGTCGCGCAGCAGCCAGAGGTTGATGTGGTCCAGCGCGAACGGCAGCGTCATGCGCAGCCATTTCACGCCGGGGGCGACGACCAGGGCCGCGCCGGGCGCGGGCAGGGCGTCGCCGAGCGGGTAATGCAGTTCGCGTTCGAGGGCGGCAGCGTTCATGGGCGTGGGCTTTCGGGTAGCATGGGACTTGCATGTGACGTTTACGTCAACGTCACAAAGGTTCCGAACGATTGTAGGGGTGGCCGTCGGCCGCGACTGTCACCTCCGCGCGAGCACACATCCCAGACATGGCTATCACCCACACCATCAGCGACCTGGCCAAGGAATTCGACCTGACCACCCGCGCCATCCGTTTCTACGAGGACATGGGGCTGCTGCAGCCGGAACGCTCCGGCCCGGGCGGGCGCAACCGCGTGTACAGCGCGCGCGACCGCACGCGCCTGAAGCTCACGCTGCGCGCCAAGCGCCTGGGCCTGTCGCTGAGCGAGGCCAGGGACATCATCGACATGTACGACAGCCCGCGCGACACCGGGCCGCAACTGCAGAAGTTCCTGCTGGTGCTGGGCCAGCACCGCCAGCAGCTGGAAGACCAGATGGCCGACCTGCAGGCGACGCTGGACGAGGTCAAGGCGCACGAGAAGGAGGCGCGCACGCTGCTGGCCAAGGGCGGCAAGAGCCGCGCCGCGGCGAGCTGACACTGAAGGCCGGCCGCGTGCCGCCCGGGATGGCCTGCGCGCTATACTTTACGTTTACGTAAACGTCAATTTGATGCCATGACCACGTCCACCCCGCTTTTTGCGCGCATCGAGTCCAGCTTCCAGCGCCAGGGCATGATGCGCCACCTGCAGGCGCGCCTGCTGCGCGTCGAGCCGGGCGAGGTGGAGATCCTGCTGCCGTACTCCGACAAGGTGACGCAGCAGCAGGACGGTTTTCACGGCGGCGCGATGGGCGCGGTGGCCGACATCGCCGCCGGCTACGCCGGGCTGACCGTGGCCGCCGAGGGCATGGAGGTGGTGACCGCGGAATACAAGATCAACTTCCTGGGCAGCTACCAGGGTGGCGAGCTGCGTGCCACCGGCCGGGTGCTCAAGGCCGGCCGGCGCCTGATCGTCACCACGGCCGAGGTCGTGCACGTCGCCGCCGACGGCAAGACCTCACCCTGCGCGGTGATGCAGCAGACCCTGGTGCCGGTGCCCAAGACCTACTGATTTCCCAACCCCCAGAAGTTCATCAGGAGACAAGCATGAACCTGCCCGGCCTCAACTTCCAGCTCGGAGACGACATCGACGCGCTGCGCGACGCGGTGCGCGCCTTCGCCCAGGCCGAGATCGCGCCGCTCGCCGCCGAGATCGACCGCAGCGACCAGTTCCCGATGGCGCTGTGGCGCAAGATGGGCGAGCTCGGGGTGCTTGGCATCACCGTGCCCGAGGCCTACGGCGGCGCCAACATGGGTTACCTCGCGCACATGATCGCGATGGAGGAGATCTCGCGCGCCTCGGCCAGCGTGGGCCTGAGCTACGGCGCCCACTCCAACCTGTGCGTGAACCAGATCAAGCGCAACGGCAGCGAGGCGCAAAAGCGCAAGTACCTGCCCCGGCTGATCTCGGGCGAGCATGTCGGCGCGCTGGCCATGAGCGAGCCCGGCGCCGGCTCCGACGTGATCAGCATGAAGCTCAAGGCCGAAGACCAGGGCGGCTGCTACCTGCTCAACGGCAACAAGATGTGGATCACCAACGGCCCCGACGCCGACACCCTGGTGGTCTACGCCAAGACCGAGCCCGAGCTGGGCGCGCGCGGCGTCACCGCCTTCCTGATCGAGAAGGGCATGAAGGGCTTCTCCATCGCGCAGAAGCTCGACAAGCTGGGCATGCGCGGCAGCCACACCGGCGAGCTGGTGTTCCAGAACGTCGAGGTGCCCGCCGAGAACATCCTGGGCGGGCTGAACCAGGGCGCCAAGGTGCTGATGAGCGGCCTGGACTACGAGCGTGCCGTGCTGACCGGCGGGCCGCTGGGCATCATGCAGGCGGTGCTGGACAACGTCGTGCCCTACATCCACGACCGGCGGCAGTTCGGCCAGAGCATCGGCGAGTTCCAGCTGATCCAGGGCAAGGTGGCCGACATGTACACCGTGCTGCAGGCCGGGCGCTCGTTCGCCTACACGGTGGCCAAGAACCTGGACCTGCTGGGCGCCGAGCACGTGCGCCAGGTGCGCAAGGACTGCGCCAGCGTGATCCTGTGGTGCGCCGAGCAGGCGACGAAGATGGCCGGCGACGGCATCCAGATCTTCGGGGGCAACGGCTACATCAACGAGTACCCGCTGGGGCGGCTGTGGCGTGATGCCAAGCTCTACGAGATCGGGGCCGGCACGTCGGAGATCCGGCGCATGCTGATCGGGCGCGAGCTGTTCGC
>Ga0255338_1001855_pt1 | contig 36065 bp, 25 predicted proteins | sample MeOH1_35cm_T4_19_FD_203715 | JGI IMG/M metagenome (GOLD analysis project Ga0255338, IMG submission 203715) | Sandy soil microbial communities from University of British Columbia, Vancouver, Canada - MeOH1_35cm_T4_195 | ecosystem: Engineered > Artificial ecosystem > Sand microcosm > Unclassified ...
CACCTGGCAATTGGCGGGCGATCTCTTGCCCAATGCCACCAAAGAACAGATCCTCGCAACGGGCTTTAACCGTAACCATAAGATTACCGAAGAAGGTGGGGTGATAGATGAAGAATACCGCTTGATGTATGTAGACGACCGCACCAGTACTTTCAGTCGCTCCATGCTGGCCATGACGGTAGAATGCGCCAAATGTCATGATCATAAGTATGACCCCATCCTGCAGAAAGAATATTACCAACTCTCTGCCTTTTTTAATAATATCAAAGAAGTAGGCATAGAATCTACGGTGGGTGGACCGGAAACCTTTGCCAAGAACCCGCGTATGCAGATCACCAATGAGGATGTGCGTACCACGCTGGCTTTTATAAACAAGCAGGATACCGGCAAACTCGAAGTATCGATCATGGCCGATCGGGATACGGCGAAAAGAAAAACTTTTATCCTTGCCAGAGGAAGTTATGACGCACCCACCGATTCGGTACAGGCAGCCACACCAGCGGCCATCCTTCCTTTCAATAAAAATTATCCCAAAAACAGGCTGGGTTTATCACAATGGCTCTTTGATCAGAAAAATCCTTTAACGGCACGGGTATTTATAAACCGGATCTGGGCCGAATTTTTTGGAAGAGCATTTGTAAAAACAGCAGCTGATTTTGGTATGCAGGGGGAACTGCCTACACATCCGGCCCTGCTGGATTGGCTGGCAGTTGATTTTCGTGAACATGGATGGGATATGAAACGGTTGGTGAAACAGATCGTACTGTCTGCCACTTATCGCCAATCGAGCCAGGTTACCAAAGAAAAACTGAAAGCGGATCCGTTAAACCTGTACTGGTCCTATGCACCCCGGGTACGTTACCCGGCAGAGATCGTACGCGATGTTTTGCTGACCAGTAGTGGTTTGCTGAACGGCACCATTGGCGGCCCCAGCGTAAAACCTTACCAGCCGCCGGGCTTATGGGAACTGGCCACTTCCGGAAGAGGCTTGCTGAAAAAATATGTGCAGGATACAGGACAGGCTTTGTACAGAAGAGGTTTGTATACTTTCATCAAACGAACGGTGCCACCACCTTCCATGATGTTGTTTGATGGAAGCAACCGCGACGAATGCCAGGTAACCCGTTACCGTACCAATACACCTTTACAGGCACTGGTGATGCTGAACGATCCTACGATGCTGGAAGCATCGAAAGCACTGGCCGATAAATTACTGCAGCAGTATACTGATCCTGCGCAATTACTGGAGAAAGCATTCCGGGCCATTATCTGTCGTACCCCTTCTGCCAAAGAGATAGACCAGTTGGTGATGTACTGGAAACAGGCAGCGCGGGAGATCGATCAAAGCAAAGCCGAAAAATTACTGACACCGGGTGCGTATCAACCCCGTACTAAGAATAAGACTAAACTGGCAGCTGCCATGCAGACTATCCAGGTCATGTATAATATGCAGGAAGCCATTACCAAAACCTGATTATGGAAAAAGAAATACTCGAACATGGCCTCAATATTAACCGCAGAAAATTTCTCTCGCGGTTAAGTGTTGGTTTGGGTTCAGCCGCATTGGGTGCTTTGCTGATACCTGAACTATTCAGTGGTGGCGAGGGGGCAGAAGAAGCCATCATGCGAGGCCTGCCGCATTTCGCACCCAAGGCCAAACGGGTGATCTATCTTTTTCAGAACGGGGCACCTTCCCAACTGGAAACTTTTGATTACAAACCTCTGCTCTGCCAGATGATGGGCGAGAACCTGCCGGAATCCATTCACCAGGGGCAACGGTTAACCGGCATGACTTCTTCGCAGAAATCTTTTCCACTGGTGGGTTCTTATTACAACTTCAACCAATACGGAAAATCGGGCGCCTGGGTAAGTGACCTGTTTCCACATATGGCTAAGATCGTGGATGATCTCTGTATTGTTAAGTCGATGCACACAGAAGCCATCAACCATGATCCGGCACTTACTTTTTTTCAATCAGGTGCCCAGCAGGGCAACCGCCCCAGCATGGGTTCCTGGGTAAGTTATGGATTGGGAACAGAGAATAATAATTTACCGGCCTTCTGTGTATTGTTATCCAGGGGGAAAGGAAACGGGCAGGGCGTATACTCCAAATTATGGACCAATGGGTTTCTCGATTCCATACACCAGGGTGTGCAGTTCAGCAGTGGCGAGAATCCGATCCTGTATCTGCAGGATCCCGAAGGGATGGACCGGAAGACAAGAAGGATGATGATCGATAAGATCAATGAGATGAACCAGCTGGAATATGAAAATTTTGGCGATCCTGAAATAGCGGCCAAGATCCAGCAATACGAAATGGCTTATCGTATGCAAACGGCCATGCCGGAGATCATGGATACGTCTAAAGAATCAGAAAGCATCATCAAGCTTTATGGACCCGATTGCCTGGTGCCCGGCACTTATGCTGCCAATTGTTTACTGGCCAGGAAATTATCAGAGAACGGTGTGCGGTTTATACAGTTGTATCACCAGGGTTGGGACCAGCACGGAAACCTGCCGGCAGAAATGAAAGGACAGGCAATGGATGTTGACCAGCCCTCTGCCGCACTCATCACCGACCTGAAACAAAGAGGCTTGCTCGATGAAACACTGGTGATCTGGGGAGGCGAGTTTGGCCGCACCAATTTCTGTCAGGGCAGAATGCAGGCCGATAATTATGGCCGCGATCACCATCCCCGTTGTTTCAGTATCTGGATGGCAGGCGGAGGTATAAAACCCGGTATGGTATACGGCGAAACGGATGATTTCGGATATAATATTACCAAAGACCCCGTGCATGTACACGATTTTCAGGCAACCGTGTTACACCTGTTAGGGTTGGATCATGAAAAACTGACGTATAAATTCCAGGGAAGGCGATACCGTTTAACGGATCAATACGGGAACGTTGTTAAAAATATCATTGCCTAAAAAGCGACTATGAACAGAAAGCAATTTGTAAAACAGGCCGTATTGGGTACCGCCGGTTTTTTTATCGCGAAAAATATGTTTGCCGGCAGGCAGGGCACTGTGTACGGGCACAATGACATGCGTTACCGGTTGAATACCCAATGGGGTAGCCTGAACCCGGATATGACACCGGTGAACGACTGTCATGAAATGGTGCAGGATAGTAAGGGACGGATCTTATTGCTCACCAATGAAACAAAGAACAACGTGATCATCTATAATACTTCCGGTAAACTGATCAGTACCTGGGGCACTGAATTTCCCGGAGCACATGGGTTGAGTATCCAAAAAACCGGTAAGGAAGATTTTCTCTTTATCACCGATACCAATCGCCACCAGGTGTACAAGACCACCATCGATGGTAAAATATTGTTTACGGTAGATGCGCCATTAGAAGCAGGCATCTATTCCAAAAAAGAAGCGTTTGTTCCAACCGAAACAGCGGTACTGGACAATGGAGAGTTTTATATAGCAGATGGATATGGCGCTCAATATATTCTGCACTATTCGGCCACCGGTAAGCTGATCCGCTACTTTGGCGGAAGGGGCGAGGGAGAACAATACCTCGATAATGCACATGGGATCAGTATCGACCGCAGAAAAGCAACTCCTACATTAGTGGTAACAGACCGGAGTCGCAATGCTTTCAAAAGATTTTCGCTGGAGGGGAAATTGCTGGAAGTGATCCATGTACCCGGCGCCTGTGTCTGCCGCCCGGTCATCAAAGGTGATTACCTGTATGCCGCGGTATTACGTTCTCCTGATCTGAATACTTCCGGTTCAGGTTTTGTAACTATCCTCAATAAAGATTTCAAAGTAGTGTCTAACCTCGGTGGCTCAGAACCGGTGTACGAGAATGAGAAACTCAAACCCTTATCACAAACCGAAAAGATCTTTACCCATCCACACGATGTTTGTGTAGATACGGAAGGAAGTATCTATGTGGCACAATGGGCATCCGGAAAAGTATATCCATATAAATTTACCCAGGTATAAATGAACAGGATCAGGAGCATAGGTAATCTGTTAGCGCTGGCGGGACTGGTTTTTTTGTTGTTCCTCTTCGTGTTTGCCGGGCAGTTGTCTGTTCCCGCCTGGTTGCAGGTGGTAGGTCGTATGCATCCGTTGTTATTGCATTTTCCCATTGTATTGGTATTGATCTCGCTACTTCCGTACTGGATTCCGCAGGATGCAGCGATGGAAATAACATGGGAGTTCATCCGTTTAACTGCTGCGCTTTCTGCTTTGGCCAGTGCCATCATGGGCATCTTTTTATCCATCGAACAGGGTACGGAGGGTACAAGTTTACAGTATCATAAATGGTCTGGTACCGCTTTGGCACTGATTGCCTGGGCCCTGTATAGTTTTCATGCGCAACTGATAGCTGCCAAAGCTTCTTTGTCGAAAGGGATTTCTGTAGTGGTTGCCTGCCTGTTATTGGTAACCGGTCATCTCGGTGCAAACCTTACCCATGGCGAAAACTTTCTCAGTGGTCCTATTCTTGGCTCAACCAAAAAGATCATTGATCCGGAACAGGCGGTTATTTTTCCGGATCTCATTTACACAGTGCTCGAAGAAAAATGTGGTGGCTGTCACCAGGCAGGCAACCAGAAAGGAGGTTTGTCGCTGGCAGATAGCATGGCCATCATGGCCGGTGGTAAAACCGGCAACGCCCTTGTTTTGGGCGATCTGGAAAAAAGTCTGCTGATCTCGCGTTTGCACTTACCTCTCTCCGATAAAAAACACATGCCACTAGCCAGTAAACCGCAGTTAACACCCGAAGAGTTAGAGCTGTTGCAGGCATGGGTAAAAGCCGGTGCACCTTTTACACAAAAACTACGGGAAAGAAATGCTAACGACAGCCTGCGTTTGGCAGCTGATGCTTATATCCATTCGCGGCAGGAAGTATCGGAAGAGTCTGTATATGCTTTTGCGGAAGCTGATCCGGCTACTATCCAAAAATTGTCAGATAATTACCGGGTCATCAAACCACTCGGTAAAAACTCTCCCGCACTATCGGTATCATTTTTTGGAAAAGCCATGTTTACGGCTAACAGACTGAAAGAACTGGAGCCACTCAAAAAACAGATTATTCACCTCAACCTAGCAAAAATGCCGGTTACGGATGAACTGCTGACATTCATCGGCGGTTTTCCCAATCTCGAAAGACTGAACCTGAATTATACAGATATCACCGATGCGGGAATGAAACAACTGACGGGGATGAAACAGTTGGTATCCGTATCGCTCTCCGGCACGGCTGTTGATGCCGATGGACTGTTGATATTGGCTACTAATCCGCATGTGAAAGAAGTGTATGTATGGGATAGCCGGATCGCTGCCAACGCACTGACCACTGTGAAACAAAAATATCCGCAACTGATTATTGAAACGGGTTTCCAGGGTGCGGATACGACAATTGTTACCTTGAACAAACCATTGATCAAAACAGCCGAAGGTTTTTTTAAAGATACCGGTAAGATCGTTCTCTCGCATGTGATCAAAGGAACAGAACTACGATATACATTGGATGGGGTGGATCCGGATAGTTGTATCAGTCCGATATACAAAACACCCATTATCATTACAAAGAATACGACACTGCAGGTAAAAGCTTTTAAAAAAGACTGGATCTCGAGCGAAGTGGTGAAAGCCACTTTTCTGAAAGCAGGGTTACCCATCAGCAATACCACTTTACTGCAACCCGCTGATGCAAAATACAATATGGGGGGAGGAAAGATCTTGTCTGATCTGGATCTGGGCGATCAGTCAGACTTCAGTTCCAAATGGCTGGGCTTCCAGAAAAACAGAGCGGCAGTGGTGTTTGATATGGGCGCACCTGTAAAACTGGAAGAAGTGCTGATCAATTCGCTGCATCATACTGCAGCACATGTTTTTCCACCGGTGGTTTTGCGGGTATGGGCCAGCAATGACCAGCAGCACTGGCGATTACTTACAACCCAGCAACCCAGGCCACCCGCGAAAATAGAGCCTGCAACCGCTTACCTTTACCAACTTCCGTTTCCGGCCACTAACGCCCGGTATATTAAACTGGAAGCAGAACCCGTACCCAAACTTCCGCTATGGCATCCGGCCAAAGGAAAACCAGGCTGGTTCTTTATGAGTGAAGTGATCTTTCACTGATAAAAGATATCTGGTAACAAACACCCTATTATAAAAACAATATTGATATGAAACAGATCCTGTCTTCCGCTCTATATCTTTTTTTACTGTTCTTATCTCTTCCGGTAACAGCGCAGCAAAAAAGGCCGAATATCCTGGTGATCTTCTCAGACGATCATGCAGACCAGACCATCAGCGCCTATGGCAGCCGGTTGATGCAGACGCCAAACATAGACCGCATCGCCAAAGAAGGCGCCATCCTGCGCAATGTATTTGTGACCAATTCGATCTGCGCGCCAAGCAGGGCTGTATTACTGACGGGTAAGTACAGTCATCAGAATGGGTTAAAAGACAACGATGTAAAACGCAGTTTTGATGGCAGCCAGCAACAGGTGCAGAAACTACTGGCCTCCCAACAATACCAAACCGCCTGGATCGGTAAATGGCATTTGCAGACATTACCCCAGGGTTTTGATTTCTGGCGTATCCTACCGGACCAGGGACATTATTACCAGCCCGATTTTATCAATATGCCCAATGATACGCTTCAGTACAAAGGGTATGTGACCAATCTCATCAGTGAATTTTCTATGAACTGGCTGAACCAGCGCGATACGGCCCGGCCTTTTTTCCTGGTAGTGGGCGAAAAAGCCACACACCGCTCCTGGCTGCCGGATATACCTGACCTGGGTGCGTATGATGCTGTCGATTTTCCGGAGCCGGCTACTTTCCACGACAATTATGAGGGCAGAATTGCGGCACAGAAACAGGACATGCTGATCAGGAGAACAATGTCTGTGAAAAATGACCTGAAAGTGCGCCCCGATTATGAGGCGAGAAATCAATTCGGCAGATTTGATCCTGAACAACTGGCGACTTTTAAAAAATACTATGATGGTATCGCTTTGCAGTACGATGCAGTTAAGAACGATAGTGCCCGGCTGGAAAGCTGGAAGTTTCAGCGATACCTGAAAGATTATCTCGCAACCGCGAAATCGCTCGACAGAAATATCGGCCGTATCCTGCAATACCTGGACGCTACCGGACTGGCGAAAAATACGGTGGTGATCTATGCATCCGACCAGGGATTTTATATGGGCGAACATGGCTGGTTCGATAAACGGTTCATGTATGAAGAAAGCCTGCGCACGCCTTTTGTGATGCGTTATCCTGGTCATATTACACCGGGTACGTCTCTCGATAAGATGGTGGTAAACATTGATTTTGCTCCTACAATACTGGACCTGGCGGGTATCAAAACACCGGCAGATATGCAGGGGAAAAGTTTTTTGCCACTGCTTACCCAACCCGGACAACAAACGGCATGGCGGAATACCATGTACTATCATTATTATGAATATCCCGAACCCCACCGGGTGGCGCCTCATTTTGGTATCCGTACCGCTACGCATAAACTGATTTGCTTTTATGGTCCGGATGCTAACTGGGAATTGTTTGATCTGACAGCCGATCCCGCCGAGTTGAAAAATATCTACGGTCAAAAAGGATATGAACGATTAACGCGGGAACTCAAGACCGAACTGCGTGCACAGATCGCACATTACCGGGATACGGAAGCGGCAGCTATTCTTGCCAAAGAAGCAGCAGCCGGGCACTGATTATTATTCAATGGAAAATCGGCTCATCGGAGGGAATTGCTGCGTTTTTTGGTGATCGCCTGATTGCCGGAAATAACATACCCATTGGTTTCTCACCAGCGGGTAGATCACCAGTAACAGGCCACTCATCAGGGTAATACCCGATACAAAAAACAGGATGAAAAAGGGCCGTAGTTGTTGCATCATGGTCTGAAACGGAACGGGGTCTGTTTGCATCTGCCATCTGGCTTTGAGAATGCCGGCACCGATCAGGCTCAGCCAGAATACCAGCAACGAAATATTAGCCAGCCAGAAACCCCTGTTGAATGATTTCTTATAAGGCTCGAAAGACTGGCAGGTATCAGCTAATATATCAAAGGCAATGGCGAGTAAGATAAAACTGTTGATGCCGATGGTTGCACCCATGGTATGCGCCACGGTAATATGCGTGCCATGGGTATATACATTAATGCCGGGAATAGACATGCCAATCGCCAGCACGAGTGTTAAAAACACCCATATATCTGCTGCCACCAGAAAACGGTAACTCAGCCGGAAGAAATGCTTTTTGGCTTCTGTAAGCGAGGCCCTCCATAAATATAGAATCCTGCCCAGGAGAAATAGTTCTGTCATACTTACTGTGTAACTGATATGTTTTACATAGGCATGGATGGGCAAAGTGTAAATATGATGCCCCCAGTTGAACATCAGGTTAAACAGTCCGGTGAAGTACAAAACAAAAGCAATGCTGGAGTAACTGTATTTTTTATCCTGGTTGATCTTGTCCATCAGAAAAATACTGCTGCCATAGATCAGCATATTCCAGGAGCCCACCATCGAACCGTAGGATTTCCATTGGATGGTCATGTCTTTCACTACATGCATTCTGAAATACGGGAATACCCATAAATAGGATTCCAGAAAGGTAAATAGGAAAAAAACAATGCCGGTTAACCACATCCAAACATAGACGGGCTGTTGCCGCAGGCTGCCCAGTGTTTTCAGGAAATTGAAGAGGAATAAAAGCCAACCCAGTACAATGGGCAAAGCCAGCAGGGGAGGAAATTCCCAGTACTCCCTTCCGCCAAAAATACCGGCACTGTATGAAACCAGTATCAGGATTATGGTAACACCAAAAAGCAGGAACTGGACCCTGAATAACAGGGGCGAATAGATCTTTTTACCGGTATGCTGCTGCAGGTAGCTCATCACTGCACCCATAGCGCCGAAAATGATCCAGAACACAACAGATGATACATGCAGGGGCCTCACTTTTTCGAACGAGAGATACTGTTTGAGAAATCCGGGTACCAGGTATTGCAGTCCGCCGGTAACACCCCATACCATACCTGTGGCCAGTAATAACAGGCCAGTGAGACAAAATAATTTGGCTGTAGAAAATCGGTTACTGTTCAATGGTTCCATTTGTATGAATCGTGAAACTTCTCGGATCTGCCGTACCCGATGCATCTATATTTTGTAAGTAGGCTACTAACGCCTCCATCTCTTCGGTGTTGAGCTGAAAGTTGGGCATGGTAACTGTGCCGCCGGCTAAAAAGGCTTTGATATATGCGGGGCCTTTGCGGGAATAAGTGTTGGTCAGGTCGGGACCCAGGTATCCACCCAAACCATATACCTGGTGACAACCGGTGCAGTTATACTGCTGCCATACCAGTTTGCCCTTGCGGCTAAGTTCGGTTACTGCCGGGGTTTTGGCGGGTGTGGTGGAATATAATGTAAAGGAATACAGGAGAAAGCCAATAGCGAGCAAAGAAAGCGTCAGCAGCCTGGATCTGTCTGTAACCATAGAACTAAATAATTAAGGACAAAACTATCCTTAATTATTATATTTGCCAATATTTCCTGCATGAAAAAAACGATTTACAAGGAAGCATCGGCATCTGTCACCATAAAAACAGAAGTGGTTTGTCCCAACGATACCAACCCCATGGGCATCTTACAAGGTGGCAGATTGGTAGAATGGATGGATATAGCCGCGGCTGTTTGTGCACAAACCCATGCCGACCAGATCTGTGTTACCGCATCCATCAATGAAGTAACTTTTAAAGCGGCAGCCTATAGCGGTGATATCATTACCATCCGGGCCACTATCACCAGGGCTTTTAACAGCTCGATGGAACTACTGGTAGAAGCCCATGCCCGCAAAGTGCTGAAACCCAAAAAATACCTGATCAGCAAAGCCTATTTTACGTTTGTGGCGCTGGATAAAAAAGGAAAAGTAACAAAAGTGATGAGTGTGAAACCGGTTACCGCTGCAGAAAAAGCGGAATATGAAGGGGCTTTGATCCGGAGAGAAGCAATAGCCGCCGGTAAGCCATCAAACCAAGCTGCCCTGGTATGAAAAAAAGAACGGTAGAAATATTGGCACCCGTAGGTTCTTTCGATAGCCTGCAGGCCGCGATCAACGCCGGGGCCGATGCCATTTATTTTGGCGTTGAGCAACTGAATATGCGCAGCCGCTCTGCCAATGTGTTTTCGGTAACGGATATCAAAAAGATCAGCCGGGCTTGTAAAGCTGCCGGTATCAAAGCCTATCTTACGCTGAACACGGTGATGTACGATTACGACAGGCAGTTACTGCGGAGTCTCATCCAGGAAGCAAAAAAGCAACATATCGATGCTGTGATCGCAGCTGATTTTGCCGTGATCGGCTACTGCCGGGAGTTGGAAATGCCTTTGCATATTTCCACCCAGGCCAATATCACCAATATTGAATCCGTTCAGTTCTTTGCTGCTTTTGCAGATGTGATCGTGCTGGCGAGGGAGTTAACGCTGAAACAGGTAGCGCAGATTGTTGCAGACATCAAACGGAAAAAGATCACGGGCCCTTCGGGGGAGTTGGTGAAGATCGAAATTTTTGTTCACGGGGCTTTGTGTATGGCCGTGTCGGGCAAATGTTATCTCAGCCTGCACCAGCAGAATGCATCTGCCAACCGCGGCGCCTGCACGCAGAACTGCCGCCGTTCCTATACAGTAAAAGATGCCGATAGTGGGGAGGAACTGCTGATCGAGAATGAATATATCATGTCGCCCAAAGACCTTTGCACCATTGATATCCTGGATGAAGTGATCCTGGCCGGTGTATCGGTACTGAAAATAGAAGGCCGCCCCAAAGGAGCCGATTATGTATACACTGTTACCCAATGTTACCGCGAAGCAGCCGATGCGGTAGCGGAAGGAAGTTTTACCGCCGATAAGATCGCCGGCTGGAAAACAGCACTGGAGAAAGTATATAACCGTGGTTTTTGGGAAGGCTATTACCTGGGCCGGAAAACAGGCGAGTGGGCCGCACAATCCGGTTCTGCTGCCACGGAGAAGAAAGTATATGTTGGGAAAGGGAGCCGCTACTATCCGCGCAAAAAAGTGGGAGAGTTTATGATCGAGTCGGGCAGTGTACAGGTAGGTGACACTTTACTGGTCACCGGTCCGGTTTGCGGGATGGTGAAGGAAAAACTGGAAACGCTGTATGTAAATGGAGCGGAAGCAGTGAAAGCGGATAAAGGCGACAGGATCACTTTCCTCTTCCCCGTAAAAGTAACGGCAGCAGATAAATTATATAAAATCGTAGAAGCGACTCATGCCTAAGATCATTCATTACCGTAACAAATGCATCGGATGTGGTGTGTGTTATGAACAGCAACCGGCACTGTGGCGTATGTCGAAAAAAGATGGTAAAGCCACTTTGCTGCGAAGCATCAACAAAAAAGGCATTTTTCAATTAACCGTTCCCGGGGATGTGATGGAACCATCGAAAGCGATAGCCAAAGCCTGCCCGGTGAATATTATTAAACTGGTATGAAAGATCCGATTGACACTTACATTTCGCAACAGACCGCAGCCAGTATTTGCTGTATAGATGAAAAGGGGATGCCTTATTGTTTCAGTTGTTTTTATACCTATAACAGCAAAGACCACCTCCTGTATTATAAATCATCGCGCGATACCCGTCATTCCATCCTGCTCATGGATAAACCACAGGTAGCAGGAACCATTCTGCCGGATAAACTGCAGAAATTGCTGGTAAAGGGAGTGCAGTTGCAGGGAACCCTATTACCAGAAGAAGATCCTTTTGCCCAACAGGCGGCTGTGCAGTATTATCTGAAGAACCCAATGGCGGTGGCCATACCCGGATTTATCTGGACGATCCGCATCGACTATATCAAAATGACCGACAGCAGCCTGGGCTTCGGAAAAAAAATTACCTGGCAACGTCAAGCCTGACGGCTTATTCCGCACCACGGGTTGCCCCTATCCAGCAACTGCCGATTTTATTACATATTCCTATTTGTAAGCTGTTTAAATTGATGACTGTCAAAGAGAACGAGTAATTATTCTTTATTTACCTGTTCAATAACAAAACGAACTGCATGTTAATTCACTGCAGGGAAAAGAGTAGAAAAATACGGCAAATAGATTGGATGAGTGATTACTTTAATATATATTTAAGAAGCTTTTCACTTGCTTCATAATATAACCTGGATCAACAGTGTAAAATGCAACTCCAGCTATCCGATCTTATCCTTAGGAATCCTGCCCAAATGATCGCCCTGATCAGTAAGGAGGGCATGTTTCTACATGTAAATGAACTGTTCTGTTCGGTTACAGGCTACCGGGCTGATGAATTGCTGGGGCAAAACAGGAAAATACTCGCTTCCGGTTATCATGATGAATCCTTTTTCAACAGTTTATGGAAAGCCAGCGATGCAGGGCATATCTGGAAAGGAGAGATCAAGAACAAACGCAAAGATGGTTCTCTGTTCTGGATGGACACGACCATCATCCCGCTGTTTGATAGTGGGGGTATGCTGGTACAATCATTATCTATCTGCATAGACATCACGGAAAAAAAAGACAGGGAAGAAAAACAACAGTTGCAGGATTGGATCATCAATTCTATCGATGACGCGGTGCTGAGTAAAGACCTTACTGGTACCATCGTCAGTTGTAATCCCGGTGCAGAAAAACTGTTTGGTTATCGGAAGGAGGAAATGATCGGTAAACATATTTCCATATTGATTCCTCCGGACCTGATGGAGGAATCAGCGGTTTTGGTTAATACCGTTCTCTCGGGTAAAAAGGTGGATAATTACGAAACAGAACGAATCAACAGAAACGGAACCCGCATTCATATTGCCATTTCCTTATCGCCCGTGAAAGATATGGCCGGTAAACTGATAGGCATATCCAAAATTGCGCAGGATATCGGTCTTCGCAAGCGCGAGGAAAAAATACTGGCCGATGCCTCGGAAAAATACCGGATCTATTTTGCCAAAAGCCCGATACCCATGTTTGTGGTGGAACTACCGGGCTACCGTTACCTCGATGTAAACCAGGCAGCTATCAATAACTATGGGTATTCGAGAGAAGAGTTTTTGAGTATGACTGCCGTAGATATCCGGACAGACAAGGAAAAGGAGCGGTTCCTGAGTGAATCTCCCGAAATAAATCCGCACAAAACATTTAACCGAGGTATATGGGAGCATGTGAAAAAAGACAGTACCCATATACGTGTAGGTATCAATGCGAGTGATATAGAATATGAAGGGAAAAAAGCAAGACTGATCATGAGTCTTGATATTACCAGTCAGAAAGAAGCAGAAGACAAACTGCTGAAGAGTGAAGCGCGGTACCGACAGACATTGGATAGCATGATGGAGGGTGTACAGATCATCGGATTTGATGGCCGACTGATTTACGTGAATGATAAACTGGCTGACCAGGCCAAATTCACCAAGGAGCAGATGATCGGACGTACATTACCGGAATTATATCCGGGTGTAGAACAGGCAGCTATTTACCAGTCGTACCAGAAATGCCTGAAAGACCGCCAACCCCTGCATTTCGAAGAGAAATTCGATTTCCCCGACCAGACGGTTCAGACTTTTGAGATCAGTGTGCAGCCGGTGCCCGAAGGTATTTTTGTACTTTCTGCAGATGTAACCATGAAGAGGGAGCTGGATGAGAAAGTACGGTTACTGAACGAAGCCATTGCCAGAAGCGAGAAACGTTTCCGTGGTGTGATCGAAAGTAGCCATGATATTTTCTTATTGATGGACGCAGGCCTGAACACGATCTACCGAAGTCCGTCTTCTGCCAGGACTATTGGTTATATGGAATCGAATACACCGGAATACCGTCTCTCGAGAGTGCATCCCGAAGATGTTCCGGAATACAATAAAAGCTGGGATAAAATATTGCATAATCCGGGCGTGCCGGTAGCCATCAAGTTCCGGATGCGGCATATTGATGGGTATTATGTATGGCTGGAGGGTTTCTTGACCAATTTACTGAACGATGATGCCGTGCAGGCCATTGTGGCCAACCTGCAGGATATCACCCAACGTAAAGTATCAGAGCAGTTGCTGGAGAAAAGCGAGCGGCTATACCGTACGATCACTTCCAATATACCGGGTTCTGCCATCTGTTTGCTGGATACGGATCTTACCTACACCCTGCTGGAGGGAGATATGCTGGAAAAATTCGGGTACAGCAAGGGAGAGTTGGTAGGAAAGAGAGTAGCGAACATTGTTACGCCCGACAGGGAGAAAAAGATCATGAATATTTTTCAGAGAGTGCTGCGCGGCGAGCAGGTTAGGATCGAAGACAGTATGGCCGGATACAGTACCATCTCTTCCTATATTCCGTTGAAAGAGGAGGCAGGTGAAGTGCATGGGGTAATGGTGATCATCATCGACGTAACCGAGTTGAAAAAAACACAAGAGAAACTTGAAAAATTAAATATCTCACTCGAACATATCATTGAAGAAAGAACGGCACAGCTGATCACGGCCAATAAGGAATTGGAAGCTTTTTCCTATTCCGTATCGCACGACCTTCGTGCCCCATTGCGGGGTATTGATGGCTGGAGCCTGGCACTACTCGAAGATTATGGTAACGAGCTGGATGAAAAAGCCAACCAGTATATCACCCGTGTACGAGCAGAGACGCAGCGGATGGGAGAGTTGATCGATGATATGCTGAAACTCTCCAGGGTCTCGCGCACAGAGCTGAAACCAACGAAAGTAAATCTATCAGAGATTGCGGCGGTGATCGTGGAACGTTTGCAGGAGGAAGCGACCGGCAGGCAGATCCGTTTCAACATCACACCCGGCATGATAGTAAAAGGCGATGCCAGTTTGCTGGAGATCGCACTTAGCAATCTGCTCAGTAATGCCTGTAAGTTCACGTCAAAAAAGGAAATAGCTGAGATCGGGTTCGAACAAACAGAACACGAAGGCAAACCAGTCTTTTTTATCAGAGACAATGGCGCCGGTTTTGACATGGCCACTGCAAAAAAACTATTTGGCGCCTTTCAGCGGATGCACCGGCAAAGTGAATTTCCGGGAACCGGTATCGGGCTGGCCATCGTAAAACGGATCATCAGTTTACACCATGGCGATGTATGGGCAGAAGCCACGCCGGAACAGGGGGCTACTTTTTATTTCACTATAAAAGACAAGTTATGAATACAAAATCCATTCTCTTGGTAGAAGATAATCCCAGCGATGCCGCATTGGCCAAGCGTGCCTTTGACCGGAATAAACTCCTGAACCCGATCATTCATGTAGAGGATGGGCAGGAAGCCCTTGATTTTTTATTTGCTGGAGGTCAATATGCCCACAGGGATATGGAAGACCTCCCGGCACTCATCCTGCTGGATCTGAAACTGCCGCTGGTAGATGGCCTGGAAGTGCTGCGAAGAGTAAGGGAAAATCCGATCACCCGCAGGACACTGGTGGTTATTTTAACTACTTCTAAAGAAGAACAGGATGTAGCAGCCAGTTACGATCTGGGTGTGAACAGCTATATCAGAAAACCGGTCGACTTTAACCAGTTTGTGGAAGCCATCAAACAGTTGGGTGTATACTGGCTTTTATTGAATGAAACACCTCCATCTGTCAAATAATTGATTATGAAAACGAAGCTGCATGTATTGCTTTGCGAAGACGATGAAATGGATGCTGCCCTGGTAATCAGGCAACTGGAGAAAGAAAATTTTGAGGTTGCCTGGGATCGGGTAGACAATGCCGCTGAGTTGACAGAGGCATTGACCCGTGAGGTATGGGACATTGTACTGTCTGATTTTAATATTCCGGGATTTGGGGGACCACAGGCATTGGCAATTGTAAAACATTCAGGTCTGGATATTCCTTTTATCCTTGTATCCGGGGCCATTGGCGAAGAAACGGCAGTGGGGATGATGAAAAAAGGTGCCAGTGATTACCTGATGAAAGGAAGCCTGCAACGACTGGGCGAAGCGGTGAAGAGAGAGCTGGAAGAGTTCAGGATCCGAAAAGCCCAACAGGAGGCAGAAAGCATCATCCGGGCCAACGAAGAAAAATACCGAGCGGTCATCGATAACTCATTGTATGCGATTTTTCTCGCACCTCCTGCAGGCCGTATACAGGAATCCAATCCGGCAGCAACGGCCATGTTCGGCTATACCCGGGAAGAGTTTACCCAATTGGACCGTTATTCCATCCTTGATACAAATGATGATAACCTGCATGCAAAGATTATTGAACGTGACGAAAAAGAAAGGATGAAGGGGGAGTTTACCGGGATCCGGAAAAACGGGGAACGGTTCCCTTGTGAGGTCGCTTCTGTTCTTTTTCATGATATTCATGGAAACCGGATCAGTTGTTCTATGATCGCCGATATTTCGGCCAGACGTAATGCGGAGCAGCAGTTACGGAATACATTGGCTGAAATGCAACAGCTTTCCGAGCACTTGAAAAATGCAAGGGAAGATGAGCGGAAGTTTATCGCCCGTGAGATCCATGACGAAGTTGGGCAGCTGGCAACGGCTATCCAGTTACAATTACACCTGCTGAAACTGAAATCAGCGGATCTCAGTGAAGCGGGCCTTGAAAAAATTGACCGTTCCATGGAGCTATCGGATATGATGATCAGTTCGATCCGGCGGATCGCCACTTCTATCAGGCCTATCGCACTGGATGAACGCGGTTTAAACGATGCCCTGCAATGACAATGCGAACAGCTGCAGGAGAACCATCACATCCATTGCCGGTTTACAAAATATTTTGACGATAGTAAATTATCGCCCGAAGCAAAAACTGAATTTTTCCGGATCTGCCAGGAATCCATAACCAATGTGATGCGCCATGCGCAGGCAAGTCTGGTAGAAGTGTCTATCAGGGAAGAAGAGGGAAATATATGCCTCCGGATCAAAGACAATGGGAAAGGGTTTGATACCAATCAGAAAACCACCCACCTGGGTCTGATCGGGCTTAGAGAAAGGGCGCATTCACTGAAAGGTGAGTTGATATTGGCAACAGGATTGGGCCATGGTACCTTGATTGAAGTGGTAGTGCCTAATCAATGGAAATAAATACGGACGCAAAAACAGGGTATGCCTATACAATTGAACCTGCTGATTTGTGAGGATGCAGAAATAGACACCCTACTTCTGTTGCGGCCAGGCGTTGGAAAACACCCATTGGGATATCATCATCTCCGATTATAACATTCCCGGTTTTGGCGGAAGCTAGGTACTGCAGATCATCAATGAATCCGGAAAAGATATCCCCTTTATCCTGGTATCCGGTGCCCAATGATTACCCGATGAAAGGAAACCAGATGCGGTTATCACATGTGATCGAAAGAAAGTTGAAGGAAGTGCGCATACGGAAAGAGATCAGGCAGGTTGATCAGCAGCGATGGGCCAACGAAGAAAAATCCCCGGCCAATATCAACAATTCCATCCTCGGCATTTTTATTTTGCCCTCCCATGGAAATATCATTGAATCCAATGCAGCCGCGCAACAACTGGTTGGCTACAGCGCGGCAGAACTCGCAGCCATGTACCGGTCGCAGTTATTTGAAAAATCCGGCACCCTGCTGGATAACCAGTTTGCTACACCCGGTAATGCGGGTAGTGTAAAAGCGGAGTTCATCGGATTGCGGAAAGATGGCAGCCGGTTTGATTGTGAGGTTACGGTGATCAGCTTCAAAGACATGCACGGAGAACTGATGAAATGCAGTTTGGTAGAAGATATTTCTGAAAGAAAAAAGCGATACAAAAAATTGAAAAAAACAGGCAACTCCTAAACCAGGCCGAAACCGTGGCACATATGGGCAGTACGGAGATAGACCTGGTAACGGATAAGCGGGAGTGGAGTGATGAGTTTTACCGTTTATGGGGGTATGTTCCCGGGTCTGTAGAAGCAGGCATCAAGGTATATCTGGAACTGCTGCCGGCAGAAGAAAAAGAACGTTACCTGGCATGGTACACCAAAGCCAAGGCACGTAACAACGAACCGGATCCGTTAGAATTACGGTTGATCAGGAAGGATGGTACGGAAAGACATGTGTATGTAAAAGGTCAGCTTCGTACTGAGCCGGCCGATCCCGGTAATTCCAAGCTGGTAGGGGTGGTGCAGGATATCACCGACTTCAACAAAGCCATGCTGGAACTGGAAAAACAGAACAGGCAGTTAAAAGAGATTGCCTGGACACAGTCGCATGTGGCACGGGCTCCTTTATCGTGCCTGATGGGATTGGTCAAACTGCTCCGCGATGGGGTGATAGGTTCGGGTGAAGACCAGACAGAGATTCTTTCCTATATCCCGCAGTCGGCCGATGAGCTGAACAAGGGTGTTAGTGATATTACAGGGATGACTTTTGCCGAAGAACATTGATACCTGATGAATGAGTACTGTATTTTACTGCCAGCAGCATCCAAACTGATTAAACCGTATTTTTCAGAAAATTTACAGCAATGCCTGTTATGGGCATAGGTTGTTGTAAACAATGGGAACCATCATAAACTGCTTATATGCCAACGATTGTAAAAAAATGTATTCCTGTTTTTCTGTGCTTTTTAGTGAGTTTGTCTGCTAGGTCCCAGTCAAAAATCGATGCCGCTTCTATCCGTCCCAAAATGCAATGGTTTGCCGATGCCAAACTGGGCATCTTTATTCATGCAGGGATCTATAGTGTAAAAGGAGTGGATGAATCATGGAGTTTCTTCAATAAAAAAATGCCCTATGCAGATTATATGCAGCAGTTGAAAGGATTCACACTTTCCAAATATGATCCGGCTTTCTGGGCTGATCTGATCAAAGAGAGCGGCGCACGGTATGCTGTCATCACCACCAAACACCACGATGGGGTGGCCATGTATGATACCCGGTTGAATGATCTCAGTTCGGTAAAAGCCGCATCTGCCAAAAAAGACCTCATCAAACCTTTTTTTGAAGAACTGCGTAAACGGAATATCAAAACCGGTGCTTACTATTCACTGATCGATTGGTCGCATACCGATTATCCCGGTTTTTTGAAAGATAGTTCCCGTTACCAGGTGGCAAAGGATTACAATAGATGGAACCGGTTCCGTGGTTTTTTCCAGGGACAGATCCAGGAGATCAATACCCTCTTCAAACCTGATCTGTGGTGGTTTGATGGCGACTGGGAACACAGTGCAGAAGAGTGGGAATCACAGAAAGTACGCAATATCATTCTATCCGGGAATCCTAATGCGATCCTCAACGGCCGTTTACAGGGGTATGGCGATTATGAAACACCGGAACAGAATTTCCCTGTAACCAAACCACCCTACAACTGGTGGGAACTCTGCATGACCACCAACGATAACTGGGGTTTTCATAATGATGAGAACTGGAAAACGCCGCATGAAGTGATCACTATTTTTGTAGACGCGGTGGCCAATGGTGGTAACCTGCTGCTGGATATGGGCCCCAAAGAAGATGGCACTATTCCCGAATCGCAGATCCATGTATTGAAAGAACTGGGTAAGTGGAACCGGAAAAACGGGGAAGCCATATTTAATACGGTAGCGGGTATTCCGAAAGGACATTTTTATGGTGCCACTACCTTGTCAAAAGATTCCACCACCCTCTATCTTTTTCTGCAGGGTAAGATCAGTGGAGAGATCACCCTGAAAGGGTTAAAAAACAAGATTCAGGAAATTATGGTGTTGGGTAGTAACACAAAATTGTCTCACAAAGTTGTAGGAAAGATCTCCTGGAGTCCCGTTCCGGGGTTGGTATATATACAGGTGCCGGAAGGCATACAGGATCCTTATGTTACCGTATTAAAAGTAAAACTGGATAAACCGATACAGTTATACAGCGGCAGGGGCGGACTTGCTGAATAGGCAGGATCTTCCGTGGGTTGCGCTGGTTTACTTACTAATTTTGCGTAGTGATTAAAACAGACAACTATGGAAATCGGCATGATGAGTTTTGCAGACATGGAACCGGAAACCGGTGGTAATGGTGTGAATGGTTTGCAGCGGATGAAAAACCTGATGGAAGAAATACAATTGGCAGACCAGTTGGGTCTCGATGTATTTGGTATCGGGGAACATCACCGGCCCGATTATGCCGTATCTTCTCCGGCAACCGTATTGGCTGCCGCTGCTATGGTTACCCAAAAAATAAAACTAACCAGTGCCGTAACCGTACTCAGTTCAGATGATCCGGTAAGGGTATACCAGGAATTTGCTACGGTTGATCTGTTATCCGGCGGCCGTGCAGAGATCATGGCAGGCCGCGGTTCTTTTATTGAATCTTTTCCGCTGTTCGGGTATGACCTGGACGATTATGATCCCCTCTTCACAGAAAAATTAGATCTCTTACTCAAACTGAATCAAAATCCAACCATTTCCTGGAGTGGTAAACACCGACCGGCTATTCAGCAGCTGGGTGTATACCCGCGGGCCTATCAAACCCAGTTACCCATCTGGCTGGCAGCAGGAGGTACACCAGCTTCTGCCGTAAGGGCAGCCAAACTGGGGTTGCCACTTATGCTAGCTATCATTGGCGGTATGCCTGAGCAGTTTGCCGGGTTTATCAATCTGTATAAACAAACGGCGCTGCAACAAGGTAAACAACTAAGTGACCTGCAGGTAGGTGTTAACAATCATGTATTCATAGCGGAAGATTCGCAACAGGCAGGGGATGATTTCTTCCCTTATTATGCGGCCATGATGAATCGCGTTGGCCGCGACAGGGGATGGCCGCCTTTGACGCGTGCACAATTCGAAGCGGCCCGTTCACCACGCGGTGCTTTGATGGTAGGTAGTGTAGGGCAGGTAGTAGAAAAAATACTTCTTGAACATGAGCTGTTCGGCAATACCCGCTTTCTCGCGCAGGCCAGCCTGGGTTTTGTGCCCCATATCATGACCATGCGATCGATTGAATTGTTTGGCACCAAAGTAGTACCGGCTGTGCGGAAAGCGTTAGGAATGAAAAGTTAAACGTTAGGAGTTAAAAGTTTGGAGTAATAGCTACAAAGCCGGATCAGGGTAAGGGGTTTCTGCCTGTAGAAATAATACTACTTTTTGAGTAGATAAATTCCGGAATTTAGCTGCAATACCTACAAACACATAGTAATTACAGGTGAACTTGCGTATCTTACTAATACCCCATTTGTTGTAGCTATGAGAGAAGATCCTCAAGAAGAATTGTACGAAGTTAGCCTGTCTCACTACAAAGCATTGATCGAAAATTCAATGTCTGCCATCTTCTTCACAAAACCAGATGGCACCGTACTGGATGCCAACCCGGCCGCATGTGCCATGTTTGATTATACAGTGGAAGAATTCAAACAGTTGGGCTGGAGCGGAATCATGGATTCGTCTAATGAAGCCTTACATGAACTTGCTACAGAAAGAAACGAAAAGGGCCACGCCAAAGGTGAATTGGTGGCTATTAGAAAAACTGGAGAAAAGTTTGCGATAGAAATTTCTTCTTCGATCTTTTATGATGCCCGCGGAACGGCTTATACCTGTATTGTTGCGAATGATATCTCGGAACGGAAGAGAGCGGAGCAGGAAACCGCATTGATGATTAACAACACAGAAGAATCATTTGTGTTGCTGGATAAAGAACTGAAAATTATTTCTTTTAATGCGCAGTGTGAAAGGTTTTATAAAGAGCATTTTAAACAGAACCTGATAAAAGGCACTTACCTGCTCGATTATATCGTTCCTGAAAGAAGAGAGATCTCTGCCAGGATCTATGAGCAGGTATTAACGGGTAAGACTGAAGTATTGGAATATTCCATTACCCTGCCTGATCAGACAGTCAAACATTTTTCAGTTCAGTATCATCCTGCTAAAAATAGTATTGGGGAAATCATCGGTGTCTTTATCACTTCTATTGATAAAACGGTAGAGAAACAGCTCGCAGAAGCGCAGGTAAAACTTTCGGAGCAACTGCAATCCAGAAATAAATTCATAGAACTGATACTGGAATACCTTCCTATCGGTATTGCCGTCAATAATATTGATAACGGGGCCGTAACACTTATTAATAGTCAGTTCACTTCTATTTACGGCTGGACAGAAGAAGAACTCGGAGATGTTGAAACATTTTTTACAAAAGTGTACCCTGATGAAGCCTATAGGAATCAAATGAAGGCCAGGATAATGGCTGATATGCAGAGTGGAATCAGAGAAAGGATGCAATGGAACGATGTGCTGATTACTACCAATAAAGGGGAAGAAAAGATTATCAACGCCCGCAACATCCCGGTTTATGACCAGAACCTGATGATTTCTACCGTGCTGGATGTTACGAATGAATCCAGGCAGGCAGCTACCATCAAACAAGCCAAGTTTAACCAGGATGCATTGATCAATGGAACCAATGATATGATCTGGTCTGTTGATAGGTCGTTCTGTATCATTATCGCCAATAATGCTTTTCGTCAGTTCACTGAACAGATTACCGGGCGGCCACTCAAAGAGGGGGATTCTGTTTTTACCGAAGCCTATAGCCCCGCCAAAAACCGGGAATGGCAGGATTATTATCAACGGGCATTTAGCGGAGAGCGGTTTAGTATACAAGATAGTTTTTTTGACCCTGTTAAGCAGACTGAACAGCACAACCTGATCTCTTTCAACGGCATGTACAATGATGAAGGTGACATATATGGCGTGGCCTGTAATGCCAGAGATATTACGGCAGAAGCGCTCAATATTAATGCATTGAAGGAAGCCAAATATAAACTCAGAAGAGTGCTTGATTCTTCACTGGATGTGATCTGTGCATTAACGGCAGATGGCACTTTCAGGCAGGTAAACTGGGCCGCAGAAACGATCTGGGGGTATGCACCGGAGGAATTGATCGGCAGGAAGTTTACAGATATTATTTACCAGGAAGACATGCTGGAAACGGAGAACCAGATCGGCAAGATCATGGGAGGCAATCCTGTATCGTTTATCAGGAACAGGTATGTACACAAAACCGGTAGGATTGTAGAGATGGAATGGTCGGCCAGATGGGATCCCGAATCCCAATTGCGTTATGCGGTAGGAAGGGATGTAACGGAAAAAATAGAAATGGAAAAAGCCCTGGTGGTATCTGAACAGAAATACAAAACCCTGTTCGATGAAAACCCTTTTCCGATGATCATCTGGGATTTTGAAACGAAAAAAATCCTTGATTGCAATACCACCACCCTTGAAAAATACGGCTACACCCGGGAAGAATTTCTGTTGCTTACCATCTGGGATCTGCGGCCAGAAGAAGATATTTCTTTACTAAAAGAATTCACCCGTGATGAGGAATCCTACGGGCCGGTTCATAGGAAGATATGGCGTCATAAAAAGAAGAACGGTGAAATCATGATGATGGATCTGAAAGGACAACTGATTGATTATAATGGCAGACGAGCATCGCTGGTGATCAGCAATGATGTTACCGAAAAGATACAGGCGGAAGAAAAGCTGAAAGAAACCGAAGCGTATCTGGCCGATGCACGCAGGTTGGCAAAAATGGGAAGCTGGAACTATGACCTCCGCACAGATAAAGTTACCTGGTCGGATGAATTGTATGATGTATTCGGGATCGACAAACTTTCTTTCGCTGAATCATTTGAATCCTTTATCAATCTCGTAGACCCGGCCGACCGGGAATTGGTGATCAATAATAACAGGCATACACAGTCTATGGGCGACCCCTTTACCATGGAATACCGCATCACCACTCCGGGCGGTGAACGAAGGATCATCGAAGAGTTTGGTTACGGACAGAAAGATGCGGATGGAAAAGTGGTCAGATTGTTTGGTACGGCGCAGGATATCACAGAACGGAAAAAAGCGGAGCAGAAGGTCAGAGAAGCTAACCAGCGTTACGAATACGTAACCAAAGCCACATTTGATTCGGTTTGGGATTGGGACATCCCTACCGGCAAAGTGATATGGGGTGAGAACTATTACCGGATCTTCGGATATAAAGAAGATCCTGTTTTATCCGATATTGAAAATATGCTGGTAAGGATCCACCCGGATGAAAAAAAGAAACTGCTGCAAAGTATTAACCAGGCAATGCTTTCAAAAGTAAACACCTGGGAAGAAGAACACCGTTTCCTCCGGTCGGATGGTAGTTATGCCATTGTATCAAACAATGCCCTGATCATCAGAGACCCTGAAGGAAAAGCCATCCGGGTAATCGGGGCTATGCAGGATATTACCAAGCAGAAGGAGGAAGAGCAGCATTTGCGCCTGCTCGAATCTGTTATCACCAATACCCAGGATGCGGTTTTGATCACAGAAGCGGAACCTTTTGACGCGCAAGGTCTCAGAATTGTATATGTCAACGAAGCCTTTACCAAAATGACCGGTTATACTGCTGCGGAAGTAATAGGGAAAACACCACGGATACTGCAGGGGCCGAAATCTGATAAAAAAGAATTGGCCCGACTCCGTAAAGCTTTGCGCAATTGGGAGGCCTGTGAGATCACCACGATCAACTACAAAAAATCAGGGGAAGAGTTCTGGATCAATTTCTCCGTTAGTCCCGTGGCAGACAAAAATGGCTGGTTTACCCACTGGATCGCAATCGAAAGGGACGTAACCATCCGTAAGCTGGAAGAACTGCAGCATGCTTTCTTCACAAAGATCAGTTTGTTATTTGCCGAACCGGTTGAACTGAAACAGATACTGGAAAGAGTTTCTATCGAAATATGCCATTTCGCAGACCTGGATGTGGCAGAAACCTGGTTGCTCAGTACCGACCAAACACGGATTCACCAGATCACAAAATTCGAAAGAAACAATACGATCGGCTGGATGGCCAGTGCGCGCGAATACTGGTCACTTTCTGTAAATGAAGGACTGGTTGGAAAAGTATGGAATACGGGAACGATCCATTACTGGAACAATGTTCAGGAAATAGACGAATTTATCCGCAAAGAAGATGCCCTCCGTTCAGGTTTGCAGCATATCTGGGGGGTTCCTTTGTTAAGCGGGCAGGAAAAAATCGGCGTATTGATGTTCCTCAGCAGGGATGAATCAACTGTGGGGCACCAAAAAAACGAACTGCTTTTCAGCAAACTCGGCAGCCACCTCAGTGCAGAGATCAAAAGAAAACAACTGGAACAGGAACTGAGCCGTGTATTCAGTATAGCGCCGGATATTATTTCTATCGTAGGTACAGATGGCTATTTTAAAAAGATCAACCCGGCACTGACAGATATGCTCGGGTATACCGAACAGGAATTGTTATCGGTTCCTTATATAGAGTTTGTTCACCCTGATGACAGGGACGATACCATCCGTGAACAGAATCATTTTCTGGAGGGAGATCTTTCTTTTCTTTATGAGAACCGTTGGTTAACCAAATCCGGGAAATATATCTGGATCTCCTGGACGGCAACCCCATTACTGGAAGAAAGTTTGTTTTTTGCCGTAGGGAAAAACATAACGGAAGGAAAGGAACTACAGCAACTGCTCGATTCTGCCACCACACTGGCCCAGATCGGTGGATGGGAGTCGGACCTGATCCAGCAGACCTATTTCTGGTCGGATATTACCCGCGACATACACGAAGTAGATGAATCATTTGTTCCGGATGCAGCATCCAGCAGGCAGTTTGCGAAAGAGATACACCGGTCGCTAATCAGCTCATCTTACGAAGAGGCAATGCGTGATGGAACACCATACGATATTGAAGTACAATTGATCACTGCCAAGGGAAATGAAAAATGGGTCAGGATCATCGGGCAGGCAGAATTTATCAATGGCAAATGCATCCGGGTGTTTGGCAGCTGCCAGGATATCAATACACAGAAATTAAACGCATTGGCGGTAACCCAAACCCTTCGTGAAAAGGATACGATCCTGGAAAGTATCGGCGATGCTTTTTTTACTGTAGACCAGGATCTGAAAATCACTTATTGGAATCGCATGGCAGAATCTGTTCTGGGCAGATCAAGGGCAGAGGCAATGGACCGGCATCTCTACGAGATTTACCAGAAAGATTTTGATGATCACTATTATCATCATCTGAACGCCGCTTTTACAGAACAGAAAAGCCAGCGTTTCGAAATGCATCTTACTTCGCTGGATTTATGGCATGAGGTGAGCGTTTACCCTTCTTATCAGGGTTTATCTGTTTATGTGAAAGATATCACCTACCGGAAACAGGCCGAGCGGGAAATCAGGGAATCCAATGAACGCTATCACCTGGCAGCCAAAGCAACCAATGACATTATCTGGGATTGGGACCTGGCCAATAATCTCTTTGTACGAAATGCAGACAATGTTGAGAGAATGTTGGGCTATCCACCGGAAATATCTCAATCGGTCGATTTTGACTGGTTAAGTATGATACATGCAGAGGATGCCGATAGAATTCAAAAGAAAATTTTCAGTATGATACAAAATGCTGAAACATTTTACATGGATGATGAGTACCGGATAAAAAAGGCGGATGGCAGTTATGCCTACGTGTATGAACGGGCCTATATTCTGCGGGATGAAACAGGTAAAGCTTTGCGGGTGATTGGATCTACCGAAGACGTAAGCAAGATGAAGGAAAATGAACTGCAGTTAAAGAAAAGGGCCGAAGAGCTGGCTATTTCGAACATGGAACTGGAGCAATTCGCTTTTGTAGCCTCTCACGATTTGCAGGAGCCTTTGCGGATGATCACCAGTTTTCTTACCCAGCTAGACAGGAAATACCAGTCGGTACTGGATGATAAAGCAAAACAATATATCTATTTCGCGGTAGATGGTGCCAAGCGTATGCGGCAGATCATCCTCGATCTGCTGGAATATTCGCGGGTAGGCCGGTCGGAAAGTGTACAGGAAGAAATTGATATGAATGAGTTGCTGAATGAAGTAGCCCTGCTGTTGCAGAAAAAGATCAAAGAAAAACAAGCTACTATCCGGATTGATCTTTTACCGGTTATTTGTTCATACAGGTCGCCGGTGAGGCAGGTGTTTCAGAATCTCGTCAGCAACGCGCTTAAATACAGTAAAAAGGAAGTACTGCCCGATGTACACATCGGCGTGTTGGATCATACGGATTACTGGCAGTTTTTTGTAGCGGATAACGGGATCGGCATCCATCCTGATTATTTCGAGAAGGTTTTTATCCTGTTCCAGCGCCTGCATCCCAACAGCGAATATTCCGGAACCGGTATGGGACTTACCATCAGTAAAAAAATAACCGAAACCCTGGGTGGAAAGATCTGGCTCGAATCGGCCGAGGGCGGAGGAACTACCTTTTATGTAGAAATCCCTAAATAAAAATTACCACCATGCAAGCTTTGCTTTGGCCGTTCCTGGTTGCCTGGTTACAACACCATTAACAGATAACCGGTGGTATTGCAGTGCTGTAGGTGCAATAAAAAAGTGGCACTGTTGAGGTGCCACTTTTTGGTATGAAGCAGAAGGTATTATTTCACATTCTTGCTGATAATGCCTCCGATCTCAAACATAGATACCTGTGCTTTACCGAATAAAGGTTTCAGCAGTGCATCTGCGTTGATCATTCTTTTGTTCTTTGCATCCTGCAGGTTATTCTTTTTAAAATAGTCCCACAGTTTTTTAACGATCTGTCCGCGTGATAAAGGTTTGTTACCAATCACAGCCGCCAGTTTATCATTAGCGGTCATAGGAACCAGAAGGGCTGGGTTTGCTTTTCTTTTGGCAGCTTTTTTAGGGGCTGCTTTTTTGGCGGCTTTTTTAGGAGCAGCTTTCTTTGCGGCTTTTTTGGGAGCGGCTTTTTTCACTGCTTTTTTGGGTGCAGCCTTTTTCGCGGCTTTTTTAGGGGCAGCTTTTTTCACTGCTTTTTTTGCGGTTTTCTTTGCAACTTTTGCCATAATGTTTTAGAATTTAAGTGAACAGGTCAGTTTGCAGCCTCAAATTACGTAAATCCTGCCTTTTGCTGGCATAGAGTAATTCACATTTTCTTACCCATTTGGGAATAGACTGATTCCGGTAATTGCCCGGCATTTTGTAAAATACCTCTACGCATAGCAGGTAAAACAGAGATGCAGCTGATTCTTTTGTGTTTCCAGGCAGGAAGGCCGGAATAAAATGGCAGCGTCTTTCACAACTCGGTAGCCTGTGAGACACAAGTGCAATAAAAAAGCCCGCTAAAAGCGGGCCTGGTAGCGGAGGCGGTGGAGTTAACCGACCATTTTTTGCATGATTTAAAGCTATTAGCGAAGATGCATTTGACCTAGAATGGTTGACAGTATTATATTATAACATTTTTATTTAATAAAATAAAATTTTTCTCACGAGGTTCGAAGAAAGCCAATTTGTGCCGTGTGGTTCATTAGCTTGTGGCTTGCAATGCTTTGGGATATTCGCGGTATTAGTCTTAGGATTTAAATGTAGAAGGTATCGTTAGTTGGCTTGCCCGGCAACTTTTGCCGCAATTACATTGCTGAATCTGCCTGCGAGATGAGCCATAAGAGGAGGAGCGACATCTAATAGTAAATCATTCCGATATTCCTTTACAAAACGTATAGGATCATTTGCGGGTATTTGGTATTCCAGTTCAAATTCATCGTGCCTGAAATACACTGACACATCCTCGAAACAATCATTCCAATCTGGAATCCGAGCATTCTGTAAATAAAAACGTATTGTGATGCTCGCAGGAGGTGTGATCTGATGTAGAAAATTTATCAAATTTTCGCATGTTGATGCATGGTCGATTGTGACAGTATCAACCTGATCGCCCATTATTTGACAACCGATATTCCTATAAAAAGCCAGAAAAGATTTCCCCATGAACGGATTAATACCATTGATAACATCTGCGATATCAGTTGAAAATTCATTTATGGCGGTTTCATCAAAACTTGGATTTTGAGGCAATTGAACTTGGCACCTTAATGCAAGCTCGTCCATTTTATTTTGAAATGCTTCAAGATCAAACATTAGGCTGCTGTGTAGTGTTCAAAAAATCTTCCAAGGAAGCAATTACTTTTTTACCCAAATATTTTACCCAGACTTCCATGTCACCAGCATCGGCCCTTTGTAAGGCGTCAATGTAAAAGACACGGTCTTCGATTTCTACAATTGGTGGAGGCATTTTCTTTTTCAAAAGAATGAGACTAGTGAGAATACGAGCAAGACGCCCGTTTCCGTCTGCAAATGGATGTATTAAAACCAGCTTATAATGGAAGTATGCTGCGAGTAACAATGGATGAAAATCCGGTTGCCGGCAGTGGTCGATATACCAATCAAGCAGTTTGTCGATCTCACTGGCGATCAACTCCGGCGGCAAATATTTAAATTGTCTGTCCCGTCTATGAAATGGCGTTGCTCCCGTTGTCCGGTAAAACGATTCCTTTCCCGTTACTAATGAATGGATATCGAAAATCAATTCGGGAGATATCCTGCTACTTGTCAGAAAGTCTTTAACTATATGGTAAAGACTATGAGAAGTATATTCTAATCTGATAGAACTGTCTAAACTGAAGTCCAATTGACCAAGTAGAAGTTGTTTGGTAGATCCTATAGTCATACCAATACTATCTGGAAGAGGAGTTTGTTCACCCCAATCAAGACGATATTTGATGACAGAGGATATGAGTGCTTCTGTTTTTGGTGACCTTCGTTCAAAGTCTTTTGCTAAACTGTTCAATTTGCGAATGACATATTCAAGAGGTAGATCCTTATCGTCAGCAGCGGGGTAAACTACTTCCATTAATTCATTCCCGTCTATAATTGTCACATACTTGTTATCGCCGGATGCGTGGTAATAGTGAGAATTATTCTGTTCTACGAAGGAATACTTATTATCTTTCTGAAGTTCATTGGATTGCTCAATAAACTGAAAATAACCCACTTTGGTGCTCCCATCCTTCAGAAGCAGTTTAGTCGGTGCAGTCGTAGGCCCATAAACCCAAGGAAATCTTGGATTGATTTTAGTTGCAATTTCCGTGGTTGTCATTCTATTGTTGGTTTCTTGATCACTGTTTTATGCAATCGAAAGTTACAATCCTTAATTGTAATTTGCAAGAACTCAATCGGGTGAGACGTTTATTCTCTAGATTTATTATCAGTCTTTTTTGACTGAAGCATTTTCGTGCATTTCTGTTTCAAGATTAGCCCGCTTTTTATCATAGAAAAAATCAGGAATTAAAGGGCTGTCTTTTCTATGGCAATAAATCTTGTCCTGAACAGCTCTTAGCCGATCGATTGAAGGAAGATTGTGCGGATCTACAACAGAGTCGAGTGATTGGTGGAATTCTGAAGCTGATTTTATTGCTTTTGAATGATCTATAATAATTTTAGAAGTCAAAATAAATACCGGTAAAAAAGGGGCCAAGATCTGTACGATAAAACTTTGCAACGTAATATGTGTCGATAATGAAATCAACAGCAATAAGACGAAAGTGATTGATGCTGTTAATATACTTAGGTTCTTATATTTTTTGCGTAAACTACTATCATAATATAGGTTAGTTTTCTGACAAGTCAGGATTGCCATTTCTCTTGGCATCTGGGCAATTTCTATCGGGTACCAATCCGATAATGGTGATCCTGGAACATCGACATATTTGCGGGCGAATGTATTTACTGTTTCCTGCTGTGGTTTCTTGCCTACAAAAACGTTATTCCAGTCCATTTCATAAACATCGCAGTCGAACAGTTCCTGAACCTTGGCTGCATCTGTCCGATGGAGATTGATGAAATGATTAAAAACGAACAGATCAATCAAAGCGAGCAATATACCGTATACAGCAGCAAAAGCTGCAATGTTGAAACCAACTGCAGTCTCAGGGATTAATTTTAACAGGGAGAAAAAAATAGTTACCGGTACGGTTAGTATGATTTGAAGAACAAGAATGTTTTTGGCAGTTTTATATAGTTGCCTTTGCGCGGCAAGGCGCTGGATATTTTCTTTTTTGTTCTGATTGATTAATATGTTATTCATAATCTTTATTAGGAAGTATAATTCGGAAATGCGTCACCAAAAATTTCACGCCATTTGCCAATAGCATTTTTCATATCGCCATTTTGTTCAAACGTTCTTGCAGCAGCAGCCTTTACATGATCGTTATACGCCCGCTCACGTATTTTCATTCGTTCTTCATTGGTTAAATGATTCAAATCGCCCTGGATCCCTTTGGGATCATCTACGCCATTTAAAATGGCGTTTGCTATATATATTAAACAATCACGTACCTCCAAATCCACATACGATGCTTGAGGAATGCTTTTAAAATAATTCAACACGATATTTTCAAGGAGGTATGACTTGGCTGATGGCATGGTAGGCCGTCCATTCCAGTATTTCATAAGCCTTATAACATCAAGTACAGAAACGGATTTACTGCTATCAATTGTTAGGACGTTTTGATGATCGATTCTGGGGTCAGTTTTTTTCCAGTTTCCATTGCCGTCCGGGATCAGATAGTAGGTTCTCCCATTCCATTCTGGATTTGTAATAAAGCAAGGAACAATATCATATTTCCATTCATAAGATTGCAATTCAAGAACAGCGGCTTCCTGGTTACGTTTGATTTCCGCTTTTTTGTATTGCGGAACATCGCCCAGATAATCTTTAAACTTATTTACAACCTTGATAGAATTTAAAAAACTTGAGTTATCAAAACAAAGACTGTCGAACTGATTTGCCTGAGCGGATTTTGTAACCGTTAGGTGAGACAAATTTTCATTATAAGTTGCTCCCTGCGCATGCATAATGATCATGATATCAATATCGTCCAGCGGACGGATTTTTGTTTTTCGTGAATATGATCCATATTCGATAAAAACATCCGGGTGAAGTGCCGGAAATTTTCCATCTGCCGGGAATTTCTTTATCTCGTCTATCAACCAGCCTTTGCTTGATTTTGCAATTTTGTTTCGCTCGGGATCAAGTCTTACAGTATCCTTAAGAAATTCTGCAAAAGCATTATTTACAGTAGTGGCCATAATAATAAATTTAAGTGCGGTGATCGTCAGGCTTCATATGGGGCCAATTCGATTGCCGGTATGTTGTTTTTCGTATTATTGATATATTCATTTAAACATGTTCTGATCAAGGCTTTCTTTTCATTACCAATCATAGATGATAGTTTGGATTCCTCACACTCCATGATGGACTGGATGGATGAAAATCCAGATTGCAATAAAGTAAGATAGTCCCCGCGATTCAACAATTTGCCGGTGACAATCCCAAGGTCAGTCACAGGAGCGGGTAAACCTATTTCCAAACGAACCAGCAACCTGTTTAATCGGTTATTGATTTTTATCGCTGGATATAACAGTTCAATAATGCCTGCCAACGTCGGTAAGACATCACAGGTTCTAGCTGCTACACCGCGTATTGCACCGGCGGCAGCATCCGACTTATTATGTTGCATTAAAGTATATTCGATATCGCTCAATTGTGTACTACTTATCCAGTAAAGACAGGCTGCTGTTTTTTTGGCTCTCGTTGTGATTTCCAATTGTTCACTGGCATACCTGTTAAAGCCTGAAATTATACCGTAAGGGATTCCCTGGTTTCTGATTGCATTAGCCCATGTCTGCGGTTCCTTTTGAGTACTTATCTTATTGATAGGCATATATACCTGATCAAGTTCAACTGTGATTTGTGACAAAGCAATGAGTGCCGGGTCTGTTATATCTTCCGGGGTTACGCTGCCTAATACATCAATTAATCGTATGATGGATTCAACTTCAAGCCCTGAATTACCTGCCAATTTACCTATTGGTGTTGTATGAATGAAACCATTTTCATCATTAATAATTAGCCCATGTCGCAATAGTGAATCAATACCTGTTTTTATTGACGATGGATTTACGCTCCAATTCTGGTTTATATATTTTTCCTGAAAAGCGCCAAAGCTTTCTTCGATGAAAGCAATGATGTCTTGCGAAGAGATTCCCAGCTTCGATCGTACTGACGCAACAATTCGTAAGATCAGGGAACGGATATCTGTTTGTAAGGATAAAAAGTGGGAGACAAGGTTTTCTGGAGTTCCTGTGATGTATTTGTTCCAATACCTGAACTCATCGTGTGGAGTTAAGGCTACCAAATAAGAACTGCCCCGGTTTGCATAGCCTAACCTCCCGGCGCGGCCAACAATATTCTTGTATTCCGCTACTGTATATGGTTGATCAAAAGGATGCATTAAGCCTGCAATAATAACGGCCTCTGCAGGTGTATTTACACCCATTGCTAAAGTGGTTGTTGCTGCAATCACTTTCAAAGAGGAATCAGGTCGCCTGAATTCTTCTTCAATAAAAGTTCTTTCATCCGGGTCGAGATCAGCGATATGAAAAGCAACACCTTTTCGCAATGCTTCTTTTAGTTTTCTGGAGGAGATGGAAGGGTCAGAACCAGCCAACTTTTCAAGGATTTCGGTTGCGGGTGACAGGTCAAGATTATTAGCCAGATAAAGCGCACATGCCTGAGCTTCCGGTTTGGTCTCCCTAAAAACAATCACGCTTTTCCCTTCAGAAACCAATTTCTTAACAAGCGGGATGATCACATCCTGACTTGAACCTTTTCTGAAATTGGTATTGATAAAGTGTGATTCTTTTTCCTTCCCGGTATCAGATTCTACAAATCGTATGCTGCCGTTTAATCGTATGATACTTTCATCTAAAGGTACCGGACGCTCTGTTCTTAATAGTAAACCACCGCCTAACCAGCGATCAAATCCCATGGTGTCACCAATAACTGCAGACAAAGCAATGATTTGCGGTTCTATACCATTCCTGCGTTGAATTTTCAATAATGTAAGAATAAACTCCAGGTTAACGCCGCGGTTTTTATCAGCAATCATTTGTACCTCATCAATAACAACGGTAGCAACCTGATGCAAAATGAAAGGATTGGCCATTACCAATGCTGAAAATTTCTCGTATGTCATCAGACACAGATCATATTGCCCTTTCATTAGAGGAATGATATCGTCGCTGGTACTCTCACCTGTTGCACGTATGGTTTTCAACCCGAATGCTCCATAGGTTTTTTCAAAATGTCTTAGTTTATCATTTACCAACGCTTTGAGTGGTAGTAAAAAAATAGTACGTTTTCTTTGCAATGCCCCGTAGACTGCAGCAAGTTCACCAACCATAGTTTTACCTGAAGAGGTTGGAGCTGATACAAGCAGGTGCTCGCCATTTAAGATTTTATATTCGTTAATCGCCGCAACCTGTAATTCGTTTAAAGACGGAATGTTTACTTTCCATGCTTCCAATATCTCAACCGGGAACCCAAAAGATAGAAGAGAGTCCAGGTTAGTTGTCGCAGGTTTTGTTGCCCTCTCCGGAAATGCCTCATGGTATTCTTTTCCTGCTTTAAAAACAGGATAGGATATCTCTTCTGTAATCTGACCAAGCAGCATTGGGTTTTGTTCCTGCCCGAAATTTTTTGCAGCCCATGTGACACGGGTTGTAACATATTCCAAAAGCCGGTATAAACTTATTTTACCTTCTTTGCGAACTTCTGTGGCTCCCTGTAATGCCTCCAACAAATAGTAAGTCAAAAGACCATGCCCAAGTTGAGAATTTTCCCATGCTTTTTCAGTGGCTTTCGATGCAGTTAAAATGATCCTGCCATTGCCCGAAATCTGCTGTAACAATATTTCACCAGAAGCCATGTTTCGTGGAATCGTTTTTACTTCAAGGGCTTTTGCGCCCATACCACCAGAGAAGCAACAATCAACAATGCAGATGAGTTGTTTGGCGGGAATTTTCGTAAACCACTCGGCTAACAAGTTAAGATGAATGGTGGAACCATCTAAATCAAGAACATTGGTATCATAAGGTACCAACTGATGCGTTTCGGTGCCATGCCCTGAGAACGCGAAAACAACAACATCTTCCTGCGAACATTTTGATAATTTGTTAACCACCTTTTCAATGTTATCGCGTGTTGCCTCCTTATCTGTGAGCAGCGAAAAATTACCGCTTATATTATCTTTGAACAACGCGTATAATGCTGTTGCATCCCGTTTTGCACAGGACAGCCAATTGATAGCCGGTGATTCATACCGATCAATACCAATATATATTCCATGAAATTTCATAAGCATCTATTTTTTTCGAAAGAGAAGTTTACATCTCGATACCGGGAATAGTTGCTTCTACGATTCCCTGTATTTTGAATTCCCGTTCTAAAATGATTGGTTTATGTTTTGGATTTGATGATCGTGGAATAAGGGTAACGAAATCTCCTTTGTGATGAAATTCTTTAACGGTGGCTTCATCGTCAATCAATGCTACAATACGCTGACCATTTTCAGCGGTTGGCTGTTGTTTAATCAGCATAATGTCTCCGGAATCAATACCTGCCTGGTTCATAGAATCTCCCACCGCTCTAAGCAGAAAATACTTTGATCCGTTTTTTATTAAAGAAGTTGAAACGGGAATCATTGCCTGGATATTTTCTTCGGCCAGTATAGGAATACCACATGTCACATTGCCTACTAACGGTACGTCAACAGTACGGGCTGTATCAGTTGAGGTAAGATCCTTTATCATTTGAAAACTCCCGTCTTCTTTACGACGGATAAAGCCACATTTTATTAATTCATCGATCAGCAACATTGCAGATCTGGGCGATTTATAGTTCATCTGGCTCATTAGAATCCGCATTGATGGCAATTTGCTGTTATGCATCAGGTAATTTCTTATATGCCTTAGCGCTTCCCGCGCTTTAATGCTTAGTTGATCTTCACTCATAGGGGTGTTTATTTACCGTATAATTGCGTATAAATGTATAAAAAATTAATATAATTGATGCTAAATATTTTCAACAAGGGGAAAACGCGGAAACAAACTATATCCATAAATTATCCCGTCTTTTTATACTAAATTTAGCTTCCAGGATGTGATTTCCCCCCTAACTGCCTGTTTACCAAAGCTTTTAACTCACTCTTTTCGCTTATGACTTTCGAGGAATTATCGGTACAATTCAAAACTGCCAAGCCGTTGATTTTGTTGCGGGCTAAAAGTGCACCGTTGATGCTTTCCTTTTTTCAGAAAGTCTTTAAGGAATCTCATATTACAACAGTTACTCATACGGAATTAAAAAACAAACTGGAAGGTTATCTGGAAGACCTGGAATATGAAGAAAAGGATGATGAACT
>Ga0255338_1001856_pt1 | contig 36054 bp, 28 predicted proteins | sample MeOH1_35cm_T4_19_FD_203715 | JGI IMG/M metagenome (GOLD analysis project Ga0255338, IMG submission 203715) | Sandy soil microbial communities from University of British Columbia, Vancouver, Canada - MeOH1_35cm_T4_195 | ecosystem: Engineered > Artificial ecosystem > Sand microcosm > Unclassified ...
TCGCCCGCCTGACCGACTTCGGCGCCTTCGTCGACCTCGGCGATGGCATCGAGGGTCTGGTCCACGTCTCCGAGCTGAGCCGCAAGCGGGTGGAGGACATCCAGAAGGAGTTCGCCGCCGGCCAGGATCTCACCATGAAGATCGTGAAGCTCGATCCCACCGAGCGCCGCATCGGCCTCTCCGTCAAGCAGCTGGAGCAGGATCAGGAGCGCGGTGACATGGACGCCGCCAAAGCCCGCCAGCCCGAGTTCAAAAAGGCGACTCTGGCCGACGCATTCAACAGGGCGGAACGCGAGTAGCGATCCCTCCGACCTAGAACGATGAGGCCCCCGCAAGGGGGCTTCGTCGTGGTGGGGGTGCGATACTCGGAGGCCCCCTCTGGCTTCCATGGAACCCCATGCGCTTTCTCCACACCTCCGATTGGCACCTCGGCAAGACCCTTTGCAACGCCAACCTCCTGGAGGACCAGGCCCACGCCCTCGAGCAGGTGGCGGCCATGGTCAAGGAGACCCGCGCCGAGGCCCTGGTGGTGGCGGGGGACCTCTATGACCGGGCCGTGCCCCCCAAGGAGGCCGTGGCGCTGCTGGACGAGACACTCGACCGCATCGTGCGGGGCCTCCGTGTGCCGGTGCTGATCATCGCGGGCAACCATGACAGCCCCGAGCGCCTGGGCTTCGCCTCGGGCTTCCTGGGGGCCCAGGGCCTCCATGTGGCGGGCACCCTGGAGGCCGCGACTCCCGTCCTCATCGGCTCCGCGGCGTTCCACCTCCTGCCCTACGCGGATCCCGTCATGGCCCGCCACGCCCTCCAGAACGAGGGCATCCGCACCCATCAGGAGGCCCTGGCGGCCCAGCTGGCCCGGGCCCGCGCGGCCCACCCCGGAGGCCGCCGCTTCGTGGCCGTGGCCCACGCCTTCGTGGCCGGGGGTGAGGGTTCGGATTCGGAGCTGGGCCTGGCCGTGGGCGGCACCGGCGAGGTGGACGCGGCGCTGTTCAAGGATTGTGACTACGCGGCCCTGGGCCATCTCCATCGCCCCCAGGGGGCCGGCTATCCCCATGTGCGCTATGCGGGCAGCCTGCTCAAGTACAGCGCCTCCGAGGCGAGCCATGTGAAGGCCCTGACCCTGGTGGAACTGCCGGAGCACGGCCCCGCCCACACGGAGTCCCTGCTCCTCACGCCCCGGCGCGACCTGCGGCGCCTGCGCGGGCACTTCGACGACCTGCTGCGCGGGCCCCAGGGGAATGCCGACGACTACCTGTTCCTCGACTTGCTGGACGAAGGCCCGGTGCTGGATGCCATGGCCCGCCTGCGCCAGATCTACCCGAACATCCTCGGCATCCAGCCCGCGCCGCCGGCCTCGGTGGCAGCCCAGGAGGTGGCCCGCGCCGTGGATCGGGACCTGGATCCTGCTGCCCTCTTCGAGGCCTTCTTCCGCGACACCGCGGGCCGCGAGATGGACGAAGACGAGCAAGCCCTCTTCCGCGAGGTGGCCGGAAAGCTGCTCGCCGGGGAGGCCGAATGAAGCCCCTGCGCCTCAGCCTGGAGGCCTTCGGCCCCTACGCGGGCCGACAGGACCTCGACTTCGCAGACCTGGGCGACCAGTCCTTCTTCCTCATCCACGGCCCCACGGGCGCGGGCAAGACCAGCATCCTGGACGGCATCAGCTACGCCCTCTACGGCCAGACCAGCGGCGGCCAGCGCGAAACCCGCGATCTGCGCAGCCACTTCGCCACCGCGGACATCCCCACCCGCGTGACCTTCGACTTCGCCCTGGGCGGGAAGACCTACCGGGTGGAGCGCACGCCGGAACAGCAGGTGCCGAAGCAGCGCGGCGGCGGCCTGAAGAAGCAGCTCTACGCGGCCCACCTCTGGGAGCTGAGGGACGGCGCCGAGGTGCCCCTGGCCACGGAGAAGCCCACGGTCGTGGATGCGAAGGTGGCGGACCTGCTGGGTTTCAAGGCCAGCCAGTTCCGGCAGGTGGTCCTGCTGCCCCAGGGCCGCTTCCAGGAGTTCATGCTGGCGGGCTCCGCCGAGCGCCAGGCCATCCTCCAGACCCTCTTCCAGACCGCCCGCTACGCCGCCATCGCCGAGGCCCTGGCCGAGGGGGAGAAAGCCCTGCGGGACTCCCTCCTCACAGCCCAGGCCGAGGCCCGGCAACTCCTCGGCCAGGCCGGGGTGGCCACCCCTCAGGAACTGCCGGAACGACTCCAGGCCGCGGCCTCGCGTGTGGCGGAAAAACGCCAGGGCCAGATGGAAGCCCGGGTCGCCCTCGACCGGGCGGAGGCCGTCCTGCGCGGAGGGAAACAGCTGGAGGAGAGCCTCGCCCGAGTCCGCACACTGGAACAGGAGGAAGTCCGGCTGACGGAGGCCGCCCAGGCGCAGGCCAAGGCCCTCGAACGGGCCGAAGCCGCCCTGGCCGAGAGCGTGCAGAGCGAACCCCGTCGCGAAGAACTGCGCCGCGCCAGCGACCGGCTGAAGGATCTCGAACCCAAGCTGGCGGCCCTGGAACAGGCCCGGAAGGAATCCGCGGAGGCCGCCCAGCAGGGCCAGCGCCTCAAGAAGCTGGTGGAGGAACAGACCCAGCGCCGCGACGCCGCCGGACGGGAGGCCACGCGCCAGCAAGCGCTCCTGCAAGAGCTTCGGACCGAGGCTTCCCAGTTGGCCGGCCACGAGGGCCTGCTCCGCCTGGCCAGCCAGAAGCGGACGCAGCGTGAGCAGTTCGACCAGGCGCAGCAGGCGGTCGGGCGCGCCTCCACCGCCCTGAACAACGCCCGCGCCGCCCGGGACGCCGCCCAGCAGGCCGTGAAGGAGGCCCGCGACCACTACCGCGACCTCCAGGAACGACGCCTGGCTGCCCAGGCCGCCCACCTCGCCCGTAACCTGAAATCCGGTGAGCCCTGCCCCGTCTGCGGCAGCGAAGCCCATCCCCGGCCGGCCGGACCTTCCGTGGATCTACCAGGCGAGCAGGAGCTCCAGCAGGCCCAGGCGCAACAGGATGAAGCGGAGGCGACCCTGGCCCGCACCCAGGAGGCCGCTGCGGCCCGTTCCTCGGCGCTGGAGACCGCCCGCAACCGCCAACAGGACCTGGCCCACCATCTGGGCGAAGCCGCGGAGGTTGCCCCCGGGAGCCTGGCGGCCGAGGAGGCCAAGCATCGGGAAGAACTGGAACGCAGCCAGACCGCCGTGGCTGGCCAGGCCCGTGCCGAGCAGCTTCTGACCAAGTTGGAGGACACGCAGAGGCAGGCGGAAGTCGAGTTGGCCGCCACCGCACAGCGCCTGTCAGAACTGGCCGTCCTGGGGGCCGGGGCCCAGGCCCGGCTGCAGGTTCACGAGGGGGCCCTGTCGGAGGAACTGCGCATTCCCGGGGCGCTCGCGGCCCAGCGGCGGAAGGCGGAGGAGGAGCTGGCCCAATCTGAAGCCGGGCTGAAGGCGGCCCGCGCAGCCCGGGACGCCGCCCAGACGGCGGCCATCGAGGCCGGGACCGCACTCAAGTCGCACGGGAACCGCCTGGAGGCCGCCCGGATGGAGGCTCGGACAACCGGGGCCGAGTTCACGGCGGCCCTGGCGGCGGTGGGTGCAGAGCCTCCGGCGGAAGGGCGGCCGGTCCCGGATCTGCCCGCCCTCCAGGCCGCCCGGAACGACGCCCAGACCCGCTTCTCGCAGGCCGGCGAGGCCCTGGGCCAGGCGCAATCCGAGCAGGCGGCCCTCCAGCGCCTGGCAACGACCCTGGGCGAGTTGGAGACCAGGCAGGGCGCGGAAGAACGCCGCCATCGCGCCGCGTCCAGCCTGGCCCGGGTGGCCCGGGGCGAGGACGGCGCCCGAGTCTCCTTCGAGCGCTACGTCCAGGGCGCCCTCCTTGACGAGGTGCTGGTCTCGGCCTCGGAACGCCTGCGCCGCATGAGCAAGCAGCGCTACGCCCTGCAGCGGGCCACGGCCGGCGGTGATCTGCGGCGGGCCGGCGGCCTGGAGCTGGAGATCACGGACAGCCACACGGGCCGCGCCCGGGCGGTGAGTTCCCTGTCCGGCGGCGAGGGCTTCCAGGCCAGCCTGGCCCTGGCCCTGGGTCTCTCCGACGTGGTGCAGCGCCATGCCGGCGGCATCCGGCTCGACACCGTCTTCATCGACGAGGGCTTCGGCAGCCTCGATCCCGAGGCCCTGGATCTGGCCCTCCGCACCCTGGAGGACCTGAACCAGGGCGGCCGTCTCGTGGGCCTCATCAGCCACCTGGAGGAGGTCAAGGCGCGCATCTCCGCCCGGCTGGAAGTGACGCCGGGCCCCGGCGGCAGCCACGCGCGGTTCCGGGTGGAGTAGGAGTCTACCTCGCATGGCGTGGTAAGCTCCAGGCGATCCCCCGGAGTTCCCATGCTGCGCCCCCTCGCACCCTTCCTGTGCCTGGCCCTCGTCGCCCAGCCTGCGCCCTACCAGAAGGCGCCCAAGGCCATCCAGGAAGTGCTGGACGCGCCGGGCACCCCCGCGCTGCTCGCCAGCCCGAAGGGGGACCGGTTCCTGCTGGTGGAGATGGCGCGGAACCCCTCCATCCGGGACTTGGCGCAGCCCAGGGCGCGGCTGGCGGGCCTCCGCTTCAATCCCCGCAGCCGTGGCCCCCACGCGGCCCCGCGGCTGAAGAATCTGGCCATCCAGGACATGGACGGTGCACCCGCTCGTCCCATCGCGCTACCCGCCGGCCACGCCCTGGGTCAGCCCCGCTGGTCCCCGGATGGGAAGCGCTTCGTGATGATCGGCGCCGCGGCCGACGCCACCGAGCTGTGGGTGGGCGAGGCCTCCACCAGAAAGGTTCACCGCATTCCAGGCCTGAGGCTCAACGCCGTGCTGGGCCAGCCGCTCGACTGGATGCCCGATGGCACCTTGCTCGCCAAGGCCGTGCCCTCCAATCAGGGCCCGGCGCCCAAGGCTCCCGAGGTGCCCACTGGCCCCCGCATCCAGGAGACTGAGGGCAAGGCCGCCCCTGCGCCCACCTACCAGGATCTGCTCCAGAACGCCTACGACGAGACACTGTTCGAATTCCTGGGCCAGTCCCAGCTGGTGCGCGTGGACCTTGCCACCGGGGCCGTGAAGCCCCTGGGCAAGCCGGGTCTCTACGCCGATATCCAGCCCTCGCCGGACGGGAACCTGATCCTGGTGGCGCGCCTGCAGCGGCCCTTCTCATTCCTGGTGCCCGCCCACCAGTTCCCCGTGCGGGAGGAGGTCTGGGATCGTGCCGGCAGGCTCGTCCACACCGCCGCGGACCTGCCGCTGGCCGAGGGCATCCCCATGGAAGGCGTGCGCACCGGCCCCCGGGACCTGCACTGGCGGCCCACGGAGCCCGCCACCCTCGCCTGGGTCGAAGCCCTGGACGGCGGGGATCCCAAGCAGAAGGCCGAGTTCCGTGATCGGCTCCTGATGCAGGCCGCGCCCTTCCAGGCGGCGCCCACCGAACTGGCGCGTCTCAAGGCCCGCCTCGCGAGCCTTGAGTGGGGCGAGCGCGGTGACTTGGCGGTGGTGCGGGAGTACGATCGCGACCGCCGCTGGAACCGGACCTGGCTCGTGGATCCGGCGAAGCCCACCGAGGCCCGCCTGGCCTTCGACCTGAGCAGCAACGACCGCTACAGGAACCCGGGTTCCTTCCTCTCCCGGACCTTGCCCAATGGCCACTCGGCCCTGCGCCAAGAGGGGACCGCCCTCTTCCTCGTGAGCCAGGGCGCCACACCCGCGGGCGACCGGCCCTTCCTCGACCGCTTCGATCCCGCCACCTTCAAGACGGAGCGCCTCTTCCGCTGCTCCGAAGGCAGCTACGAATCATTCGTGGCGCTCCTGCCGGATAGCCGCTTCATCACCCGCCGCGAGAGCCCTGCTGAAGCCCCGAATTACGTCCTGCACGGCTCCGCCCCGAGCGCCCACATGGCGGCCCTCACGACCTTCACAGATCCCCTGCCCGAACTCCGGAAGATCCAGAAGAAACTCGTGAAGTACACGAGGCCCGATGGCGTGGCCCTCAGCTTCACGCTGTACCTGCCTCCTGACTACAAGGCCGGGGAGCGGCGTCCGGCCGTGGTCTGGGCCTATCCGCTGGAGTTCACGGACGCCGGCACCGCCGGCCAGGTGAGCGGCTCGGCGGACCGCTTCACCACCATCGGCGGCATGTCCCATCTGTTCTTCCTGCTGTCGGGGTACGTCGTGCTCGACAGCGCCACCATGCCGGTCGTGGGCGACCCCAAGACTGTGAACGACACCTACCTGGACCAGGTGGTGGCCAGCGCCAAGGCCGCCATCAACAAGGCGGACGAGCTGGGGGTCATCGATCCCAAGCGCGTGGGCGTGGGCGGCCACAGCTATGGCGCCTTCATGACCGCCAACCTGCTGGCCCACTCAACGCTCTTCAAGGCCGGCATCGCCCGCAGCGGTGCCTACAACCGCACGCTCACGCCCTTCGGTTTCCAGAGCGAGCGGCGCAACTTGTGGGAAGCTCCGGAGATGTACCTGAAGGTATCGCCCTTCATGTCCGCGAACCATTTCAACGCGCCCATCCTCCTCATCCACGGCGAGGCGGACAACAACTCGGGCACCTTCCCCATCCAGAGCGAGCGCCTCTATGCGGCCCTCAAAGGCAACGGCCAGACCGCCCGCTACGTCACCCTGCCCCTGGAATCCCACGGCTATGTGGCCCGCGAATCCGTCGAGCACACCCTCTGGGAGATGCTCCACTGGTTCGATAAGCACCTGAAGTAGTGTCACGTCATCCGTTATTTAATCATTCATGGATCAATCGATGAATTTGATCGCCACGGAAAACACTTTCCCGCTTGATCTCTCTGATGGAGAACCTGCAGCTACGCTTCTGATCAACAGGGCATCGGCTCCTAATTGGCAGGCGGCTTCCTTGAGGCTCGGCAACATCGCGTTGAGGTCTTTTCCGTAGATGGGTTCTATCGCGAGGGTGTTGAGAATGGCCAATTCCTCAAATTTTCTGTCCGCTGGGGCCTGGGTAAGCACCTGGATGTCGCAGTCCTTCGGTTTTGAAGGATAGGTTTTCTGGCTCAACAGAGTCGTCGTCGTAGAGATGGGCACGCACCCCGTCATCAAGAGCAGTGCGGCCGGCAGACAGGCGGCAAGTTTCATGGCCGCTCCGCGGTCGCCGGATGGGGCATGGACGCCTGTTTCTCGGCCCAGATCCCCGAGGCGAGAAGAGTGCTGTCTACCGTTTTCCTGGCCTGGCCCCAGCTGCGGGTGATCCTCAGGATGAAGGGGTTCGCCTCGCTGGACATCCAGCCGGGATCGTCAACGATGACGCGCACGCGCCGTGTCTCGTCAGTGAGATTCGTGTAGGTCACTTCGGGATTGCCGGTCGCAATGAGGTTCTGGAGCATGCCCGGCTCCTGGCCACCCCATTGATTGAGCATGATCAGGCGGAACCAGGCTTTGTTGGAGTGATGGAGCCGAATCCGGATGTTTTCCCGGGCCGGCACACGGAAGCTGTAGGCCGTCCATCCTGCGGGGAAGCAGGCGACGCCCGCGAACTCGGCCAAGTCCTCGCTCACGGGATGCACGGCTATGGATCCACGCCGGGCCATGGCCTGGATTTCCGCCATGAGATCCCGGCTACGCCAGTATTTCTCTGTCGGTACCTCCAGGCATCGAGGCAGGGGAGCCGGCTCGATGATGGGCCTGGTGGTCTGCCCTGCCAGGACTCCGTCTCCCTTCCCTGGCGCCGGCGGAGTCGGAGATGTGCCGGGATCGGTGGACGGCCTCACAGGCCCCGGCCGATTCGTGTGGTTGGAAGGCTCGGAAGACCCTTGCGCCTTGGGATGCCCGGTGCGAGGCTCGGCAGCCGGGCGTTCCGCGGGAGGCTGGGGGATCGCACGTTCAACCGGGGGATGCTCCACCGAAGGCGCAGCACGTTCCGGCCGTTCAGAACGCGTCCGCTCCTGGGCCAAGCCCAGGGTGAGGGCGGACAGGCCCAGCAGGAGGCCTCCCACCCATCGAGGTAGGGAGGTGGGGATGGTACGTCGGACGATCATGGGCATTCCTCTGTGGGAGTGGTTGAAACCGGTGGTTGATGCTGCCTGGAATGTGGATCCGCCCGGTCCCAGGTCCATCCGCCGATAGTCCTGATTCCCAGGATCCGGACTTAAGTTGGAGGGATCCTTCACCCAGGGCAGAACTCGGAAGGGAGGAGATGCATAGGTGGGCTATGCTTGCCGCATGTTTCCCACGATGGTGCTGACGTTCCTGATTGCCCTGGCCACGGGATTCATGTCCCTGGCCCTCGTGTCGCGACGCTCCCACCACCACTACTCGCCTGTGGCCGATGCCCTCGTCCCACCCCTGCTGTTCTACAACCTGTGGATCCTCCTGAGGCTGACCTATCGCTTCCTGGAGGCGAGCATGCTCGGGGGACGTTCACCCGCGATCGGACGCGAAGTGATCCTCGCCCTCACCTGCCTCTCGATGGCCCTGGCCATCCACTTGGGTTCGTCCTACCTGGCCTTCACCCTCCGTGCCACCCGGCCAGACCTTTCGCCGAAATCGCTGCGCTCGACCTGGAGGGCGGCTGCCCTTCTGTCGGCGGGCGCGGCAGCGATCTACCTGGTCCTCTTCGCGCTGAACCAGGATCCTCTGATCCGACTCCTGAATCGCATCCTCATCACCCTGACCTTCTTGACGATGGCCCTCCTCAGCCTCTGGTTCTTCTTCGGCACCCACCCGGCCCGGGAAGGAGCCACCTGGCGGAATCTCCGGATCCTCGGGGCCGCCTATTCCGTCATCTTCCTGGCCCTGACCCTTTTCATAGGCTGGTACCGGTATTCGGCCGCAGTCCATCCGTACACCTATGTCACCATCACCGTCGCCTTCGGAGTGTTCTACAACCTCGTGACGGTGTCCTGGATCCACTTGTTCGACCGGATCCTCCAGGCCCCGGAAGCTCCCAGGGAGGAAGCCCTGCCCCCTAAGCTCGCCGGTGATCCCCTGGCGGGGGCCTATGGGATCTCGAAGCGGGAGGGCGAAGTCATCCAACTCGTCTGCCGCGGTCTCACCAACCAGGAGATCGCGGATGCGCTCTTCATCTCCCTTAAAACTGTGAAAGACCACAACTACCGGATCTTCCAGAAGACGGGCGTCCGGAACCGGGTGGAACTCGTCCAGCTGGTTCAGAGACTGACGGTGGAAGAGGACCGGAGTTTAGCCTCCAGAACCCCTTCCCCGGCATCAGCCTTGTAAACGAAAAAGGGCTCCGTCGCGTGGCGTCTATTCGGACGCCACGCCGCTATCCAGCCACCGCCCGGTATCCGCGGCGCCTTCGGCCTGGCCGGCGCGCACCAGGATCACCTGGGCGCAGCCCTGCTTAGGGACTTCCTTGAGAGTGTGGCCCATGGCCTTCAGGGCCTCGCGAGTCGTGATGGGAAGGCTGGCTTCCACCTGGATGCGGTCCGGCAGCCACTGGTGGTGGAAACGCGGGGCGTCCACGGCGGCCCGGGCATCCATGCCGAAGTCCACCACGTTGAGCACGGTGCCCAGCACGGTGGATGGAATGGTGCGCCCCCCGGGACTGCCGCTCACCATCACCACCGCGCCATCCTTCACGAGGATCACGGGGCACATGCTGGACAGAGGCCGCTTGCCGGGCTGCGCCAGGTTCGGCGCCGTGCCGATGCGGCCCGTGGCATCCGTGAGCCCAGGCACCGCATTGAAGTCGCCCAGCTCGTTGTTCAGCAGGAAGCCCGCCCCGGGCACGATGCGCCCCAGCCCGTAGCTCTCCTCCAGTGTGTAGGTGAGGCTCACGGCGTGGCCCTGCCCGTCGATCACAGAGAGGTGCGTGGTGTCCGGGCGGTCCTTGGGCCAGGCGAAACGGTCCGGCGCGGACGCCGAGGCCCGGCCGGGCTGGATCGTCGCGCGCAGTTCCTCCGCGTAGCCCTTGGACAACAGACGGGCCAGGGGGATCTCCGCCAGGAAGGCCGGATCGCCGATGAACTGGGCCCGGTCCGCGAAGGCGCGGCGCAGGGCCTCGGAAGCCAGGTGGATGGCTGCGGGCGATCCGGCCCCGGCCGTCTTCAGGTCATAACCCTCCAGGATGTTCAGGGCCTCGATCAGCACCTGGCCCCCGGAGCTGGGTGGCGGGGCTGCCAGCAACTCGAAGCCCCGGTACGTGCCGTGCAGAGGTTCCCGCAACACGGGCTTGTACGCACGCAGATCCACGGCGGTGATCAGGCCGCCCTGGGCCTTCATGTCGCGCACAATGAGCCGCGCGGTTTCGCCCCGGTAGAAGTCGGTCCAGTCCTTCGAGAGGCGGGCGAGGGTGCGGGCGAGCTGGGGTTGTGCCAGGCGATCCCCGGCGCGCAGGGGCTCGCCCTTCCGGCTGAACTGGGCCAGGGTGGGGGCGTGGCGGCGGAAGGCAGGCAGGTGCTCCGCCAGGCTCGCGGCCTGGTTCTCCGTCAGCACGAAGCCCTCCCGCGCCAACCGGATGGCGGGTCCCAGCAGGCGCGCCCAGGGCAGGCGGCCCTCCCGCCGCCAGGCCTCGCGCAGCCCCGCCACCGTGCCCGGCACGCCGACGGCCACCAGGCTGTCGTGGTGCCGCACCTCGTCGTAGGTCCCATCCGCCTTCAGCCACATGCGGGGGTGGGCTGCCGCCGGAGCGGCCTCGCGGAAATCGATGAAGGAAGCCTTACCCGAGGTAGCTCTCGACAGCAGGAAGCCGCCTCCGCCCAGGTTGCCCGCGGCGGGATGCACCACCGCCAGCGCGAAGGCCGTGGCCACGGCGGCGTCCACCGCGCTGCCGCCCTCGCGCAGCACCTGCGCGCCGGCCTCTGAGGCCGACATCTCCTGGCTCACCACCAGGCCGCGCGTCGCGGGTTGAGGCGATTGGGCCAGAAGCGCCAGAGCGGGAAACAGGAACAGGATGGACCGCAGGCGCATGGAAGCTCCGGAAAACGACCTCCCCAGAGTCTGTCATCCTTGGGGCATGTCCCACAGCGCCGTCATCCCTGGCTCAACACCCCAGACCCGCCGCGAGGAACTGGCCAACAGCCTGACGCACGGGCTGGGCACGGCCCTGGCCATCGCGGGGCTGGTGGTGATGGTGGTCTTCGCGGCGCTCCACGGCACCGCCCGGGACGTGGTGGGCACCACCATCTTCGGCTCGAGCCTGATCCTGCTCTACCTCATGTCCACGCTGTACCACGCCTTCCGCGGACCCCGCGTGAAGCTGATCTTCAAGGTCTTCGATCACTCGGCCATCTTCATCCTCATCGCCGGAACCTACACGCCCTTCTGCCTGTCCGCCCTGCGCGGCGCCGTGGGCTGGACGCTATTCGGCCTGGTCTGGAGCCTGGCCGTGCTCGGCATCGTGTTCAAGGCCGTGTTCTACGCCAGGCTCGCCAAGCAGGTCTTCCGTCCCCCCGCGGTGGACCACCTCCACGCCCTGCCCTCGGACACGGACATGGACCCGGCCTTCGCCAGGCGCATGGGCTACCTCTCCACGGGCATCTACCTCCTGATGGGCTGGCTCATCGTCTTCGCGGCCAAGCCCCTGGGCCAGGCGCTCTCCACCCACGGCCTCTACTGGCTCTTCGCCGGCGGCGGGTTCTACAGCGTGGGCGCGGCCATCTACAGCCTGAAGAAGCTGCCCTACCACCACGCGCTGTGGCACCTCTTCGTGGTGGCCGCCAGCGCCTGCCATGTGTTCGCCGTGCTGTTCCACGTCATCCCGAAGGGTTGATTCAGGTTCTCGCGGCCACCAGAACAAGGTCCGGCGAGGTGGGACTCCAGGGCTCGCCGGTCATGGTGCCGAGCGTCTCGCGCACCTCGAAGCCGGCGGCGCAGAGCTGGGCTTCCACCTCGGCGCGACGCCAGCCGCGCAGCTGCACCTCCTCGGCGGAGACCAGTTCCAGGGGCGGCTCGGCACCGGGGCGCCAGCGCAGGTTGGCAGGCGTGAAGGTCACGCGACCGTCCGCGTGGGGCGTCATCAGACGCAGGAAGACCGTCTCGGACCCCTCCTCGCCGGGCCGCACCATCACCGGGAAGGTGCGCTCGCCGCGATCCAGGATGCGGTCGTAGTTCAGGATCTGGAGCAGGAAGACGCCGCCCGGCAGGAGGCGCGTGGCCAGCCCTTCGAAACAGCGGCGCAGATCCTCCTCCTCCGTCAGGTGCGGCAGCGTGTTGCCCACGCAGAGGGCGCCGCCGAAGCCCGGCTCCACCAGGTCGGCCAGGGCCGTGAGGCTGCCCTGCACGTAGTGGCCGCCGGGATCGGCACCGCGAGCCGCCTCCACCTGCGAAGGAGAGGCGTCCACGCCGGTGGCCTCGAAACCCAGGGAAGTCAGGAAGCGGGCGTGCTCGCCGCTGCCGCAGCCCAGATCCAGTACGCAGCGTGAGGGCCCGCCCTCCAGCACCCGCCGGAGGAGCGGTTCCTCGCGCTTCAGGCGCTCCGGCCAGGCGATGAGGCTCCGGTACGAGATGCGTCCGTAGCGGTCGCGGCCGGGTTCCATGGGCTCAGAACTTCGGCCACAGCCAGCCGAAGGCGCCGGCGCTCACCAGGCCATAGATGAGCCCGTCGATCAGGTCCTTGACCACGCTGCGGCAGGGCTTGCCCATCCAGATGCCCGCCTGCACGCTGCCGCCGGCGTAGGTGAGGAAGGAGACGGCGCCCACGACGCGGAACACCTGCAGGTAGTGGGTTCCGGGGGCCAGGGTGCGCGACGCGACGTAGGCGGCCATGAAGGCCACGGCCAGGGAATAGATGAACCACTGGCCCAGGGCCTTGCCCATGTTGGGAACCCCGTTGGGGCTCAGCACCAGGAAGCCCACGGGGCCGTCCTTGTACTTCTGCTGGACCTCGGGTTTGCCCATCTCCTTCATGTCGCCGCAGTGGGGGATGACGTACTGGCCGGGGGCGGGCGAGCCCTTCCGGATGGCGGCGCGGACCTCTTCCTCATTGGACAGGGCGCGGTAGTCCGAGTTGTGCCACTTCAGGACCATGTGGATGAGGCTGCTGGCCACGAAGACCAGCACAGCGGACAACACGATGGGCAGCCAGAGATGGGCCAGCGAAACAGGGGTCGAAACCATGGGGGGCTCCTGGGTTGGGGTTGGGGGCGACCGTAGGGTGGCCCGGCCCCGCCCTCCCGTCAAGCGCGGCGGGGCTTCTTTGGGCCGGGCGCCGAACGGTGGCCCGTGGCTGCATCCACGGCGTCGATCCAGCCGGCACGAGCTTCGGGGAAGGCGTCGGCGTAGGGCACGTAGGGCTTCAGATCCAGCACCGGTGTGCCATCCAGGAGATCTACGCCCCGCAGGCGGAGCGTGCGGCCCTCCACGGCCACCAGCTCCACGCAGGACAGGCCGATGGCATTGGGCCGGTGGGGCGAGCGCGTGGCCAGCACGCCGCGCTTGGCCCGGGGGCCCCGGGGCGGCTGCACCAGCGGCGCCCAGCCTTCGCTCAAATGGAAGGCGAAGATGAGCCAGATGCGGTCGAAACCCTCCAGGTTCCGCAGCACCGTCTCCGGCAGGGAAGGATCCAACTCCAGCGTCGCCTCCGCCGGAGTCCCCGTCTCGGTGCCCGCCACCACCGTGGGCTGGTGCGGTGCATCGATGCGTTTCGCGTAGGGCGAGCGCACGAGGCCGATGGGACGGTAGGTGAAGTCATCCATGGGCGAAGGGTACGCGCGCGGGACCGCCGTTCACAATCGGGAAGTGCCCCCTCCGCTGGAGGCCAGCATCCTCAGGATCTCCACGACCTCCGCTGCGGACTGGGGCCGGTCCTCGGGTCGCTTCTCCATGAGCCTGGCCACCAGGAGGCCCAAGTCCGGGGGGAGGTCCGGCACCGATTCCGCCAGGGCGGGCGGCCGCGCCTCCAGGTGCAGGGCCAGGAGGTCCGCGATGCGCGGGCTGTCGAAGGGCGGACTCCCGGAGCACAGCTCGAAGAGCATGATCCCCAGCGCGTAGAGATCAGTCCGCGCGTCCACCGGCCCGCCGCAGATCTGTTCGGGGGACATGTAGCGCGGCGACCCGATGAGGTTCTCGGCGTCCCCGGGCACGGCGGTGGCGGCCGGGGCGGCGAGACCGAAATCCATGATCTTGGCGTCGCCCCGGGTGTCGAACAGCACGTTCGCAGGCTTGATGTCCCGGTGGACCACCCCCACGAGGTGGGCCGCCTCCAGGCCCTCCGCGACCTGGCGGGCGATCCGCAGCACGAGCGGCAGCGGGAGGCGCCCCCGCCCTTCCAGCAGCTCCCGGAGGGTGGTGCCCCGGAGGTATTCCATCGTCACGTAGGGAATGCCGTCGCTCTCGCCGAAATCATGGATCCGGAGCACGTAGCGATGGGTGATCCGCCGGGCCAGGCGGATCTCCTGCTTGAGCCGCTCCAGGAAGGCGGGAATCGAAGCCAGCCGATGGCGGATGACCTTCAGGGCCACCTCCTCCTCCAGCTGCAGGTCCCACACCAGCAGAACCACACCCATGCCGCCGCGACCCAGCAGCCGCTCCACCCGGTACCTTCCAGCAAAGGTCCCCCCGAGCTGGAGCGGAGCGGGAAGCGGTTCCTCCGGCTCCGCGGTGGCCGGGTGCCGGAGGCGCCGCGTGGCCTCGTCTTCCCCGGTGCCTCCCCCTGGCATCGAAGGGGAAAGGACGGGAACGGGCCTGCCGCCGCCACCGCCCCCGGAGCCCTTCCGGGCGGAAGCCAGCAGGGCCAGCAGCTCGTCCTTGGCCTTCAGCTCGGCCACCATCGACTTGAAGGTGCGGGTCAGCACGCCCACTTCGTCCTGGGTGGGGACGAGGGCCAGGGTCTCGGGATGTTCGCCGGCCGCCAGGGCCTCGGTGGCCGCGGCGAGTTCCTTGAGCGGCGCCGTGACCTTCCGGGCGGAGCGGAGGCTGAGGGCCAGCGCCACGAGGAGCCCGGCCGCGCCCGCGGCGAGGATGGCCCGCTGCAGGTTCCGGAAGGGGGCCAGGAGCGGGTCCACGGGCATCAGCAGGACCTCGGCCATCTCCAGGTCGAGGGCGTTCACGCCTCGGATCGGCGAGACCATCCCCAGGTAGTTCCGCCCACCCACTTGGAAGGCCAGGACGCCTGAGCCCTGGCCATCCAGGACCTGGCCGCGCACCGCCAGGAGCGCGGGGTCGCGGGCCAGAAGGCGGTCGAGTTCGCCAGCTCCGGGCAGCGTGGCACCCAGGGTCTGGAACCGGCTGAGCAGGGCCAGGTGGGCGGAGGGGTCGCCACGCTGGGGTCCCGCGATGGCTACGCGCCGGAGGTCACTGGCGGCCCGGTCGTCCACCCGGACACCCACCAGCATCGCTCCGAGCGGCCGGCCACCGGGTGCCTTCAGCGGGCGGGCCACCGCGTGGTAGATCCCTGGCCGGTCCCCCCAGTCCACCCGGAGGAACCCCCGGTAGAACGGCCCAGGATGGCCTTCCACCTCGGCCTCCTCCGGGGCCAAGGCCATCTGGAGGATCCCCGCCTCCGGGAAGGAGAGGCGCCCGCCTCCCCCCGTGACGGCCAGCAGGGTGCCGTCCGGCTTCGCCACCAGGGCGAGGTCCGCGCCTAGGCGGGGCAGGTTCTCCATGAGGGTGTCCGCGAGGCTGGTGGAGGCCCCCGATTCCAGCGCCTGTTCGATGAGGGCCACGTTGCCCGAGTACTGGGTGAAGACCTCCAGGCCGGCATCCAGCGATCGCCCCTGCTGCTCGAAGGCGCGTTCCACGACGTACCGCCCAGCCGACAGGCTGGCACTCGCCGTGGCCCGGGCACCGCGCTCCGCCTCGCTGTAGGCCACCCAGAGGATGAGGGCGAAGAGGGCGACGATCGCGGCCGCCTGCCGGAGGAAGAAGGCCCACGCCAGCGTTCGGTACCAGCTCATGGACTGCGGCATGGGCATTCCTTGGTCGGTGGCTATACTGGCTCGAATCTACTCCGGATGCCCAGCATGATTCGAGTCCCTGCGAACGGCCTGCTGGCATTGGTCCTGGCCGCCCCCCTGCTGGCGGGCGGTCTCCAGGGCCCCGTGCGGCTGCACGAGAAGGACGGGAGGCTCCGCGCCTCCCTGAAGGACTGCGTAGCCATCCTGGAACCGGTCGATGCGCCCCTGCCGCCCCCGGGGCCTTCGAAACCCGTGGCCATCCGGACCGTGGGAAAGCAGTTCCACCCTCGGGTCTCCCTCGCCACGCCGGGGACTGAGGTGGCCTTCCCGAACCTCGACCACATCCTCCACAACGTCTTCAGCGTGACTGAGGGCAACCGCTTCGACACGGGCCAGTACCAGCCGGGGGACGCGCCAAAAGTGAAGGTGGTCCGGCCCGGCCTGGTGAAGCTCTACTGCAATGTGCACCACCAGATGAACGCCTTCCTCTGGGTGGTGGCGACGCCGTTCGCGCAGGTGCTGGATGGGCGATCGGGTCTGGCCTTCGACCAGGTGCCCCCGGGGACCTACCGGCTCCGCCTCTGGCACCCGGAATCCGGCGAGAAGACCTGGACGGTGAAGATCGACGCCGGGGTGGCCCGGGGCGCCTGGGACCTCGACCTCTCGCTGCCGGCCCTGGAACCGCACAAGAACAAGTTCGGAAGGGACTACGCGCCGCCGGCGGACGACCGCGCCTACTGAAGCTGCGTCGATCAGAACCGCTTCTGGAGGATCAGCATCGTCCGGCTGACCGATTCGTCGGCGCCATCGGCCCGCTGCCGCAGATACACGACCGTGGCGAGCCAGCGGTGGGGGAGCGGCAGGGACAGGTCCAGGCGGGGTCCGCGCGCCCGCCGGTAGTACCACCATTCGTCCCCGTTCACCGGGTAGAGCGTGCCCGTGGAGGACAGCCGCTGCCAGGTGAAGGTCAGCTGGGGCCAGTAGGTCCGCAGGCGACTGCCCACCGCCGCCTGCAGCTCTTCGGCCGTTTCGCCGGTCTCGCGGTTCCTCGAGCCGGACCAGCCCGCCTCGATGGGGAGCGCGGCGTGCCAGGTACCGGAAGCCCCGGCCGCGTCGACAGTCATGTGCTGGCGCTCCGTCGGGCTGTGCCCGGGCAGCCAGCGGAGCCGCTCGCCGCCGGGGTTCCAGGAGAGCCCCCACCGCCCGGCATGGGCGGTCCAAGCCCAGGGGCCCATGTCCAGCTTGAGGACCAGCTGCCCTGCCGCGAGATCCACCTCCCCGCCCAGGACGTCCCTCACGCGACCCACCGCGACCCGGACGCCCGCCTCCTGGAGCAGGCCCCCCGGCCCGCGCAGCCCGAACCGCCCCCCCGCCCCCAGGAAGCGGAGGTCCCGGTCCCACAGGGCCTGGGACGCCAACAGCCCGTTCTCCTGGAACCCGAGGCTCAGGGAGCCGAAGGCCCGCTCCGACAGCCACGTGAAGGTTCCCCGGGCCACATCCACCTGGGATCCGTTGGAGGGCTGCTGGTCCCAGCGGGCAGCGTTGAACTGGTTCCCGTCCGAGCCCATCGCAGATCGCGTTCCGGCCTCGACCCGCAGGTTCCCGGATTCCCAGGCCCAGCGCAGGCGGAGCTGGAGGTCCGCGCGGCGGAACGAATCCACGGCATAGCCGGGATCCGAAAGCCGGTCACCCCGCAGCGTCAACTCCCACGCCGGCTGCCACGACCCGGGCGACTCGCTGGGGAAGGGCGCCGCCTCCTGGCCGAAGGCGAGGGCGGCAACCAGAGGGAATGTCCAGCGACGGATCGGCATGATCTTCCGGAGGGCCTGCGGGTTCCCGTGGATGGTAGCTCATTGTCCGCGGCAGCGATGGCTGTCGATGCCGCACCGGAGGGGTCCTGATTCCGAAATCGGAGCTGGCGCTGGACCGCCCGGGCCCCAATCTGGGCCGTGGACCTACCCGGCCGCCTTGACGGGATCCATCCGCAACCGGATTCTGACCCGAGGCATGGAGTTCCATTTGGGCACCTGGGATCTCGCCATCGCACTGGACCGATCCCTCCCGGAGCCCCTGTACCTCCAGCTGGTGAAGGCCATCGAGGAAGGGGTCCGCCACGGGCGCTTCAAGCCCGGGGACGCCCTCCCGGGGACCCGGGCCATGGCCGACCTCCTCGGCGTGAACCGCAACACCACCCTGACCGCCTACCGGGAACTCGAGGCGGAGGGGTGGATCGAGGTCGCCCCGGACCGCGGCACCTTCATCGCCCGGAAACAGCCCGTCGTGCTGGATGTCCCCGCGGGGATCTCGGCCCAGGACTCGGCTTCCTGGAAGCGGGCCACCCCCCGGAGCGGCCCCTTCTTCCAGCCCGGGGCCCCCGCGCCGGAGTCCTTCCAGCTGATCCCGGACACCACGGACCTGAGGCTCACGCCCACGGACGCCATCCACCGGGCCTACGGCCGGGTGCTGAGGCTGCACCCCGAGCGCCTGCTCCAGCCGGGCTGGGATCCCCGGGGCCTGCTGGATCTCCGAAGCTCCCTCTGCAAGATGCTGCGGGACCTGCGCGGCCTCTCGGTCGAGGCGGGCAACCTCCTGCTCACCCGGGGTCTGATGAGCACGCTCAACCTGGTGTCGCGGGTGCTCTTCACGCCGGGGGACGCGGTGGCGGTGGAGAACCCGGGCCTGTTCCGCGTGGCCGAGGCCTTCCGATCCGCCGGAGCGCGGCTCTTCCCGGTCCCCGTGGACGCCCATGGGCTGGACGTGGAGGCCCTCGAACTCCTCCTGCGCCGGGAGCCCATCCGCCTCCTCTACCTGACCGCCGGCCCCCAGCAGCCCACCCAGGTGAACCTCGACCCGGCCCGGCGCCAGCGGCTGCTCCAGCTCTCCCAGGCCCACGGCTTCCGCATCCTGGAGGGTGACCCCGCCCTGGGTTTCCACCGCGAGCGCAATCCCCACCTGCCTCTGGCCAGCGAGGATCCCCTCGGCCGCGTGCTCTACTTCAGCAGCTTCGAGCAGATCCTCGCGCCGGGCCTGCAGGTCGGCTTCCTGGCCGGCGAGGCGGGTCTCATCAAGGCCCTGGCCCAGCAGCGGCAGCTGGTGGACTGGCCTGGGAATCTCGTGCAAGAGGCCACCATCGAGGAGACGCTGCGGGATGGTGAGATCGTCCGCCACCTGCGGCGCGTGCGGAAGCTCACGGATGAGCGGCGGGAGACCATGGTCGACCGGCTCCTCCTCCACCTCCACCCGGCCCTCTCCGTGAAGAACCCGCGGGAGGGGCTTTCCCTCTGGGTCCGCGTGGCCGGGGACGTGCCCCTCGAGGCCTGGACCGAGCGCTGCCTCGCGCATGGCGTCGTCTTCTATCCCGGAAGCTTGTACGACCTCCACCGGCAGCCCCTGTCCCACGTGAGCCTGGGGTTCGCCGCCCATACGGTGGAGGAGCAGAACGAGGCCTGCCGCCGGATGGCCCTGGCCCTGAAGGAGGTCGGAACCCACTGACGGGTACCATGGCTTCATGAACGGACATGACGATCAGACCTCGGGCCGGCCCCCACGCCGGCCCCGCTACAAGGGCACCCACCCGCGGCGCTTCGATGAGAAGTACAAGGAGCTGGCTCCGGATCGCTATGCGGAGGAGCAGGCCAAGGTGGCGGCCCGGGGCCACACGCCAGCGGGCACCCACCGCTCGATCATGGTGGACGAGATCCTGGCGGTGCTGGCCCCGAAACCCGGCGAGGTGGCTCTGGACGCCACCCTGGGCTACGGCGGCCACACCCGGGAGCTCTTGCCCCGCCTGCTGCCGGGGGGCCGGCTGGTCGGTGTGGACGTGGATCCCCTGGAGCTGCCGCGCACCGAAGCCCGCCTGCGGGAGCTGGGTTTCGGGGAGGACGTGTTCACGGTGCGTCGCATGAACTTCGCGGGGCTGCCGCGCCTGCAGGCCGAAACGGGTGGCTTCGACCTGGTGCTGGCGGACCTGGGCGTGTCCTCCATGCAGATCGACAACCCTGCCCGGGGCTTCACCTGGAAGGCCGAAGGACCGCTGGACCTGCGCCTCAACCCCCAGCGCGGCCGGTCCGCTGCGGAGCTGCTGGCCACCCTGGACGTGCAGGCCCTGACCGAACTCCTCGTGGAGAACGCGGACGAACCCCACGCCGAGGCCATCGCCCGGGCGGTGGTGGGCCAGCAGATCCGCACCACCCGCGATCTGGCGGACCGTGTGCGGGCGGCGGTGCAGATCGAAGGTGGCGACGATGACGAAACCAAGAAAGCCCTCCAGCGCACCTTCCAGGCCCTGCGCATCGCCGTGAACGACGAGTTCACGGTGCTGGACCAGTTCCTTTCGCTGCTGCCCGGCTGCCTGAATCCCGGCGGCCGCGTGGCCATCCTCACCTTCCACTCCGGCGAAGATCGCCGCGTGAAGAAGGCCTTCCAGCAGGCCCTGCGCGAGGGGATCTACGCCGCCATCGCCCCCGATCCCATCCGGGCCTCGCCCGAAGAGCGGCGCGCCAACCCCCGCTCGACCAGCGCCAAGCTGCGGTGGGCGGTGCGGATGCCTTGACCCTCCGCACGCCAGAGAAAAAGAGCGGTTCCGAAGCCCTGGCCATCAGGTTGTCTAATGCAATTATCTATCGATCCTCAACCTTCCCGATGGGTCCTGCGTATGCTGCGTGGACCCCTCAGGAACCCGGAGAGTCGTATGCGCCTGTTGCCCTTCTTCGCCACCGCCCTGGTCGTGGCGGCTTCCGTCAGCGCCACGGCGCAGATCGATGCCCGCCTGATCCGCTACCCCGACGTGTCGGCCACCCAGATCGCGTTCACTTACGCGAACGACCTCTGGCTCGTGCCCAAGACCGGCGGTGTGGCCCAGCGGCTCTCGACGCCAAAAGGTGAGGAATCCTTCGCCCGCTTCTCGCCCGATGGCAAGGAGCTGGCCTTCAGTGGCAACTACGACGGCAATCTGGACGTCTACACCCTCCCGGTGGGCGGAGGCATCCCCGCCCGGATCACGCACCATCCCATGGCTGATCGCATGGTGGACTGGACCCCGGATGGCAAATCGCTGCTCTTCGCCTCGGGCATGGAATCCGGCAAGGATCGCTTCAACAAGCTCTTCACAGTGCCCAAGGGCGGCGGCCTGCCCCAGGCCCTGCCCCTGCCCTACGCCGAATTCGGCGCCCTGTCGCCGGACGGGAAGCTTCTCGCCTACCAGCCTGTGTCCACAGACTTCCGCACCTGGAAGCGCTACCGCGGCGGCATGGCCTCGGAGATCTGGTTCTACGATCTGGAGAAGAAGACCGCCAGCCGCCTGCCCAGCGAAGGCGGCTCCAACGACTCCCAGCCCATGTGGCACGGCGGCAAGCTCTACTTCCTGTCCGACCGCGACGGCGTGAAGCGGGCCAACATCTGGTCCTACGACCTGGCCACGAAGGCCTTCAAGCAGATCACCTTCTTCAAGGAATACGACGCCCACTTCCCCGCCATCGGCCCCTCCGACATCGTCCTGGAGGCCGGCGGGCGGCTCCACCGCATCGAGCTGCCCTCCGAAAAGCTCGTGGAGGTGAAGGTCGAGGTGGTGACGGACCGGGCCACCCTGAAGCCCCGGGAGGAGAACGCCAGCAAGCTGCTGAAGAATCCCGGCCTGTCTCCCCAGGGCAAGCGCGCGGTCTTCGAGGCTCGGGGCGAAGTCTTCTCCGTACCCGCGGAAAAGGGCTATGTCATCAACCTCACCCACACGCCCGACACCGCGGAGCGCCACCCTGCCCTGTCTCCCGATGGCAAGCAGGTGGCCTACTTCAGCGATCGCAGCGGCGAGTACGAGCTGTGCGTACGGCCCGCGGACGGCTCCGGCCAGGAGCGCCAGGTGACGCACCTGGGCCCCGGCTTCCGCTACCGCATCACCTGGTCCCCGGATGGCAAGCATGTGGTCTTCGCGGATCAGGCCATGCGCATCAACCTCTGTGATCTGGCCACCGGCAAGGTCCAGGTGGTAGACAAGGGCCTCTTCCTGTTCGAGGGACCCCTGGAGGACTTCCGCGCCAGCTGGTCGGCCGACAGCCGCTGGTTCGCCTACCCCCGGGACGCCGCCAACCGCAACACCGTGATCGCCCTCTACGACACGAAGACCGGCCAGCGGCACGACGTGACCTCCCCCTTCTACAACGCCGGTGATCCCGTCTTTGACACCGAGGGCAACTACCTCTTCCTCACCACCGGCCAGCAGTTCAGCCCCACCTACAGCGACCTGGACGGCACCTGGGTCTACGCGGCCACCACCCGCCTCGCCGCCCTGCCCCTGCGCAAGGATGTGGCCTCGCCCACGGCCCCCCGCAACGATGCGGATGGCGCGAAGGACGAGAAGAAGGAGGCCGGCAACGGTGCCGACAAGAAGGACGCCGACAAGAAGGAGGCTCCCAAGCCCGTGGGGATCGACCTGGAGGGCCTGGAAGCCCGCATGGTGCTGCTGCCGCCCTCGGCCGGCTACTACTCAGATGTGGTCGCCACCAAGGGCAAGCTGGTCTACCGGCGCGCGGCCCAGCTGAACCCCATGGGCGAGACCAAGGCCACGCTCTACACCTACGATCTGGAGGAGCGCGAGGAAAAGGCCGTGCTGGCGGACGTGGACGGCGCCCTCCTCAGCGGCGACGGCAAGAAGGTGCTGGTGAACCGGAAGCAGGAGTACGCCCTGATCGACCTCAAGCCCGACCAGAAGTTCGAGAAGAAGCTGCCCACGGGCGAGCTGATGATGACGGTCGATCCCCAGGCCGAGTGGCAGCAGATCTTCAACGACACCTGGCGCCTGGAGCGCGACCTGTTCTACGACCCGGGCATGCACGGCGTGGACTGGAAGGCCATGAAGGCCCGCTACGGCAAGCTGCTCAAGGACTGCGTGACCCGCGAGGACGTGAACTTCGTCATCGGCGAGCTCATCTCCGAGCTGAACGCCTCCCACGCCTACCGCGGCGGCGGCGATCAGGAGATGCCGGCCCGGCTCGGCGTGGGCCTCCTGGGCGCGGATTTCGCGCTGGAGAACGGCGCCTTCCGCATCAAGACCATCCTCCGCGGCGCCGACTGGGACGCCCAGACCCGCGCCCCCCTGGCCCAGCCGGGCCTGAAGGTGAAGGAAGGCGACTACCTCCTCGCCGTGAACCGCATCCCCCTCGATATCCGCACAGATCCCTGGGCGGCCTTCCAGGGCCCGGCCGGCAAGACCGTGCTCCTCACCGTCAACGACAAGCCCTCTTTGGAGGGCGCCCGGGATGTGCTGGTGGACACGCTGGCCAATGACTACCCCCTGCGCTACTGGGCCTGGATCGAGGCGAACCGCAAGTACGTGGAGAAGGCCTCCCACGGCCGCATCGGCTACATCTACGTGCCCGATACCGGCATCGGCGGCCAGAACGACCTGGTGCGCCAGTTCCGCGGCCAGTGGGACAAGGCCGGCCTGATCATCGACGAGCGCTTCAACAGCGGCGGGCAGATCCCCGACCGCTTCATCGAGATGCTGGGCCGCAAGACGATCAACTACTGGGGCGTGCGCGACGGCAAGGACTGGCAGTGGCCCGCCGTGGCCCACGACGGGTCCATGGCCATGCTCATCAACGGCTGGAGCGGCTCCGGCGGCGACCTCTTCCCCCACTACTTCAAGAAGGCCGGCCTGGGCCCCCTCATCGGCCGCCGCACCTGGGGCGGGCTCATCGGCATCAGCGGGGCCCCCGCCCTCATCGATGGCGGCAGCGTGACCGTGCCCACCTTCGGAATCTACTCCAAGGAGGGCCAGTGGGTGGTCGAGGGCTACGGTGTGGACCCCGACATCGAGGTGCTGGACGACCCGGCCCTGCTGGCCCAGGGCAAGGATCCCCAGCTGGACCGGGCCATCCAGGAGGTGGAGGCATCCCTCAAGAAGAACCCGCCTGTGGCGACGCCGAAACCCGTCTACCCCAACCGTTCGGGCAACTGAATGCCTCTTTGTCCTACCTGCGCCCTGCGAATGCGGGGTGCAGGTTCGTACGCCTAGAAAATCTCCCGGAAGAAATCCTTCATGTGCTGCCAGCTGCGGCGATGGGCGGCTTCGTTGTAGGCGGCGCCCTTGGAATTGTCGCTGCCGGCCTCCTTCTGCGTGAAGGAATGGACAGCGCTCGCGTAGGCCACGAAGACATAATCGGCCTTCGAGGCCCGCATCTCGTCCTGGAAGGACGCCACATCCTTGGCGGGCACGAAGGGATCGTCCGCCCCGTGGCAGACCAGCACCTTGGCGGTGATGGGGCCGGGCGCGAAGCCCGTGGGCACGTCCAGGCCGCCGTGGAAGGAGACCACACCTTTCACGGGTAGGCCGGCCCGGGCCGCTTCCAGGGCCCCTGTGCCGCCGAAGCAGAAGCCGATGACGGCCACGCGGTTGCCGTCCACGCCCTGCTGGGCCTTGAGCGTTTCGATGGCCGCGGCGAGGCGGCGCCGGTAAAGGGCCCGGTCGCCCTTGTAGGTGCCGGCCAGCTTCCCGGCCTCGGCTGTGTTCTTGGGATGCACGCCCTCGCCATAGATATCCGCTGCCAAGGCCACGTAGCCCAGCTTCGCCAGATCATCCGAGACCTTGCGCTCGTGGTCCGTGAGGCCCATCCACTGGTGGATCACCACCACGCCCGGGACTTTGCCCTTCACTGCGGCGGGCCGGGCCACATAGCCCGTGAGCTTCGTGGTGCCATCCGCATAGGTGAGCGGCTGGCCTGCGAGGAGCGGCAGGGTGCCGAGGGAGAGGGCGAGAGCCGCGCGGCGCATGGGACCTCCTGGGTTGGGAGACCGATGCTATAGCTGTTGAAGCCGGATGGCTACCCTCACCCGGTCGCCTCGCGTCGCGTCGCGATGGCTTTGACAGAAAACATCCCGCCCCAGGGGTGGTAACAAACCAATCATCAACAATCTTTCCGAACCACCTCCTGTCGAGTCGATCTCCCCGCCAGAAGGCCATTCCCCTGGTGTGCCAAACTGAGGGCTCTGAATGTCCGATCCACAGAAGGATGGCGTGCATGTCCTTCACCCCCGGCCAAGATCCAGATCTTGAAGCGGAAGCGCAGCGGCAGAAAACGGCCCTGGTCTATCGCAACGCCGGCATCGCGCAGTCGGTGAATGTCGTCAATGCCACGCTGCTGGCCTATGTAAACGTCTCTCTCTCAGCTTCGGCCAGGGTGGCTTTCGTCTGGTGGTGCGTGGTCGCCGCCATCGCCGTGGGACGCTTTTTGCTGGCACGCCGCTTCCTGGTAACCGCGCCGGATGCGGCCGGCGCAACGACATGGCGGCGTCGCTATATCTTCGGCACGGCGGTGATGGCGGCCGCCTGGGGCGCGGCAACCGCCGTATTCATGTGGAATGCACCTGATGGCGCGCTCTTGTTCACCGGGCTGGTGCTGGTCGGGATGGTGGGAGGCGCAATTCCACTCTTGGCGCCAGTGCCAATGGCCTTCCGCATTTTCATGGCGCTGGTTGCCGTCCCGATGTCGGCAGTCATCCTGCTTCAGGCCCATTCACCACTCCATTGGGCTGTCGGCTTCATGAGCGTCGTGTTCCTGGCCGCCATGATTGCCAGCGCACGCTACCTGCATCAGACGCTGGACGTGGCGATCCGCCTGGGACTGGAACAAGGCCGCCTGGTTGAAAACCTCAAACAGGCGCAGGCCGCGGCCGAAGCTGCCCTTTCCGAACAGATGAAGTTGGCTGAATCGCAGCGGCTCCTCAAGGCAGCGGTGGAGCAGAGCAACTCCTCCATCGTGGTGACCGATTCCGACGCCAGGATCATTTTCGTCAATTCAGCCTTTACCCGTACGACGGGCTACACGTCCGACGAGGCACTCGGCCAGAACCCACGCCTGCTCAAGTCAGGCCGGGTGGCGAAGGAGACCTACGAGGATCTTTGGGCAACCATTGCCCATGGGCGGCCCTGGCACGGCGAGCTGTGCAACAAGACGAAGCATGGCGAGTTGTACTGGGAGGCCGCCAACATCTCGCCGATCGTCGATGCGCGTGGCCGTATCAACAACTACCTTGCCGTCATGGACGACATCACGCAACGGAAACAGGTGGAAGCATTACTACAGGAAAAAAAGGACTTCCTGGCTGCCATTCTCGAAAACGAGCCTGAATGCGTCAAGGTCCTTGAGGCGGATGGAACGCTGCTGCAAATGAACAACGCCGGGCTATCCATGCTGGAGGTGGACAGTGTCGAAGAGATCAACACGAGTGGCCTGATCAATTTCGTGATGCCGGAGCATCGCGCCGTATTCAGGGATTTGGCCGGGAGGGTCTTCGCCGGCGAAACCGGCACTCTGGAATTCCAGGTTCAAGGGAAACAGGGCACGCGGCGCTGGCTTGAGACCCACGCCGCACCGCTACGCGACTCGACGGGCAAGATCACCTACCTGCTCGGCGTCACTCGCGACGTGACCCTCAGACGGGTGGCCGAACAGCGTCTGACCCTATCTTTGAGGGGCGCAGACCTCGCCATGAGCGACTGGCATATTCCCAGCGGCGCACTCGTCTTTGGAGAAGGATGGACGAAGCTGCTGGGCTATCAACCGGAGGAACTTCATCCGCTCATATCGACGCTGGCTGGACTGGTGAACCCCGAGGACATGCCGGCGGCCCACAAGGCCCTGATTCGCCACCTCAAGAGCGAAACGTCCTCCCTCGAAGTCGAAGCGCGTATGCGCCACCGGGACGGTCACTGGATTTGGGTGCTGGCCCGCGGCATGGTTGTCGAACGGGCTTCTGATGGCCGGGCTTTGCGCTTGTCTGGCACCGCCATGGACATCACCACGCGCAAGCTGGCGGAAGCGGAAATCACACGACTTTCTCAATGGAATGAACTGCTTCTGAATTCCGCGGGTGAAGGGATCTATGGCGTGGATGGGGACGGGCTCTGTACCTTTGTCAATCCGACCGCCCTTGCCATCCTCGGATTCAGCAAGGAAGAGGTATTGGGGAAGAATACCCATCAGCTGTTCCATCACCACCACAAGGATGGCTCTCCATACCCACAAGAGGATTGCCCGATCTACCTGACCCTTCGCGATGGCATCCAGCGGGAAGCCGAGGATGTGTTTATCCGCAAGAGCGGCGAACAATTCCCGATCCAGTTGACCGTCACGCCCCTCCACGAGATGGGCCAGCTCGTCGGGATGGTGATTCTGTTTCAGGACATCGCCCGGCGCAAGACGATGGAGCAGGAGTTGATGCGCCTGGCCACCACGGATCCACTGACCGGGGTGGCGAACCGGCGCCGCTTCCTTGAGCAGCTGGATATGGAACGAGTGCGCGTGAAACGTTTCGGCGGACCTGCTGCGATTTTGATGCTGGATATCGATCACTTCAAATACGTCAACGACACCCATGGCCATGCCATCGGCGATGCCGTGCTCCAGCACCTTGCCGAACTTTCCCGGTTGCGCCTGCGTCGTATTGATCTGTTCGGCCGCCTGGGTGGGGAAGAATTCGGGATCCTGCTGCCTGGCTCGGATGCGGCGGGCGCCTGGCAATTTGCCGATCAGTTCCGACGCTATGTGGCCGGTACGCCACTCCACAGCAGCAAGGGAACGATCTCCTTTACGGTCAGTATCGGCGTTGCGGAGTTCCTGCTGGACGATGCCGCGTCCGATAGCATCCTGGCCCGCGCCGATGTGGCCCTCTACCGGGCCAAGGAAGGTGGAAGGAACCGGGTGGAAATGGGTTAAGAGCTCAAATTCCAGAAAACCACGGAATATACACTCGCAGAGGATGCAGAGATGGCAGAGAGACGCAGAGAAATCCTGCGATCTCAGCGCATTTCTCCGCATTCTCTGCGAGTGTTTTGGATCCTTACCGCCCGGTGCTGCCGTAGCCGCCGTCGCCCCGCTCGGTGTCGCCCAGGGCCTCGACGCTGGGTTCGGGGATCCAGGTCCAGCTTTCCACCGGCGCCACCAGCAACTGGGCGATGCGCTCGCCCCGGCGCAGTTCGAAGGGGGCTTCGCCGTGGTTGATGAGGAGCACCTGCACCTCGCCGCGGTAGTCGGCGTCGATGGTGCCGGGGGCGTTCAGCACCGTGAGGCCATGGCGCAGGGCCAGGCCCGAGCGGGGCCGCACCTGGCCCTCGAAGCCCTGGGGGATGGCCAGCACCAGGCCCGTGGGCACCAGCCGTCGCTGGCCCGGGGTGAGAGTCCAGGTCTCGGCCACGGGAATCGCCGCCCGCAGGTCCATGCCTGCCGCATGGGCCGTGGCCGCCGCCGGAAGGTCGAGGCCAAGGCCGTGGGGGAGCTGGTGGACAGGAATGCGCATCCAAAAAGATTCAGCGCAAGGGCGCGCAGGTGCAAAGGGAAATCGGCCTTTCTTCCCATGCCCAGGCCCGGTTCCTTGGCTGGATTCTCCAGCCTGAATACACTCGAACTGCTGTCCCGGGCGTCCTGGGCTGTCCTTGCTCGGGGGGGTCATGGTCGTTGCTGGCCGCCGGTTGTTCTCGTCCCTCCTCGTGATGGCCTCCCTCCCCACAGCCTTCGTAGCCTGCAAGCGCGAGGATCCCGAGATCCGCGCCTTGACGGAAAAGGCGGCCCAGGCCGACGAGGCTGCCCAGCAACTCAGGCAGGCCTGGGGCGAACAATTCCGCAGGCTCACTCTGGCCGGGGTCAAGGATCTCCAGTCCGAGGCCAACCCCTTGCTGCTGACCGATGACCAGAAAAGAACCCTCGAAGCACGAGTCCGGATCGAGAAGGACAACTCCCGCCGGGGCCTTCTCCGGGAGATCCTGGACAAGAATCTGGAGCTCCAGGCATTGAACGACCGGCTGATGAGCTGCAAGGCCGCCCTTCCCGCGCCGGAGATCGCGAGGCCCCACGACAGCCACTACGGGTTGGCTCTGCGTTTCCTCAAAACCCACGGCCACTCCGACGCGGAAGCCAGGAAGGCCCTGAGCCGCGTGATCATCTCGGAACGCCTCGCCCCGGGCTTCGAGGTCTACCACTTCTACATCCACGGCGAGTACGGCACCTGGGTGTCCCAAGGCACGGCTTCGATCTCCCCCCGCAGTCTCGCCCGGCAGAATCCGGATCCCCTCGTCGGTGAGCGCGACCAGGCCGTGGCCGTCGGCCGCCGGCTCCAGCGGGAACTGCGGATCCTGGAGAGCCAGAAGCAGGGCATCGAGCAGGAGATCGCCGCCATCCAGGCGGAGCGGGCGCTTGTACTGGAAGGGCACGCCCGCCTCCAGTCCGAGAATGCCGAGCAGTTCGCCCGGCTGAACTCCCTGCACTACCTCGTCGGCGTGCAGGACGCCCTCGAGAAGGAGGGGATCATCGAGGTCCCCCTGTTCGGCAAGGACCAGTCGGGCCGGAACTGGCAGGACGCGGCCTTCGCCCAGAACCTGGACCTCCGGTCCGGCCACACCATCCTCATCCGGGCCCAGGACCTGGGCTTGCGGCAGATCAGCAAGGTGAGCGTCGTCCCCGGGTCCTACACCCAAGGCGAACACTACCGGCTGACCCTCAGTGCCGACCGGCAGACCGCCACGGTGGAACTGCTCACCCTGCCCCGCTTCAAGAACGACAAGGTGGTGTTCGCCGTCGCGGAGTGACCGCCGGCTGGGATATCATGGCGGTTTGCGCGTTCTGCCGATCAGTCATCAGCTCCCGGAACGGGGATCGGCCGAACCACCTGCGAGCGTGTCGGGTCCCCCTTGAGCTGGGCCTGTTCCGGCTCTGACCTCCTGGATCCCCATGTCCTCCCTCCTCGGCCACGCCCTCGCGGGCCTCACCATCAGCGCGGCCTTCAGCAAGGGCCGGCCGCCTCGCCGGACCTGGGCCTTCGCCGTGGTCTGCGCCATGGCGCCGGACCTGGACTGGTTCACCGGCTTCCTCCCGCTCCTGGATGGCACCAGCCTCTCTCACCGGGGGGTGAGCCACTCCCTGATCGCCGCGGTGCTCATCGCCGCCGGGGCCATGCTGGTCGGCTTCCGGCCCCACCTCAGGAGCCCCCGCCACTGGGCCTGCCTGCTGTCCGCGACCTTCTCCCATGGCCTGCTGGATGCCTGCACCTTCGGCGGAACGGGTGTGGCCTTCCTGCTACCCTTCTCGAAGGCCCGGTTCGTCTGCGTCTGGCAGCCCATCTTCGTGTCGCCCATCCCCCTCTCCGGGAAACTCCTCGATTGGCTGCTGTTCTCCCTGGGCACCGAGGTCGTGTGGATCGGCCTCCCGGCCCTGCTGGTGCTCAGCGCGCCCCGGGCCTTCCAGTGGCTCCGCCTGCTGAGGAAACGATCCGAAGAGACGCCCTGATCCGGGCGGTCACTTCCCCTTCACCAGCTGCCCACAGGCGCCCTGCACGTCGCGCCCTCGGCTGCGGCGGACGGTGACGAAGCAGCCCCGGGCCTTGAGCCATTCGGAGAACTGCTGCACGCGGTCCTCGCCAGGTTGGCGGAAGGGGCTGGCGGCGTGCTCGTTCATGGGGATGAGGTTCAGGTTGTGGCCGCTACGCAGGTCGCCCAGCCAGTCCGCCAGGCGCTCCGCATCGGCCTCGGTGTCGTTCTCGCCCGCGATGAGCACGTACTCGAAGCAGAACTTCTCGCCGCGCTTGGGGCCCCAATCATCCAGCGCCTGCCGGAGCCGCGCCAGGTTCCACACGCGGTTCACGGGCATGGTGCGGCTGCGGGCCTCGTCCGTGGTGGCGTTGAGGCTGAGGGCCAGGAGGGGCCGGGGCTCCAGCTTCGCCAGCTTCTCGATCCCGCTCACCAGGCCCGAGGTGCTCACGGTGATGCGGCCCTTGCCCAGGCCCAGGCCCGCCGGATGGCACATGAGGCGGATGGCGCGGTGGAGGTGATCCAGGTTGTGCAGCGGTTCGCCCATGCCCATGAACACGAGCGTGAGCAGGTGCCCACGATCCGGCCCGAGCTCGGCCATGAGCGCGAGGACCTGGCCCAGGATCTCGCCGGGCTGGAGGTTGCGCAGGATGCCCATGCTGCCCGTGGCGCAGAAGGTGCAGCCCATGGCGCAGCCCACCTGGCTGGAGATGCAGTAGGTGACGCGGGGGTTCCGCACCCGGCGGGGCATGTGGACGGCCTCGATGCGTTTCCCGTCCGCCAGTTCCAGGGCCAGCTTGGTGGAGCCGTCGGCGGAAGGCTGGCGCTCCGCGAGGCGCGGCAGGCGCAGGTCGGCCACGCTCTCCAGCCAGCGGCGGATGCCGGGGCCCAGGTCCGGCGCACCGTCCTTCCAGGTCCAGGGCCGATGCAGGCGCCGGAAGGTCTCCTGGGCGCTGCCGGGGCAGCCCAGGGCCTCGAGGTCCTCCGGGAACAGCGACCAGGCCGAGGGCAGGCCCTCCCGTTCTGGAGCGGGGCGATCCCAGGGCCTGGCGGCGGCTGGCATCAGGCCACCAGATCCTTCAGGCGGATCTCGCCGCCCTTCCGGGTGCCGAGGGCGCTGAGGCCCACCTGGGCGGGGTCGAGCAGGTCCTGGGCCACGCGGAGCAGGTCCTCGGGGGTGACAACCTCGATCTCCGCCATCTGCTGGTCGAGGCTGTACAGCTCACCCTGATGGATGGCCTGGTGGGCCAGGCTGAACATCCGGCTGCTGCTGCTCTCCTGGCTGAACACGAGGCTGGTGCGCGCCTGGAGCTTCGCGCGCTCCAGTTCGTCGACCGCCACGCCCGCCTGGCGGATCCGCGCGCACTCGACCATGGTGCGCTGCACCAGCTCGCGGAGCTGGGCCGGGGCGCAGCTGGCGCTGATCTGGAGGGCACCCGTATCCGCGTAGGGGCTGAGGTAGCTGCCCACCTGGTAGCAGAGGCCCCGGCGCTCCCGCAGTTCCATGAAGAGCCGGGAAGCCATGCCCCCGCCCAGCACGTAGCTGAGCAGATGGGCCGCGGCACGATCCGGCGAGCGGTGATCCGGCGCGGGGAAGCCCATCACCAGGTTGGCCTGCTGGAGGTCCTTCCGGGGCACGTTCAGCAGAAATGGTTGGGTGCGGGCGGGCCGGCCGGGCGCGTGATCCGTCCCCTTGGGCAGGCGCTCCAGGATGGGTTTCAGCAGGTCGAGGAAGGGGCCCTGCTCGATGGCGCCCGCGGCGGCCACCACGAGGTTCGGTGCGCGGTAGGTGTGGTCGAAGAAGGCGCGGGCCTCGGTAGGCCCGTAGGCCGATACCTGGTCGCGGCGACCCAGGATGGGATGGGCCAGGGGCGTGCCCTCCCAGAAGCCGCCGTAGAAGAGTTCGCTCACCCAGTCGTCCGCCTGGTCCTCGCTTTGCGCGATCTCCTCCAGGATGACGCTCCGTTCCCGGGCCAGCTCGTCTGCATCGAAACGCGGCGAGGTGACCAGTTCACCCAGCAGGTGGATCAGCTCCGGCAACTGGTCCGCCAACACCTTGCCGTAGAAGCAGGCCACCTCCTTGCCTGTGAAGGCGTCCAGGTGGCCACCCAGGCGGTCCGTGGCCGCGGCCAGCTCATCGGGCGTGGGGTAGGCCTCGGTGCCCTTGAAGACCGTGTGCTCCAGGAAGTGGGCTAGGCCCTCCTCCGCGGGCCCCTCGTGGCGTGAACCCCGGCGCACCCAGAACCCCACCGAGCAGCTCCGCACATGGGAGATGGGTTCGATCAGGATCTCGGTGCCCGCGGGCGTGACGGTGCGGAAGGGTTCGGCCATCCCTCCAGTTTACAGGCGGGCGGCCCCTATCCCTCCGCTTCGCTTCCGGCCAGCCCCACGGGGGTGCGGTGGAGCTTCCAGCCGGCGAGGCCCCAGCAGAGGGCGCCGAAGGCGAGGAGGGCCAGGAGGGCCAGGGCCGGGTGGGTCGCCACCTGTTCCTGGGCCAGCAGCTGGTGGGCCCCCACTTGGGCGGCGCGGCTGCCGGCGAGGCTTTCGATGTGGTGGGTGAAGGTGAGGCGCTGGAGGAAGGGCGGGAAGATCCGCACCAGCGGCTCCCAGAGGAAGAAGTACAGGGCACCCCAGAGCGTGCCCCGCTTGAAGACCAGACCCATCAGGGTCATGAAGGCCAGCTCGCCCCACCAGGCCCCCACGAGCGCGAGGATGCGGCCCGGCAGCAGGGCGGGATCGCCGCCCACCACCTGGAGCCCCAGGGCCCCGAGGATGAGCCAGCCGGCGCCCCAGGCAAACCAGGGCAGGCCCTTGCCCAGGGGCAGGGCCCAGGCGGGCGCGGGCCGCACCAGCAGCAGGGGCAGCGTGCGCTGTTCCAGATCCTCGCGGATGCCCGCGGGGGCCGCCACCAGGGCCATGATGGGCAGCAGCATCTTCACCAGGCCTTCGTGGAAGATGCGCAGGGCCTCGCCGGGGTTCGCGTCGAGCCCCCGGAGCCGGCTGATGGTGAAGATGAGGATGCTGAGGCCCACGGGTGCCATGACCAGGGCCGCCAGCACCCAGCCGCGGCCCTGCAGGACGCGGGGCGCGTAGCCGCGGGCCGTGGCGCGGATCGTCGTGAGGAGAGAAGGGGCGGCGGTCATGCGTGGTCCCTCGTCAGATACTGGAAGACCGCGTCGAGGTTGAGGTCCAGGGGATCGAGGGCGCGGAGCGGGATGCCGCCCTCCGCCGCGGCCTTCTGGAGGCGGGGCAGGAGGTCCCGGGGCGAGCGCACGGAGATCACCACGGCGTCCTCTTCCATGCGCAGGGCCGCCAGTTCCGGCTGCTCGACCGCCCAGCGGGCCAGGACCTGGGCCTCGCCCGTGAGGCGCAACTCCACCGGATGGCGGTCCAGCAGCTGGCGGATCTCGGTGACCGTGCCTTCGGCCAGCAGGCGGCCCCGGAACAGGAGCAGGATGCGGTCCGTGAGCTGGGCGATCTCGCCGAGGATGTGGCTCGACACCAGGATGCGCGTGCCCTTGGCGGCTAGGTCGCGCAGCAGGGCCATGAGCGTGAGGCGGGCCTCGGGATCCAGGCCGTTGAAGGGCTCGTCCAGGATGAGCAGTTCCGGCTCATGCAGCAGAGCCTGGGCCAGACGGATGCGCTGGCGCATGCCCTTGGACATGCGCGCGAAAGTGAGGTGGGCGCGGTCACTCATGCCCACGGTATCGAGGACCCGGGCCACGGCGGCTTTCAATCCTTCGCCTGACAACCCCGAGAGTTCACCCATCATGCGCAGCCAGCGGTCGGCGCGGAGGCCCGTGGGCAGGCGGTCGCCCTCGGGCACGAGGCCCAGGCGCGCGAGCACCGCCGGGTTGCGGAAGGGGGCTTCGCCGAAGACCTTCACCTCGCCACCCGAGGGCGGCAGCAGGCCCGAGAGCAATTGCAGCAGCGAGGACTTCCCGGCGCCGTTGGGGCCCAGCAGCCCCGTGATGCCGCCGCCGTCCGGCAACTCGAAGGTGGTGGGACTGAGGCCCAGGATGGGGCCGTAGCGGAGGGAGGCGCGGTCCAGCGTCATCATCAGATCACCGCCTCCGAGGGCATGGTCCGCCTGGCGGCCACGAAGGTCCACAAGCCCAGATGGAAGGCCGTGCCGAGGAGCGCGGGGCCCCAGCCCATCAGGGGATGGTCCACGCCCACGAAGAGCTGGGGCCACGTCTCCGCGAGCAGGATCGGATTGAGGGCCTGGATGGCCGAGAACCCCGTCAGGCCCTGGATCATGGAGGCCAGGGTGGCGGCGCCCAGCACCAGTCCCAGCACCCAGCCGATGCCGGCCCTGGGCGTGGCGGCCACGCTGGAAGCGCCCACGGCCAGGGCGCCCATCAACGCCGAGCTGATGGCCATGGCGGGCAGCAGGCGCAGGGGCGCGGTCACCCACACGGGGCCGCTGGTGCCGGCGAGGATCAGGGACATCAGCCAAGGCAGCAGGGCGAAGGGCAGGAGGATCGCGAACGGCAGGGCCGAGGCGAAGCCCAGCTTGGCGAGCAGGTAGTCCCTGGGCGCTACGGGATGGGCGTACATCAGGGGGCGCACGCGGTAGAGGGTGTCCCGCGCCACCAGGCCGCCGCCCACCAGAGCCACCAGGAACCAGAGCAGGTAGCTGGCGGGGTTGAGCAGATCCGCCTGGAAATCCGCACCCTGGGTGAGGATGGTCTTCGCGAACTCCTGCATGGGCTTGAAGGTCTGGTTGGTCTGCAGCAGATGGTCCACATAGATGCGGGCCACCTTCCAGAGCAGCACCATGAGGAAGGCAAAGCCGAAGAAGCGGCCGATCTTCTGGCGCCAGAGCCGGGTCAGGTCGAAGCGCATCAGCACCAGGGCCGGGGGATGGCCGTGGCTCAGATCAGGCGCGGGTGGCAGGGTGGGGGCGTAGATGGGCATGGCTAGGCCTCCCCCGGATGGAGGGCCCTGAGGAGCACCTCGTCCAATCGGTCATGGCGGGGCGTGAGCTGGATGAGCGTGGCGCCCTGCCCTTCGGCCCAGCGGAAGGCGGCCACGGGATCGGCCTCGGCCAGTTCCAGGTCGTAGAGGCCGTTGCGGGCCTCCAGCACCGCGCCCAGATCCGCCAGGGCGGCCTCCTGGGCGGTGTCCAGCGGATCGAGAAAGCGCAGCTCCACGCGCCGGGCCAGAGCCTTCCGAAGCCCCGCCATGGAGCCCGCGGCCTTGATCTGGCCCTGGTCGAGGATCACCAGCTGGTCCGCCACGCGCTCCACGTCGCCCAGCAGATGCGAGGCCAGGATGACGCCCGTGCCCAGCTCCGCGTGGACGCGCAGCACCAGGTCCAGCATGCGGCGGCGGCCATCCGGATCGAGGCCATTGGTGGGCTCATCGAGGAAGATCAGCTCCGGGCTGTGCACCAGGGCCTGGGCCAGCTTCACCCGCTGGCGCATGCCCGTGGAATAGCCGCTGACGGGGCGGTAGCGGGCCTCGTCCAGGCCGACGAAGTAGAGCACCTCGTGGGCGCGGTCCCGGGCCGACTCCGGCGCCAGGCCGCTCAGCTCGCCCCAGAAGGCCACCTGTTCGTAGGCGGAGGCATCCTCGATGAGGGCGTCGTATTCAGGCATGTAGCCGATGCGGGACCGCAGCTTCGCGGCTTCGGGCGCCCCCAGGGGCACGCCCAGCACCGTGCCGCTGCCGCCCGACGGCTGCAGCAGGCCCAGCAGGGCCTTCAGCAGGGTGGACTTGCCGGCGCCGTTGGGGCCCAGCAGGCCCACGATGCCCCGATCCAAGGTCAGGGTCAGGCCCTTCAGGGCGGGCGCCGCCATGGCGGCGTAGCGCACTTCCAGGTTCTCGAAGGCGATCAACGGAGCCTCCAGATGACGGTCACGGCATTCTCCAGGATGTAGGTTGCTACGAGTGGGGCCTGGAATGGATTAGGCTGGACGGGACCAT